>Ga0075429_100000415_pt1 | contig 31720 bp, 34 predicted proteins | sample RhiMetdeltSRZDD3_FD_75295 | JGI IMG/M metagenome (GOLD analysis project Ga0075429, IMG submission 75295) | Populus rhizosphere microbial communities from Tennessee, USA - Rhizosphere MetaG P. deltoides SRZDD3 | ecosystem: Host-associated > Plants > Roots > Rhizosphere > Soil | place: USA...
CGCGTTGAGGTCGAGCTGCAGCGTGTCGCCCTGGTTGAGCGGCGTGGGCACGCTGCGCTCGACGGTCGCGCCTTCGGGCACGCGGCCCGCGCTCAGGTGGTTGATCTGGACCTTCGAGCCGCCCGCCGACGCGCCGGCGCCGCCGACGATGAGGTTGCCCTGCGCGAGCGCGTAGATCTGGCCGTCGGCGCCCTTGAGCGGCGTGGCGATCAGCGTGCCGCCGCGCAGGCTCTTGGCGTTGCCGAGCGAGGACACGCTGACGTCCAGCGTCTGGCCCGGCTGCGCGAAGGGCGGCAGCTGCGCGGTCACCATCACCGCCGCGACGTTCTTCAGCTGCATGTTGGTGCCGGGCGGCACGGTGACGCCCATCTGCTGCAGCATGGCCGCGAGGCTCTGCGCGGTGAAGGGCGTGGAGGTGGTCTGGTCGCCGGTGCCGTCGAGGCCCACCACGAGGCCGTAGCCCACCAGCGGGTTGCTGCGCACCCCTTGCACGCTGGCCACTTCCTTCAGGCGCGCCGCATGCGCCTGGGCGGGCCACCAGAGCGCGACCCCGGCGAGCAGGCCGGCGGTCGCGAGGAGAGCTTTGCGGAATCGGTGGGTCGGGTCCATGTCGGAAACACCTGGGGTGCTTCCGATTCTGGGCAGGCTCAGAGGGGCAGAACGTTCAAAAAGAAGCGTGCGAGCCAGCCTATTCCCTGAGCGTCCGCCTGCGCGCCGCGGCCGCGGTGCTCGATGCGCACGTTGGCGATCTGCGCGGACTGCACCTGGTTGCCGGGCTGGATCGCGCGCGGGTCGACCTGCCCCGAGAAGCGCAGCACGTCGACGTTCTGGTTCACGCCGATCTGCTTCTCGCCGGCGATCAGCAGGTGGCCGTTGGCCAGCACGCCGGTCACCGTCGCGGTGATGGTGCCGGAGAAGTCGTTCGTGTTCTCCGTGCTGCCCTTGCCCTGGAAGCTGTTCGCGGACGCGCCGTTGGCGCTGGCGCGGCCGAAGGAGTTGGGCGCGATGCCGGGCAGCGCGGTGACCGCGGCCTCGATCTTGCCGGTCTTGTCGATGCTGCTCGTGCTCTTCTGGCTCGCGCTCACCTTCTCGACGATGACCACGGTGAGCGTGTCGCCCGCCAGGCGCGCGCGATGGTCCTCGAACAGCGGCCGGTACTGCGAGGCCTGGAAGATCGCGCCGTTGCTCACCACGGGCGCGGCGACCGGCTGCGGCAGCGCCGCCGTGGGCTCGGCCACGTCGACCCGGGGCTGCGGGTACGGCGTGGCACAGGCGGCGAGCGCGAGCGCGGCCGCGGCGGCGGCGAGGCGCGGGGTCGACATCACAGCTGGCCCAGCTTCTGCAGCATCTGGTCGGAGGTCTGGATCGCCTTGGAGTTGAGCTCGTAGGCGCGCTGCGTCTGGATCATCGCCACCAGTTCCTCGACCACGTTGACGTTCGACGTCTCCACGAAGCCCTGGCGCAGCTGGCCCAGCGCGTTCTGGCCCGGCGTGCCGGTGTTCGGCGCGCCCGAGGCGGCCGTCTCGCCGAACAGGTTCTGGCCCTTGGGCTCGAGGCCCGCGGGGTTCACGAAGCTCGCGAGCTGCAGCTGCCCCACCGCCTGCGGCGCGGCCTGGCCCGGCAGCGTGACGCTCACGGTGCCGTCGGTGCCGATCGTGACGGTCTGCGCATTGGCGGGAATGGTGATGCCGGGCTGCACCGGGTAGCCGTTGTTGGTGACGAGCTGGCCGGTGGCGTTCACCTGGAACGAGCCGGCGCGCGTGTAGCCGGTGGTGCCGTCGGGCATCTGCACCTCGAAGAAGCCGTTGCCCATCACCGCCACGTCGAGGTTGTTCGCGCTTTGCTGCAGGTTGCCCTGGCTGAAGGTGCGCGACGTGGCGACGGCGCGCGTGCCCAGGCCCACCTGCAGGCCGGTGGGCAGCGTCGTCTGCTCCGTGCTGTTGGCGCCGGCCGCGCGCAGGTTCTGGTACATGAGGTCCTCGAAGACCGCATGCGCGCGCTTGTAGCCGTTGGTGGAGACGTTGGCCAGGTTGTTCGAGATGGTGTCCAGCTGGGTCTGCTGGGCTTCCATGCCGGTCTTGGAGATCCAGAGGGAACGCATCATGGTGGTGATCCTTCGCCGTCGAATATCGCAGTCACTTGCCGTTCGGCATCATTGGGGAAGGACGCGCTCGCGCTGCCAACGCAGCCATGGCGTCCATCAATTCATCGACAGCAGCTGCCCCGCCGACTTCGCGTCGCTCTCGGCCGTCTGCAGCACCTTCATCTGGGCCTCGAACTGACGCGCGGCGGCGATCATCGCGACCATCGTCTCGACGGCGCTCACGTTCGAGCCTTCGAGCGCGCCGTCCTGCAGGCGCGCCGTCGCGTCCGCCGGCAGCTCGCCGTCGGCGGCGCGGAACAGGCCGTCGGTGCCGCGTTCCAGCGGCGCTTCCGGCGTCACCAGCTTCAGCCGGCCGACCACGGTACTGCGCCCGCCGGCGCCGCTCGCGCTCACCGTGCCGTCGGTGCCGATCTGCACCTCGCTGCCCGCGGGCACCTGGATCGGGCCGCCGTCGCCCAGCACCGTCAGCCCGTTGCGCGTGACCAGCGTGCCGTCGGCGGACACGTCGAGCGAGCCGGCGCGCGTATAAGCTTGCGTGCCGTCCAGCGCCTGCACGGCGAGCCAGCTGCGGCCCTTGATCGCGACGTCGAGGTTGCGCCCGGTCGCGCTGACCTGGCCCGCGCTGTCGTCGTGCCCCGGCGTGCTCTCGAGCGCGTACACGCGCGTGCTCGCGCCGCTGCCCAGCACGGGCACGGCGCGGAAGGCGGCCAGCTCGGCGCGAAAGCCGACGGTCGACACGTTCGCCAGGTTGTTGGCGAGCGTTTCCTGCCGCTGCATGGTCGCCTTGGCGCCCGACATCGACAGGTAGATCATGCGGTCCATGGAGGGTCCTCAGGCGGGCCGGTCGATCAACGCAGGTTGACCAGCGTCTGCAACACCTGGTCCTGCGTCTTGATGGTCTGCGCGTTGGCCTGGTACACGCGCTGCGCGGTGATCATGCTCACCAGCTCGGCGGTCATGTCCACGTTCGATTCCTCCAGCGCGCCGGACTGCAGCGCTCCGAGGTTGCCGTCGCCCGGCACGCCGACGATCGGGTCGCCGGTGGCATAGGTGAACGCCCACGCGTTGCCGCCCATCGGCTGCAGGCCCTGCGGGTTGCGGAAGGTGGCGATCTCGACCTGCCCCGCGGGCTTCGACTGGCCGTTGGAATAGCGCGCGGTGATGACGCCGTTCGGCTCGAACTGGATGCCGATCATCTGGCCGGCCGCGTAGCCGTTCTGCGACAGGTCGGTCACGCCGAAGGGCGAGCCGTACTGCGTCGCCCCCGACACGTTGAGCGCCACGTTCGGGATCGCGAGCGCCAGGGCGCCGGACGCGTTGGTCGAGGGCGGGATGTTCAGCGTCACCGGGCCCACGGGCGAGGTCGGCGTGCCGCCGTTGGCGGGAAAGACGATCTGCGTCGACGGGGCCGGGTTGCCGAGGCCGTCGACGGCCAGCGGCGTGCCGTTGGCCGTCACGTACACGTTCCACGTGTCGGTGGCCGCCTTCTGGAAGTAGTAGGTGAGCGCCACGTCCTGGCCCTTGGCGTCGTACACCGCGAGCGAGGTGGCGTTGTTGTAGGTGGTCGGGTCGGTCGTGTCGAGCGTCGCGCCGGCGGTCACCGGGGCGCGCGCGTCCAGGTTCATCTCCATGCGGATGCGGTCCGTGGCCGCCGGCGTGATGCCCGCCGTAGGCAGCTGCAGCGGCTGGGCCTGGCCCGGCAGGATGGCTCCGGACGCGTCGGCGGCGTAGCCCATCAGCTTGTAGCCCTGCGCGTTCACCACGAAGCCGTCGCGGTCGAGCTTGAACTGGCCGTTGCGCGTGTAGGCCGTGGGCTTGTCGCCGTCGCGCACCTGGAAGAAGCCGGCGCCGTTGATCGCCAGGTCCAGCGGGTTCTGCGTCGCGGCGATGTTGCCCTGCGTGAACTGCTGCGACACCGCCTGCACCGTCACGCCGATGCCGACGTTGCCGCTGCCGGCGCCGTTCATCGCGCTCGCGTACATGTCGGCGAACTCGGCGCGCGAGGACTTGGCGCCGTAGGTGTTGGTGTTCGCGATGTTGTTGCCGATCACCTCCAGGTTCTTGCTGGTGGCGTTCAGGCCGGAGAGGCCTTGCTGGAAACCCATGGTTGGTCCTCGGTGGTGATCAGTTGAAGGCCTTGATCTGGGCGTACGGCGTGCTGCCGGCGCGCGCGAGCTCGAGCGTCAGCGTGTCGCCGCCGGTGCTGACGGCCGTGACCCGGTCGCGCGTCAGGGCGGTGGACGACAGCGTCGTCGCGCCGCTGGTGGCGGTGATGCGGAAGGTGAGGTTCGTGTCCGTGCCCGCCTTGCTCGCGTCCCAGTCGAAGCCGTGGCGGCCGGCGCTCGCGGCGCCGAGCTGGACGGTGTCGATCACGCGGCCGCCCGCGTTCAGCACCTCCAGCTTGACGGCGTCGGCCGGCGCCGTGAGCTCGAAGCCGCCCTGCCCGACGCCGTCGGCGATGTCGAGCCGGTCGCCCGGCACCACCACGTCGCGCCCGACCAGCGCCGCGCCCTGCAGCGCCTGCATCTGCACGAACTGCGCGTTGAGTCCCTGCACTGTCTCGTTGAGCCTGGCGATGCCGCTCACGGTATTGATCTGCGCCATCTGGCTCGTGACCTGCGCGTTGTCCAGCGGGTTGAGCGGGTCCTGGTTCTGCATCTGCGCGACCAGCAGCTTGAGGAAGCGGTCGGCGCTGGCCGCTTCGCTGCCGGGGGCGGCGGGCGCGGCCGCCGGGGTCGCGAGCGTGGTGTCGAGCGCGGGGATCGCCATGGTCAGGAGCCCATCTGCAGCGTCTTGAGCAGCAGCGCCTTGGCGGTGTTCATCACCTCGACGTTGTTCTGGTACGAGCGCGAGGCGGAGATCATGTTGACCATCTCCTCGACCGCGTTCACGTTGCTGTAGGTGACGTAGCCGTCGCCGTCGGCGGACGGATGCTTCGGGTCGTGCACCCGGCGCCCGGGCGTCGTGTCCTCGCCGATGGTGCTCACCTTCACGCCGGCCGCGCTCGCCGCGCCCATGAGCTGCGTCTGGAAGGTGACCTGCCGCGCCTTGTAGGCCTGCCCGTCGGGGCCGGCCACGGTGTCGGCGTTGGCCAGGTTGGAGGCCACGACGTTGAGCCGCTGGCTCTGCGCGCTCACGGCGCTGCCGGCGACGTTGAAGATGTCGAGCATGCTCATCACTGTCCTCCGCGGATGGCGTCGAGCATCGTGCGCACGTTGCCGTTGATGAAGCGCAGCGTCGCTTCGTACTTCACCGCGTTGTCGGCGAAGTTCGCGCGCTCGCGGTCCATGTCGACCGTGTTGCGGTCGAGGCTGGTCTGCGCCGGGGTGGCGTAGAGCAGCGGCGTGCCGAGCCCGCCGGCCGCCGCCGTGCCCGGCAGGTGCCCCGGCCGCGGCGCGGCGAGCGACGGCGCGCCGGCGAGCTGCCCCGTGGCCTGCTTCAGCGCCTGCGCGAAGTCCATCTCGCGCGCCACGTAGCCCGGCGTGTCGGCGTTGGCGATGTTGCTGGCGATCAGGCGCTGGCGCTGCGAGCGCAGGGCGAGCGCCTGGCCCTGGAAGTCGAGCGTATCGGTCAGTCGGTTCAGCATGCGGGGCCGTCCGGGCCGAGGGCCCATGAAGCGATGTGACGGATTGTGTGGAGCGCCCGCCGGCACATAAGCGGGAATAAGCGGCGGTTCGGCGCCCAATTCGAACCCTGGCGGCACCCGTGCCGAACCTACAGTGCGCCATGGATTCATGGGGACGGCCCGTCGCTCGCGCGCGCGCCGGCGCGGTGCTCGCGCTGGCGCTGTCGTTCATGCTCGCGTTCGCGTGGCGCATGGCGCGCGCGGGCGAGCCGTCGCCGGCGCCGGCGGCGCCCTACGAGCGCGAGGTGCGCGAGCTGGCGCTGGCCGCGGCGGCGCCGCGCGCGGGCGCGGCGCGCATCGACGTGCAGGTCGGCGCGCTGGACCCGCGGCTGCGCCTGGCGCCCTGCGAGCGCGTGGAGCCCTACCTGCCGCCGGGCACGCGGCTGTGGGGGCGCACGCGCATCGGCCTGCGCTGCACGCGCGGGCCGTCGCCCTGGAACGTGTACCTGCCGGTCACCGTGAAGGTGTTCGCCCCGGCGCTGGTGGCGGCGCGGCCGCTGCCGGCGGGCGCCGTGATCGGCGAGGCGGACCTGCGCACCTCGGAGGTCGACCTGGCCGCCGACCCGACCCCCGCGCTGGCGGACGCGGCCCGCGCGATGGGCCGCACCCTGGGGCGCGCGCTGAATGCCGGCCAGTCGCTGCGCGAAGGCGACCTGCGGGCGCGCCGCTGGTTCGCGGCCGGGGAGACGGTCACGGTCGTGGCGCGCGGCACGGGTTTCAGCGTGGCCGGCGAGGCGCAGGCGCTCACACCGGGCACCGAGGGCGAGCCGGCCCGGGTGCGCACCGCCGGCGGCCGGGTGCTGACCGGCGTGCCGGTGGGCGAGCGCCGCGTGGAGCTGGCGCCATGAAGGCGGCCGCTCGAAAAAGGCCTAAAGTCCCCGGCACCTCGGTCGATACAGCGTTCATGTTGAATGGGCAGCGTCCTCGACGAGCCCCCTGGAGATCACCATGAAAGTCGGCAGTCCCGCAGACAAGCCCCCCGTCGCACCGGTCGCCACCGGCCGCGCGGGCACGGGCGACGCCAGCGTCAAGGCCACGCCGAGCGGCGCAGCGGCCGAGGCCAGCGCGCAGGTCGCGCTGTCCAGCACGGCCGCCTCGATGCTGTCCGGCGTGGGCGGCGCGAACGCCGAGTTCGACGCCGAGAAGGTGGCCCGCATCTCGCAGGCCATCGCGGACGGCTCGTTCAAGGTGAACGCCGAGGCGATCGCCGACAAGCTGATCGCCAATGCCCAGGAACTCCTGAAGCCGGGCGCTCGCTGACGATGTCCGGCATGAGCGTGCCCGTGCGGCTGCCCGCCTCCGACGCGCGCGTCGATCCCGCGCTCGAGGCCATTCTCTCGGACGTGGAGACGCGCCTCGCCTCGCTCGGCGATGCGCTGCGCGAGCGCGATCCGGCCGCCATCGACATGCATGCCACCGGGCTGCACCGCGCCCTCGCGAGCGCGGTGGACCGCTTCACCGTGGCCGCGCGCAGCGGCACGGTGCCCGTGCAATTGCGCCACCGCCTGGCGCGCGCCGGCGGCCAGGTGGCCGCGCAGCGCGAATCCCTCGCCCGCGCGACCGCGGCCCTCGACCGCGCGATCGACGTGCTGATGCCGCGCGAAGCGCCGGCGCTGTATTCGTCGATGGGCAATGCCGACCGCGCGATGCGCGGGGGCTCGATCCAGGCTTAGGGTCGCCTGCAGGGCGACCCCAAGCCTGCGGCGCATGGACCGCTCCCCCAGCCCCCTGCGGGAGGGGGCTCCAGCATGACCGACGAGGCGGCCTGCGGCCGCGACACCCTTCCAGAGTGAGACGCGGCAGGCAGGGCAAGCTTGCCTTCGCCGGAGGTTCAGTCTTGGCGGTTGCGCATCCAGTCCGCGGTGCCGGACAGCGCCGTCGCGAGCTGCTCGGCCATCGACTCGTCGATCCGCAATTCGTGCATCGCCTGCTGCATGCAGGCCATCCACTGGTCGCGCTCCTCGGTGCCGATGGCGAACGGCAGATGCCGCGCGCGCAGCATCGGATGGCCGAAGCGATCGACGTAGTGCTGCGGCCCGCCGAGCCAGCCGCACAGGAACCAGTGCAGCTTGTCGCGCGACCCGTGCAGGTCCGTCGGATGAAGCGCACGCAGCTTCGCGAAGGCCGGCTCCAGGTCCATCAGGTCGTAGAACCGGTCGACCAGCGCGCGCACCCCGGGCTCGCCGCCCAGGCGCTCGAAGGGGGTCGCTGCGGCGGCGCTCATGCCTTCATCTTCTCCGCGATCGTGCCGATCGACTTGGCCGCCGCGCTGCCCGGGAAGGCCTCCAGCAGGAGCTGGCGGCGCTGCACCGCCTCGCGCACCGCCGAGTCGCCGGGTACCTCGCCCAGCAGCTCGAGGCGCAGGGGCGTGCCGGTGCCGTTGTCGACGTAGCGCTCCACCACCGCCTGCAGCTGCGCGCGGATCGTGCGCGCCTCGCCGAGCCGGCTCGACTGGTTCACGAGCAGCTGGATCACGCGCCGCTGCTGCTGGCCCGCGAGCACCTTGATGGTGGCGTAGGCGTCGGTGAGCGAGGTGGGCTCGGGGGTGGCCACGACGATCACGTCGTCGGCCAGGGACACGGCGAACAGCACGACGTCGGAGATGCCGGCGCCGGTGTCCAGCAGGATGCGGTCGAAGCGCGGCGCGACCTTCTCGATCACCCCGAGCAGCTGGTCGCGCAGCTCCGGCGTGAGCCGCGAGTACTCGACGAGGCCCGAGCCGGCGAGCAGCACCGAGAAGCCGCCCGGCGCGGGCAGGATGGCGTCGGCGAGCTGGGCCTTGCCGGTGAACACGTCGTGCAGCGTGATCTTCGGGTGCAGGTTGAGCACCACGTCGAGGTTGGCGAGGCCGAGATCGGCGTCCAGCACGAGCACGCGCAGTCCGCGGCGCGCGAGCGCGGCGGCCAGGTTGGCGGCGACGAAGGTCTTGCCCACGCCGCCCTTGCCGCTGGTCACCGCGGTGATGCGGCCGCGGGCCGCCTGCGAGAGGCCGGGGTGCGTCATTCGAGATCCTGCAATTGGGAGATGCCGAACAGCAGGCCCTTCTCCTCGGCGCTCACCTCGTAGACGGCGGGCTGCTCGAGGCAGGCGCGGTTGCGGCCTTCGGCCTTGGCGCGGTAGAGCTGCTGGTCGGCCCGCTCGATCCACAGCGCGGCGGACGAACGGACCCACTGCGGCGCGAACGCGCCGCCGATGCTGATGGTCACGTTGACGTCGACGCCGGTGGCGACGGCGACGGGCCGGCGCTGCACCTTGGCGCGGATGCGCTCGGCCACCGTGTGGCCGAAGGCGGCGGGACAGCTGGGAAGGATGACCGCGAACTCCTCGCCGCCGAAGCGGGCCACCGTGTCCATCGGCCGCACGCACTCGACGAGCGACTGGCCCACGGCGCGGATCACCTCGTCGCCGGCCGCGTGGCCGAGCGTGTCGTTGACCTTCTTGAAGTGGTCGATGTCGGCCATCAGCACGAGCGCCGGCTCGCCGGCGCGCGCCACGCGATCGACCTCGCGCGCGAGGGCGAGCTCGAACTGGCGCCGGTTCGACAGCCCCGTGAGCGCGTCGCGGCTCGACAGCGTGCACAGCCCGTCGATGACGGCCTGCAGCCACGACAGCGAGCCCTGCGGCGCGTCGCGCGGCAACGGATGGCCTGCCTGCTCCAGCAATTGCAGCGCCTCCTGCAGCTTCAGCTTCAGCGCAGGCTTGTTCTCGACGGCGGGCGGGGCGGACACGGACGGGCAGGCAAGGGCGCATCGAGTCTAACCCCGCGTTCCGCCGCACGAGGGTGGGGCGGGCGACCGGTTTCGCGGCGGATGCCACGCTTGCCCCCCGGTGCGCGGGCGCGGGGAATCCCCGCGCGCGCGCCGCACCGCACGGCTCTCAAGCCGTCCGGCCGCGCGCCGATAAGCCTCCAGGCACGCGCGCCGATCGAGCGTGGCCGAAGCGCTGCACCGGAGCCTGCATGACCGCCATCCTGACCCCCGCCGCCGCGCCGGCCGTCCGCGTCGAGACCGCGCTGCCGGCCGCGGACGCCGAATTCAGCTTCGACCGCGCCGACTTCGAGCGCGTGCGCCAGCTCATCTACCAGCGCGCCGGCATCAGCCTGCACACCGGCAAGCAGGCGATGGTCTACAGCCGCCTGTCGCGGCGCCTGCGCGAGACCGGCCACCGGTCGTTCGCGAGCTACCTGCAGTCGCTGGAGCCGCAGGCCGCGGCGAGCGCGGAGTGGCAGGAGTTCGTCAACTGCCTCACGACCAACCTCACGTCGTTCTTCCGCGAGGACCATCACTTCGTCGAGCTGTCGCGCGACCTGCGCGCGCACGCGGCGCGACCGCTGCGCATCTGGTGCAATGCCGCTTCCACCGGCGAGGAGCCCTACTCGATCGCGATGACGGTGGCCGAGGCGGGCGAGTACGGCCAGGGCGTCACGATCCTCGCGAGCGACATCGACACCCGCGTGCTCGCCACGGCGGCACGCGCCGTGTATGCCGCCGATTCGCGCGGCCTGTCGACCGAGCGGCTGCGCCGCCATTTCCTGCGCGGCAAGGGGGCGAACAGCGGCTTCGTCCGCGTCAAGCCCGAGCTGGTGCGCACGGTGGTGTTTCGCACGCACAACCTGATCGAGTCGCAATGGTCGCTGGGCGAGCCGTTCGACATCGTGTTCTGCCGCAACGTGATGATCTATTTCGACGCCGCCACGCAGCGCCGCGTGCTCGAGCGCATCCACCGCGCGATGAAGCCCGGCGGCGCCCTGTACGTGGGCCATTCCGAGAACTTCACCGAATCGCGCGACCTGTTCCGCCTGCGCGGCAAGACGATCTACGAGCGCGTCTGAGCGGACAGGGCACGAGCGAGCACCCATGGCCACCCCGTCGATCTCCTCCGCCGCGCCGGGCACGCGCCTCGCGCAGCTGCGCGCCCAGCCGCGCAAGCCGGGCGAGGCCTCGTTCTTCTATTTCGATTCGCACTTCGGCAACGACGCGGTCAAGATCCTGCCCGGCGAATACTTCGTGCACGACGAGGACATCCTCATCATGACGACGCTCGGCTCGTGCATCGCGGCGTGCCTGTGGGACCGCCAGGCCCGCGTCGGCGGGATGAACCACTTCATGCTGCCCGACGGCGGCGGCGCGCCGGAAAGCGGCCGCTACGGTTCGTACGCGATGGAGCTGCTGATCAACGAGCTGCTCAAGCGCGGCGCATCGCGCGGCAGCCTGGAAGCCAAGGTGTTCGGCGGCGCGCAGGTGATCAGCGGGATGAGCACGCTCAACGTGGGCGAGCGCAACACGCAGTTCGTGATCGACTACCTGCGCACCGAGCACATCACGATCCTCTCGCGCGACGTGCTGGACGTGTACCCGCGCAAGGTGTGCTTCCTGCCCGCGAGCGGCAAGGCGATGGTCAAGCGCCTGGCTCCGGGCAACGCCGACGCCGTCGCGGCGCAGGAGCGCGCCGCCGCGCAGCGCGCCGCCCGCAGCAGCGGCTCCGTGGACCTGTTCTGAGGACGCAACCATGGCAGCACTCCCCCACCCGGGCGCGAAGATCCGCGTGGTCGTGGTCGACGACTCCGCGCTCGTGCGCAGCCTGCTCGGCGAGATCATCAACCGCCAGCCCGACATGGAATGCGTCGGCGTGGCGAGCGACCCGTACATCGCGCGCGAGGTGATCCGCGCGCAGAACCCCGACGTCATCACGCTCGACGTCGAGATGCCGCGCATGGACGGCATCGACTTCCTCGGCAAGCTGATGCGGCTGCGGCCGACGCCGGTGGTCATGGTCTCCACGCTGACCGAGCGCGGCGCCGACGTGACGCTGCGCGCGCTGGAGCTCGGCGCGGTGGACTTCGTCGCCAAGCCCAGGATCGGCATCGCGGACGGCCTGCGCCGGCTGGAGCACGACATCACCGAGAAGGTCCGCATCGCGGCCAAGGCGCGCCTGCGGCGGCCGCCGCACCCGCCCGCAGCGGGCGCCGCGCAGGCAGCCGGCGTGACGGGGGCGCCCCATCCGCCCGGCCATGCGGCGCCCGCGGGCGAGGCCCCCGCGCGGCCCGCGGCGCCGGCGGGCATGCTGGGCCGGGTGTCGACCGAGAAGATCGTCTTCATCGGCGCGTCGACCGGCGGCACCGAAGCCACCAAGGTGGTGCTGCTGGCGCTGCCGCCCGATTCGCCGGCCGTCGTCATCACGCAGCACATGCCGCCGGGGTTCACGCGCAGCTACGCCGCGCGGCTCGACGGCCTGTGCCGCATCCGCGTCGCCGAGGCGAAGGACGGCGAGCGCATCCTGCCGGGCCACGGCTACATCGCGCCCGGCGGGCTGCACCTGAGCGTGGAGCGCAGCGGGGCCAACTACCTCGCGCGCGTGCGCGACGGCGACCCGGTGAACCGCCACAAGCCGTCGGTCGAGGTGCTGTTCCGCTCCGCTGCGCAGGCGGTCGGGCCCAACGCGATCGGCATCATGCTGACGGGCATGGGCGCCGACGGGGCGCGCGCGATGCGCGAGATGCGCGACGCGGGCAGCTACAACTACGTGCAGGACGAAAGCACGTGCGTGGTCTTCGGCATGCCGCGCGAAGCCATCGCGACCGGCGCGGCGCACGAAGTGCTGCCGCTGCAGCAGATCGCGCCGGCGCTCGTCGAGCGCCTGCGCAGCACCGGGACCCCGATGCATCGCGTGTAGGCGGTCGTGCGGGCGCGCGGCTCGCCTCGCGTATCCTGCCCGCATGATCAAGCTGCTGTTGTGGGGGCTCTCGGCCCTCAAGCTGGTGAAGCTGGGGCCGCTGCTGTCCACCGGCGGCACGATGCTGCTCTCCCTCGCGGTCTACGCGCTCGTATGGGGCTGGCGCTATGCCGCCGGCTTCGTCGCCCTGCTCTTCGTGCACGAGATGGGACATTGGCTCGCCGCCCGGCAGCGCGGGCTGGCGGTGGGCGCGCCCGCCTTCATCCCGTTCGTCGGCGCCTGGATCCAGCTGAAGCAGATGCCGCACGACGCCGAGACCGAGGCGTACGTCGGCCTCGCCGGACCGCTGGTGGGCACCGCCGGCGCGCTGCTGTGCTACCTGGCGGCGCGCCAGTCCGACACCGACTGGCTGCTCGCGGTGTCGTACGCCGGCTTCTTCCTCAACCTGTTCAACCTCATCCCGCTCTCGCCGCTGGACGGCGGCCGCATCACGCAGGTGGTCTCGCCGTGGTTCTGGGCGGTGGGCGTGCCGGTGCTGCTCGCGATGCTCGTGTGGAGCCCCAGCCCGATGCTCGTGCTGGTCGCGGTGCTCGCGGCGACGCAGCTGTGGAGCGCGTGGCGGCACCGGCACGATCCCGCGGCGCGCGCGTACCGGGTGGCGTCGCCGTCCACGCGGTTCGCCTATGCGGCCTGCTATCTCGCGCTGGTGGGATTCCTCGCGGTCATGACGTTCGAGGTGCACACCCTGCTGGAGGCGGCGCGCGGCAGGGGCGTGCCGGCGTGAGCCGCCGGGCCGTCCCGAGGCGCCCGTTCAAGGCAGGAACAGCGCCTGCAGGTCGCTCAGGAAGTCGAAGCCGCGCGCCGTGGGCTTGACCCGCTGGAGATCGCGCTCGATCAGGCCGCGCGACTCCGCCTCGGCCAGCGGCCTCTGGATCGCCGTGAGCGGCAGCCCCGTGCGCTCGCCGAAGGCCGCGAGCGCGAAGCCGTCGGCCAGCCGCAGTGCATTGAGCATGAACTCGAACGGCAGCTGCTCGCGCGGCACCTCCTCGTCCTGCGCGACCGGCGCGCCGGCCAGCGCCTGCGCCATGTAGCGGGCCGGGTCGCGATAGCGCACCTGCCGCACCACCCGGTGCGGGTAGCTCAGCTTGCCGTGGGCGCCGGCGCCGATGCCGAGGTAGTCGCCGAACTGCCAGTAGTTGAGGTTGTGCGCGCAACGGTGGCCGGGCCGCGCGAACGCCGACACCTCGTAGCGCGCGAGTCCGGCGGCGGCGGTGCGCTCGACGATGCGGTCGAGCATCGCGGCGGCGGTGTCGTCGTCGGGCAGCGGCGGCGGGTGCCTGGCGAAGAAGGTGTTGGGCTCGAGCGTGAGGTGGTAGATGGAAAGGTGCGGCGGCTCGAACGCGAGCGCCGCGGCCAGGTCGGCGTCGAGCTGCTCGAGCGTCTGGCCGGGCAGCGCGTACATGAGGTCGAGGTTGAACGTGTCGAAGGCGCGGCGCGCCTCCTCGAGCGCGGCACGCGCCTGCGCGCCGTCGTGCACCCGGCCCAGCGCTTCGAGCTTCGCGTCGTCGAAGCTCTGCACGCCCACCGACAGCCGCGTCACGCCGGCCTGCCGGTAGCCGCGGAAGCGCGCGCGCTCGAAGGTGCCGGGATTGGCCTCGAGCGTGATCTCGCAGCCCGGCTCGAGCGGCAGGCGCGCGCGGATGTCGGTGAGCAGCGTGTCGATCGCGTCGGGCGAGAACAGGCTCGGCGTGCCGCCGCCGACGAACACGCTCGCGATGCGGCGGCCCCACACGAAGGGCAGCGAGGCTTCGAGGTCGGCGCGCAGCGCCTCGAGGTAGCGCGCCTCGGGCAGCTCGCCGGAGCGCTCGTGCGAGTTGAAGTCGCAGTACGGGCACTTGCGCAGGCACCACGGCACATGCACGTAGAGGGCGAGCGGCGGCAGCGCCGCGAGGCTCAGCACGCCCGGGCGCAGGTAGCGCGCCACCACGTCGGCCGCCGGCTCGCCGGGCGTGACCGGGGGGGCGCCGGCGAGCGGGAGGTCAGCCAAGGCGCCACACCTCGCGCATCTGCGCGAGCAGCTGCCGCGACGCGATGGCGCGGTGGCTGTGCGCGTTCTTGGTGTCGGCGTCGAGCTCCGCCACCGCGCGGGCGAGCGACGGGATGAACATCAGGGGGTCGTAGCCGAAGCCGCCCGCGCCGCGCGCGGCCTCCAGGATCTCGCCGTCCCAGCGGCCGGTGGCGACGATCGGCTCGGGATCGTCGGCGGAGCGCACGGCCACCAGCGTACTCACGAAGCGGGCGCGGCGGTCGGCGGTCCCCTGCAGCCGTTCGAGCAGCAGCCGGTTGTTGGCCGTGTCCTGCCGCGCGCGCAGCGCCTCGCGGTCGGCGTCGCGCGGGCCGCCGGGCAGAGCGGCGAAGTGCGCCGACTGCACGCCCGGGGCGCCGCCGAGCGCGTCGACGCACAGGCCCGAGTCGTCCGCGATCGCGGGGGCGTCCGCGATCGCGGCGGCATGGCGCGCCTTGGCGAGCGCGTTCTCGATGAACGTGAGGTGCGGCTCCTCGGCCTCGGCCACGCCGAGCGCGCCCTGCGCCACGATGTCGAGCGCGAGCGGCGCGAGCAGCGCCTGCAGCTCCTTCAGCTTCTTCGCGTTGTTGGAGGCGAGCACGAGTCGCATCGGGACACCCACTGCCGGCACGCTACGCGGCGGCCAGCGCGCGCCGCTGCGCGGCCACCAGCTCGCGGATGCCCTGGTCCGCGAGCTGCAGCAGCCGGGTCATCTCGTCGCGCGAGAACGGCGAGCCCTCCGCCGTGCCCTGGATCTCGACATAGCCGCCGCTGCCCGTCATGACGACGTTCATGTCGGTGCCGCACGCCGAGTCCTCGACGTACTCCAGGTCCAGCAGCGCGGTGCCCTCCACGATGCCCACCGACACCGCGGCGACGAAATCGCGGATCGGCGACACGGCCAGCAGGCCGCGCACGATGAGCCAGGACACGGCGTCGTGCGCGGCGACGAAGGCGCCGGTGATGGCCGCCGTGCGCGTGCCGCCGTCGGCCTGGAGCACGTCGCAGTCGAGCGCGATGGTGCGCTCGCCGAGCATGTCGAGGTCGAACACGGCGCGCATCGAGCGGCCGATGAGCCGCTGGATCTCCTGCGTGCGCCCGCTCTGCCGGCCCTTGGCCGCCTCGCGGTCGCCGCGCGTGTGCGTGGCGCGCGGCAGCATGCCGTACTCGGCCGTGACCCAGCCGCGCCCCTCGCCGCGCATGAAGGGCGGCACCCTGTCCTCCACCGAGGCGGTGCAGAGCACCTGCGTGTCGCCGAAGGCGACGAGCACCGAGCCTTCGGCGTGCTTGGTGAAGCGGCGGGTGATGGACACCGGACGCAATGCGTCCGCGGCACGGCCTTGCGCGCGTTCGAAGCTCATGGGGTGGCAAGCGTGAGTGGAACGGCGATTGTCGGCGAAGCGCGGCGACGCGCGCTTCACCTTTCGCGGCTCACGGAATCAGCTCTTCTTCTGCGACGAGCGCCGGATGGCCTCGTTGATTTCCTTGATCGAGCGCTCGATCTCGGCGTCGTCGAGCTCGTCGGGCACGTCCTGCCCCAGCATGCTCGCCTGGATCGTCGAGGCGAACACCTCCTCGCCGAGGGTTTGCGTGGACACGCCGTTGGCGGTGTCGTGGTCCTCGGCGCTCTCCCATTCCATGGCGAGCACGGAGACGTTGTCGCACTTCGGGCCGCCGTTGCGCAGCGCCTGCTCGACGAGCTCGGGCACGGCGTCGGAGATCGGATGGCGCGAGAGCTGCTCGGTGATGACCGCGTCGCTCACGCTGCCCCACAGGCCGTCGGAGCACAGCAGCAGGCGGTCGCCCGGCTGCAGCAGCAGCGGACCGACGGTGTCGACCACCGGCTTGCCCGGGCTGCCGAGGCAGGTGAACAGCACGTTGCGGTTGAAGCGCTCGCCCATGGGCACGACCTGCGAGAGCGTTTCCTGCAGCTCGGAATAGGAGTGGTCGCGGGTGCGCGCGACGAGCTTGTCGCCGCGCACCATGTACAGCCGCGAGTCGCCGCAGTGCGCCCAGTACGCGGCATTGCCCTGCAGCACGCACGCGACGATGGTGGTGCGTGGCGTGTCGATGAGCGCCTTCTGCGTCGCGTAGCGCAGCAGCTGGTGGTGGCCCGCGATGATCGCCTCGTGCAGGAAGCGCAGCGGGTCGGCGAGCGTGGGCTTGGAATCGCGCTGGAACAGCGCGGCGAGCGTCTGCAGCGCGAGCTGCGAGGCGACCTCGCCCTCGGGGTGGCCGCCCATGCCGTCGGCGAGCGCGAACAGGCCCGAATCCCGCGTGTAGCAATAGCCCATGCGGTCCTCGTTCTTCTCGCGGCCGCCCTTGCGGCTCACCTGGTAGACCGAGAATCTCATGCCTTGGCGCTGGTGAGGTTCTCGAGCTGCAGCTTCAGCCGTTCGCTGAAGCTCAGCTTCGTGTAGCGCCGCTCCGTCTCGCGCGCCAGCTCCTTCTGGAGGGCGAACACGCTTTGCGGGCGGGACAAGGGATCCAGCGACATGCACCATTCGGTGACTTCGATGAGGTTGTCGGAATACACGTTGCGCAGGCGCGAGAGCGAGAGCGCCAGGCGGTCCTTCTCGATGCGCTGCGGCGCATCGTTGGGCGGGTAGCCCTGCATGCACGCGTAGATGCACGCGCCGATGGCGTAGATGTCGGTCCACGGCCCGAGCGTGCCGTCGCGGCGGTACATCTCCGGCGCGGCGAAGCCCGGCGTGTACATCGGGCGGATGAAGTTGCCTTCCTTCGACAGCACCTCGCGCGCCGCGCCGAAGTCGAGCAGCACCGCCTTGTTGTCGTTGGTGATGAAGATGTTGGCCGGCTTGATGTCCAGGTGCAGCATCTTGTGCTGGTGGACGATGCGCAGGCCGCGCAGGATCTCGTCGAACAGCGAGCGGATGGTGGACTCGCGGAACACCTTGTCGCGCTTCAGGTCGCGCGCGGTGACGATGAAGTCCTGCAGGGTGTCGCCCTGCAGGTAGTTCATCACCATGTAGACGGTCTCGTTCTCGCGGAAGAAGTTGAGCACCGACACGACGCTCGAGTGCGAGATCTGCGCGAGGCTGCGGCCTTCCTCGAAGAAGCTCTTGAGCCCCAGGCGATAGAGCGGCTGCTTCTCCGGCTTGACGCGCGGCGTGAGCTCGCCGGGCGCGCGCTCGGCGAGCGACGACGGGAGGTATTCCTTCAGCGCGACGAGGTGCCGGTCGGCATCCTCGGCGAGATAGACCACGCCAAATCCGCCGGCTGCCAGCTTCTTGATGATCTGGTACCCGCCCACCACCGTGCCGGAGGGCAACGGAGCGGGTTTCGGCTTTGACATAATCAGTGGTTTCAGGGGCGAAAAAGCTGCATGCCAGTCTACAGCATGACCGGTTACGCCAGCGCCATCGCAGGCGCCGGCGCGACGTCTGAAACCGGCACTATTGCCGACGCCATCGGCGCCCGTCCCGCGGGCGCCGCCGCATCCGTGTCGGTCGAGCTTCGATCGGTCAACGGCCGCTTCCTCGATCTCAATTTCCGCCTGCCGGACGAGCTGCGCTCGCTCGAGCCCGCGCTGCGCGACCTGCTCGCCGGTGCGTTGCGGCGCGGCAAGGTGGAGCTGCGCCTGTCCACCAGGAGCGACGCCGAGAGCGCGTGGCCGCAGCCGCAGCCCGACCAGATGAACCGGCTGTCGCGGCTCGAGAGCACGGTGCAGGGCTGGCTGCCCGGCGCGAAGGGACTCTCGGTGCACGAGGTGCTGCAGTGGTGCAAGGGCGGCAGCACGGTCGAGCGGCTCGACGACGCCGCGCTCGACGCCGCGCGTCGTGCGCTCGCCGGCCTCACCGAAGCGCGCGCGCGCGAAGGCGCGCGCCTCGTGAAGGTGCTCATGGAGCGCGTGAAGCGGCTGCGCGCGCTCGCCTCCGACGCCGAGCCGCTCGTGCCCGCCGTGGTCCAGCGGCAGCAGCAGAAGTTCGTCGAGCGCTGGCAGGAGGCGCTGGAGGCGGTCGGCGCGGCCCAGAGCATCCCGCGCGAGGCGCTGCAGGACCGCGCGATCAACGAAGCCGCGGCCTACGCCATCCGCATCGACGTCGCCGAGGAGCTGGCGCGCCTGCGCGCGCACCTCGACGAAATCGAGCGGCTGCTCGACAAGGGCGGCGAGGTCGGCAAGCGGCTCGATTTCCTGATTCAGGAGTTACTGCGTGAAGCAAACACGCTCGGCTCCAAGTCGTCGACCCTCGAGCTCACCAACATCTCGGTCGAGATGAAGGTCGCCATCGAGCAGTTGCGCGAGCAGGTGCAGAACCTCGAGTGAGGGCCATGGAATACCCCGGCAACCTCTTCGTCGTGGCCGCGCCCAGCGGGGCGGGCAAGTCGAGCCTCGTGAAGTCGCTGCTGGAACTCGATTCGCACCTCGTCGTGTCGGTCTCGCACACCACGCGCAAGCCGCGCGGCCAGGAGCAGGACGGCCGCGAGTACCACTTCATCGACGAGGACGCCTTTCGCGCCATGGTGGAAGCCGGCGCGTTCTTCGAGTGGGCCGAGGTGCACGGCAACCTGTACGGCACCTCCAAGGCGGGCGTCGAGGCGATGGTGCGCAGCGGCCAGGACGTGGTGCTGGAGATCGACTGGCAAGGCGCGCTGCAGATCAAGAAGCTGTTCCCCAACGCCGTGCTGATCTTCATCCTGCCGCCCAGCTACGAGGAACTGGCGATGCGGCTCAACCGCCGCGGCGAGGACCGGCCCGACGTGATCCGCCAGCGCCTGGTGAACGCGCGGCACGAAGTGGCGCAGGCCCGCCATTTCGACTTCGTTATAATCAACGCTTTGTTCGAAACGGCCGTGTTCGACCTCAAGACGGTCGTTCACAGCCAGCGCCTGAAGTACATCGCCCAGCTTCGCAGCAAGCCGGCCGTCTTCAAGGCCCTGGACCTGGACTGACCGGGCGCCGTTTCGGCACCCGCCACTGGAGCGCCCCATGGCCCGCATCACCGTCGAAGACTGCCTGCACAAGATCCCCAACCGCTTCCAGCTGGTGCTCGCCGCGACGTACCGTGCGCGCATGCTGAGCCAGGGCCACGCCCCGAAGATCGAGACCAAGAACAAGCCCGGGGTCACGGCCCTGCGGGAGATCGCCGCCGGCGAGATCGGCCTGGAGATGCTGCGCAAGGTGCCGGTCTAGCCGCGCCCGGGCGCCGCGGGCGCCCCCTCCCCAGCCCGCACGGGCCGCGGGCGTCGGTCCGCCGCAACGCCCGCCCCACCGCCCCATCACGCCGCACCCCGGGGAACCCCTGCCTTGGTGCGGTGCAGCGCATTCCACGATAAATTCGGGGGATGCCCGCCCGCACGTCCGGAACCGCCGTCGAAGAGCCAGCCGTCACGGCACCCCGCGCCACGACGGTGAAGGCGCCGGCCAGGCCGGCGGGCAAGGGTCCCGGCAAACCGAGCGTGGACGCGGCGGCGGCCTCGTTCGCCGCCCTCACCCACAAGCTGGACTACCTCGAGCCCGCCGAGATCAGGCGCGTGCGCGAGGCGTACCGCTTCGCCGACGAGGCCCACCTGGGCCAGTTCCGCGCCAGCGGCGAGCCGTACATCACGCACCCCATCGCCGTGGCCGTGCTGTGCGCGGACTGGAAGCTCGACGCCCAGGCCATCATGGCCGCCCTGATGCACGACGCCATGGAGGACTGCGGCGTCACCAAGGCCGAGCTGATCGAGCGCTTCGGCGCGCCCACCGCCGACCTGGTCGACGGCCTCACCAAGCTGGACAAGCTGCAGTTCTCCACGCGCGAGGAGTCGCAGGCGGAGTCGTTCCGCAAGATGCTGCTCGCGATGGCGCGCGACGTGCGCGTCATCCTCGTGAAGCTGGCCGACCGCCTGCACAACATGCGCACGATGGAGGCGATGGCCCCCGCGAAGCGCACGCGCATCGCGCGCGAGACGCTCGACATCTACGCCCCGATCGCGCACCGGCTCGGCCTGAACCAGACGTACCGCGAGCTGCAGGAGCTGTCGTTCCAGCACCTGCGCCCCTGGCGCCACGCGGCGCTGGCGAAGGCGGTGCAGAAGGCACGCGGCTTCCGCCGCGACATCGTCGAGCGCATCGAGCGCGACGTGGTGAAGGCGTTCCAGCAGAACAAGATCCAGGTCGAGGTGTGGGGCCGCGAGAAGACGCTCTTCTCCATCTACACCAAGATGCGCGAGAAGCACCTCACGTTCGCGCAGGTGAACGACATCTTCGGCTTTCGCATCGTCGTGCAGGGCCTGCCAGAGTGCTACCTGGCGCTCGGCGTGCTGCACCAGCTCTACAAGCCGATGCCGGGGCGCTTCAAGGACTACATCGCCATCCCCAAGGCGAACGGCTACCAGTCGCTGCACACCACGCTCGTGAGCCCGCTCGGCACCGCGGTCGAGTTCCAGATCCGCACCGAGCACATGCACGCGGTCGCCGAGAAGGGCATCGCGGCGCACTGGCTCTACAAGTCCAAGGGCGCCGGCGCGGTGCAGGTGGCCGAAGCGCAGCGCCTGGGCGCGATGTGGCTGCAGTCGCTGATCGACATCCAGGACGAGACGCGCGACGCCAACGAGTTCCTCGAGCACGTCAAGATCGACCTGTTCCCCGACGCGGTCTACGTGTTCACGCCGAAGTCGAAGATCCTCGCGCTGCCGCGCGGCGCCACGCCGGTGGACTTCGCCTATGCGATCCACTCCGACGTCGGCGACCATTGCGTCGCCGCCAAGGTGAACGGCGAGCCCGTGGCGCTGCGCACGGAACTGCGCAGCGGCGACGTGGTGGAGATCATCAGTGCGCCCGGGGCCAAGCCCAATCCGGCGTGGCTCAACTTCGTGCGCACCGGCCGCGCGCGCTCGAAGATCCGCCACTACCTGAAGACCATGGAGCAGGAGGAGTCCCAGGAGCTGGGCTCCAAGATGCTCGCGCAGGCGCTGCGCGCCGAAGGCCTCACGATGCCGGGCGACGACGCCGCCGAGTCGCCGGTGTGGCAGCAGCTCACGCGCTGGAGCGGCAACCGCAGCCGCGACGAGCTGCTCACCGACATCGGCCTCGGCCGCAAGATCGCCACCATCGTCGCGAAGCGCCTCGCGCGGCTGCTGGCCGAGCGCGGCACGCGCCCCGACGCGGTGACGCTCACGCTGGGACGCTACGGCAGCGACGACGGCGTGCAGGTGCAGGGCCTGGTGCTGATCGACGGCGCCGAGGGCGCGTCGGTGCAGATGGCGCCGTGCTGCCGCCCGATCCCGGGCGACGCCATCGTCGGCTACCTGGGGCGCGGCGAAGGCCTGGTGGTGCACACCGCCGAATGCGGCATCGGCAAGCGGCTGTACGAGCGCGACAGCGAGCGCTGGATGAAGGTGGAATGGTCCGAGCAGCCCACGCGCGCGTTCGAGACCGACGTCACCGTGCTGGTGCGCAACGGCAAGGGCGTGCTGGCCGAGGTGGCGGCGGCGGTGGCGGCGGCGGAGGCCGACATCACCCACATCGACATGGGCGACGAGCCCGCCGCGCAGACCACCGAGCTGCGGCTGCTGCTCAGCGTGCGCGACCGGCTGCATCTCGCGGACGTGATGCGCACGCTGAAGCGGTCGCATCGGGTGCTGCGGGTCACGCGCGTCAAGCCTTGAGCCGGGGCCCTCCGGGGCCGGCTCGAGGCCCCCGAGGGCACGGCTTTACCCGCCCGAGGGACGAGCCGGCTGCGCCGCCGACCTACTTCGACGGGTAGCGCACGTCCACGACCTCGATCCTCTCGACGCCGGCGGGGGTCACGAGGGAGACCTCGTCGCCCACGCTGGCCTTCAGCAGCGCGCGCGAGATGGGGGCGATCCAGCTCACCTCGCCCTGGCTGCTGTCCGCCTCGTCGATGCCCTTGATGGTGACCGTGCGCTCCTCGCCGCGCTGGTTGGCATACGTCACCGTCGCGCCGAAGAACACCTGGTCGCGGCCCCGGTGCACCGACGGGTCCACCACCTCCGCGATGTCCAGCCGCTTGGTGAGGAAGCGGATGCGGCGGTCGATCTCGCGCAGCCGCTTCTTGCCGTACAGGTAGTCGCCGTTCTCGGAGCGGTCGCCGTTCTTCGCCGCCCACGACACGGTCTCGACCACCCTGGGCCGCTCCTCGTCGAGCAGGCGCATCAGCTCCTCGCGCAGCCGCGCGTAGCCGGCCGGCGTAACGTAGTTCTTCGCGCCCTGCGGCAGCGCGGGCAGCGCGACGTCGTCGTCCTCGTCGTCCGCGGCGTCGCTCTCGCGGGTGAAGGCCTTGTTCATGCGCCGAGGTTATCCCGCTTCGCGCGCGCCGGCAGCCGGTCATCCCCGCCCCTACACTGCCGCGTCCTCCCCTCCCGCCAGGCCATGACCCCCACACCGCTGCAGTGGGTCGCCGCGGCGCTGTTCGCCGCCGCGCTCGCCCACACCTTCGCCGCCAAGTCGCTGGAACGCCTGGCGTCCCGGCATCCGCGTCACGCGGGCGCGTGGCACCTGCTGGGCGAGGTGGAAGTGGTGTTCGGCTTCTGGGCCGGCGTGCTGATCGTCGCGATGGCCCTGCTCGCCGGGCCGGCCGACGCGGTGGCGTATGCCGAATCGCGCCAGTTCGTCGAGCCGATGTTCGTCGTCGTCGTGATGGTCATCGCGGCATCGCGGCCCGTGCTGGCGGCGGTGGGCGACGGGGTGGACGCGCTGGCGCGCCTCGCGCCGCTGCCGGCGGCGCTGTCGCAGGTGTGGCTCGGGCTCGCGGTGGTGCCGCTCGTGGGCTCGCTCGTCACCGAGCCGGCGGCCATGACGCTCGCCGCGCTCATGCTGCGCGAGCGGGTGTTCCGCGCCGGGCAGGCGGAATGGACCAAGTACGCCGCGCTCGGCGTGCTCTTCGTCAACGTGTCGATCGGCGGCACGCTCACCGCGTATGCGGCACCGCCGGTGCTGATGGTGGCCGGGCGCTGGGACTGGGACAGCGCGTTCATGCTGGCGAGCTTCGGCTGGAAGGCGGCGCTGGCCGTGCTCGTCAACGCCACCGCGGCGACGTGGCTGCTGCGCCGGCACGTGGCGCAGGCCGCCGGCAGCGACGCCGCCGCGGCGGTCCGCGTGCCCCGCAGGGTCCAGTTCGTGCATCTCGCGTTCCTCGCCGCGGTGGTGGCCGCCGCGCATCACCCCGTGATCTTCGTGGGCCTGTTCCTGTTCTTCATGGGCTTCACCCAGGCCTACGAGCGGCACCAGTCGCCGCTCATCCTGAAGGAGGCGATGCTCGTGGGCTTCTTCCTGGCCGGGCTGGTGGTGCTGGGCGGCATGCAGCAGTGGTGGCTGCAGCCCATCGTGTCCGCGCTCGATCCGCTCGCGCTGTTCTTCGCGGCGCTGGCGCTGACGGCAATCACCGACAACGCGGCGCTCACGTACCTCGGGTCGCTCATCGAGGGCATCGGCGACGAGTCGAAATACATGCTCGTCGCGGGGGCGGTGGCCGGCGGCGGCCTGACGATCATCGCCAACGCGCCCAACCCGGCCGGGGCGGCGCTGTTGCGCCGCGGGTTCGCCGACGGGTCGATCGGGGTCGGCGGCCTGCTGGCGGCCGCCCTGCCGCCAACCGCCGTGGCCGCAGCCGCGTTATTGCTGCTCTAGGGGTCGAGGAGCGACCGTCGGCGTGCACCTTGCCGCGGGCCTGGGCATGTCCCTTGCCGCTCCTGCTCGTGGACACGGGAGTCAGACGAATGGGCAGCATGACGATGGGCGGGCGAACGTGGATGCAGCTCTGCGTTCGACTGGTGCAGGAGCGCGTTCCGGGCGTGAGCCGACGGGATGCCGAAACGTGCGCGGAAGAGATGCTGCGCTCGTGGCCGCAGCTCAGCCCGGAGGACGCCGTGCTGCGCTATTTCGACAGCCCCCGCTTCGAGCAGACGGACTGGAGCATCTTCGAGCTCAAGTGAGCGAGGAGCAGGCCGGCCGCGATCCCGACCGCATCGGCGGCCACGTCGCGCCCGTCGGCCATGCGCGCCGGCAGGAGCCCCTGCACCAGCTCGATGCCGACGCCGATCGCCAGCAGGGCGAGCGCCACGCCCGCCACCGGCGCGGCGCGCGGCGGCTCCGGGACGAAGCCGAACCGGCCCGCGACGCCGAGCGCGCCGAAGGCCAGCACGTGGTTCAGCTTGTCCCAGCCGGTGTCGACGATCTCCGGCGGCTCGGGCATCCAGGCGAGCCACAGCACGGCCGCCAGGAGGGCGAAGAACACGCCCCTCCAGAACGCCGCGATGCCCGAGGGGCGCGCGCCGATCAGGCCGCCCGCTTGGCGCGCCCGGGGGTGAGCGACGCCGTCATGCTCTCGACCTGGGCGTCGGCCGCCTGGCCGGCCTGGCGCCACGCCTCCTGGGCGTTCTGGAACGCGCTGTTGCAGGCGGCGAAGGCCGTCTTCACCAAGGCCGTGGCGCCCTCGCTGCCGGCCGGCGCATTGGCCAGCGCCGCTTCGACGGCCGACACGACCTGGCCCTGCACCTCGTTGGCGTTCTGTTCGGCGAGCTGGCGCAGTTCCGCGCCCGTGGCGGCCATGATGGCGTAGACCTGGCCCGCGTAGCCGGTCCACTTGGCCGCCGTGGGCTCCACGGTCGCGGCCTGCAGGACGACCAGCTGCTGCGGGTCCGACATGCCGAGCACCGCGCGGCACGCTTCGGCGCACTGGTCCAGCGTGGACTTGCCGGCCTGCAGGTTGAGGCGGGCGAGCTGCTCGACGCCTTCGAACACCTTGGCGCTTGCGCCGAAGGCGGTTCCGATCTGCGATTTCTGGGCGTTGAGGATGTGTTCGACGTTCAACATGGAGCGATTCCTCTGGGTTGGGAAGAGGGGGCGCGACGCAGTCTTGTTGCACCGCATCATCCGGGCCATTCTAGCCACAGGCGGCCGGCGCGCCACAAGCGCGCCGGCGCGGCCCGGACAACGCCGCGTGCAAGCGCACGCTGACGCGGCAGACCGCGCCAAGGCGATGCTCGCGCGCTCAGCCGCGCCCCGCCGCACGCAGTGCCAGCACGTGCGCGAGCAGCGACCGGCGCGCCACCGGGTGCAGCGCGGCGGGCACGTCGTCGTAGACGCGCTGCAGCAAGTCGTCCAGGTCCTCGTGGCCTTCAGCGAGCGCGCGCACCACTTTCGCCTCGCGCGCGCGCCGATGGCGGATCAGCCGCTCGATCGCCTCGCGCGGCTCGGCGATCAGGAAGCCGTGCCCGGGCGCGAGCCACTCCAGGTCCATGGCGAGCAGCGCGTCGAGCGACCGCATGTACTCGGCCATGTCGCCGTCGGGCGGGTTGATGACCACGGTCGATCCCTGCATCACGTGATCGCCGGTGAACAGCGTGCGCTCCTCGGGCAGCAGATAGCACAGGTGGTTCGACGCGTGGCCCGGGGTGTGCACGGCGCGCAGCGTCGTGCGCGGCCCGAGCGCCAGCGCATCGCCGTGCGCGAGCACCCGGTCGGGGACGAAGGCGGCGTCCTGGCCCTCCGCGTGCAGCGCGCGCATGCCGACGCACGGGGCTGCGGTGCGCGCCTTCAGGGCGGCCGCGGCGGGCGAATGGTCCGCATGGGTGTGGGTGACGAGGATCCAGCGCACCGGCCCCGGGGCGGCGGCGAGGATGGCGTCCACGTGGCGCTCGTCCGCCGGGCCGGGATCGATCACCGCGCATCCGGTGCCGTGCGGATCGGCCACCAGGTAGGTGTTGGTTCCGGGCCCCGTCATCGGACCGGCGTTGGGCGCGGTCACGCGGCGGATCCTCGGCGACAGGACCACGCAGCGGCCCGGCTCGATGGCGTGGCGCGCGAGGCCGCGCCCGTGCGGGTCGATGCGGCGCACCTCGGCATACGCCGGGTCGTGCGGCGGCACCGGCTGCAGGCCGCGCGGGCCATCGGCCAGCATGGGCAGGATGGTCGGGATGTCGCGCAGCCCGCGCGCGTGCGCGAGGCATTCCGCGGTGCTGGCGAAGCCGGCGATGTGCTCCAGGGTGCGGCGGGTCGGCGTGGGCAGGCGCAGCCCGTTGTCCGCATCCAGCGCCTCCACCGGCCGGATCCAGCGGTGCTCCTGCGTCTCGTCGCTGTTCAAAGCCGCGGTCTGTCCGGCCGGCATCTCGGCGATGAAGAAGCGCGTGTCGAAGCGCTTCGGCAGCCCCGCGGGCGTGATCCAGTGGCTGTGGTACGCCAGGCGGCCGGCGGCGAGGCGCACGCCGAGCGTGCGGCACAGCGCCGGCAGGTCGATGGCGCCTGCGCGCAGTCCGGCGCGCAGGGCGAGCCAACGGTCCGTGGCGTCCGCCTCGACGGTGACCGGCTGGCCGCCCGCGTCGCAGGCCAGCAACACGCCGGCTTCCTCGAAGCACTCCCGGATCGCGGCCGCGAGGAAGGCCAGGCCGCCCGACGCGAGCCCGAGCCGGCGGCTCGCGGCAGCGTCGTCGGGACCGTCGCACCAGGGCGCCGCGGCGGCATCGGCGGCATCGAGCGTGCCGCCGGGAAAGACGTACGCGCCGCTGCTTCGGTCGCCGGCGCGCTCCACGCGGCGCAGCATCAGCACCTCGACGCCGGGGTGCGCGTCGCGCAGCAGCACCACGGTCGCCGCCGGCCGCGGCACGGCCGGCGGGGCAACATCGGCAGGAAGGGCGGGATCGGCCATGCGGCCATTGTCGGCAGCGGGCGCGGGGCGGCCGACCGGGGAATCACCCTCCTCGCGACACGGGATGTTGCAACGCAGCAAATTAGCGCTTGCAATCCGGGATGAGAAGACTAGACTCCGATGCATGTTGCACTGCAGCAATCCCCCGACCGAGGCGCTGGGCCATCCTGACTCCGCGCGTTCGGCGGCGCGGAGCCAGGGCGAGGAGGCATCGATGGACTGGACCCCCCGTTTCGAGGCGGAAACCAGGAGCGTGAGCTTCTACGTCGTCGTACGCGGGAAACGGGTCAAGTCCTTCGTCACCCGCGACTGGCTCGTGAGCCGGTTCGGGCCGGAGGTGCCTGCCGACCAGGGCATGGTGGAGGTGTACCTGCACCATGCCAAGGCCATCGACAGCGAGATCATCCGCCGCATCGCCTCGGGGCGCATCGAGCCGGTCTGGCTCGCCTCCTGCCTGCCGCCGCTGGCCTGAGACCCGCGCGGCGGCGCGCCTTCATCCGCGCGCCGAGCTGCCGAAAACCCCTTCGGGGGCGGCGCACGCGGTGGGCGAGCGGCCCCGCGCACGCGGTGTTCGCCGCATGACTTCGATCTAATGACGCGCGTAGGGACTCGCCTACACTGTGCGCCCGCCGAACGGGCCCCCTCGATGCCGTCTTCCGCCGACACCGCCGCACTGCCGCCTGCGCAAGGCCCCTCGGCGGCGTCGCCCCACCGGCGTCACCGCGAGCAACTCTGGCGCGCCGCCGCGCTGTCGCTCATCACCCTGCTGGTGGGCCTGGGCGCCAGCGTCTGGACCTGGCAGGACGCGCGCCGCGTCGCGCACGAGAACGCCGTCGGCCGCTTCGAGTACCGCACCAGCCGCATCCGCTCGGAGCTGCGCCACGTGCTGGGCGCCGACGAGATCCTGCTGCGGTCGGTGGCCGCGATGTTCGGCGTTCGCGAGGAGGTCACGCGCGCGCAATGGCGCAGCTACTTCGCCACCGTCGACGGCGCCGTGCGCGAGCCCGGCCGGCTCTGGCTGGCGTACGCCGACCGCGTGGCGGCCGCCGACCGCCTCGCGCACGAGCGCCGCGCGCACGCCGACGGCATCAGCGGCTACGCCGTCTCGACGAGCGAGCGCCGCAACGAATACTTCCCGCTGGCGTACTTCCACGCCTTCGGCAGCAACGACCGGCGGCCGATCGGCTTCGACCTGCAGGACGATCCCGTCGCGCGCGACGCGATGGCGCGCGCCGCCGACACCGGCGCGACGGTCATGGCCGGCCCGCTCGCGGTGCCCTGGGCCACGGGCCGTGCGGCGCCGATCTGGGGTCTCGTGCTGCCGGTATACCGCGGCGGCCGCACCCCGCTGCTGCCGCCCGACCGCGGGGGCGCGCTCAACGGCTTCCTCATCGAGGCCTTCGACATCGTCGACACGCTCGACGCCGCGCTCGGCCCCGACGCGCGCGTCGTGGGCATGCGCGTGCGCGACGGCGACAAGGTGGTCTTCACCTGCACCGAGCTGCAGAAGGAGCTGGAGCGGGGCTTCCGCCCCACGATCACCAAGGTGACCGGCTTCGAGTTCGGCCAGCACCACTGGGCCATCGAGTTCGTCGCCCTGCCGCGCTTCCACGAGATCGCCGCGCCGGATCCCTCGTGGACGCTGCTGATGGTGGGCATCGCGCTGAGCGTGATGGGCGCCGGGCTCGTGGGCGTGCTGTCGGCCAGCCGCGTGCGCGCGCTGGCGCTGGTGGACCAGCGCACCGCGGCACTGCGCAGCGCGCTCGGGCAGCGCGAGGAGAGCGAGGCGCGCATGCGCGCCATCTTCGACCACGCGCTCGACGCCATCATCACCATCGACACGGCCGGCATCATCCACAGCTTCAACCCGGCCGCCGAACGCATCTTCGGCTGGCGCGCGGACGAAGTCACCGGGCGCAACCTGAAGGTGCTGATGCCCTCGCCCGACCGCGAGAAGCACGACGGCTACCTCAGCGCCTACCTGCAGGGCGGGCCCCCGCGGATCATCGGCATCGGGCGCCTCGTCACCGGCCAGCGCAAGGACGGCACGCACATGCCGCTCGACCTCGCGGTGAGCGAGATGCGCGTGGGCGAGCACCGGCTGTTCTGCGGCATCGTGCGCGACGTGACGGACCGCCTGGCCGCCGAGGACGCGCTGCGCCGCAGCGAGCGCAAGCTGCGCTCGTACATCGAGCAGTCGCTCGACGGCGTCATCGTGCTCGACCAGGGCGGCCGCTTCCTCGAGGTGAATCCGGCGCTGCTCGACATGCTGGGCCACGCCGAGGCGGACCTGCTCGCGCTCACCTTCGCCGACACGCTGTGGCCCGAGGAGCCGCAGCGCCAGGCCGGCATCGAGCACCTGGAACGGGTCGTTTCCGCGGGCCGCAGCAAGGGCGAGGTCGCGCTGCGCCGCAAGGACGGCCAGCGCATCGTCGTCGACATCAGCGCCGTGGCGCTCGGCGGCCAGCGCTACCTGGGCCTGGTGCGCGACGTCACGCAGCGCCATCTCGCCGAGCAGGCGCTCGAGGACGAGCGCGCCAAGCTCGAGCAGCGCGTGCAGGAGCGCACCGAGGTGCTCACCCGCACGAACGCGGCGCTGCAGGAGGAGATCGTCGAGCGCAAGCGCGTCGAGTCCGAGCTGGTGGCCGCGCGCGAGCAGGCGCTGCAGGCGGCCGACGCGAAGGCCGGCTTCCTCGCCAACATGAGCCACGAGATCCGCACGCCGATGAACGCGGTGATCGGCATGACGGCGCTGCTGGGCGACACGGTGCTCGACGGCGAGCAGCGCGGCTACGTCGAGAGCATCCGCACCAGCGGCGAGGCGCTGCTCGCGATCATCAACGACATCCTCGACTTCTCCAAGGTCGAGTCCGGCATGCTGGTGCTCGAGGAGCATCCCTTCGAGCTGGGCGCCTGCGTCGAGGAGGCGTTCGACATGCTGGCCACGCGCGCGGCCGAGAAGGGCATCGACCTGCTGTACGAGCTGAACGACGACGTGCCGCACTGGCTCATGGGCGACTCGGCGCGTCTGCGCCAGGTGCTCGCGAACCTGCTGTCGAACGCGGTCAAGTTCACCGACCGCGGCGAGGTGTGCATGAGCGCGCGCGTGCAGTGGCACGAGGACGACGAGGTGCAGCTGCGCTTCGACGTGCGCGACACCGGCATCGGCATCGCGCCGGCGCAGCGCGAGCACCTGTTCAAGGCGTTCACGCAGGCGGACTCCTCCACCACGCGCAAGTACGGCGGCACGGGCCTCGGCCTGGCGATCAGCGCGCGCCTCGTGCGGCTGATGGGCGGCGAGATCGGCGTGGACAGCGAGGAGCACAAGGGCTCGACCTTCCACTTCACGGTGGTCGCACGCGTGGCGCATCCGGCGGCGGCGGCGCGCTACCGCAGCGGGCACGCCCCGGAGCTCGCCGGCCGGCGCATCCTGCTGGTGGACGACAACCCGACCAACCTGCAGATCCTGAAGACGCAGTGCACGCGCTGGGGCCTCGAGGTGACGTGCGCCACGCGCGGCACGCACGCCCTCGCACGCCTGGAGGCCGAGCCGCCCTTCGACGTGGCCGTGCTCGACCTCAACATGCCGGGCATGGACGGCCTGCAGCTCGCGCGCGCGATCAAGGCGCAGTGCGGCAACCATGCGCCGGCGCTGGTGCTGCTGTCGTCCTCGGGCGCGCGCATGAAGGACCGCGCCGCGATGGACGTGTTCTCCGCGCGACTGGCCAAGCCGGTGAAGCATTCGCAGCTGTTCACCGTGCTGCAGCAGGTGCTGCATGCCGGGCGCCCCGCGACGCCGCCGCCGCCCGCGCAACGCCTCGACGGCACGCTCGCGCAGCGCCTGCCGCTGCGCGTGCTGGTGGTCGAGGACAGCGTGATCAACCAGAAGCTCGCGGTCGGCATCCTGCGCAAGTTCGGCTACGACAGCGACGTCGCCAACAACGGCCTCGAGGCGCTCGACATGGTGCGCGCGCAGCGCTACGACCTGGTGTTCATGGACCTGCAGATGCCGAAGATGGACGGGCTGGAAGCGACCCGGCGCATCGTCGCCTCGCTGCCGCCGCCCGTGCGGCCGCGCATCGTGGCCATGACGGCCAACGCGATGCCCGGCGACCGCGAGCGCTGCCTCGAAGCGGGCATGGACGACTACATCGCCAAGCCGATCCTGCCCGCCGCGGTGCAGGCGCTGATCGAGCGCTGGGGCCATCGCGACGCGGCGCCGCTGCCCGAGGCGAGCGACACGCCGCTGATCGACGACGGCGTGGTGAGCGAGCTGGCGGCGCTGGACGAGCCCGGCACGCCGTCGATGATGCAGGGGCTGCTGAAGGACTACCTGCGCGAGACGCCCGCCTCGGTGAGTGCCATCAAGCAGCACTGCCAGCAGCGCGACGCCGGCGAGCTCTCGCGCCGCGCCCACAAGCTCGCGGGCGTGAGCGCCAGCCTGGGCGCGAGCGGCGTCGCGGACGCCTGCCGCCGCATCGAGCAGCGCGCCGCGCAGGCCGACTTCGAAGCCATGCCCGCGCTGATCGACGAGCTCGAGATGCGCTTCGCACGCACGCGCGTGGAGTTCCAGAAGCTGGCTTGACGTGCGGCGCGCCCCTGGCCAACCGGAGCGCCGAGGACTACCATCGAAATCTCCTTCC
>Ga0075429_100000416_pt1 | contig 31687 bp, 32 predicted proteins | sample RhiMetdeltSRZDD3_FD_75295 | JGI IMG/M metagenome (GOLD analysis project Ga0075429, IMG submission 75295) | Populus rhizosphere microbial communities from Tennessee, USA - Rhizosphere MetaG P. deltoides SRZDD3 | ecosystem: Host-associated > Plants > Roots > Rhizosphere > Soil | place: USA...
TTGATCAGGCAGACGAGGTAGACCAGGTGAACGACGGCCGACGCGGCGAGCCAGCTCCAGGCACCGTGCGGCAGCGGCAGGAAGAACGCGGCCGGCAGCATCAGCAGCGCGCTGAAGCCGTCGATCAGCGCCCGGCTGGACATCTTGTCCTTGCCTGACTTGAGAACCGCATTGACGATCGCGTGCGCTGCGCCCGAGCCGACGATCATCGCCGAGGCGAGCTGGGTAGAATTCGTCACTTTGGCATCGGCTCGGCGGCCCGCATGGATAATGTCACGCATAGTCTCATCGGCGCGCTCCTCGGGGAAACGGTCGCGCGCACCACGCCGAGCGATCCGCGCGGACTGCCTGACCCCGTCCGCCGCAACCTGCTGGTCGCCGCGTCCGCCATCGGCAGCAATCTGCCCGATGTCGATGTGCTCTATTCATTCATCGGCGGCAAGATCAACTACCTGCTGCAGCATCGCGGCCATTCGCACACGATCGTCGGTGCCGTGCTGCTCGCCGGCGTCGCTTTCGCAATCGCGCGCTGGTTGCTGTCGCGACGGGGACACGCGCCTTCACGCAAGGATCTGCTGTGGCTTGGCGGCGTGTTCGCGATCACGCCGCTGCTGCACATCGGAATGGACTTCACGAACAACTACGGCGTGCATCCGTTCTGGCCGCTCTCGAATCGCTGGTTCTATGGGGATGCAGTCTTCATCGCCGAGCCGCTGCTTTGGGCGGCCTGCGCGCCGCTCGCGCTGACGTTCCGATCGAAGCTCGCGCGCTTCATTGTCGCTGCAGTGCTGGCGATCGGGATCGGTCTTGCGTCGCTCAGCGGCTTTGTGCCGCCGCTCCCGAGAATGGTGTTGATCGTCGCGGTTGGTGCGATGCTGCTGTTCGGGCTGCGTGCGACACCTCGAGTGGCTTTGGTCGGCGGAGTGGCACTCTGGCTCGCGGTGACAGCAACGTTCGCCGTCAGCTCGCAGCTCGCGGCACGCAGAGTCGAAGCAATCGCGGCGACGCTCTTTCCGGACGCCGCGCTGATCGATCACGTCCTGACTCCCATGCCCTCGAATCCGCTGTGCTGGGAAGTGATGCTCGTACAGACACAGGGCGGCTCTGTCGTTGCGAGACGCACGATGTTCGCGCTGGCGCCTGCCCTGATTCCCGCAGACGGCTGTTTGAGCCGCAGCCTGAACATTCCAAGCAGTGCGCCGCTGCAGCCCGTCGAAGACGACGACACCGCCGAGTTGCATTGGTACGGTGAAATTGCCACCCCGCTCGATCAGCTCCGGGATCGCGTCGTCAACGATTGCGAGTCCGCAGCAGCGATGCGCTTCATCCGTGTGCCGTGGATCGCTGCCATCGGAGCAGACACGGTCCTCGGGGACTTGCGCTACGACCGGGAGAAGGCGCTGGGCTTTGCAGAATTGACACTGCACGATCCGCCGCAAGCGTGCCCCCGCCTCGTCCCGAACTGGCGTCCGCCGCGCGCCGACCTGTTGCAATAGACAGACGCATCGTCGGCGGATCTTTTACGCGCAAGGCGCGTTGTTCGGGTCGCGCGCCAGTTGGCGCCCAGCCCGCACGATGCGAATTTCCGGCCGTCCTCCCTTCCTGCACCTCGCCTGGCACGTCCTGGCGCTCCTGATTTTTCTGCTTCTGCCGGTGCTCAAATGGAAAGCGCCCTGGTGGGAGATGACGCGCGCGCAACTGCTTGGGATCGCGATCCTCATCGCCGGCTACGTCACTGCCGCGCTGGCAGTCATGGTGTTCGCTCGCCCCGGCACACCCAGAGCATTCAGCCGCGCGCTGGCGTTCGCGCTGGGCACGTTCGCCCTGTTCATGCTGGCCTTGCTATTGACGCAGCTCGACGTGCCCCGCTACCTCTTGCTTCCGGTCTTCCTCGCCGTCGTGGCACTCGCGCCGCTTGCAATCGCACCGCGCGTCGCACAACTCGTCGGCATTGGAGCGCTCGCAGTGGCTCTGCTCGCAGTGGCGGGGCTGGGGCGAACTGCGTTCGCGCCGCCGAAGAAAACGGCGAAGGTCGCGGCCACCGACGTGAAGACCGCGTTCTACGTCCTGCGCGTTCGCTCGCACGAGGGCGAAGTCGAAGTGCCGGCGACGCGCGGCGGCGGACTGGATCATCTCGGCGATCGCATCCTGCTCGGCACGGGCGACGGCTCCCTCTATACGCTGCGTGTCGCAGGCGATGATCTGCAGGCTCATCGACTCGCGGTGCGCGTGCCGGCGAACCGCGAAGAGTTTGCCAACGCCTTTCATGGCAGCGCGACGGCGCCGCGGCTCATGAACAGCTACGTCGAGAATGCGCCCGAAGTTCAGACGTGGCGCTTCCGCGTCGCCGACGTCATCGCGCAGGTCGATGGCGACGTCGTGCACATCTTTGCATCCCACCATTTCTGGAAACAGCAGGAGCAGTGCTTCGCCGTGCGCGTGTCGCAGCTCGACACGACGCTCGCCGAGATCGAGCGGCTGAGCGCGCCCGGCGCGTGGCGGACGATCTTCGAAAGCCAGCCCTGCCTGCCGATGGCCGGCCCGGGCGCGATGCGCGGCAAGAATCCGTTCCGCGGCGAAGAGATCGGCGGCCGACTGGTGCTGCTCGATGCTAATACACTGATGCTGTCGCTCGGCGATCACGGCTTCTCGGGCATCGAGGGTGCCGTCGCGTACGCGCAAGATGCGCAAGCGTCGTATGGCAAGACGATCCGCATCGACCTGCGCACCCATGCGACCTCGATGAACACGCTGGGCCATCGCAATCCGCAAGGGTTGTACGCGGCGCCGGACGGCCGCATCTGGGAAACGGAGCACGCAGCGCAGGGCGGCGATGAGTTGAATCTGCTCGTGCCCGGCGCGAACTACGGGTGGCCCGAGGTCACCTACGGCACCGATTACGGGTCGCTGATCTGGGCGTTGAGCAAGCAACAGGGTCATCACGTCGGCTTCCAGCAGCCCGTGTACGCGTGGCTGCCGGGCATCGGCATTTCGAACCTGCTGCAGATCCAGCGCGAGCGGTTCCCGGTCTGGCGCGGCGACCTGCTGATCGGCGCGCTCGGCGCACGCGGACTGTTTCGCGTCGTGCTCGACGGCAATCGCGCCGTCGTGACCGAACCGATTCCGCTGGAAAAGCGCGTGCGCGACGTACTGGAGCTGGACGACGGGCGCCTGCTGTTGTGGACCGACGAGGCGGCGCTGCTCACGATCGAGCCCGTCTCGGAATCCAACGCCGCGCTGACGTTCGCCACCGCGTGCCTCGCGTGCCACCGCATCAACGACGGCTACTCGCACCGCATGGGGCCCGACCTCTACCACCTGCTCGATCGCAAGGTCGCCGGCGCCAAGAACTACGCTGCCTACACGCCCGCGCTCAAGAAGCTCGGCGGTGAGTGGAACGAGCAACGGCTGAATGAATTCCTGCGCGATCCGCAGGACTACGCACCCGGCACTTCGATGCTGTTCCCCGGCATCGCCGACGACAAGCAGCGCGCGGAGCTCGTCGACTATCTGATGGCAACGAGCAAAGTCGGCGGCGAATAGCCATACTCGCCGCTCCGGGGCGCTGGCCCGCCACATAAAAACGGAGCACCTAATGCGACTCACGACTGCGCGATTCGTCATGGCGCCGCTCGCCTGCTTGCTGGCGCTGGCACTCGTTACCGTTGCGCGCGCGGAGACGCGCGAGCAACTCACTCAGCAGGTGCGCGATGCCGAAAATGGATTTGCAGCGACGATGGCAGCACGCGACCTCAAAGCATTCGCCACGTTCCTCGCCGACGATGCGGTCTTCTTCGGCGGAGAGAAGGCAGTGCGCGGCAAAGCTGCAGTCGTAGAAAGCTGGAAGGGTCTGTACGCAAAACCTGAAGCACCCTTCTCGTGGCGCTCGGAAACGGTCGAGGTGCTCGACTCCGGCACGCTCGCGCACAGCAGCGGCCCGGTGCTCAACCCGAAGGGCGAGCGCGTCGGCACGTTCAATTCGGTCTGGCGGCGCGACAAGAAAGGCGAGTGGAAGGTCGTGTTCGACAAAGGCTGCGACGCCTGCCGGTGCAGCCAGGCCGCCAAGTAACTTCACTGTGAAGTTTCGTGGGGCGTGCTTGCCACGCTCGCGGCCGCGCGACTAGGCTCCCCGGGTTTTCAATTCCCCGGGTGCCTCCATGCCGCATGCTCGCCGCAAGCTGACTGTCGTCGTGTCGATTGCTTTGGGTATTGCCGCGCCCGTCGGCGTGTTGCTCGCCGCCGCTTCGGCGCGCGATCAGCAGAAGGCACGTCATGACCACTATCACGAGCTCGGCGACGCCTTCAAAACCGTGCGCGACCAGACGCGCGCCGGCTCGCCAGACATGGCGAAGATCAAGGCGGCTGCCCAGGTGATCAGCGAGGCCTCGATCGACCAGGGTCGCTGGTTCCCGGCCGGTACCGGGCCGGAGGCTGGTAAGACACGCGCGCGCGCGGAAATCTGGACGAGGCCCGAGGACTTCAAGGCTGCGCAGAAGGTGTTCAGCGACGCCGCACCCAAACTGCTCGCCGCCGCGAATGCGGGCGATCTGCATACGGTCAGGTCGACGTACGGAGATCTGGGCAAAGCCTGCAAGAACTGTCACGATACGTTCCGGTCGCCCGAGGACCACGATCACTAACCCCATCACCCAGGAGAGGTCACAGAGAACTATGAATGCCTGCACCCCGACCTCCGCCGGGAGCGTTCGCTAACTCGATTTTGTCGCGTCGACCCCGGCGCCTGCCGACCGGTCAGTTACGGACCGCGTCGATCGTCGTCTCATCTGCGGGGTTCTACGCCAATGCACGCTGCATTTTCTCTCGACCGGCTCGGCTGGTCGGCTTGCTATTCGCAACAGCTTTCTCTGGAAGACCTGAGCGCAGGCTATCCCGCGCGCGTCAGCAGTGTTCAGCGCAGCCTGGTTACGGTGCTGTGCGAGCGCGGCTCGCTCGACGTCGTCGTGCCACCGCGTCTCGCGACGACCGAGACTGCAATCGCAGTCGGTGACTGGCTGCTGATCGAGCATGAAGCACCGCGCGTGCTTCGCATTCTCGAACGCCGGTCGCTCATCTCCCGCATGGCCGCGGGAGTCGAGCAACGCGTGCAGGCGATCGCCGCGAATCTCGACACGCTGTTCGTCGTCACGTCCTGCAACGACGACTTCAACCTGTCGCGCCTCGAGCGGTATTTCACCGTTGCGAGGCATGCGCAGGTCGAACCTGTGATCGTGTTGACGAAGGCGGACCTGTGCGCGGACACAGATTCCTTCGTGGCTCAGACGCGCTCAATCGCTCGCGACATTGCAGCGCTGGCGCTGAATGCCACCGCGCACACGGAAACTGAAGCGCTCGCGCCCTGGCTCGGCGGCGGACAAACCGTCGCCTTCGTCGGCTCGTCGGGCGTCGGCAAGTCGACGCTCGTGAACACGCTGCTCGCTCGCGATGCGCAGGAGACCAGCAGCATCCGCGAACACGACGCGAAGGGTCGCCACACGACCACGTCGCGACAGATGTTCGCTCTGCCGTCGGGTGCGTGGGTCATCGATACGCCCGGCATGCGCGAGCTCAAGCTCGGCTCGATGGAAGACGCGGTCAGCGAAGTCTTCGACGATGTCGAAACACTGACGCGCGACTGTCGCTTCCGCGATTGTCATCATCGCGACGATGCGGGCTGCGCGCTGCAAGCCGCCGTCGAGTCGGGCCGGCTCGACGCACGACGGTTGGAGAGCTACCTCAAGCTGCTGCGCGAAGCTGAGCGCGCCGGGCAATCGGTGCGCGAGCGACGCGCGATCGAGCGGCGCTGGGGCCGCATGCATCGGCACATCACTTCGAAGCGTGATCGGGGAACTTCTCGAGAATGACGCGCACCGCCTCGTCCGCTTCTTCGTCGCTGATCTGCTGCGCTTCGATGCCGACGTCGACGGAGCCGCTCCAGATCTGCGCGTTCTGCGCGACATCGACGATGTCGAGCGTGAACGTGCCGACCTGCTCCTTGTGGCCGCCGATCGGCAAGCCGACGCCGATGCCGCCGCGCATGCCGCCGGAGCCGCCGCCCACGCCGACACCGACGCTGGGCTTCGGCTTCGGCCGGTTCTCGGTCGAGAGGGCGTAGGCGATGCGGCAGTCCGGCTTGTCGGGCGAGAGCGTATAGCCCTTGCCCTCCAGCTGTTTCAGCGCTGCTGCGCGCACGCGCTGGTCGGTCAAAGTCGCGGCATCCGCTGATCCCTGGTGCCAGTCGAACGTGCCGCATTTCGAGAGATCGGCGTCGGCCTTGTCGACGCGCACGGCGGAGCTTTGCGTGGCGCAGCCGCTCAGCGCGAGCAATGCTGCGCAGGCGCACGAGAACAGGATGCGATTCGTCATGATGGTCACTCCTTCTCGCCGGTCGCGCGTGCGCGCGGCGCGTACTCATAGTGCCAGGGCTCGTTCGGCGATTGCAGCGGTCCGACGAAACGCGTGTCGCGCATCGCCGCAGCGAGCCGGCCCGCCCAGCCCCGACGTTCCCACACCGAGCGCACTTTCGCGACGTCGGTCGGCGCAATGATCCGCCCGTTCCTCACGATCTGAAAGTCGATTGCGCGCGAGCGTCCGTGCAGCGACAGGCCAGGGGCCGCGAGCGGTGCTGCCGAGGGAACTGGCCGCCACGCGCGCAGAAATTCTGCAAACCGGAGTGTGGCTTTCGCATCCGGGTGAGCGGGATAAGTATTTCGGGCGAGCTCGCGCACGGCGTCATCCTTCAGCCGACGCGCGATGACGCCTACGGACTTGTTCGAGTTCCAGCGTTGCACTTGCAGGTCCAGGCTGCGTGCGGCGGTGTTCGCGAACAACGAGTAGCCGGGATTCGCTGCTTCGAAGCGCGCACGCACCGTCGCGATCTCGGTCAGCAGGTCGCGATATTCCTGGCTGGTCTCGTAGGCGCGGATTTCCTCCGCTGACCAGCCCCAGCGCGATTGCAGCGTGGATCCTGCCTTGAGATAGGCGCGCACCGCGAGGAGCTGCCGGGGCTGCCCTTCGATGCGCTGCACGGCATCCCTCGCAGCCGGCGCCAGGTCATGCGTGACCGCGAGCAGGTATTCGTCGACGGCAGCGAACGATAGCGCCGGCGTCGCCAGGCACGCGAGCAGCAGCCAGGCCCTCACAAGGTAGTCGCGGGCGGCGTCTCTTTTTCGATGACGATCGAGCCCTTCAGCACCAGCGCGGCGATCGCGCCGATGGCCGCGAGCTGCGGCGCAAGCAGCGTGCCTACCACGCCGATCGTCAGCGGAATGTCGATGAGCACGCGGCCGTCATCGTTCTTGATGACGACGCGGCGGATATTGCCCTCGCGAATGATCTCCTTGATCTTCGCCAGCAGCGTGTCGCCGCTGAACTGGAACTCTTCGGAACGGGAAGTGGACTCGGTCATGGCGGACTCCTACCCAATCAACTCTTTCAACTTTGCATGCCCGGTGCGCGACATCGGCAATTTGGTGCCGTCGCTCAGGATTGCAAGCCAGCTATCCTTGCCGTACAGGTCGATACGCGCCAATCGCTCCACATTGAGTATGAACGAGCGATGGATGCGCACGAAGCGCGTCGCGTCGAGCTGGCTCTCCAGGTCGGCCATGGTCTGCTGCTTGCGCAGGCGCTTGCCGCCGCACGAGAACGACAGGTAGTCGTCCTGCGCCTCGATGAAGTCGATGCGCTCGAGCGGCAGTACGTGCACGCGACCTTCATGGCGGATCAGGATGCGTTCCAGCGTGCGCCCCGGCGGCCGTGCCGATACGGCGAGATCGTGCGCCGACGGCGCCGGCGTCTTGTTGCGCAATCGTTCCGCGGCACGCTCGACGGCGGCAGCAAGACGCGGCGGCTCGACCGGCTTCAGCAGGTAGTCGACCGCGTGGACCTCGAAGGCGCGCAACGCGAACTCGTCGTACGCGGTCGTGAAGATGACCGACGGCGCCCGCTCGCCGAGCAGCTCCAGCACTTCGAACCCGGACAGCTTCGGCATCTGGATGTCGAGAAACACCAGCTCCGGATTCAGGTCTTCGGCCAGCTTGACGGCCTCGAACCCGTTCGCAGCCTCGCCGACGATTTCCACGCCGGGAAGTTTCGCGAGGTGCTCGCGCAGGATGGAGCGGGCCAGTGTTTCATCGTCGACGATCAGCACACGCACGTTGACTTCCCCTCACGCAGTTGCACGCAGCGCCGCGGCATTGGCACCGGCGTATGGCAGCAGGATCGAAACCCGGAATTTCTCATCCGTTGCATTCACGTCCACGCTGGCGCGGTGACCGCACAGAGTCTCCACCCGGGAGCGGACGTTCACCAAGCCCACACCGGTGCCGCGTGACGGCGGCCGGTCCGGATCGCACGGGTTCTCGACGATGAGCTCGACGAAGCTCTCGCGGCGGCGCGCCGTGACGCAGACTTCTCCACCTTCCAGCAGGTGCGCGACGCCGTGATGCACGGCGTTCTCCACCAGCGGCTGCAGAAACAGCGGAGGGACGGCGACGTCGCGAACGTCGGGTGCGATATCGAACTTGGAGCGCAGCCGCTCGCCGAAACGCACGCGCTCGATCGAGAGGAAGGTCTGCGCGAGCGCTACTTCCTCGGCGAGCGGAATCGCCTGTTCGCGCCCGAGCGTCAGACTCTTGCGGAAGAACTGCGCCATCAGGAAGCACATCTGGCGCGCAGCCGCCGTGTCGTTGCCGATCAGCGCCGCGACCGAATTGAGGCTGTTGAACAGAAAGTGCGGATCGAGCTGCGCGCGCAGCGATTTCAGTTCGGCTTCGCGCGCGAGCACCTGCAGCTCCAGCGCGCGGCGCTCCGCGTTGCGTGAGCGCTCGAATGCGCCCGCGAGATAGTGACCGAGCACCGCGAGCGAGATGCCGATCGCGCCGGCGAAGACCATCAGGCCGAGAATGCCAGCGGCCTCGTCGGCGATGTCCATGTCGTCGGGCAGCAGGTACTGCGCCCAGACGTAGCCGATCGCCAGCCAGGAGAGCAGCGAGGCAAGCCCGACCGCGACCCACAAGACCACCATGCGCACGATCGGCGTCTCGCCTGGAGGCATGGACTGCGCGAGATACCAGTAGGACAGCGACTGCATGCCGAGCAGCATCGCCATCGGCACCGCGAAGTAGAGCGACCACAGCGGCGGCGCGCGGCCGCCGAAGATGAACACGACCGTGAGCAGCAGCCCGAACACGACCCAGACCGCGAGGTACAGGAAGAGTCGGCTGCGGCGTTTGAGGATCGGGTGCATGAGCGGCGACGACTAGTTCTTCACCTCGATCCCGCCCATCACGACCATGCCCTGCACGACCAGGGTCTTGGTCGGCACGACGCTGGTCGGACGCCGCTTGTCGACGAAGCCGCCGAGTAGCGTCGTGACCTTGCTCGTGACGGTCCAGTCGGGCGGCACGTAGATCTCTATGCCGCCCCAGAACGCGAACACTTCCACCGTCGCGCTGTCGCCCTCCATGCGCGTGTCGGCGAGGTCGAGCTTGATGCCACCCATCACGGCAGTGAGATCGGCGCCGCGGAACGGCCGCGACACGGGCCGCAGCTCGCAGCCCGACATCAGCGCGAACGAGCGCACGAACTCCTGGTGATCGCTCGCGTCCGAGATCGGCTTGGACTGCGGCGGTCCGTTGATGGCGCGCCACACCAGCGAGCCGCCGACGAACAGCAGCAGGCCGGGCAGCAGCAAGTGCCACAGGCTGACGTGCACCCAGCCGAGGCGATCGAGGAAGATCCAGCTGCCGACGGTGATCAGCACCCAGCCCCAGTTGCGGCTGCGGCGATGATCCGGGCTGCGCACCATCGTCACGCCGACGGCAACGAGGGCCAGCGGCCACAGGCTGCGCAGCACGAAGCGAGCGTCGAACCAGCCGAGATTGTCGGCGAGCAGGATCGCGCCGATGGCGACGATGACCACGCCGACGACCAACCGGGCGGAAATCAGCGCGTGAGGGTTGTGACCGGGTCGCGGTTCGACGGGGCGGTCGCGCCCGTCGGTGCGATTGGGCTCTTGATCGAAATCCATGCTGCTCACCCGCCGGGGGCACCCGGCGTGTGACCCCGGTGCTCGCGACCGGCGTCGCGGACCAGGAAGCTCAGGCCCGAAGCGATGACGAAGATCGGCCAGGCCGTGCCCCAGCCGAGACTGAACAGACGGAAGACGCCGATCAGGCAGTACAGTCCGGTCGCGAGCAGCCAGATGGCGCCGGAACGATCCAGGTGCCGGCTCGGGACCACCAGGCCCCACAGGCCGAGCGCAATCAGCGGGAGCGGAAAGAGGCGCCACCAGCCGATCGGGACCTCGTAACCGAGATTGATCGCCAGCATCACGCCGCCCAACGCGAGCAGGAACAGCCCCAGCACCAGGCGCGAACGGCCTGCGTGTCGGTGCGGCTTCAGATCATCCATCAAGACACTCCCGCCAGACGGGCGGTATTGAAGAGCATGCGCCGACCTTACGGAGGCCGCTATAGGCGCACCAGCGGCCACCGGTGAACGGCGGATCGCTGCCGGTGAACCCCCAGGGGTCGCTGCACCGTTAAACTTGGCCGCCATGATCATCGCAAAGAAGCCTGGCTTCCTCCGTCCGTTCTTGCTTGCGGCCCTGCTCGTGCTTGCAGCGTGTGCCAGCCAGGGTCCGCAGCGTGGGACCCGGGCCCCTGCAGCTGCAAGCACTTCGGCATCAGGCAGCCCTGACGAGCTGGCAGGCAATGCCCTGCAAGCGTTGGCCGAGGGCAATAGTCAGCAGGCATTGGCAGAGATTGCACGCGCGAATCTGTTGGCGCCGAAACGCCCCGAGCTCGCCTGGCTGCATGCGCGAATCTGCATGCTGACGCCAGGTTGCGAGCCGGAGCCGATCGAGACGCGCTTCCGCAAACTGGCTCCCGATAACGGCGTCGTGTGGCTCGGGCCGCTGGCGCGCGCGCAGTCGCGCAATGACAAGCGCGTCGAGGATCAGATCCTCGAAGCGATGAGTCGTGCCGCGCGCTTCGATCTGTATTGGACCAGCCTCGTCTGGCAACTCAGTGTCGCGCGCAATGCGCACGGACCTGCGGCAGGGACACCGAATGCCCCGCCGCACCCGCTAACCCGCGCGATGGACGAAACGACTGACGCACTTTCGAGCGCCGTCGTGCCGGCATTCAAACCGCTCAACACCGCGTGCGGAATCGAGCGCACGCAGGACCCGGCCACGCACACGCGATGCGAGCGCATCGCGCAAGCCATGCAGCGGAGCGACACGACGCTGGTCGAAGGCATCGGCATTGGCCTCGCGCAGCGGATGGCGACACCCGCCTCGCGCGATGCGCTGGTGCTCGAAGAACGCGGCTCGACGCTGAGTTACCGCAGCCAGGCCGCCGGCGCAGTGGTGCGCTCGCAGGTGGAGCGCGACAAATTTTCCGCGCAGGTGATCGAGCTCATGAAGAAGCTGCCGCGCGAGCAGGATGTCTCGGTGGCGATCCTGCGCTGGGCCGGTCAGCCGTTGCTGCCGGCGCAGTGACTCACGCCGCCTGGCGCTCCGGCTGCTCGCCCAGCGCCTGACCCAGATCCGCCAGGAGCTGGTTGAGCTCGCCGGCCATCAACATGAAATCGATCTCGAACTGCTCCTGGGCAGCCAGCTCCTGATTCGGCTGCGACGCGTCCTGCGCCGGCTCCTTGTCGATCGCGAGGAACTCCACGCGCTTGACCTGCAGCTTCTCGGTGAACACGAACGAAATGCGATCGTTCCAGGTCAGGCCGAGTCGCGTCGGGTACATGCCCGCCGTCAGGTGCTGACGGATTTCGCGCGCTTCGAGCGGATAGCGGGTGTAGCGGATCGTCGCCTTGGTCTGATCGGCGGCCTGCAGCTCCAGGTCCTGATCGATCGTGAAGCGCAACGGCGCATCGCCGAGCGCGAGCCACGCGCCCATCGCGGCCGAAGGCGAGCGCTCCGTCTCGAGCAGCGTCACTGCCAGAGTGCCAAGCGTATCGCGCAAGGTTTCGATGAGCTCGTCGGCGCGAGGCGCGCCAGCCGCATCGACCACGAGCCAGCCGTGCGCGGGATCGATCCACGCGCGCGTGACGCGCCTGCGTGTGAGCGCACGGGCGCGCAACTCCTCCAGTACGCGCTCCTTCAGCTCGCGCATCTGACGTCGCCCTACAGGGAAACCCTGCTGCTGCTCGATCACCTTGGCGCGATCCGCTGCGACCTGGCGAACGATCGATGCCGGCAGCAGCTTCTGCTCGACGCCGAGCGCAATGAGGTGCTGGCCGTGCGTCGTGTGCACGAAGCGCTCCGCGGCGCTCGCGTGCACCCAGCCGCGACTCTGCATGTCGAAGCTGCCGCAGGGCTGCAACGAGCGCAGCGCCAGCTTTTCTTCCAGCTCAGCCGGTGCAACCGACCAGTCGGCCGGCAGGCGATAGACGACCAGGTTCTTGAAGAACATCGGGGGCGCGCAAAAAGCGCGAAGTATACGGACTGCAGGAGTCCCGACCAGTCCTTGCATTCGCCGCAAAAATCAGAACGGAATCGCCGAACTCGTGCGTGCGAAAGGCCCCCTCGTCGAGCGCACGATCCGCGCGACTCAGCGTCGCTTCCGGCGCAAATGCGCGCAGCAACTCGTAGTGACTCGTGCCCGGTTCGTGCGTCCCGGACAGGATCGCATCGACCACGCGCAACCGGGTCTGCGCACCGATCCGCTGATCCGCGACGCCGTGGCCGGCAACGACTGCACCGAAGCGCGACGCCGAATGCTCCAATGCACGCACGACGGTCGTGCCGACCGCAACGACGCGACGACCTTCGCGGCACGCGCGATGCAGCACCTGCTCGGTCGCTGCTGGAATCCGATACGGCTCATCGAACGGCAGCAGACGATCGAGCTCCGCGTCGCCCGTCGACGAGATGCCCGCCGCATGCGTGATCGTCGCGAAGACGATGCCCTTCGACGCGAAGGCGGCGAGCAATTGCCAATCGAGCGCGAAGCCTGCGGAGGGCGGTTCGTACGCAACGGGCTGTGCCGCGATCGATGTCCACACGTCCCACAATTGCAGTGCCGGCCGCATGTGTGCGTACTGAATCGGCCGTCCATGTCGCGCAAGCCCAGCCCAGACCTCGGCCGCGGAATGATCGAAACGTATGGCGATCAGCCGCGGATGACCGAGGAGCTGTTCGATGACTGCCGTCAGCGGCCCGAGCCGGATCCGTTGACCGGGCTCGAGCGGCGGCGGCAGAGCGCGATCCTCAGTGCGCGTGCGGTGATCGCCCGATCCGAACGCGATTGCGTGAAACCGCAGCACGTCGTCGACCGCGAGTGAGCCCCGCGCAGCGAGCCGCACTTCGATTTCGGCGCCAGTCTCCTCATGTACGCCGCGCAAGCTCGCCGGCAACGTTGCAGCATCGTTGGCGACGACGACATCGCCGGGCTGCAGCAGATCTATCAACGAGCTGCGCGGCAGGCTGCGAACGCGACCTGCTGCATCGACGTGCAGCAGCTGCGAGTCGACGGAACGTTGAACCGGCTCGCCGGCAGCGATCACGAGGCTCGCCTCACTGCGATCGGTCGGCCAGCAGGCAGCAGATCCGCAATGGCGTCGGCGAGCTCGATTGCCGCAGCGCTCGGTTGTTTCAGCGTCGCGCGATCGGCATCCGGCACGGCCAACGCATGCATCGGCGTGTCCATGTCACCGGGATCCAGAGCGAGCAGCTTCACTCCCTGCGACGACATCTCTTCGTTCCAGATGCGTGTCATGTGAGCAAGCGCCGCCTTGCTGGCACCGTAGGCGCCCCAGCGTCCGTATGCGTTGACAGCAGCGTCGCTCGAAATGTTCAGCACCACGCTGCCTGTGCCTTCGCGTGCAGAAGCAGCCAGCGAACCGAGCAGCGCGCGGGTCAGACGAAACGGTCCGAGCACGTTCGTCACGAGGGCACGCTCGAAGTCCTCGCACTGCGTATCGCCGAGCAGCGCGAGCGGCGTCGGACCGAGATCGGAAGCGTTGTTGATCAGCACGTCCAGGCCGCCGAGTGCGCCGGTCGCCTGCAGCGCGATGCGATGAATGTCCAGCTTCTGCGCGAGATCGCCGACGATTCCGTGAGCGCCGGATTCGCTTGCGACATTCGCAACGCGCTCGGCTGTGCGCGCGACGAAGGCGACGCTGGCGCCGCGCCTGGTCAGCTCGCGAACCAGCGCGAGCCCGAGTCCGGATGTGCCGCCGGTGATCAGCACGCGGGTCGTTTGCATGTCGGTTTGCATCTGTGCTCTCCTTTGTGAGAGCGATCTTAGGGACGGTCGCCTGCAAACCAACCGCCATGTCCACTGCAATGGCGGAATGTCGCTACCCCGGACACTTCGACTTTATGGATCGACCCGAGCTCGTCGCCGCGCATCTCGCACGCAACCTCGTGGCACTCCGCCACGTGCGCAACCTTACGCAGGGCGCGCTCGCGAAAGCGGCAGGCGTGCCGCGCTCGACGATTTCCAATCTCGAGTCGAGCAGCGGCAATCCTTCGCTCACCGTGCTCGTCAAAGTCGCCGGCGCGTTGAGCGTGCCGCTCGACGAGCTGCTCGCTTCACCCCGCGCGAAGGTACGGAAATGGGGGCGCGCCGAGCTCGCGAGTCAGAGCGGCGGCCGTGGCGTCACCGTGCGCTCCCTGATCCCGGAGCGCGTACCGGAGGAGCTGCTCAACGTCATGGAGTTCGCGCCCGGTGCGTCGATGCGCGGCTCGCCGCACCTGCCCGGCACGCGCGAGTTCTTCACTTGCCTGGCGGGCGAGGTGACGATCTTCGTTGCCGGCGATCGCTTCGATCTCGCTGCCGGCGACGTGCTTGCATTCCCCGGCAACGTGCCGCATTCGTACAAGAATCCCGACAGCAGTCGCGCCGCGCACGGCGTGTCCGCGGTCATCCTCGCCAAGTCCGGCATCTGAATCGCAGGAGATCGATCATGATCGGCTACGTCACCTTCGGCACCAACGACATCAAGCGTGCCGCGGCGTTCTACGACCAACTGCTCGCCGAGATCGGCGCGAAACGCATCATGGAGGAGGAGACGTTCATCGTCTGGGGCAACAGCCCGACGCAGGCCGCGTTGTCGGTGACCAAGCCCTTCGACGGCAAGGCCGCGACAGTCGGCAACGGCGTGATGGTCGCGCTGGTCGTGAAAGAGCCCGCGCAGGTCGACAAGCTCTACAAGAAGGCGCTCGAGCTCGGCGGCAAAGACGAAGGAGCGGCCGGGCCGCGCGGCTCGGGCTTCTACGCCGGCTACTTCCGCGACCCTGACGGCAACAAGCTCAACGTCTTCTGCATGACCTAGACCTTCAGCACCAGCTTGCCGAAGTTCTCGCCTTTGAACAGCTTCAGCAGCGTCTCCGGAAACGTCTCCAGACCCGTGACGATGTCTTCGCGGGTCTTGAGCTTGCCGGCTGCGAGCCAGCCGGCCATGTCGCGCATCGCTTCGGGATAGCGACTGGCGTAGTCGAACACGAGCATGCCGGTCATGCTCGCGCGGTTCACGAGCAGCGACATGTAGTTCGCCGGCCCGCGCACGCCGGTCGTGCTGTTGTATTGAGAGATCGCGCCGCAAATCACGATGCGCGCGTTGCGTGCGATCTGCGTCAGCACGATGTCGAGAATCTCGCCGCCGACGTTGTCGAAGTACACGTCGACGCCTTGTGGACAATGCTGTCGCAGCGTCCGCTTCACGTCGTCCGACTTGTAGTCGACCGCCGCGTCGAAGCCGAGCTCGCGCACGAGGTAGTCGCACTTCTCGCGTCCGCCGGCGATCCCGACCGCGCGACATCCTTTGATCTTCGCGATCTGCCCGACCACCATGCCGACGGCGCCCGCTGCGCCAGAAACGACGACTGTCTGGCCCGGCTGCGGCTTGCCGACATCGAGCAATCCGAAATACGCGGTCATTCCCGGCATGCCGAGCGTGCCGAGATACACGGGGAGCGGCGCGAGCCGCGAATCGACTTTTGTCAGACCTTTGCCGTCGACGGTCGCGTATTCCTGGATGCCGACCGTGCCGTACACCTGGTCGCCCTTCTTGAATCCCGGATGTCGCGACTCGAGCACTTCGCCGACACCGCCGGCTCGCATCACCTCACCGATCTGCACCGGCGGGATGTATGACTTGACGTCGTTCATCCAGCCACGCATCGCGGGATCGAGCGAGAGGTACGCGATCTTCATCAGCACTTCGCCGTCGTTCGGCGCGCGCACCGGCTCTTCGGTGTAATTCCAGTCGCTGCTTTTCGGCAAGCCGACGGGACGGGCTGCAAGGCGGAATTGATGATTGACTGTCGTCACGGCGGCGCTCCCCTTTTCTTTGCTCGCTGCCGCCAGAGCATACGGCTCTACAGATAGGACAGCCACCAATCGTCGCGACGCCGCTTCACTGCAGCGAACCAGCGGCACGCGGGATAGAGCGTCGCGACGACGAGCAGCCACGCGAGATACACGACCGGCAGGCCGAAGCCCCACTGCTCGGGAATGCTCATGAAGTCATCGCTGAGCAGCGCAGTGCCGTAACCCGTCGCGAGCGCGATGATGCCCGCTGCGAGATGCGCCAGCGCGATGTGCAACACGTAGAAGAACAGCGGTACGCGGCCGAACGTTCGCAGCACTTCACTGAACTTACTGCGCGCCGACTCGAGCGTTGCCAACAGCAGAAATGCAGTGCCCAACGTCAGCAGCAGATACTGCAGCGACGGCGGATACTTCTGCACGTCTACGAACGACAGCAGTGTGTGCAGCGTCGTGCTCTGCAGCGACCAGTCTGCGGGATCGCCGTAGAGATTCGTCGTTCGCAATAACACGAAAACCGTGAGCGATGCTGCGCCGAAGTAGATGAAGCGTTGCGTGCGCTGCTGCGGCGCGAGCTCGAATTGCGCGCCGACGCAGTAACCGAGGCTCATGACCGCGATCCACGGAATCAGCGGATACGCGACGAAGGCGTGCGGGATCGGTCCCTGGACGTGCAGCAGCGACCACAGCGGCGCCCAGGCACCGAGACTCTGCGGCTCGATGCCGTCGAGCAGGTTGTGCCCGAGGATGATCACGATGCTGAACGTCGCAATCGCGCGCAGCGGCAGGTGGACCAGCGCCGCGAGCACGATCATCGAAACGCCGATCGCCCAGATCACCTGCAGGAACAGGCCGTGCTCGTAGCGCACGTTGAAAGTCCACACCAGGCTCATGAGCGTGACTTCCAGCACGACGAGCCACAATCCGCGCGTGAACAGGAATCGGCTCAGCTCGGCACGCGTGCAGCGTCGCCCGGTGAGGTACGCACTGACGCCGGCAAGGAACACGAATATCGGCGCGCAGAAGTGTGTGATCCAGCGCGTCAGGAACAGCGGCCCGCTGGCCTGCGACAGGTCGAGGGGATCGAAGCGCACGTCCGTGAAGAAATCGCGGACATGATCCAGCGCCATCAGCACCATCACCAGCCCGCGCAGGATGTCGATGGACGAGACGCGTGCGAACGCATGTGCAGTAACGGATGCGTGCGCGTGCGGGACAGTGACGGCGCTTTCGAGCCTGGCGGACATGCAGGGCTTTCCTCGCTGGAAAGCCCTGACGGTAGGCGAGCGATGCGGGGCGGCTAACTAACGGAGGTAGGAATGGAAGTCAGGCTAAAGCCTGACCCACACGCTGAGCTTAAGCCTCAGGAATTCTTGTGGGTCAGGCTTCAGCCTGACTACTGGTCGCTCTCGTCCTCGTCGTCGGTGCGGCTGTCGTTCTCGCTGTCGTCTTCGTCGCCGCAGTCCGGCCCGAGCCAGCGGCCCTTGAGCTGCGACTTGACCTTCATTGCGTCCTTGCCGTCGCCGAGCTGCAGGTCGAGCGAGCCGGTCATCGTTTCCGGCGTCGGCGTCGTGACGCGCAGCACGCCCGTGCCCTGGACCTCGCCGTTGCACGAAAGATGGACTTCCTGCGTCGTGCGCGTGGTGCGGACCACCTTCTGGGTGCAATCCTTGGTGTCGCCGACGTCGAACGGCTGCTCCGCTTGTTCCTTCGTGATGCACTCGGTCTCGGTGTCCGTCTGCGGACCTTTCTCGGCCTCCTTCTTGAAAGCCGTTTCCATCGCAGCGCGCTGCTCGGGCGTCACCTTGTCCGCCCATTCCTTCGGCATCGGCGGGATGCCGGTGATCTGGTGCGTGGACGTGATCTCCCACAGGCCCGGCTTGACGTCGAGCTTGTCCGCGGCGACCGCGAGCGGGGCCACGCAGCAGCAGCCGAGCAATACGATTCGCGTGCACAGGGGATTGTTCATCGAGCGGCGCTCCCGTTGTACGTTCCTGGACGGATTGTGGCCGAAACCCTCACGGAACGCTGCCACGGCACGCCGCGTTCCCGTTGGATGGCGACCCGCAAGCTTTCCACCTACCGCCGCAAGCGCGATTTCACCAAGACCGCGGAGCCGAGCGGCGAGCTTCCCGTCAAACCCTCGAAGCAGCTGCGCTTCGTAATCCAGAAGCACGCGGCGCGCCGGCTGCACTACGACCTGCGCCTCGAGCTCGACGGTGTGTTCAAGTCCTGGGCCGTCACGCGCGGACCTTCCCTCACGCCGCAAGACAAGCGCCTCGCCGTCGAAGTGGAAGATCATCCGCTCGACTACGGCGACTTCGAAGGCACGATCCCGCAGGGCCAATATGGCGGCGGTACGGTGCAGCTCTGGGACCGCGGCTACTGGCAAGCGGTGGGTGAGGCGTCGGCCGAAGAGCAACTGCGCAAGGGCGAGCTGAAATTCGTGCTGGCCGGCGAACGCCTGCAGGGAAGCTGGGTGCTCGTGCGCATGAAGCACGATCGCGCCGGCGGCAAGCGCACGAACTGGCTGCTGATCAAGCACCGCGACGAGTTCGCGCGCGAGGCGGCGGCGACGCAGAAATTGATCGATGAGGATGCTTCGGTGGCGTCCGGCCGCAAGATGAGCGACATCGCCGCGGGCAAGGGCCGCGCGCCGAAGCCGTTCATGCTCGACTCGCGCCAGCTCGCACGCGCCGATGCCACGTGGAACTCGAAGGAGGCCACAGTCAGGGAGACCAAGATCAAGGAGACCAGAATCAAGGAGACCAACGTCCCGGATTTCATCGAGCCCGAGCTGGCCAAGCTCGTCGAGCGCCCGCCCAGCGGCGACGACTGGGCGCACGAGGCGAAGCTCGACGGCTATCGCATGCAGCTCCGCGTTGCGGGCAACGAAGCGACATTGAAGACGCGCAAGGGCCTCGATTGGACCGACAAGTTCCAGCCGATCGCCGCGCTCGCGGCGAAGTTTCCCGACTGCATCATCGACGGCGAAGTCGCAGCTCTCGATGCGAACGGCGCGCCGGACTTCGGGGCGCTTCAGGCGGCACTGTCGCAAGGCAACGTGGACGATCTCGTGCTGTTCGCGTTCGATCTGCTGCACCTCGCCGACAAGGACTTGCGCAAGCTGCCGTTGCGCGAGCGCAAGGAGCTGCTGAAGAAGCTGCTGCAATCGCAGCGCCTGCGTGCCAACAGCCTGATCCGCTTCGTCGATCACTTCGAAGCGCCGGCGAGCGCGGTGCTGGAGTCGGCCTGCCGCATGAACCTCGAAGGGATCATCTCGAAGCGCATCGACTCGCCGTATCGCTCGGGACGCGTCGGCGACTGGACGAAAGCGAAGTGCCGCGCGGGGCACGAAGTCGTGATCGGCGGCTGGACGCGCGAAGCCGGGCAACTCCGGTCGCTGCTCGTCGGCGTGCATCGCGACTCGCATCTCGTACCCATCGGCCGCGTCGGCACCGGCTTCAGTCGCGACAAGGCGCAGACGCTGATGAAACGTCTCAAGCCGCTCGCGAGCGACAAGAGTCCCTTCACCGGCCCGAACGCGCCGCGCGGCGGTCGGGACGTGCAGTGGGTCAAACCGCAGCTCGTCGCCGAGATCGAATTCGCGGGCTGGACGGCCTCCGGCAACGTGCGCCAAGCTGCGTTCAAAGGCCTGCGCGAAGACAAACCTGCACGGGACGTCGTCGCGGAGCGCCCCGCGGCCGCGGAGGAAACGGCAATGAAGAAACCTGCACCGAAACGTTCGCGCAAAAGCGCCGCCGCCGCGGGCAAGAGCGATGAGCCGAATGTCGTGATGGGCGTGCCGATTTCCAAGCCTGACAAGGCGCTGTGGCCGGATGCGAACGACCGCAAGCCGGTCACCAAGCTCGATCTCGCGCGCTATTACGAGAGCGTGGGCGAATGGATGATGCGGCATCTCGAAGGCCGGCCGTGCTCGATCATCCGCGCCCCCGACGGTATCAATGGACAACGCTTCTTCCAGCGTCACGCGATGAAAGGCACGTCGAACCTGCTGACGTTGACGCGCGTCTCGGGCGATCACGAGCCGTATCTGCAGATCGATCGCATCGAGGGTCTCGCAGCCCTGGCGCAAAGCGCGGCAGCGGAGCTGCATCCCTGGAACTGCGAGCCGTTCGAGCCCGAAGTGCCGGGGCGCCTGGTCTTCGATCTCGATCCGAGCCCGGAGGTTTCGTTCGACGCCGTCATCGTGGCTGCACGCGAGCTCAAGGAGCGGCTCGAAGCGCTCGGGCTGGTCACGTTCTGCAAAACCACCGGCGGCAAGGGACTTCACGTCGTCACGCCGCTCGCGCCCGGCAAGCGGAGCAAGTTGCGCTGGCCCGAGGCCAAGGCGTTCGCCCAGGCGGTGTGCGCGCGCATGGCCGAGGACAGTCCCGATCGCTACTTGCTCAACATGGCCAAGAAGCAGCGCACGGGCCGGATCTTCCTCGACTACCTGCGCAACGACCGCATGTCGACCGCCGTCGCGCCGCTGTCACCGCGACTGCGCGAGGGAGCGACCGTTTCGATGCCGTTGCGCTGGCCACAGGTGAAGGCCGGGCTCGATCCGACGCGCTACACGGTGCGCACGGCGCCGGCGCTGCTCGCGAAGAGCAAGGCTTGGGAAGACTACTGCGAAGCGGTGCGTCCGCTGGAGCCGGCGATTCGCAAGCTCGTCGGCTCGCAATCCAAGCGACAGCGATCGTCAGCGGAGACTCACGCCCGCGCGTAAACTGCATCGGTGGCAGCCCGCACGCCCATAGCCCTCATCTTCGCTCTCATCTGCTTCGCGCTATCGTCCGTCGCAGCCGCCGACGTCGACAAGGGAGTGAACGCCATCCGGCAGCGCGGCTGCGACAGCAAACCGGGTGTGCGTGAAGCACTGCGTCGGTCGCGCGGCCTCGACGAAGTCGCGCGCGTATGGTCGAAGGGTGGCCGGCTGCAGCAGGCAATCGCCAAGACCGACTACCGGATCGCCAACTCCTCTTCGATGCGCATCGAAGGCGCTAAGGACGAACGCGCGCTGCTGCAGATCGTCGCCAGCAACTATTGCGAGATCGTGCTGGAGCGCGAGTTCACGGAGATCGGCGTCTACGAGCGCGGCAATACGGTGTGGATAGTCGTGGCGGCGCCGCTCACGCTGCCGAAGGCGGACGACATGCCGCAGGTCGCAGCGCGTGTGCTGCAACTCGTGAACGAGGCACGCGCCAAATCTCGCAAGTGCGGATCGCGCTCGTTCGCGCCAGTACCGCCGCTCAAGCTTTCGCCGGTTCTGTCGCGTGCCGCGCTCGCGCATGCCAAGGACATGAGCGCACACAAACTCTTCGAGCATCGCGGCTCCGATGGCAGCATGCCCGCGGACCGTGTGCTGCGTGCCGGCTACGACTGGATGGCCGTGGCCGAGAATATCGCGCTCGGCGCAGCGACTGCGGAGATCGTGGTGAAAGGTTGGCTCGACAGTCCGGGCCACTGCGTCAACATCATGGGCCCGCAGTATCGGGAGATGGGTCTCGCGTACTTCACGGACTTCGCCCACAAGGGCGATATCTACTGGGCGCAGACGTTCGGCACTGAGAAGGCGAAGAAGAAGTAGAGGCTGAGGGGCGTCCGTGCCCCTCCTCGCCTTCGACAATTACTCCTGCTTTTCGTCCTTCTGCGTGCCGACGCTCGCAGCCGCGGCACTGTCGGCAGCGACATCCGCAGCCACACTGCGGCGCGAGGCGGAAGCGTTCCCCGAAGCGGACGTGCTGGCGTCACCCGCGACGTCGTCGAGCTTCGGCGCCAGGTCCGGCTTCTTCGGCTCCTGCTGCACGGCCGTCGACTTGGTCGCATTGGCTGCAGCGGACGCGGACGTCGCGGCATTCGCGCTGGTGTCGTGCGCCGTCGCGACGGCTGACTCAGTGCGATTGCGAACGTTCGCGCCGACGTTGCGCGCACGGCGGGTCGTCTGATCGGCCGCACCGCGCGTGCGCTGGATCATCGAGCCCGTATCGAGCTCGCCGCCGAACGAGCCGTTCGCGTTGCCGTTGCCCATCACGCTCGTGTCGCGCAGGCCGCCGCCGAGCGCACCGTTCACCGCGCCGCCGACTCCACCGCCGAGCACCTGGGCGTGCGCGGCCGAGCACGAGAGGACAGCAACGATCGCAGCAGCAATGAAAGTTTTACGCGTCTTCATGGTCGTCTCCTCCAGTCATGGCCGCAGCCTGTCTGCGGCCTTTGAGAGGAATACGAGCGGGCGGAGCGATTTCTTCCCGGTGGGTCAGGCTTCAGCCTGACAGAGGGTTAAGTCAAATCAGCGCGCGCTGACCTTCGCGAGATCAGGCGACGGACGCAGCGCGTCGCCGACGAGTCCGTTGCCATAGACCTTATCCGGACCGCGTGGACCCAGATCGACCGCTTGCGACGTCAACGCAGCGACGGCGGAGTCCGCGCTGGCACGGTCGACCTGCATGAGTTGGCGCGCGAACAACCCTGCGGCAATCGGTGCTGCGAAGGACGTACCGCGCACTAATGCGAATTCGGCATCGAGCCCCGCAGCGGCCATGTCGGCACCGGGTGCCGCAAAGTCGACGTGCTTGCCGCGGCACGCTTCGATCAATACGCGACGATGGGAGTCGACGCCGGTCACCGCGATAACCGCTGGATACGCTGCGGGGTACAACGGCGGCGCGCCGGGACCATCGTTGCCCACAGCAGCCACGACGATGTGGCCGCGCGCGGTCACGAGCCGGATCAATTGTTCGAGCAGCCCGTTCGCGGGACCGACGAGGCTGATGTTGATGACCGGCACGCGCTCGCGCGACATCCACGCGAGTGCGTCCGCGACGGCATCGACAGCACCACCCGTCGCGAGGCCGCAGTACACATCGGCGGAAAAGAGCTCGGCGCCGACCGCCGCGCCGTTGAAATGTTCGTCATGCCCGACGAGAAGCGACGCGACCGCTGTGCCGTGCGCGCTCGGTACGCCGCCGCCAGCGCAACCGTGCTCGTGAATCGTCACGTCGCGAAAGACCGGATGATTGCGTCGCACGCCGCCGTCGATCAGTCCCACTCGCACGCCGTGCACCGCTGAGCCTGCAGCCGGCGAGTCGGTGGTACTGGGAGCTTCGGCAGCACCGTCCGCGACGACGCCGCTGTCGAGATAGACGTGATTGAAATCGTAGACGCCGCCGGGATCGAGCTGGCGCAGCCGCTGCAACGCGCGACGCGTCGACATTCCAGCGGGCGCCTGCAGGACGACGATCGTTACATCGAGCCCTTCGAGCGGTCGCGTCCGGCCCACGTTGAAGCCTTCCGCGCGTGCACTTTCGAGTGCTGCAGGCGAGGGCGAAAGCGCGACCACTTCGTTGCGCAGGATCGGCGCACCGCGCGGGTCGGCCTCGAGCCCGGTGCGATTGGTTCGCAGCAACTCGCGCACGCGTAGTCGCCGGACCTCGCGCAACTGCTGCGGGTCGGCCGCACGCAGCGTGCCGTTGACCGTACGATTCAGCTCGTCCGTCGGCAGCCCGGGCACGGTCGGGAGTTGCACGGGCGGCAGGATCTGGCCGAAGGCCGACCCGCCGATTCCGAGCATCAGGCCCAGCAAAAGGAATGGCGCGCGCTGCATGGCTGATCCGCTCGTCCTCCGTAGGCTATACGATACGCGCCGGCGCAATCTTCCGTGCCACAGGATGAGAATGGGGAGATAAAAAATGGGAAGAAATCGACAGTCCCAGCCGTATATATGAGTGTGGAGCAGGTTCGCCACCACATCGTCGAGTTGCTGCCGCGGCTGCGCCGCTTTGCGCGCACGATCGCCCGCAACGTGCACGATGCCGACGACCTGGTGCAGTTCGCGATCGAGCGGGCCCTGCTGAAACACGAACAGTGGCGACCGGAGCTGAAATTCGACGGCTGGATGTTCGGAATCATGCGCAACGCCTGGATCGACGAAGTTCGCTCGCGCGCGCGCCGCGACCGGATCTTCGCGCCCGAGGAAGCCGGCGTGACCGTCGGCCACGACGGCAGCGAGAGTCAGGTGCGCCTGCTCGCCGTACAACGCGCCGTCGCTGAGCTTCCCGAAGAACAGCGCCTGGCTGTCGGCCTGGTGCTGGTCGAGGGCCTCTCGTACAAGGAGGCCGCGGAGGTGCTCGATGTCCCCATCGGCACGCTGACCAGCCGGCTCGCGCGTGGCCGCGAGACGTTGCAGGCAATCCTGAGCGATCGTCCCGGAGAGCGATCATGAAGTTCCCGCCGGAAACACTGATGGCGTATGCCGACGGCGAGCTCGATGCGGAGACCCGCCGCGCGATCGAGGACGAGATGGCGATCGATCCGCAGCTCGCGCAGGAAATCGAGCGACATCGCGCGATGCGCGCCGAAGTGGGTGGCGCATTTGCCGGCGTGCTCGACGAGCCGGTGCCGGACCGCCTGCTGCGCGCGGCGAAGAAAGCCGCCCCGCAATCGCCGGCGACCCAGGTCGAGCCGCGGCGCCAGTGGACATGGCGCGAGTGGGGCTCGATCGCGGCGAGTCTGTTGATCGGCGTCCTGGCCGGTCGCGCGATGCTGCAGGAGCCGGACACCGGGCGCGGGCTCGTCGTTGCCCGGGTCGATGGGCGCGTCATCGCCGGCGGAGCGCTGGCGCAGGCGCTTTCGGAGCAGCTCAGCTCGCAGGACGGGACCGCCATCGACATCGGCCTGAGCTTTCGCGCAAAGTCCGGCGAGTACTGCCGCACCTTCGGCGCGCGCAGCGCCAGTCCGATCGTGGGCTTCGCCTGCCGGGATGCGGAAGTCTGGCGCGTCGACATGCTTTCGACGGCACCTCGTGCGGAACCCGGCGGCAACTATAGAATGGCGAGCACACAGCTGCCGGCGCCCGTCGTCCAGGCCATAGCGGAGCGGATGCAGGGCGAGGCACTCGATGCCGACGAAGAAGCCATTGCACGCCAGCGACGCTGGCGGGAGTAGCCCGGCAAAAGTCACGCCTTTTGCCGGGCGTGTCAAAAGGGCCTTGGCCGCTTTTGACCCGAGAACAAGATGGAAAGCGAACTGGAACTCAGCGAAACAAGCGAACCCCGCCGTCGTTTCCGCAAGCGCTGGATTGCCTGGGCGCTGGTCGCGCTGTGGGCCGGCGTCGGCGCATGGAACACGACGAAGCCGATGCCGCCCGGCACGAGCGTCACCACAGCTGCCACGCGCGTATCGGCTGCGGACGTCCAGTTCCTCTACGACCTGACGCACGCTCAACCGCAGGGCGAGCTGCTGTACGAGCAGCGCATCTTCGACGAAGTGTTCCGCATCGTCGACGAGGCGCGCTCGTTCATCGTCGCGGATTTCTTTCTGCTCAATGAGCAGATGGGCGCGGCCGGTGCCGCACATCGCCCGCTGAGCCGCGAGCTGGTGGATCGCCTGATCGCGCGCAAGCAGGCTGTGCCGAGCCTGTCGGTGTTGCTGATCACCGATCCGATCAACGATGTGTACGGCGGTGCGCCCTCACCCGCGCTCGCGGAGCTGCGCAAAGCCGGCATCGAAGTCGTCGTGACCGACCTCGCAAGCTTGCGGGACTCCAATCCGCTGTACTCGTCGATCTGGCGCATGCTGCTGCAGTGGTGGGGTAACGCTCCGACCGGCGGCAGCATGAGCAATCCGTTCTCCAGCGATGGCTCTGCGATCACGCTGCGGAGCTGGCTCGCGCTGCTGAACTTCAAGGCGAATCACCGCAAGCTGATCGCCGCGGATCGCGAGGACGGCAACCTGGTCGCGCTCGTCACCTCGGCCAATCCGCATGACGCGAGCAGTGCGCACTCCAACGTCGCGCTGCGCTTCACCGGGCCGCTCGCCGGCGACATCGTCGGCAGCGAGATGGCGATCGCACGCTTCTCGGGCTGGCGCGGACAGATCTATGTGGCGGGCGCCGAAAGCGAGCAACCCGCGGACGGGCAAGGCGTCAAGCTGACGTACCTCACGGAAGAGGCGATCCGCAAACATCTGATTGCCGCCATCAGCGACACACGCAATGGTGACAGTGTGAGCATCGCCACTTTCTATCTCGCGGATCGCAAAGTGCTGGATGCGCTGCTGGACGCGGCGGATCGCAGCGTACGCGTGCGCGTCATCCTCGATCCGAATCGCGATGCGTTCGGTCGGCAGAAGGACGGCGTGCCGAACCGGCCGGTCGCGAACGAGCTGGTCACGCAGAGCGGCGAGAAGATTGCGGTGCGCTGGTATCGCACGCACGGCGAGCAATTCCACACGAAGATCGCGCTGATCCAGCGCCGCGAGCACTTCATTGCGTCGGTCGGGTCGGCCAACCTCACCCGCCGCAATTTAGGCAACTACAACCTCGAAGCGAACATCGCAATCGAAGCGGCAGCGGACTCCCCGCTGGCGATCGAGATGCAGGGTTACTTCGACCGCTTGTGGAACAACGACGGTCCGCCGGGGACGGAGTACACCGCGGCGTTCGGTGCGTATAGAGATGAGGATCGCGGGAGGTATTGGCGATACAGATTGATGGAGGCGACGGGACTGAGCACCTGGTAGTAGCACGCTTAGTCGGTGCCTTTGGTCTTCGCAGCTTCCGCGTCGGCGGCGATCGCCGCAGCGGTTTTCTGCGCCAGCTCCAGCACTACTTTATGCGCAGCAGTTTCGAAGGCGGCGACGACTTCGCTCATGCGATTCTCCGCTGCCCCGCTCTGAGCAGTCGCTGCCAGGGTCTGGACGAGCTGGCGGTCGCTGACGCGGATCAAGCGGCAGAGGATCGTCACGTGGGCGGTCGGCGCCGCAGCGTCGCTCGCGTGCTCAGCCTGGAAATCCCGCACGCTCACGTCGAGCACATAGTCGCTGGAGACACGCGACTGCTCCGCCGTGACGCTGCGGAACAACTGCTGATCCTCGAAAGAATCCACCAGGAGTGTCTGCACGAGCTCGGTCGCGCGTCCGCCCCACTGCGCGCCGCGGTAGTAGTCGAGCTGACGACCCTTCAGCACCGCGACGCGTTCGGTGTCCAATCCCGGCGCGAGATCGGGTCGACCGATCGACAGATCCGCATCGGAGCGCGTTACACCGGACGACGCTGCCGGCGCGGGAGCAAGCACGTAGCTCGTGCTCGGCGGCAGATCGGTTTCGAGCAGCGACCCGCAACCGCCGCACGCGAGCATCGTGACGATGAGCACTGCCGTTCTCATTGCGGGATCTCCACTCCGCTCTCGGGCGGCTCATAGAGAATCTGCGACGGATTCTCGCGCAGGCTGCGTGACAGGTCGCGGAACTCGCGGGCCGCGGAACGCGTCTCGCGCACCAGGCGTTCGAGCTCGAACAGTCCCTGCTCGCTGAAGTGCCCGAGCTGGGCTTCGCTCTTCTGCGTGAAGCGATCCATGCGGGCCGAAGCCTCCGCGAGGTTGTTCGCGGTCTCGGTCAACCGTGCGAGCGCCGTCTTCACTTCCGGACGCGCGTCTTCGGAAATACCGCGCAGTGCCTGCGCAGCTCCGTCGATTTCCTTCACCGTGCCGCGCAGCTCGTCGACCAGCTTCGTGATGTTCTGCGACGTTTGCGGCAAGCCTGCAGTCGCAGCGCGCAGACTCTTCACCGTATCGGCCAGCCCGTTCAGATTCTCTTCCGAGAACACACGACCGACGCTCGTGAGCAGCTCGTTGGCGCGGCCCATCAGCTCCGGCAGGCTCGACAGGAACACGTCGAAGTCGGACGCGATCGACGGGATCACCGGATAGCTCACGCCCTGCGCGAGCGGCACCGACTTGTCGATGCCCGGCACTTCCTTGAGGTTGATGAAGAGCAGGCCAGTGACGCCCTGCAAGCCGAGGCTCGCGCGCGTCGCGGCGGTGATCGGCGCTTCGCGGTCGATCTCCGCTACGGCGACGATGCGGCTGGCGTCGCGCTTGTCGATCGTCAGGCGCCGCACGCGGCCGACGTCCACGCCGAGATAACGCACCGGGCTGCCGCGATCGAGACCGCTGACGCTACCGGTGAAGTAGATCTCGTACAGCTCGTAGTCGCGGGCGTCGTTTGCGTCGCTGTACCAGAGCACGAAGCCGACGGCCATGGCCATGACCAGCAGGATGAAGGCGCCGACCGCGACATAGTTGGCTTCGCGTTCCATGGCCTACTTCCGTCCCGCCGGCCGCGCGCTCGCCGCGGCCGCCCGCGCGCGCGGGCCGTGGAAGTACTCCTGAATCCATGGATGCGGGTTCTTCATGATGCCGTCGAGCGTATCGACCACGATTTTGCTGTCAATGATCACAGCCACCCGGTTGCAGGTGGCCAGCAGTGTATCCAGATCGTGCGTGATCATCACGATCGTCAGTTTCAGCCCCCGGTGCAGGTAGGACACGAGCTCGTCGAAGCTGGCGGCCGAGATCGGATCGAGCCCCGCCGTCGGCTCGTCGAGAAACAGCAGCGTGGGGTCGAGCGCGAGTGCCCGTGCCAGCGCCGCTCGCTTGATCATGCCGCCCGACAGCTGCGACGGCAGCTTCGATGCCGCATCGGCCGGCAGGCCGACCATGCGCAGACGCATCTCGGTCAGCGCCGCGAGCGTCGCGGGCGAAGCATCGAAGTACTCACGGATCGGGAATTGGATGTTCTGCGCGACCGTCAGCGAGCTGAACAGCGCGCCGTGCTGGAAGGTCACGCCGTAGCGGCGCTTGACGTCGAGCAACTCTTCCTCGCTGGCCGCGCAGACGTTCCGACCTTCCACCAGCACTTCCCCGGACACCGGCCGGTGCAAGCCGAGCATTGTCCTGAGCAACACGGACTTGCCGGTGCCGGAGCCGCCGACGATACCGAGCACCTCGCCAGGCAGGACGTCGAGGCTGACACCGTCGTGCACGGTCTGCGCACCGAAGCGGTTCACTACGTTGCGCACGGAGATGACGGGAGACGGCGTGGCCATCAAAAATCCAGCTCGACGAACACGATCGCGAACACCGCGTCCGCAAAGATCACCAGGAAGATCGATTCCACGACGGCGACCGTCGTCAGCCGACCCAGCTCGCGCGATGAATCCCGCACCTGCATGCCACGGTAGGTGCCAACCATCGCGATCAGCGCCGCGAACACCGGAGCCTTGATGAGTCCTGCCCAGAAAGTCGTCGGCGCGAGCGCATCCTGCAGTCGCGGGATGAACTGCGTCAGCGAAATGTCGAGCAGCAGCGAGGACAGCAGCGCACCGCCGGCCAGGCCCATGGCATCGGCGACGATCGTCAGCAGCGGCAGCGCGACCAGCAGACCGATGAGCCGCGGCAACACCAGCACTTCGAACGGATTGACGCCCATCGAATGCAGCGCGTCGATCTCGTCGTTCAAGCGCATCACGCCGATCTCGGCTGCGAACGCGCTGCCCGAGCGGCCGGCTACGATGATCGCCGTCAGCAGCACACCCATCTCGCGCAGCACCGCGATCGCCACGAGATCCACCGTGAAGATCTCCGCGCCGAACTGGCGCAACTGCTGCGCGCTGAGATACGCGATGATCACGCTGATCAGGAAGGCGATCAGCGAAACGATCGGGATCGCCTGGATGCCCGTTTCATATATATGGCGCGTGATCGACGCGACCCGCAGGTGCCGGGGCCGGAACGAGCGCACGCCGGTCACGGCGATGCGTCCCAGATACCCGATCGCATCGATGCCCTGGTGCCACTGCTGCACCGAGATGCGGCCGAGCCAGCCAAGCGGGTTGCGCCATCCGGAGCGCCGCTCGACCAGTGCGGTCTCCGGCAGCTCCTGTGCAGTGAGCTCTTCGAGGAATGCGAACTGCGACGGCGGTGAGCCTGCGAACTCGATCCGACCGCCCGCGCTCTGCAGGCTCGCCAGACGCTCGCGCAGCAGCCACGCACCGGAAAGATCCAGCGCCTCGAGCGACCGGGCGTCGATGACGACCCGTCGTGTTCCTTCCTGCGGCAGCTCCGCCAGTGCGGCTTCGATGGCGGCGATGTTCTCGATACGCCATGCGCCGCCGAGGCGTACCGTCAGGGCGTCCCCGGTCCGGGCCTGTTCGAGCAGCTCGCGAGCCATCGCGCGGAGATTAGCATTCCGCCTTGCGCAGCGGCGCATCGCACACGTACTTTGTCACCATGGCCGACCACCCGGATCTTTCCATCCTGCCGCAGCTCCTGATGCTGCTCGCTTCGTCGGTCCTCGTCGTGCTCCTGTTCCGCCGGCTGCGGCTGCCGCCGATCCTCGGCTACCTGGCGGTCGGCATGCTGCTCGGACCGTACGCGCTCAATTTCACCTCCGGTCGCAACGCGCCGATCCTCGCGGACCTCGGTGTCGTGTTCCTGGTGTTCACGCTCGGGCTCGAGTTCTCGCTGCCGCGCATGATCGCGATGCGCCGCGAGGCCTTCTTCATCGGCGGCCTGCAGGTCGTGGCGACGACGGCGGCGTTCGCTGCGATCCTCTGGGCGCTGCAGGTGCCGACGCTGACGGCCATCATGATCGGCGGCGCGCTCGCGATGTCCTCGACCGCGATCGTGATCCGCCAGCTCGGCGAGCAGGCGGAGCTGAATCGCACGCACGCCCGCATCGCAATCGGCATTCTGCTGTTCCAGGACCTGGCGTTCGTGCCGCTGCTCGCGCTCGAGAGCGCACTTGCCAGCAGCAGCGGCGACCGCGGTATGTGGGAAGTCGTCGAGTCGATTCTGCAGGCAGCGATTGCGCTGGCGCTGGTGCTCACGTTCCTGCGCTGGCTGGTGCGGCCGCTGTTCCACGAGATCGGCCGCGCGCGCAGCACCGAGTTGTTCACGCTGGCGACGTTGATGGTGGCCGTCGGCGCTGCGTGGGCGACGCATGCCGTCGGGCTTTCGCTCGCCCTCGGCGGGTTTCTCGCCGGCATGCTACTCGCCGAAACCGAGTACCGGCATCAGCTCGAAACCGTCATCCGGCCGTTCCGCGACGTGCTGATCGGCTTGTTCTTCATCACGATCGGCACGCTGCTCGATCTGCAACTGCTGTTCCGGCAATTGTGGCTGGTGCTGTTGCTGGTGGTCGGCATGCAGCTCGCCAAGATGATCATCGTCACGATCGTCGCCAGGCTCGGAACCGACAGCTCGCGCAAGGCGTTGCGCGTCGGCGTCGTGATGGCACAGGGCGGCGAGTTCGGCTTCGCGCTGCTCACACTCGTGCTCGGCGACAAGCTCGCCGATTCGGCGATCATCCAGCCGCTGCTCGCCGCGACGGTCGTGAGCATGGTGTTGAGCCCGTTGCTGATCCGGCACAACGGCCGGCTGGCGGAGCTGATCTTCCCGCGCTCGGTGCCGGCGCCGATTCCGGACCAGGAGAAGCTGGGCGGACAGCGCGATCACGTGATCGTCTGCGGCTTCGGCCGCGTCGGCCAGAACCTGGCGCGTGTGCTGGACCGCCAGGGCTTTCCGTACCTCGCGCTGGATGCGGATCCGCGCGCA
>Ga0075429_100000417_pt1 | contig 31644 bp, 24 predicted proteins | sample RhiMetdeltSRZDD3_FD_75295 | JGI IMG/M metagenome (GOLD analysis project Ga0075429, IMG submission 75295) | Populus rhizosphere microbial communities from Tennessee, USA - Rhizosphere MetaG P. deltoides SRZDD3 | ecosystem: Host-associated > Plants > Roots > Rhizosphere > Soil | place: USA...
ACCGTGCTCCCCATGTGCGCCACGAGGCCCAAGCCAGAGGAATCCAGCGAACCATGAGACAAAGCATCCAGACGATCGCGGGTCTCGCCGTGCTGGTCCTGTTCGCGGGCCCAGCCAGCGCACAGTCTCCACCCAAGACCGGCACCGAGGAGTTCGGCCTCTCCCAGCGGGACCTGGTCCAGGCCATCGAGAAGGTCGAGGCCTTGATCGCGAAGTGCATGCGGGAGCAGGGATTCACTTACGTGCCGGCGGACTACGCCACCGTGCGCAGCGGCATGACCGCGGACAAGAGCATCCCGGGCATGAGCGACGAGGAGTTCGTGCAGAAATACGGCTGGGGCATCTCGACGCTCTACGACGGACGGCCGCCGCAACTCGGCGAGGGGTACAACCCGGCGCGCGTCGGCCTCGGGCCCCGCAATGTGGAGATGTACCGCAAACTCTCGCCTGCCGATCAGGTCGCCTACAACCGGGCGCTGCTGGGCACCAACCTCAGCGTGACGTTCGCGGTGGCGCTCGAGTCCGAAGATTTCTCAGGGTGCGGCGGCTGCACGCGCACGGCGATCGCCCAGGTGTTCAAGCCCGAGCAGATGACGGCCACCTATTACAACCCGACCGATGCGTTGGTCCACCAGGACCCGCGCCTCAAGGAGGCGCTGCGTTATTACGCGCTCGAGATGCGCAAGGCGGGCTTCACCCTCAATAGCCCGGACGAGGCGGAGAATCACATTCGCCACCGCCTCGCCTCGATCACCGAGGGCGGGACACTCACCTTGGCCGCCATGTCCCCCGAGCAGCGGGCGGCACTCAAGGAGCTCCAGACCTACGAGCTGCGGGCGGCGAAGAAGAATCGTGAACTCAAGGTGGCGGTCTTCGATCCGCTCGAAGCGAAGATCCAACGGGAGCTGTTCGCACGTGAGATCAAGTGAGCTCCATCCCATCCATCACCGTAGCGAACCGTTGGCCAGGTGGGCACTGCCCGCCCGCACCGATCACCGGGGGACACCATGACCCAACAGCGGATTAGGGTTCTGGGCGGGGTCCTCGGGATCGTCGCCGTGGCGGCACTTGCAGGCTGGTGGGGATTCACGCACGTCAAGTCCCCGGCCGACGTTGCGGCCCGCACCGCCGCGCCCACCCCGTCGGCGATCCTGGTGCCGGTCGAGGAACGCGTGCTCAGCTCCAACGTCGTGACCCGCGGCACCGCCCGCTTCGGCCTGCCGCAACCGGTATCCATCGCGCCATCGATGCTCAAGGCGCAGCCGGGGCTCATCACGACGCTGCCCGCGAAGAACGCTTCACTCCGTGAAGGCGAGGTGCTCCTGCGCGCCTCCGGTCGCCCCGTGTTCCTGCTCGAGGGACGCACTCCGGCCTACCGGGACCTCATGCCCGGAGTCTCGGGCGATGACGTCTACCAGCTTCAGGTCGCGCTCATGCGCCTGGGGCATTTCAAGGGCGCGCCCACGGGCGAGTTCGACGCTGCGACCGGCCGCGCCGTGACCGCGTGGTATCGCGGCGCTGGATTCGACGCGTTCGGGCCCACCGAAGAACAGCAGGCCCAGGTCCGTGTCATGGAGCGCGAGTTGGCCGATGCCGAGAAGCTGCGCGTCTCGACCGCCGGGGCGATGGCGGGCGCCGACCTGGGGATCGAATCGGCGCGCGCCACCGCCGACCACGACGAGCGCGTGGCCAAGTCCGAGTTGGCGGCCGCGAACGCGGAACGCTCACGGGTGGTGCTCGATCCTCGCCAGCCCGAGGCTGCGCGCAGTGCAGCAGAGGCCGCCGTCCTCAAGGCGGAGGCAGGAGTCAAGGCCGCGCGGCTGTCCGGCGAGTTGGCCGTGCGGAACGCGGTGGATGCGAAGAAGTCGGCCGAGATCGATGCGCGGCTCGCCTCCGAGCGGGCGGACCGCCAGACGGCCGACCTCAAAGCCGCCCGGCTCCGCCTCGGCGTGCAACTTCCCGTGGACGAGATCGTCTTCATGCCGGCGCTCCCGGTGCGCGTGCAGGAGGTGACCGCGGTGGTGGGTGACGCCGCGCGTGGCCCCGTCCTCACGGTGACCGACAACCAGCTCTCCGTCGACTCGGCGGTACCGCTCGAGAGCGCGCCGTTTGTGAAGGTCGGCATGTCGGTCGAGATCTCCGAGCCGGCCCTCGGGGTCAATGCGCGCGGCACGGTCGTGCGCGTGGCGGACGGGCCCGGCACCAACGGTGTGGACGGCTACCACTTCTACTTCGAGGTGCGCGTGGACCGGACTTCGACGCCACTCCAGGGCTACTCGCTGCGGCTCACCATCCCGATCCAGTCGAGCAAGACGGCGGTCATCGCGGTCCCGATCAGCGCCGTCTCGCTGGCCTCGGACGGCACCTCGCGGCTTCAGGTGCAGGAGGGCGGCAAGCTCGAGTACGTGGTCGTCAAGCCGGGACTTTCGGCGGACGGCTTCATCGAGGTGACTCCGATCAAGGGGACGCTGAAGCGCGGCCAGCTCGTGGTGGTGGGCTACGAGAGCGCCGCCCCCGCCGGGACCCCATGAGCGAGCTGGAAGCGGTCGCTACCACTCCGGTACTGGAGCTCCGACAAGTCTGTCGTGTGTTCGGCACCGATCCGGCGATTCATGCCCTGGTCGATGTCGACCTCTGTGTGGAGCGCGGCGAGTGGCTGGCGATCACCGGGCCTTCGGGTGCAGGCAAATCCACGCTGCTCAATGTCCTGGGTTGCCTCGACCGCCCGACCACCGGCCGCTACCTGATCGATGGCCTCGACACCACCGGGCTCAGCGACAGCGAGCGCGCGGGAGTTCGCAGCCGCCGCATCGGGTTCGTCTTCCAGTCGTTCCACCTGCTTCCCTACCGCAGTGCGCTCGAGAACGTGATGCTCGCCGAGGTGTACCGGAAGAGCACGCATGTGGGCCGCCGTGAGCGGGCGCTGGCGGCGCTCGAGCGCGTGGGGCTGGCGCACCGGGCCGAGGCCTCGCCGGCCAAGCTCTCGGGCGGCGAGCGGCAGCGCGTGGCGATCGCGCGCGCACTGATGGGTTCCCCGAGCCTGCTGTTGTGCGACGAGCCGACAGGGAATCTCGACACCAAGGCGTCCGCATCGATCGTGGAGCTGTTCGAGGGCCTGAACCAGGAGGGGCTCACGCTCGTGGTCGTGACGCACAACGAGGCGATCGCCGAGCGGGCACGCCGGCGTGTGCAGATCGTGGATGGCCGGCTGTCCCACCTGCCCACGGGCAACGGTGCTGAGCGGACGGGCGACGAGCTGACCGCCGGCGAGCTCGGTGAGCAGATCATGCGGTCGCTGGGCCCACACGCGAAAACGCTGTCGGATGCGCCGGACGCCGCCTCGCCGGCCTTTACGCTTGCCAGCGATGCCGAGTCCGCGACCGAGAGCCGCCCCGCTCAGGCCAGGTCCGCATCCCGCTCCGGCATCACCGCGCGTGACCTGTTCGAGGAAGCGCTGGCCGGCATGTTCGCCCGACCGGGACGCACGGTCCTCACCGTGCTGGGTGTGGTCATCGGCATCACGGCACTGATCGCGACGCTGGGGCTCACCCGCACCGCCGGCAACCGCATCATCAGCCAGTTCGACCGCATGGCGGCCACCGAGCTGTTCGTCTCGCCGCGCCCAGGGCGCGAGTCCGGGATCGTGGACGTGAAGGCGATCCCCTGGGATTCACCGGCGCGGCTCGCACGCTTGAACGGCGTGGTCGCGGCCGGGACCGTGAGCGAGGTGGACATCGGCGACGCGATGGTGAGCAGCTCTCCGGTCAATGATCCACTGAACCCCTCCGCGCTCAAGCTCTCGGTGCACGCCGCTTCGCCGGAACTCTACCGCGCGGTCCGCGCCGATCTGCAGTCGGGGCGGCTTCCCGACCTCGGCAACTCGCTGCGCGGCGACCGGGTGGCCGTGCTCGGTCCCGACGCAGCGGCTCGTCTCGGGATCCGGGGCGTCGAGCAGCTCCCGGCCGTATCGATCGGGGACTACCTCTACCTGGTGGTCGGCATCCTGCGGGACGTGGGCCGCAAGCCCGAGCTGCTGGGTTCGATCATCATCCCCGAGGGGACAGCTCGGACGGACTTCGGCCTCGCCGGCCCGCGCACGGTCGTCATCGAGACACGGCTCGGTGCGGCCTACCTGATCGCCGACCAGGCACCGTTCGCGCTGCGGCCCGACGATCCGCAGGCGCTCCGCGTCGATGTGCCGGCTCCGCTCAAGCGCGTGCGCGAGGAAGTGAAGAGCGATCTCGGCGTCATGTTCCTGCTGCTCGGCGGCCTGTCGTTGATCGTGGGCGCGATCGGGATCGCCAACATCACGCTGGTCGCGGTCATGGAGCGCACCAGCGAGATCGGCCTGCGGCGCGCCCTGGGTGCCACCCGCGGTCACATCGCGCGGCAGTTCCTGTTCGAGAGCGCGTCCATGGGCGCGATCGGCGCCGCGGTGGGCGCCAGCCTCGGCGTACTGATCGTGGTGGGCGTCTCGGCCTACCAGGTATGGACCCCGGTCATGGACCCGGCTGCGCCGCTGTTGGCACCCCTGCTGGGCGCGGTGATCGGGCTCCTGTCCGGGCTCTATCCCGCGATGCGCGCGGCCGGGATGGAACCGGTCGACGCACTGAGACACTGAGGATCCGAGACCGTGATTCGGAGCAGGAGACGTGAACCGTCACCCCGTCGCGAAGGGAGTAGCCGCATGGCCGTCCGCATCGTCACACTCATGATCTGCCTGCTGCTGGCTCCCGCCGTCGTCGCGGCGCAGGGCGCCGAGGGTGCGGACAGCCTCGCCGCCGGCTCCGCCGAGAAGATCGAGCAGCTCGAGCAGCGGATCCAGGACCTCGAGCGGACGCGGGCGGCGCAGGAGGAGGCCACGCGCAGCATCATCCGGCAGACGATCGAGCACTCCGGTACGCGGATCAACAACGCGGTGTCCTTCGGCGGCGTGTTCGAGTTCACGGGCGGGAAGAGCCGTGACTTCGCCGGGGTGAAGGAACACTTCATGAAGCTCAACGCGCTGGAGTTCGTCTTCGAGGTCCAGCTCGGTGAGTGGACCCTGGGCAACTTCGTCATCCAGCACAGCGACGGGTCGGACCAGCTGTTCCCGACGGCCGACGGCACGGAGCTCGGCGTTCCGCGGTTCGACGTCGACACGGGCTGGCTGACGATCGGCGACAAACAGCGGTTCCCGCTCTACGCCACGTTCGGCCGCCAGATCCTTCCCTTCGGCATCTCGACCGGCGAGCCGGTGACGGATGTGCCCACGATCGAGGATCCGCTCACCATAGAAGGGTTCGAGATGCGAGAGGATGCGGTCCTCATCGGCGTTGGCCTGCCGACTCCGGCCCCCGTCTCGGCGGTCAGCGTCCTGGCCCCTCCGCCGGTGAAACCCAAGCTCTTCAAGCCGGTCTTCGCGGGGCTCACACACCTCCTCGGCTACCGGCCGCCTCCGGCCGTGCGCACCGAACCGGCCGTGATCGAGCCGGTCGCGCCGCCGCCGCCGCTCACGCTGGGCGTGGTCTGGTACAACGGCACCACCGTGGACAAGGCGAAGCCCAACACCGCCTGGTATCCCGGCCAGCACTGGGGAGCCACCGTGGGCTACCGCACCACGGGTACCAAGGCGATCGACATGAACCTGGACTACAACAGCTCCGTCTTCGAGAGCCGGTTCCTCAACCATGAGTACGCCGGGTTCCTGGACGAGATCGGGCTGGTCCCGGGACTGGCCGGCAGCATCAAGGCCAAGTGGGGCCCGCTCGGGGCCGTCGCGGAGTGGAACGGGGCGGTCAAGGAGGCGCATGTCATCGATGACCGGAATCGGCCCCGCGAGATGAGCCCGCGCGCCTGGCAGGTGGGGATGATCTACCAGTTCGGCTGGAACTCCGGCGTCGAGGCGCTCGGCGCACAGGGGACGTACGTGGCGGTGGACTACTCGCGGAGTCTCGATTTCACCGGCATCACCGCGATCCCGGCCGGCCAGGCGATCAGGATCGGCTCGCTCCCCAAGGAGCGGTTCCTCGTGAACGTCGGGGAGTGGGTGCTGGACGGGCTCCGCGTCTCGTTCGAGTACTCCTACATCAAGGACTACCCGACGACCGACCGGGGCACCGGACAGTCCGGCAACGGCGTGGCAGCGGTGCTCACCTACGACTGGTAGCCGCGAGGTCCTGCGACTGCTTCCAGCCTCGAGACGATCGTGAACCGGTCCACGCCCTCGGTTGCCGGACGCGGACCGGCTCACGGAACTCGCTCGATGTCCCTCGCGTGACTACTGCGAGGCGTGCGGGCTCGGATCGTCCGCGGGGTTGACGTAGGTCAGCTGGAACGGGCCCATGCCGTGCACCTGCACGATCCCAGCGGTCTTCGCCATGGCGTAGTGCCGCATCTGGGCAGGCAGGAGCGCATAGCCGCCCGCCGGCAGGTCCGTCATCGTGGCCTTGTCGAACTTCTCACCCATCCCGAGCGAGAACGTGCCCGAGATGACCGTGACGTGCTCATCGGTCGGGTGCCAGTGCGGCTTGATCTGGTAGCCCGCGGGCATCTTGAGGCGCACGACGTAGAGGCCCTCCTTGCTCGGGTCCCCGGAGACGACCGTCATCGTGGCGCCCTTCGCGAACACGGGCGGCGGTTCGCCCCACTTGAGGTCCTTCGGCGCGGACATGACGTGCCCGTCGGTGGCTGCGCCTTGAGCGAACACGACGCCGAGCATGACGACGACGAGTCCGAGGGCCCACAGTAAGGTCTTCTTCATCTCAGCTGCCTCCTCTGAGAGGTGGTTGCGGTCCGCGTTCGCCGATCCGTTCGGCAAACCGCCGCGCCGCAGAAAATAGCATCGAGCTGGCTTCGCCCGTCACGGCAAGTGCGAACCGGCGAGCGGCCGAACCGGCGGGCGGCTCCTCGGGCGCCGAACTCGTGGTTCTCACACACGAATGCGCCGGCCGGTTGGGGGCAGAGCTGTCCAAGGGGAACCGGACACGGGCCCGACTGGACCGATCGGGCCCGATCGCCTATGAGCTGAGCGCGATCTCCAGGATGCGGGCGGCCACCTGCTTCGCGTCGAAGTGGGCCTCCGCGAGCGCGCGCGCGGCGCGGCTGTGACGTGCGTAGTCCGAGTTCATGGCGGCCAGGGCGGCGGCCGCCTGCTCGGGCGTCGAGAAGCGGAACATGCCCTCGGCGTCCGGAAGGTAGCGGCTCGGCCCGGTGTCCTGGACCACGACCGGCTTGCCGCTCGCCAGGTAGCACAGCGTGCGATCGCTGACCCAGGCGTTCTGGAAGTGGATGCACGAGGGCTTGGCGCAGCTGAACTCGCCGCGCGAGTTCCGGATGTAGGCTTGGTAGTCCTCCGGGTTCCCCGCGACCTCACGCGATTGGCGGATGCGCCAGCCGTGCTGCTCCAGCAGGGCTCGTTCCTCGGCGTCTCGCGCGGTGCGAAGGAACAGCGCCAGCTCGAGCGGCTGAAGGGTGAGGCTCGGGAGCTCCCGGAAGGGCAGGAACGCGACCCGCTTGGTGTTCGGGAAGTTGACCTCGTCGTCGATCATCCAGTCCTTGGAGTCCCATGCCGAGATCGTCGTCATCGTCTCGCACGCCGGATCGGCGATCGGCGTCCAGTGCTCGAGCGAGACCGGCGGGCGGATCTGCACCCACGGCAGGTCGCAATCCGGGAACCTCGCCGCCGCCGTGCCGACGGTCTCACCGGTGGTGAAATACACATCATGCGGCGCGACAGCCAGCTGCTTTCGGCTGATCCAGAACTGCAGAAGCCCCGGATCGATGTCGACCAGCGCCGTGCGGCGGAACCGGCCGAGCAGGTCGGTGTCGATCGCGTAGTGGAAGTTGAGCAGCAGCTCGGCGCGCCGGAAGACGGCTTCCGCCTCCGCGGCGGGCAGCCCGACGTACTCTGTGCGCGCGCCCGGCTCCTTCCGCGGATCGGGGCCCACCAGCAGGATGACGCGATCCTCGAGCCCGAAGGACGCCATGCGCTCGAGGAAGAGCGCGCGCTGGGCCGCGTCGCGCTCGAGATCGTCGCTCGGGATGAAACGCTCGAGCCAGTAGACGTCGCAGCCGCGCTGGCGCAGGCCGAGCACGTACTGCATGTAGACCCAGAAATGCCCCCCGCCCTCGGGGAAGTTGGCGACGTTGAACGCCGAGAGCACCACCGGTCCCATGGCGCTCATCTTCCCGCCGCGTCGGCCGCGAGCCGGGCGAGATCGTGGAAGCTCACGAGCGTGATCTGGAGCGCTTCGACCCTCGCACGAACACGCGGGTCGCACAGAGTGCTCCGTTCCACCTCGCGCTCGACGGTGTAGGTCGAAGGCTCCCGTGGATCGACATAGCCCGGATGGCAGCTCAACTCGGTGATCCCCTCTCGAACTTCCGTCTCCAGCATGCGCTGGAGGCTTTCGACGCCCACGTGCTCGGGATGGCTCTCGCCACCCCACTGCCCATAGAACCTGGAGAAATAGCGAGCCGGCGAATGCCCTCGCAGCGGCAGCCCGGTGCTCCGCGCGAGCTCGAGGAAGCCCTCGACGAGGCCGGGATCGCGATGCACGTTGTGGTGCGAGTCCAGGTGCGTCGGAGCGCGGCCCATGAGTGCCACGAAGCGATCGTGCTGGCGGTGGAGCTCGGCGCGCACGTCCTCGGCACTCCAGCCGCCGGCGTGGTCAGCGCCGGCGCCGCCTCGGGCTTCGAGCACGACGTGGAGCCCCACGCTCAGCCTTGGGGCGGAGCCGGCCAGCGACGCCGCTTCAGCACTCCAAGGCGTATCCACCATCATGCTCGTGCTGGTCAGGATCCCGTCGGCGTGCGCCTCGAGGATGCCCCGGGTGATCCCGGGGCTCGCGCCGAAGTCATCCGCGTTGACGATCAGGTACTTCATGCCGGCTCCGGAAGCACAGGGCCCAGCGCGATGAACCATCCCTCGACAGCGGCCAGCTCCTCGAACCCCCACGCCACCTGGTCCCTCCAAAGCGCGAGCGCCGGCCAGATCACGCGGTTCGCGTAGCGCGCGAGTTCGGCGGTCTCGAAGACCAGGTTCAGCTCGCGGTCGGCCGGCATGCGCCCGCCCGCCGCTTCGATGGCCTCGCGGTAGAGCTGCAAGATCCCGGGCCTGGCTTCCGGTGCGAAGCGCAGCAGGAACGTCGAGACGTCGTAGCTCGCAGGGCCGACGCCCGCGCGGTCCCAGTCGATGAGCCGGACCCTGGGCTCTCCGGAAGCCGGCTCCACGAACGTGTTCGTGGTCCACAGGTCGCCGTGAAGCAGCGTCTCGGCTCCGCCCCATGCTGTGAGCGTCTCGGCGCGCCTGCCCGCATCCGCCTGGAGGGAGTGGAGGCGCTCGAGCAGCCGGTCGCGCACCCCCGCTTCCGCTTCGGAAGGCGAGAGGTGCGGAGGGCGCAGGCGTTCGAGCGCGTGGATCGCGTCGCGCACGTTCGAGGCGAAGTGGGATGGGCCGTAGTCCTCACCGTGTAGCCGGCACTCCGCCAGCACGGGATGGGTGGCGAACCGCGAGTGGAGGTCTGCAACCGTTCTCACCACCGCCGCCAGCTGAGCCGGATCCGGGTCCCGGCTCGGGAGCTCGAAGGCGCCCGACTGCTCCAGGTCCTCGTAGACGTGCCACACCCAGTGCCCGGGCTCGTCCGCCGCCAGCCCCAGCAGTTCGGGCGTGGCTCCGTTCAAGCCCGACTCCGGCAGCCAGCGCCGGATCACGAGCTCGTTCCGCCGGGCGTGCTGGGGTTCCATCCGCTTGGCCACGACCGACCGGACCCGGGATCCGACCTCGAAGCGCAGGCGGAACACCCGCGGCTTGATCGGCTCGCAGGCTTCCAGCTTCGCCGAACCCAGCGGGCCCAGGGCCTGCTCGAGCGCGATGTTGAGCGCTTCGCACGCGGGAATCTCGAGTCCCTGCAGGCCGCTGTCGGCGAGCGCACGATCGATGCCCGTGATCATCCGAGCCATGCCGAACCTTCGCCGAGGGCGCCGGCGATCTGCCCTTGATGGACGCGCATGGTGGTCACGGGGGCTAACAGGTATCGCCTCGTGTCGAAACCCAGGCTCGCGCCGGCCCAGTCGATGCCCGCGAGCGCCTGGAAGACCCTTCCCAGGACGGAGAGCCTGCAGATGTCCGCTGCGTCCAGGTGGGGCCACTGCTCTCGCAGCGTCTCGCGGTAGGTCCTGGGGTCGATCCGGAGTGTCGGCCCCGGGCCGCACGCGCCCGTCAGGTCGGCCGCCGGAACACCCCAGCCCGCCATCTCCCAATCGATCGCGTAAAGCGCGGGCGTGAGACGCCTGCTTCGGATCCTCACGTTCTTAGGCCGCAGGTCCCCATGCACCAGCGTGACCGGCATGTCCTTGCACGCGTGCTCGATTTCTGGCCAGCGCGTCTCCAGGGAATCGAGCTCTTCGAGCACACCGCTGAGCAGGGCCAGGTCTTCCGGGGCGAATCCCGGATTCGCGAAGTGCCGGCGGATCGCGTCGCGCCCCGCGCGCAGATGGCCGAGGTAGCGGCCCGGGCCCGCATCCGGGAGTTGCGCCGCCGCATGCACACTGGCGGCCGAGCGGTGGAACTGCGCCAGCCAGCGCGCCGCCAGCACCCGATGCTCCGGGTTCTCGTCCGAGGGCTTGCCGTCTCCCACACCCTCGACGAACAGCCACGTGAAGCCGTCACGATCCACGCACGTGCCGAGGAAGCGGGGGGCCGCCCCGGGCAGTCGGGAGAGGACCTCCTGGTAGATCATGAGCTCCAGCGCCAGGGCCGCCGACCGGGACTGCTTGGCGAACACCGCCGGGCGCCGCGGATGGGCGAATATCAATCGATAGATCCCGGGTTTGGACCGCGCCCGGCGCCACAGCTCGACACGATCGGGAATGTCGCCCCCGAGCGCGGTCCAGGCGCGGGCAGCCGGGTGCTCGGCCACGTTCGTGGATTCGGCGGCGATGGGTGCCTTGCGGCTCATGGGTCGGGGGGATACAGGTGCGCGCCGGCAGGGGGGCTACGGGGCCGGTCGACAGGGCCGCGATCCTCGCCTCGAACTCGAGGACCGTCATGGCCTCTCAGGACAACGCTTGACCCTTAATGCTAGCACGAGCCCGGGACGTGCAGGCGGCTGATCCTTTGGAGATCTTGGATCTCGCGGGCAAGCGCGTGGCGACGATCCTGGACGAGACCCGGGGCGCGGGGCCCCACACAGTGAGCTGGGATTCAACCGATGACTCGGGCCGACGTGTTGCGGCCGGGGTGTACTTCGACCGGCTCCTGGTCGACGGCCAATCGCTGACGAAGAAGCTCGCGTTCGTGCACTAGCGACGCGGCCGATCGCGGCGCTTGGCGACGCTTACTCGGCAGCTGCGGAGCTCCCCCCGGCCGGCGCCGGCACCTGCTGCCGGCTGTACTGGAGCTCGTAGAGCCGGCTGTAGATCCCGCCCTTCGCCAGCAGCTCGGCATGGGTGCCCTGCTCGCGAAGCTCGCCCTTGTGCATCACCAGGATGCGATCGGCGTCGAGGATGGTGCTCAGCCTGTGAGCGATGACCAGCGAGGTGCGGCCCTCGAGCAATCGGTGCAGCGCAGCCTGGATCTCGCGCTCGGTCTCGACGTCGACGCTGGAGGTGGCCTCGTCGAGGATGAGGATCGCGGGGTCGTAGTGGAGTGCCCGAGCGAAGGCGAGGATCTGCCGCTCGCCGAGCGACAGGTACCCGCCGCGCTCGCCGACGTCCTCTTCGAGGCCGCGCGGAAGCCGCGCGGCCAAGCGTGCGCCGCCGACCTCGGCGAGCGCGCGCTCGACCGCGTCGCCACCCCGGTCACGGTCGCCGAAGGCGACATTCTCGCGCACCGTGCCCGAGAACAGGAAGACGTCCTGCAACACCAGGCCGATCTGCCGCCGCAGCGAGCGGCCGTCGAACTCCCGGATGTCGGTGCCGTCCACCCGTATCGTGCCCTTCTGGAACTCGTAGAAGCGGCACAGCAGGTTCGAGACGGTGGTCTTGCCCGCGCCGGTCGCACCCACGATCGCCACCTTCTCACCCGGCGCGACCCGGAACGAGACGTCGCGCAGGACCCAGTCTTCCTTGCCGTAGGCGAACCAGACCCGGTCGAACTCGACATGGCCCTGAAGGCGTTCGAGGGTGCGCGGCGCGGCCGGCTCGGGGACCGCAGGCTGGGTGTCGAGCAGCTCGAAGATCCGTTCCGAGGCCACCATCGCCGACTGGATCATGTTGAACTTCTCGCTCAGGTCCCGCACCGGCTGGTAGAAGCGCTCGGCGTATTGGATGAACGCGACCACCACGCCGAACGTCACCGCACCGGTCAGGATGCCGCCGCCGCCGTACCAGAGGATCAGCGCGATCGCCAGCGCCCCGATCACCTCGACGGCCGGATAGAACACGGCGTAGTAGAAGATGTTCTGGGCGTGGGCCACGAAATGGTCGTGGTTCGCGCGGTCGAACTTGCGGGTCTCCTGCTCCTCGGCGTTGAAGAACTTGAGGATGTCGAGCCCCTGCAGGTGTTCCTGCAGGAACCCATTGATGCGCGCCAGGCGCTGGCGCACCCGGCGGTAGGACACCCGCACCTTGGCGCGGAAGATCGCGGTGGCGATCGCCAGCAGCGGCACGGTGATCAGCGTGACCAGCGCCAGGCGCCAGTCGAGCCACAGCATCGCACCGATGATGCCGAGCAGGATGAACAGATCGCCCAGCACCGCGACCACTCCCTGGGCGAACAGCTCGTTCAGCACCGACACGTCCTGAGTGACGCGAGTCAGGATCTGGCCCACTGGGCGGGTGTCGTAGTAGCCGGGGCTCAGGGTGCCGAGGTGCCGGAAGATCGCGAGCCTGAGGTCGCGCATCGCGCGTTGGCCGACCATCGCCATCATGTAGCTCTGCACGTAACGGAGCACGAATGCGCCGGCCAGCACGCTGACGAATGCGATCGCGATCAGCAGCAGTCCGTGCGACGCCTCCGCCGGGAGCGCGCCTCGGCCCGAGGCCGGCTTCACGTAGGTGTCGATGGCCACCTTGGTCAGGTAGGGCCCGGCCACCTCGAGCACCGAGATGGCCGCCAGCAGCAGCACCGAGATCACCACTTCCTTGCGGTACGGCGCGAGGAAGCGCAGCAATCGCCCGGCCAGCTTGCGGTCGTAGATCGCGCCGGTGGCGTCGATCTCATCGGCAGCGGAATCGAAGGGACCGGCCATCAGAGAGCCTCCAGCTCTTCGACCATCTCTTCGCGGTGGTAGAGATCGGCGTAGAGCCCTCCGCCCGCGATCAGCTCGGCGTGACTGCCACTCGCCACCACGCGACCCTCGTCGAGCACGATCACCCGGTCCACGCGAAGCAGCGCCGAGCGGCGGTGGGTGGCCAGCAGGATGGTGGGTCGGGGCTCCAGTGCGAACAACGACTCGATGATGCGCTGCTCGGTGCCGGGGTCGACGCTCGCGAACGCGTCGTCGAGCAGCAGCACCGGCCGCTCCAACACCAGGGCGCGCGCCAGCGCCACCCGCTGTTTCTGGCCGCCCGAGAGCGTGATGCCGCGCTCACCGAGGACGGTGTCGAGACGGTTCGGGAACTGCTCCAGGTCGGGCCCCAGTCCGGCCAACCGCGCCGCGGGCTCCACGTCCGGCACCGCGCCGTCTTCGCCGAATCCGAACGCGATGTTCTCTCGAATCGTGTCCGAGAAAAGGAATGTCTCCTGCGGCACGATGCCGAAGCGGCGGCGCAGCGCGCCGCGAGGCCAGTGCACCGCCTGCACGCCGCCGACCGTGATCGAGCCCTCGCTCGGCTCGTAGAGCCGCGCGACCAGGTTGAGCAGTGTGGTCTTGCCCGAGCCGGTCCGCCCGACGATCGCCACCGCCTCGCCAGGGCGCACGAACAGGTCCACGCCGGCGAGCACCAGGCGTTCGGTCCCCGGGTAGCGGAAGCCGACGCTGTTCAGATCGAGGGCATTGTGGACACTCGACGCCTGCTGGCCTTGCCCGACGTCTGCCTCGACCTCCAGGTCCATGACCTCGCGGATCCGGCTCATCGACGCCGACCCGCGCTGGAACAGGTTGGTGACCCAGCCGAACGCGATCATCGGCCACAGCAGCATTCCGAGGTAGATCTGGAACGCGACCAGCTCGCCCAGCGTGACCTGCCCGCGCACCACCGCCGTACCGCCCACCCACAGCACGATCGCGCTGGCGATCCCGCCGAGCAACGTGAGCGCCGGCCACATCGCCGACATGATCCGGATCATGCCGCGGTTCTTCTCGGTGTAGTCGTCGTGGAGCACGCGGAACACCCGCTGCTCGCCCTCCTCCTCGACGTGGGCCTTGACGACGCGGATGCCGGCGAGTGTCTCTTGAGCCTTGGCGGTGAGCGCCGAGAACGAAGCCTGGATGGCCTCGTACTGACGGAACAGCGCTTTGCCCATGCGCGCCATCAGCAGCGACACCACCGGCAGCGGCAACAGCGCCAGCAGGGTGAGGCGCAGGTCGATCCGGCACATCAGGCCCACGGCCATCACGAAGATGGTGATGGTGTTGGCCGAGTACATGATGCCGGGCCCGAGCACATCGCGCACCGCGTCGAGGTCGTTGGTCGCCCGCGACATCAGGTCGCCGACTTTTCGCGTGCGGTAGGTCCCGGCTGGCAGCCGCGCCAAGTGGTCGAAGAGGTCGTTGCGGAGCTCGTACTCCATGCGCCGCGAGGTGCGGATCAGCGTCATGCGCATGGTGTAGAGGAACACGCCCTGCAGCGTGACCGCCAGCAGGATGAGCCCGGCGTCCTGTGCCAGCGCGGCTCGCGCGACACCCGCCTGCACGTGATCCACCGCCTGCCGCACGAGCCACGGCCCCCACACCTGGAACAGTGTGGTGAGCACCGCCGAGACGCCGCCCACGACCAGGGCCGTTCGATGGCGGCGGAGGTACGGAATCAGGTGACGAAGCGGACCGATGGCGAAGTCCCTCTCGGCTCTTGGGGGCGCTGCCGGATCTTGAAGCGGGGGCGACCGGACCTGCACGAGGGCGTTCGCATCCGACTCCAGCACGATACACGCGGATCGAGAAGCCATGTGCTCCCATGGAGCGCCCATCCGGTGCAACCTGGGATCCGGGCCGCGCGTATGCGGGCACACATCCATATCACAACGTGGGGGCACGCGGCGCCATGATGCGATGCGACTCGGTTTCGCCCGACCTGTGGAACTCGTTCCGGAAAGTGCCAGCCTGCCTGGCCCTCGCAAGCCTGGCACTCCTGGCAATGAATCCGGCGACTCAGGCGGCCCCGCATCCGCCGGCCGGCGGCAAGATCGCTGTGGAGTTCGACTACAGCGCCGCGGAGCTGATGACCGACGCGATCGACCGCCCCGCACTCAGCCAGGCAGAGGCGGGCGCTCTGCTCCAGAATCGGGGCATTGCCGCGATGGTCACGAAGACCGGCGTCTTCTCGCCACAGAGCACGCCGCAGGGTTTCGTCGCCGACATGCAGTCCTTCGTCGCCACCCATCGCTATCCCACCGGCGATTTCGCGCTCGACTGGGTCTACAAGTACCGAGCGCAGGTCAAGCAGCTGGTGAGCGAGCTGCGCGCGGACGAAGACTCGCTGCGCCACCGCATGACCGCCCGGCTCACGCGCTACGCTCCGCGAACCGGCCCCGCCACCGTGAGGATCTATTTCGTGGCGGGCGGGATGTCCGACGGCTTCGTCCTGGATGACGATCCCGAGCTGGCCCTGTTCGTGGCCCTCGACAAGGCCAGTGGCGACAAAGACGGCGTCGAGCAGAACCTCACACACGAGCTCTATCACGTCCTCCAGAAGCTCTCCGCCGCAGGCACGCCGGCAGCCGTGAAGTTCGCCGCCAAGCTCGAGACTCAGCCCTCGCTCCAGCGGTTGCTCGCCACCACCTTGTGGGAGGGAACGGCGAACCTCGCCGCGGATGCACGGGAGACGCCGGGCAGCGGGCCCTACGTGTCCATGTGGCGGGACCGCTACCTCCGGAACCTGACGCCGGAACGAACCCGCGAGAACTTCCGGCTCTTCGATTCCGTCCTCGTCGATCTGGACCAGAAGAAGACCGACTGGGACGCGGCCTATCGCAAGGGTTTCTCGGGTAACGAGGATTCCCGTTTCTACTTCGTGGGGATGGAGATGGCCCGCGCGCTCGCGGCGCGCGGCGGTGCAGCCTATTTCGCAGAGTTGTTCGTGCGTCCGCCGACCCGGTTCTTCCGCGACTACTTCAAGCTGTGCGACGCCGATCCCCAGCTCCCGCGACTCTCGGCGAACACGCGCCGTGTCATCGAGAAGCTTCCCGCGAGCTGGTGACGCGGGAGGCCGAAGGCCTGGAGCGCGGGGAGTTGTCGAGACCGCAGTCGAGCCTCAGCGCGTGGCCGCCTGTACCCAGTCGGGTATCCCGGGCTGCTCGCCCGGATCCTCGCCGCGCGTGATGGCCCAACGCTGGAGCCACGACAAGCCCCTGGCGCCCACGTAGCGGTCCGGCGTCCGGTACGCCTCGTCCGTCAGGGCCCGATCGAGCGGGATGGCACGGTAGCCGCGCGCGGCGATCATCGCCGCCAGCTCGTCGAGGTAGTCGGCGTTGAGGCTGTTCGTGTGGAGCAGGAGCACCTGCGCGACCTCGCGTCCGAACAGCCGGCGGGAGAGCCGCTCGTAGAAGTCGAACACCTCCGCCATGTAGCGCAGGTAATCGCGCCCGAGGCGGTCTTGCGCCGCGCGATCGTTTCGCGCGCGCGCGCGGTCGTAGGCGAGTGCGTAGAGATACTCGTCATTGTCGATCGTCACAGGTGCGACCGTGTAGCCGTGCCCCGCGAGGAACGTCTCGAACCGGGCCCGGGTCGTGCTGTCGGGACCGGTGTTGAGCGTCGGGTGCCGGAAATAGCGAAGCGTGCGGCCCCGGCTGGTCATGAGTTCGCGGGTCACGCGCTCGCCCCGCAGCACGTCCGCCTGGAAGTCCGCGAGCGGTGTGTCATACAGCCGCAGGTGCTGGTACGTGTGGTTACCCAGGTCGTGCCCCGCGTCGAGCCACGCCGCGAGCAGTGCCCGCCGCGCAGCCTGCTCGCCTGGCGTCTCGAGTTTGGACTCGTTCACGAAGCCGATCGCCGGGATCCGCGAGGTGCGCAGCGTGGCAATCAGGCGCGTGGTGATGGCACGCATGTCCTCGAGTGATCCCGAGCGGACGGCGGGAAGGTCATCGAACGTGAAGGCGACGGCCCGCGCCTCAGGTGCGGTGCCGGCTGGGGCCGAGACGGCTGGTGCCGCACACACCGCGAGCACCGCGCTCGACAGGAGCACGGTCAGCGTCAGCCGTACACCGCGCCGAGTCGTCATCAAAGGGCCACGGCGGCGACGGTCTCGGTCGCTCGCGTCGGCGCACTTGCTGGCCAGCCTCGCTCGAACGGTCGCCGTGCGAGTGTGTCCGTCGTGCCCTCTGCCCCAAGTGCGAACCAGGGATTCATGCGCAGTCCCTCGTCCTCGACCATCCCCCGGGATCCACCGGGAAGCTCTCTTGTCTGGATCGGACAGCGTCGTCGACCGACTTCACGCGAAGCACTGTCGAGGACACGCGAATCGAATATCAACCTGATTCCGCCGACGTACCCGTGTGCAGGGCATACCGCACCCGGCAGTCAGGCTGGGTGCGGCCGGGACTGCGAGGGGTGACACGCTTCAGCATTCCGTGCACCGGGTGGGGAGTCTGCCGTGAACTACCACTCGGCCGGGAATCGAGCGCGCCGCAAGCCCACTTGACCCTAGCGGGGGCTTCCCGGGCGGGACTAACATGCCCGACGGCCGCCGAGCACACCCCCACTTGAAACGGAGGCCCGCATGAGACGAACCGCATCGTTCACGCGCCCCACTCCACACGACCCCAGCCTCGCGATCGCACTCTTCCTGCTGTGCATCGCGATGCCGGCGCAGGCGCAGCGTCTCTCGCCCATCGTGTTCGTGAGCTTCGCGGGCGGACAGAGCGACCTGTGGGTGATGCAGAGCGACGGCTCGAATCCCGTCAACCTGACGAACGACAAGACCGAGGACGACTTCGCCGAGTGGTCGCCCGATGGCCGGCGCATCGTGTGGACGCGCGGTGGCCGCGGCCCCGAGAGCGAGTTGTGGGTCATGAACGCCGACGGCTCCGGCAAGCGGCAGCTCACGTTCGACGTGACCGCGGACTTCAACGCGTCGTGGAGCCCGGACGGGAGCCAGATCGCGTGGCGCACGCGGCGAGACGGCCAGAGCGAGATCTACGTGATGAACGCCGACGGCACCAATGCCCACCGACTCACGCAGCACCCGTCCGCTGACTATGCCCCCGACTGGTCACCCGACGGCACGCGCATCGCGTTCACGAGCGAACGGAGCGGTCACGCGGCGGTGTACACCATGAATGCCGATGGCAGTGACGTGCAGAAGCTCACCCCTGACTTCATGGAGGGGGCCCTGCCCGGGTGGTCCCCGGCTGGCGATCGAATCGTGTTCACGGACGGCTTCTGTGTCACCTGCGGCGAGAGCGACATCTTCGTGATGAACGCCGACGGCAGTGGCCCCACGCAGATCACCGACACACCCCAGAACGAGTCCGCCAAGTCGTGGTCGCGAGACGGCAGGAGCCTGGTGGGGGACTTCGCGGAGCTCAACCCCTCGGTCCAGCATCTGTTCAAGGGCGATGTGGTGGTGTTCGACGTCACGACCGGCGCCATGACGAGGCTGACCGACACGCGAGGCACCGAAGAGGGGCATCCGGATTGGTCGCAATCGGGGCGTCCGACCGCAGCGACCGAGCTGGCCGCGGGTGCAGAGGCGACGCCCCGGTCCGGCCAAGCCGCCACCGATGTGCTGAGCGCGCGCGCCTCGCTGCGGCAGGGAAGCGGGAACGCCACCATCGAGTACACGCTGCCGAGCGCGGGTCCCGTGAGAGTGGGCGTTTTCGACGTGGCCGGACGGGAGATCGCGCGCCTGGTGGACAGCTGGCAGGAGGCCGGGCCGCACACAGCGGCGTTCGCGGTCGGCCACACCCGGCAGCTCTACCTCTATCGAGTCGAATGGGCGGGTCGGAGCGCCAACGGGAAGATGACGCTCGCGCCCTGAGCGTGACGCTGCTCGCAGCACTCCTGAGCAGCGGCCATGCCTTCACGAAGGCCCGCCGCGCGGGTTCGCGGCGGGCCAGGGAGTGGGTGCACCGCGCTGGAATCAGACCCGCCACCTAAGGATGTCGTACCCGCTGCCACAGGAGGAACGCGATGAAGACGCTCAGCAAGGCTCGTGTCCTGCTTTCCACGATGGTCGTGCTTCTCGGCCTGGGATCGACCGTCTGCCACGCGGCGGGAGCCGGCGTCATCCGCTTCACCGATCAGGTGGCGTTCTTTATCGTCGATGCCGCCGGAGGACTCGTGAGCTTCCACGGCACCAACATCTCGTTCGCGGACATCTGTTCGGGCGTGCCGTTCGAGTTCGATCCCCTGAGCATCCAGCTCATCGACACTCCTACAGGAGCGCTTCATGTGCTGTTCACCGGCAAGGAGCACAACGTCATCCTCTATCCCGCCGCCAACTGGCCGGACCCGGACCAGATCGGACCGGGGGACTGCCCGATCCTGGCGACGCTTCCGGTCCTCGCTTCCGGCCCGGTGCGCCTGGTCCGCACGGATAACGACATCGCCGTGTCCGGCCGCGGGGCCGACGCATTCGGCTGGACGTCGAGCGGCGTGCTGACGAGCCCGACGGGGCAGAGGTTCAACTACAGCGAAACGGTCCGGGCTCTGGTCGAGCCCGCACACCAGCCAGGAGACCCGGAGTTCCGGATGATGGTGACCGACATCCGACTCGTCCCGATTCCCTGAGCGCGACGTGGGCGACGACGGCGTGCCATTCGCACGGGATCGCCGCGCCTTTGGCTCAGAAGTCGACCCGAATCGCGAGCGCGTGCTCGCCCGGCTGCGTCCGCAGCGGCACCGAAACGAATCGAACTCGCGCGTTGCCGAGATCCAGGGTCGAGCTCCGCGTTTCGTGGCTCCGGAAGGCCCGCGGCAGCATGACGATGTCCGCCAGCGCCCAGATCGCCATGACCGTTGTGGTGTTCCGGGCCACCTCCTCAGAATCTTCGGGACGGTTGTCGGCTCCGCGATAGACGTCTTTCGAGGCCATGTACGCGATCAGCCCTCCACGCCCCACGACTCCGAGGATCGACTGGAAATTGCTGACTCCAGCGGCCGCGTAACCGACCTCGGGCCCGAGCGTGAGCCCGGCGTGCAAGGGCTCCCAGTTGCGAGAGGTCTGCTCGGAGGTGCCGTGGTGCACGGTTTCGCTTCCGGCGAACATCGCCGGCACCGCGGTCGCCACGATGGAGAACACGACCGCTCGTTTCGAGCTGATGCGTGGGTGCCTGGGCGGAGACAGAACCTGGTTTGCGTGCTCCACCTTTCCCGGGAGAACCACGATGTCGTAGACAGCGTGAAGCGCCGCCACCGCAGTCGCGACGCCCACCACGCCCGAGCTGGGCTCACTTCCGCCGTCGCCCATGAGGTCGATCTCTGAAGCAAAGGGCAGGGCCATGATCCCGCAGCGGAGCACGGCCCCGCCGAATCCCCGCAGGCCGCTCCGCCCGTAGGAATATCCGGTGGCCGGTCCGACGACGATGGCCGTCGCACCGAGAAACGCGGCCGCGTCCTGCTCGTCCGCGAGCTGAGCCGCGAGCGCCGAAAGTCCGAGTGCCGCGGTGAATCCGATCGAGAGTCGCTGGGCGAAAACGGGCGACGGGACTCTGGCGAGGGAATCGGTAGCGGATGCGTCCGCTCGCGAGCAAGCCGGCGCGAGAGCGGCGAAGGCCAGGATCAATAACACCCAGCAAACGACAATGGGGCTTGCAGCAGTTCTCACGCGGCCTCCTGCGCCGGGGCGGTGGCGCTAGTCCGCGTCATGCTACCAGCCCCGGGCAAGACTCCAGACGCCCGGTCTGAGCCGGGACGCTATCGCCCGCACAAGCCACCCTCGTGGCGACAAGGACCTCGACCCCAGCCGGAGGCGACCCACGCGTTCACACGCCAAGCCTCACATAAGGAGACAAGACACTCATGCCGAGAGCGGCGTGTCCCGCTCACGGGACCCGGAGTGGATGGCGAGGTCGCGCTGCTCACCGGTGGACCGGCCGGCGGGCGCGGCGCCCGATCTCACCCTCGGGATCACCTCCGCCGCGAACCGCTCCATCTCCTCGAGCTGAGGGCTGAACTGGAGCAGCAGCAGCTCGACGCCAGCGGCCTCGAACTCGGCGATGCGTTCGGCGATGCGTTCGGGTGTGCCCACGAGCCCGGAGCGCAGGCCGCGGTTGGAGACCGAGTAGTCCTCGAGCTTGAGCCGCTGTTCGAGTTGCGTGCCGTTCACCCACTGGCCGAAGTTCTCGAACCCCGGTGCTCCCGGACGCAGCTTGGTGATGCGCTCCAGCTCCCGCTGCGCCTCGGCCTCATCCTCTCGGCAGACGACGTAGCCCGCAACGCCGAACCTCAGCGGCGGCAGGGCCCAGCGTTCGCGCCGCGCGCGCAGGTCGGCGATCTTGGCGGCCACGCGTTCGGGCGGGTCTCCGTGCATGAGGTAGGCATCACACGAGCGCGCGATGAGATCCTTCGCGGCCTCGGACTCTCCTCCGGCGTAAAGCGTCGGCCGTGGCCGGCTCCACGGCTTGGGCTCGAGCACGGCGCCCTCCACGCGATAGAACCGCCCGCTGTAGCTGAAGCGCTCCTCCGACCACATGCCGTTCACCACGCTCAGCCACTCGCTGGTTCGCAGGTAGCGCTGGTCGTGCTCATCGAACTCCACCCCGTACTGGCGCGCCTCGTCGGCCCACCACGAAGAGACCACGTTCAAACTCAAGCGCCCGCGCGAGAGCTGGTCCAGGCTCGCGGCCTGCTTCGCCAGCAGCGCCGGCGGGTGGAACGTGGGCCGCACGGCGATCATAATCTCCAGCCGCTCGGTGACGGCCGCCAGCGCCGACGCCGTGGACCACGCGTCCAGCGAGGGCGCGTCCACGCCCTTGATGTCGTTCAGGTTCAACTCGGCAACCAGCGTGAGATCGAACCCGATCGCCTCGCTGCGCTGCGCCAGCTGTCGCACGTAGTCCCAGCTCGCAGGCATGCCCTCGTCGGGCACGTTCCGCAGCCAGCCGCCGAACACGGGAAGCCAGTAGCCGAACCGCATCTCAGGCCACCCGGCCTTCCAGCGCGACGCCGTTGGCGGCGTGGCGGACCACGGAGTCACTGCGGCGGTCGGCCCGCTCGGCCTCGGCCACCAGGTAGTCCACCAGGCGCGCGAACGCGTCGAAGCCCACCACGCGCGGCGAGTCCGCGACGAAGTTCGAGAGCGCGTTGATGTCGTAGTAGACATGCTGCCCCGTGCGGTCGTCGATCAGGTACTCGATACCGCCGATGTCGATGCCGGCGGCGGCCACGATGCGCTCGACCTCGGCCACGATCTCGGGCGGCGGCGTGTAGCCCTCGACACGCACGCCCGTCTTCGGCGCGTCCGCCGGGCAGGCGGCACGCTCGAGCTCGACGCCGTCCAGGCCGCGGCAGATGTCGGCCGGGCACAGGTCGAACGTCTCGCCAGTGGTGTACACGCGGATCGCGTACAGGTAGCGGCCACCCAGTGTCTCCACGCGCACGATGCGCGATTCACGCGCGGGCAGGAACTCCTGGACGAGCGCCGTGTGGTCGATCCCGAGGTCAAGCGTGCCGTCGTCGGCCGCAGCACGGAGCGACTCGATCGTGTCGAAGCGCCGCACGCCCGCGCCGCTGCCGCCGATGTTGGGTTTGACCACGATCGGGAAGCGCAGCCCACTTGCCGCGGCCGCGGCCTGCCGGGGCTCGTGGATCACACGCGCGCGCGGGAACGCCAGCCCCAGCGAGTCGAGCAGCGCCAGTTGCCGCGCCTTGGAGATCTCCGTCAGGAACGCACGCGTGCCGTTCACGACGCGGAGGCCGACGCGTTCGAGCTGGTCGAGGTACTGGGCCGTGTAGAAGATGCTGTGGCCCACGCCGCGCCGCCACGCGGACGGGCTCATGCGGTTGAAGAGCAGCGAGTACGGCGGCCGCGCGGCCCCCGGCTCGTAGCGGTGATGCGCGGCGTCCAGACGCGCAAACGGCACTCCGCGCCGTTCCAGTTCGGTGAACAGCGGCCGGAACCAGTCGGGGTGCTCGTGGTAGATGGCGATGGGTCGATCGGGATGCACGGACATGAAGCGCCTGCCTTTCTGGATGAAATGAAAAAACCCGCGGCCCCCACCGAAGTGGGAGCCGCGGGTTCGGGCGACCGTATGGCTGAGCGTTACACCCTGGGGCTAGTCCTCAGCACCGACGCACCGACATCGCAGGCTCCCACGGAGCGTGCGACAGCAGCACATACACAGGCAGGCCGGTGCGAAGCGATTGGACATGGTGCGCTGGATTCCTCGTACATCGTTCAGGTTGCGAGAGGACTGATGTTCCGCCCGGAGTCGGCGCGCGTCAAGGGTCATTGCTGCGCAGATGACCCGACGCGCTGCAACGAGCCGCGTTTCCCTCCCTCGGGGCGTCGCCTGCCCCCGGTTCCGGCCGCGCTGGTGTCGATTGACCAGTCCATGAACGGCGCCGGGCGCTTTTCGCTTCGGATTCGCGACGGCCTGCGTTCTCCTCCGCGCAGCGGTCCGAAGCGCTCGGGAAAGACGCCCGAACCGTGCACACGATCTTCTTTCCCGACAGGGGAGGATTGGACATGAAGCGGAACCTGATCGTCGCCACCGCGGCGCTCGCAGTGGCCATCGCAGCCCCGGCTCTGGCCGGGAGCGGCGCCGGAAAGTGCACGCAGGAGACCCAGGCCTGTCTCAACAGCTTCTCCAAGTATGCGAGCAAGGGCTGGGTGGGTCTCGAGTACGACAAGACGGCCAGCGAGAAGAGTCACGTGGTCAAGAAGGCAGTACCCGGCAGCCCAGCCGAGGCGGCGGGATTCAAGACCGGCGACGTGCTGGTATCGCTGAACGGCGTGGCGATGACCTCCGACAAGGAGACGTTGAAAAAGGCGAAGGGCGATTGGAGCGTCGGCCAGACCGTCGCCTACGTCGTCAAGCGCGGCGACAAGGAAGTCACGCTGAACGCCAAGCTGGCCGCGATGCCACCGGAGGTGTTCGCGAGCATGGTCGGCGAGCACATGGTGAGCAATCACATGACGGCCCCGACCGCGGCTGACATCAAGTAGTCGCGTCACTCGATCTCTCGACGCCCCGCGAGTGGCACGCTCGCGGGGCGTCGTGTCATTACTGCTACTCCACCGCAGTCCGTCGCCGAGAGCCCGCTCGAGCCCCGGCCACGGGCATCGCGCTGACCGCCCGGAAATCACCCTTCCCTTGGGGCCCCGGCGGGCCGATACTCTCCACGCTCTGGCCGCTGCACGATTCCATCCAGGGAGGCGACATGGCCCTCACTCCTGAGGCGATCGAGTCCTCGGCAGCCTGCGCGACGATCGCCCGCCGCCGGCCGCGCGTGCGCGCGCTGATGGCGATCCTCGTGCTGTGTGCTCTCGTCGCGTCGTCCGCAGCGGCGGTGCTGGTGCCGGCCGATGCTTCCGCAACGAGCCGCGCTCGGTACACGATGAGTGAGCGGGAGTATCGCGGAGCCGCGAAGTCGGCGGCGAAGAGCGGCGCGTCGCATCGCCGCACGGCTCCCGGCGAGAAGGCCAACAGCGATCCCTGCTGAGGTCGGGGGATGATCCCACCCGCACGTGCTGATCGCTGGCTCGAGCCCGCCGGATGGCCCCGGGAGGGAGCCCTCGCCAGGCGAGGAAACACCGAAGACAGTCCGTCGTCACGCGCCTAGAATGACCGGATGACCCACGACCGATCCCGCCCGTCGCGCCAGCGCTACCGCAAGTTCGTCGAAGACTACAAGGCGAAGCGGCTCGATGCGCTGCTCGATCAGGAACTCAGGCCCACGCCGCCCGCCGGCGACGGCCAAGTGCCGGGGACAGGGCCGAGCGAGGTGCAGGACTCGGCCGCCGAGCGGGCGGACCGCAAGGCGCGCCGTCGCCGCTACCTGCGCGAGTACTTCAGCTGGCTCAAGCCGCATCGCATGGCGGTGGCCGCATTCATCCTGTTGGCGTTGGCACGCGCGGGCCTGGAGATGGTGGAGCCGCTGTTCATGCGGTACATCGTCGACAAGGTGCTCCTGAACCAGGCGCTCGACCAAGCGAAGCGACTCTCCATGCTGAACCTGGCGGGAACGCTCTTCCTCGCGCTGATCGTCGGCTCGAATCTACTCAACTCGTTGAAGGACACCCGCCAGCGGCTCTTGAACACCCGGATGATGCTCGGGCTCCGGCGCGCGCTGTTCGAGCGCATGCTCCACCTGCCGCTTCCCAGGCTCCACGACATGAAGACCGGCGGGATCCTGTCGCGGCTCACAGGCGACGTCGACACGACCACCGGGTTTCTCCAGATGGCCATCGTCTCGCCGGCGATCGCGCTCGTTCGCCTCACGATCGCGGTCGGGATCCTGTTCGCGATCAACTGGCGGCTGGCGCTGACCGCGATGGCGATCCTCCCGGGCATCATCGCCATCGGCTTCATCTCGTCGAAGCGCGTCCGGCCGATCTATCGGTCGATCCGCAAGGACGCCGAGCGCATCGATGGCCGCGTGGGGGAGACATTCTCGGGGATCCGCGTCGTGCGTGCGTTCCGGCGCGAGGTGAGCGAGCTGCTGGAATACCTGCGCAGCCGCCATGCGGTGCTTCGGAAGGAGATGTTCGCCCAACGCCGCGAGATGGTGATCTGGACCACGTGGGGACTGATCATGGGCGCGATCAACGTCGTGATCGTCTGGTACGGGGGACTGCTCAACCTCCGCGGCGGCGCATCGATCGGCGACATCATGGCGTTCCAGTGGTACGTGTGGCTATTGCTCGGGCCCGTCTGGAACATCGTGAACACGTTCTCCGAACTCCAGCGCTCACTCGCGGCGATGGAGCGCGTGTTCGAGGTGCTCGGGATGCCGGCGGACAAGCCGGACCGCACCGATGCGCGTCCCGCTCCGGCCACGGTGCGAGAGATCCGGTTCGAGAACGTCTCGTTCGAATACCGCGAGAACCAGCCCGTGGTGAAGGACTTCAGCGTGACGGTGCCGAGGGGGTCGGTGGTCGCGCTCGTCGGGCGAAGCGGCGCGGGCAAGACGACCGTGACCGACCTCGTCGCCCGGTTCCACGATCCGACGCGCGGCAGGATCGTCCTGAACGGCACCGACATCCGCGAGTTCAAGCTCACGACCTACCGCGATCTGTTGGCACTGGTGCAGCAGGACGTGTTCCTGTTCGACGGTTCGGTGCGCGAGAACATCGCGTACGGCAGCCACACGGCGACCGACGCGGAGGTCGAGGACGCCGCCCGGCGCGCCAACGCGCACGAGTTCATCGCGCGGCTCCCCGAGAAGTACGACACGTTCATCGGGGAGCGTGGGGTGAAGCTCTCTGGCGGACAGCAGCAGCGGCTCGCGATCGCGCGCGCGATCGTGAAGAAGCCGGAGATCCTCATCCTCGACGAGGCGACGAGCAACCTGGACACGGAGAGCGAGCAGCTCATCCAGGCGGCGATGACGGGGCTCCTGGCCGGGCGCACCACGTTCATCATCGCCCACCGGCTGTCGACCGTGCACCGCGCCGACCTGATCCTGGTGATGGAGGACGGGGTCGTGGTGGAGCGCGGAACGCACGACGAACTCACGGCGGCTCGAGGGACGTACTACGAGATGGTGCAACGCCAGTCGGAGTCGCGCGGACCCAGGGACGAGCCCGTCCTCCGCTAGCGGATGTGCCTGCAACCGCCGCGCGCGTTCCTGATGACCCACGAGGCACTAAGGCGATACTTGGTCTGTTGACCGTGCCCCGCCCGACGGTGCAGACGAAGTTGTTGCGGGAATCAGCGCTCTCCCGATGGTAAGGTCGCCGCTTCGCCTGTCCTCGAACCCCTCGGCCAGAGGTGTCCCATGCACCGATCGTGGAGTCTGTTCGTAGTCGCCATGATGCTCGCGGTTCCCGTGCGCTCGCTCGCGCAGCACGAGCACGATCATGCGCATCCCGTTCCCGAGAAGTTCGGGAGCGTTCACTTCCCGACCTCGTGCAAAGCCGAGGTCGCGCCCGCTTTTGACCGGGCCGTCGCGCTCCTGCATTCCTTCGCTTACCCGGAGGCGGGGAAGGCGTTCGGGGACATCGCCGCGAACGATCCCGATTGCGCCATGGCCGAATGGGGAGTCGCGATGAGCTACTTCCACACGATCTGGGGCCCTCCGACGCCGGCCGAGTTCGCCGCCGGCCAGAAGGCGGCAGTGAAGGCGGCTTCACTTGCCCCCAAGGCCACTCCACGTGAGCGCGACCTGGTCGCGGCGATCGGTGCTTACTACCAGGGCAACGACGTTCCGCACGCGACGAGGGTCGCCGCTTACGAACAAGCGATGGCCGGCGTCGCGCAGCGCTACCCGGACGATCACGAGATCGCGATCCTCCATGCGCTCTCGATCCTCGGAGTCGCTTACAACTCTCCGCCGGAGAAGACCTATGCGCGACAGAAGCAAGCGGCCGAGATCTTGAACCGGTTGCTCCCGCTCGAACCCGGCCATCCGGGGATCGCGCATTACATGATCCACTCGTTCGACTATCCCGAGTTGGCGGACCTGGCTCTGCCCGCGGCGCGCGCGTACGCGAAGATCGCACCCTCGGCGCCGCACGCGCTGCACATGCCTTCGCACATCTTCACGCGTCTCGGCATGTGGCCGGAGTCGATCGAGTCCAACCTCGCCTCCGCGCACGTGGCCCAGGAGTGGATCGCGCGCACGAAGCCGGGTGCGACGGCGTACGACGCGCTGCACGCCATGGACTACCTGGAGTACGCATATCTTCAGAGCGGTCAGGACACGAAGGCTCGCGCCATCGTCGACTCGGTCGGGCAAGTGAGGAGCTTCGACAGTCCGACGTTCCAGGCTGGTTATGCGGTCGCGGCGATCCCGGCGCGCTATGCGCTCGAACGCCGCGATTGGAAGATGGCGGCCCGACTCACGGCGAGGCCCGCGAGCTATCCCTGGGACAAGTACCGCTACGCGGAGGCGGTCGTGGAGTTCGCTCGTGCGGTGGGCGCGGCCCGTTCGGGCGACGTTCCGACTGCGCGCGCGGCCGTCGCGCAGCTCGATTCGATCCGCCGATCGCTCAAGGGCCAGAAGGGATTCGACTGGGCGACGCAGGTCGAGATCCAGCATCTCGCCGCCGCGGGCTGGCTCGCACGCGCGGAGAAGAAGGACGACGACGCCGTCCGCATCATGCGTTCGGCCGCCGACCTCGAGGACAAGACGGACAAGCATCCCGTGACCCCGGGCTCCGTGCTGCCGGCGCGCGAGCAACTCGCCGATCTGCTGCTGGAGTTGGGCAAGCCCGACCAGGCGCTGGTCGAGTACGAGACTTCGCTGCGCAGCGCGCCCGCCCGGCTCAATAGCTTCCTCGGGGCTGCCCAGGCTGCGTCTCGAGCAGGACAGAAGGACAAGGCCAAGGACTTCAACGACCGTGCGGTGGCGGTGTGTCTCGGCGCGGTGCCGGACCGAGTGGCCGCGGCGGGACCGAAGTAGTCGCGGCGTACGTCTCGGGGCGTCTTCCCGCCAGGGAACGGGAGGCGCCCCAAACTCGAACGAAGCCAGTCGGCCGGCTTCGCCGAACGTGACTCGCGACGTGTAGATCGGACTGCCGTGAGCGAGGCTACAGACCCAGCTCCCGCGTCGGCGGCCGGAGTCTCAGCGAGCGACCACGAGCTTCGATACGGTCTCGAGGTTCTCGAAGCGCAGACGCAGGAAATAGATTCCCTGCTTCGGAAGCGGGGCGGGACTCCCGGATCCCCACACCAGTTCGTGGTCGCCCTCGCCGACTTCGCGGTCGATCAGCGTCGCGACGCGCGCGCCGTTCACGCCATAGACCTCGAGGCGAACATGGCCCGCGGCCGGAACGTGGTACCGCAAGGTGGTCTCGTTCGACGTCACCGTCGACGCCGTGAGCGCCACGCTTGCGCTGCGCTTCGAGGGGGGCTGTAGCGTCGGGGCACCGCCCGCCCAGCGCGCGATGCTGAAGGCGGGGACTCCGCCGGCGTGATCGAACTCGCCCGCCACGACGAGGTCGCCGCCCCACTGACAGAGCACGAACGGCGTGCCCGCGAGCCCCGTGCCGAACCCGGTCCACTGCCCGTCGTCGTAGGCGACGAGCCCCAGCGAGCCGGGGACGAACCGATCGGTTCCGGCGAGCCCGCCGATGACGAGCCGGTTGGCATAGGAAGCGAGCGTCGTGACCTGGGTGTTGAGCAGACCGAGCCCGGCCCACTTCCCGTCCTTCCAGCGCTTGACGCCCTCGCCCGTATAGGGCCCGGCGCCCGTGAGGGCGCCGCTCGCGTAGAGGTCACCGCGGTGGATGGCAAGCGCCTGCACGTCGCCGCCGGGGCCGTCGCCTAGCGCGCTCCAGCCGGAGCCGTCCCATTCCGCCACGCCGCCGCACGCGGTGCCGCCTGCGCTCGTGAAGTTGCCGCCCACCACGAGCCGGTCCTGGCGGATCACCAGCGCGTTCACGCGCGCCGTGTTGTAGAGCGCGCCGGACGGAGCACCGCTTGCAGAGTGCCACTCGCTCCCGTCCCACCGTGCGAGCGTCGTGGTCTCTCCGGAGGAGAGCCTGAGCCCTTCGCCGCCGACGTACACGGACCCGCGGTAGCCGCACGCGGCCCGCACGAGCCCGCCCCCCAGCTCGCCCATCGGATGCCATTGGGATCCGTCCCACCGCGCGGCGCCGACGAGCGGGCCCTCCTCGCTGTTGCCCGAGAGGATTCCCGCCAGGACGAGATCGTTCCCCACGACCGCGAGGCTGCCGAGGCCGCACACGATCTGGTCCCCCAGGCCGGACCACTCGTGGCCATTCCATGCCCCGACTCCGCCGAGAGACTTCCACCCGTTCGCGGAGCCGGCCAGGCGGATGATGCCCGAGACCACGAGATCTCCCTTGTACACGACCGCCGACTGCACCATCGCGGCGCCCGCATTCATGGCCAGGCCGTGCTGGTTCTCCTTCCAGGATTCGAATCCTTCCCAGCCTCGATCGCCGAGCACAGCGAGGTTGGTCAGGGCGCGCAGCCGCCTACCGGCGCCCGCATGGTCGAAGCCGCCCGCGACCACAACCCGGCCACCCCAGGTCGCGAGCCCGAGGGCCCACGCGTTCAACGGCTCGAGTGATGCGTCCCAGGTCGAACCGTCGAACGACTTGACCGACGAATACCACCCCGGCGAGTAGAGATAGCCCGCGACCCAGAGCTTCTGGTCAGCGACAGCGAGGTCGTACACGAGCGCAGAGGGATTGCCGGGCAAGGCGTGCCATGCGGTGCCGTCGAAGCTCGCGAGTCCGTTCGTGGGTTCGCCCGAGCAGCTCGCGAACAAACCACCCACGACGAGGCGTCCGTCGAACTCCTGGATCGCCTGCACCACGGCGTAGTCGAATGCGTCGATGCCCGCGCCCAGCGCCGTCCAGTTGGTCCCGTCCCAGCCCGCGACGTAGCGCACGGTGCTGCCCGCACAGGACGTGAAGCGCCCGCCCGCGATCAGCCTGCCCTCGAACGCGCCGAGGCTCACCACCCGGTCGTTGAACAGGCCGCCGAGCACTGTCCACTCCGAGCCGTCGAGGCGCGCGACGACGCCGGTCTGCGGATAGCACAGGCCCGCGGCATAGAGCTTCCCGTCCATCACGAACAGCCCGTCCAGCATGTTGATCGGCGGCTTGGGCAGCGTCGTCCACACGCGGCCGTCCCACGACGAAATGTCGCCGATCCAGCCGCCGGCGATGAGGCGATCCTCGTAAACGGCGAGTGCGAAAGCAGGCGTCACCCCCTCGCCCAGCGGCTGCCAGCCGGCGGTGGTCCAGCGCGCGATGCCGTTCACCTTCACGCCGCCCGCGGAACGCAGCCAGCCGGAGATGATCAGTTCGCCGCGAAACTCGATGGCCACCGACGGATACTCGTGGATGCTCGGCAGGCCGAAACCGGGCTGCCAGAGATCGGGGCCCGGTTCGCGTGGGTCGACCGCGGTCGCGAGGCTCGCCGGGTGCGCCAGCGCCGAAGCCGCGAGGTCCGTCGCGAGCCCGGCGCTCGTCATGCCCGGAGTGACCACCTGCCGCCAGGGACCGGGAGTCTCCGCGGCGATGCGCGCGAGCTGCGCGAGTTCTGCATGCGATCCGCTCGGGCTCGCGATCGGGATACTCGCGCCCGGCGCGAGCGACGTGGAACCGGTGAGGGCGGCGAATGTGAGCGCCAGCCTGGCAAGTACCCGCGAATAACGACCGAACATCGTGAACCTCCCGCGCGCCGGGGAGCGCCGACGGATCCCCATGCTACCCCGCGGCCCGCGTGAGGAACAGGGGAGATGGCCGGGCGGGCCCTGTCTTGTCGGGAGCACCCTGTAGTCGTGAGAAACGGGCGCTAACTCCTTCGCCTCGGCACTACTCGTGCGCGACGGACGCCCACAGGCCTCTGGCGAGGGCGGGGGCTTCCAGGAGCCGGGTGGCGAGTCCCGGTAACCGAGGTGCTCGCCCTCACCACGCCCAGCCCACGTGCAACGATGCGTTGGGCGAGAAAGTGTCCGTCTCGTAGTTCGTGCTGGCGAC
>Ga0075429_100000418_pt1 | contig 31622 bp, 26 predicted proteins | sample RhiMetdeltSRZDD3_FD_75295 | JGI IMG/M metagenome (GOLD analysis project Ga0075429, IMG submission 75295) | Populus rhizosphere microbial communities from Tennessee, USA - Rhizosphere MetaG P. deltoides SRZDD3 | ecosystem: Host-associated > Plants > Roots > Rhizosphere > Soil | place: USA...
CCCGGCGTGGGCGGCTGTCAGCGGCTTCACGGTCTCCGGCTTCTGGTCGAGCAGGGCTTTGAGCTTCGCCACCGGCACGCCGAAGTAGACGCCCAGATCCATCTCGCCCACGGCGAGGCCGACGACCTCACCACTGGCGTTCAGGATGGGGGAGCCGCTGGAGCCGGGCGCGATGGAGGCGGTGATCTGGAGCTGCCAGCTCTCGATACCGTCCTGGTCGCTGGCGGTCACGGTGCCATGCTCGCGGACGGCGCCGATGATGCCGGTGGAGAGGGACTGGCCGAGGCCGAGCGGGCTTCCGATGACCACGATCTCGTCACCCGGCTTCCCCGGCGTGGCGCTCAGGCGCAGCGGCGTGTATTTCCCGGCCCGGAGCTTCACGATGGCGACGTCGGCGTCCTTGTCGAACGCGAGGATGCCCGCGACCTCGACCTCGTGGCGATCGGAGAAGACCGCGACCATGCGCTCGGCGTCGTCCACGACGTGGTGGTTCGTGGCGACACGGCCGTCCTCGGAGATGAGGAAGCCCGAGCCGCTGCCCACTTCCTTGCCCCTCGCATCGCGAATGCTGAGATGCACGACGCTGGGGCCGGCGGCTTTGGCGATGTCCTGCAGCGGGAAGGTCCCGGCGAGGAGCACGACGAACGCGAGAGGCGCCACGAGCGGAGCCTAACACGCCCCCTGCCGAAGGGCCCATTGCGAGCCCGCGCGCGCGTGATTGAATAGGCGACTGTCCCAAATGACCCAGGAGACACCGTGAAATTCGATAGCTCTTTGCTGCCGGTGGCCCTCTTCGCGTGCGTCCTTCCGTGCGCCGCCGTGCGCGCGGCGGATGCGACGCCCGAGGCCACCGCCACGGAAACGCCGACGCCGCGGCCGACGCCACGGCCCACTCCTACGGCGCAACCCATCGAGCCGATCGCGTTCCCAGGAAACGGGCTCGCGCAGCATGACTTCCTGTACAGCGGCGAGTGGGACACGCGGAACCCGATGGAGACGATGTTCCTGATCCGCGGGGGCAAGGTCGTGTGGAAGTACGAGATCCCCGACAAGGATCCCCGCAACGGACAGTTGAGCGAGTTCTCCGACATGCACATGCTGTCGAACGGCGACATCGTGTTCGCGTACAAGACGGGCTGGCGCAAGATCGACAAGGAAGGGCGAACGATCTACGACTTCTATGCGCCGAGGTCCGGGCCCGGGGAGAGGGACTGGACGGAGGTCCACACCGCACAGCCCATCGGCATGGACCGCGTGATGTACATGGTGAACGGCCTGCCCGCGAAGCTGTACGTCTTCAACATCCGCACGAACACCATCGAGTTCGAGCACGAGGTGAAGACGAAGGAGCCCGTCGACCAGAAGTCGATCCACGGCCAGTTCCGCAACGTGCGCATGACGAAGGCGGGGACGTTCTTGATCTCCCACCTCAATCTCGGCAAGGTGATCGAGTACGACAAGGACTGGAAGGAGCTGTGGCAGGTCGACGCCCCTTCCGTGTGGCATGCCGTGCGGCTTCACAACGGCAACACCCTGGTGGGCGGGAACCAGAACGCCTGGGCGCGCGAGTTCAACCCCAAGGGCGAGCTGGTGTGGGAGCTCAAGGACGGCGACATCCCGCCCTACAAGATCAACAGCGTCCACCAGGCGCACCGCCTGGCCAGCGGCAACACCGTCATCTGCAACTGGACGGCGCGCGTGCACAAGGTCGACTGGCCGTCCATCGTGCAGGTCATCGAGGTCACGCCCGACAAGAAGGTGGTGTGGGCGTTCCGCGAGTGGACGAACCCCGATCTTGGACCCTCGTCGCTGATCCAGCTCCTCGACGAGCCGGGCAAGGCCGAGGAGCTGGAGCTGCAGTAGAATCGCCGTTCCCACTCATGGCGCGCGTCACCCTGGTCGTGCCCTGCTACAACGAGGAGCGTCGTCTTCACACGGAGGCGTTCCGCGCCTTCTCGCTGGCCGGGCACCAGCTCACCTTCTGCTTCGTCAACGACGGCAGCCGCGACGGCACCCTGGGCGTGCTCGAAGCCCTGCGCCAACAGCGGCCGGACGCCGTCTCCGTCCTCGATCTCGCACAGAACCAGGGCAAGGCGGAGGCGGTACGCCAGGGATTCGTGGCGAGCCTCGAGCGCGGTGCGGACTACATCGGCTTCTGGGACGCCGACCTCGCCACCCCGCTGGGCGAGCTGGCGCGTTTCATCGAGGTCCTGGAGGCCGAGCGCGCGCGGGAGATGGTCTTCGGCGCGCGTGTGAAGCTCCTCGGCCGCCACATCGAACGCAAGGTGGCGCGGCACTACCTCGGCCGCGTCTTCGCCACCGCGGTCTCGATGGCGCTGGGCCTCGCCGTCTACGACACGCAGTGCGGCGCGAAGATCTTCCGCGCCGGGCCGCGGCTGCGCGAGGTGTTCGCGGAACGTTTCGTGTCCCGGTGGATCTTCGACGTCGAGATCATCGCCAGGTTCCTGAAGGTCTGGCGCGCCGCGGGCGGTCCCTCGCCGACCGAAGCGATCTACGAGCTGCCCCTCGTCACCTGGAACGACGTGGCGGGATCGAAGCTGAAGTCCACGGACTTCCTGAAGGCCATCGGCGATCTGTGGCGCATCCGCCGCCGCTACGTGGCGTAGGCCGGGAGCTACCTGTTCGGGGGATGACAAAGCCCCGGCCCCCGTTAAGCTCGTAACGATGGGAGCTGCCTGAGATGAGAGCCGTCCTGTCCGCTGCCTTGCTCGCCGCCTCGTGCGGGGCCGCTTCGACTCCACCCACCGCCCCGGGCAGCGCCGCCGCGTTCACGGTGGCCTGGAGCGACGAGTTCGATGCGCCGGCGGGGACTCCGATCGATCCCCTGAAATGGAAACACGACGTGGGCGGCGGCGGCTGGGGAAACAACCAGCTCGAATACGACACCGCGCGCGTGGCGAACGCCGCCCACGACGGCGAGGGCCATCTCGTCATCACCGCGCAGCGCGAGCGGTTCACGGGCACGGACGGTGTTACGCGCGACTACACTTCGGCGCGCATCAACACGGCCGGCCGGTTCGAGCAGGCCTATGGACGCTTCGAGGCGCGGATACAGTTGCCCGTCGGCAAAGGGATCTGGCCCGCCTTCTGGCTCCTCGGCGGCGACATCGGCCGCGTGGGGTGGCCCGCCTGCGGCGAGGTCGACATCATGGAGAACGTCGGGCACGAGCCCGGCGCGAATCACGGCAGCCTGCACGGCCCCGGCTACTCGGGGGCCACGCCGATGACGGGCATCTTTCGCCTGCCCGGAGGCGAGCGTCTGACCGACGGCTTCCACGTCTTCGCGATCGAGTGGGAGCCGGCGGCCATCCGCTGGTATGTGGACGGCGCTCTCTACCAGACGCGCACGCCGTCGTCCCTGCCCGCGGGCACGCGGTGGGTCTTCGACCATCCGTTCTTCATCATCCTGAACGTGGCCGTGGGCGGAAACTGGCCGGGGAGCCCGGACGCGAGCACCGTGTTTCCGCAGACGATGCGCGTGGACTGGGTCCGCGTGGGCAAGCCGAGCGGATAGCCCCCGGCGATCACCGCCCACTCCGGCGTCCGCGGATCGTCGGAACCGCGCCTCCGCCATTCGGCGGATACGGCCACCGCCCGTCGGCGCGCACACTCTCCCCATGGGACTGATCGGTCTGGTGCTGCTCGGGGTCGGGTTCCTCGGAACCCTGCTGTCCTACGTCAACATCGCGATCCACGCGTTTCGCGAGCACGGGCCGCTCTGGGGTCTGGGCTGCCTGCTCGTGCCGAACGTCAACCTCGCCTGGGGCGCCGTGTATTGGTCCGACGAGGACTCGCGGAAGCTGTTCGTCCGCTATCTCGGCTACGCGGGAGTGTTCGTGGTCGGGCTGCTTCTCGTGCGGGCCTGACGCGTCAGGAAGACAGGATCCCGCGGCGGATGGCCTCGGTCGCCGCCTGGGTGCGGTCGTCCACCCCCAGCTTGGAGAGGATGTGGCTCACGTGTGTCCGCACCGTCGCTTCGCCGAGACCCAGCGCGTCGGCGATGCGCTTGTTGCTCTTGCCGTCGGCGAGCAGGCGCAACACGTCCATCTCCCGCGGCGAGAGGTCCGACTGCGGCACGCGCTCGGCCAGGCGCACCGCCACCTCCGGCGGCACCACGCGTTTGCCGGCATGAACGTCGCGCAGCGCGCGGACGAGCTCCGTGCCTTTGGCGTCCTTCAGGAGGTAGGCGCGCGCGCCCGCCTGCAGCGCGCGATAGACGCCCTCGCTGCCTTCGGAGCTGGTGAGGATCACGACGCGCGCGTTCTCGAACTCCGCGCGGATGCCCTTCACCACCTCGACGCCGTCGAGCCCGGGCATCTTGAGGTCGACGATGGCGACGTCGGGCCGATGTTTCTCGTAGAGGGCGACGGCGTCCGCGCCCGTCTCCGCCTCCGCCACGATGTCGATGTCCGGCTCGGCGCCGAAGATGGCCTTGAGGCCCATCCGCGTGACGAAGTGATCCTCGGCAATGAGGAGGCGCAGGCGGGCGGGCTTGGCCGGGGGCATGGTGTCGGAGCCGAATGTTATCCTACGCGCGACTCCGCCAGGACCACATGCCGCTGATCGCCCTCGATGGACCGCTGCCCCTCGTCGTGCTGGCGACAGTGCTGGCCGTGCTCGTCGTCTGGAACGTGCGCGTGCGGCGGGCCAATCGGGACCTCGTGGTGCTGCAGAGTGAGTTGGAGTCGCGCACCCGCGAGCTGGGGGAGGCCAACGACGCCCAGACGCGTTTCCTGGCCAGCATCAGCCACGAGATCCGCACGCCCTTGAACGGCATCCTCGGCGTGAACCGCATGCTGCTGCAGTCGCTCGGCGAAGGCCGGGAGCGTGAGCGCGAGCTCGCGGAGATCGTGCAAGCGCAGGGCCGTGCCCTGCTCGCCATCATCAACGACATCCTCGACTACTCGAAGATCGAGGCCGGCCGTTTCGTGCTGGAGCCGGCCGACTTCGGATTGCGTCGTGTGATCAACGATGCGGCGCGCGTCCACCGCGAGCAGGCGCAGGGGAAAGGGCTCGCGTTCGTGGTGGAGGTCGATGCCGCCGTCCCCGCCCGCGTCCACGGCGACGCCGTGCGCCTGCGCCAGGTGCTCGACAACCTGCTGGCCAACGCCGTGAAGTTCACCGAGCGCGGGGAGGTCGGCCTGCGGGTGCGGCCGGAGGGTCACGCCGTCCGCTTCGAGGTCCGCGACACCGGGATCGGCGTCGATGCGGCCACCCTCGCCGGCCTCTTCAAGCCGTTCACGCAGGCGGACACGTCCACCACGCGGCGTTACGGCGGCACCGGGCTCGGTCTCGCCATCGCCAAGAGCCTGGTCGAGATGATGGGCGGCACCATCGGCGGCAGCGGTGCCGCGGGGCAGGGGGCGACCTTTTGGATCGTGGTGCCGCTGGGGCCGGCGCAGCAGCCGGGCGGACCGATGACGCCGCAGGAGCCGCGGACACCGATCTACGGCATCGCCCCCGTGCGCCCGCGCGGGCAGGCCCTGCTCGCCGAGGACAACGCCATCAATCGCATGGTGACGGTGGCGCTGTTGCGCGATGCGGGCTGGCAGGTGGACGTGGCCACCAACGGGTTGGAGGCGGTGGCCGCCTTCGAGCGCCGCAGGTACGACCTCGTGCTCATGGACTGCCGCATGCCCGAGCTCGACGGCTACGGGGCGGCGCAGCGGATACGGGCCCACGAGGCCGGGCGCACGCCCCGCACGCCGATCGTGGCCCTCACCGCGCACGCGGTGGCCGGCGAGGCCGACCGCTGCCGCGCGGCGGGCATGGACGACTACCTGACGAAGCCCATCGGGGGCGCCCTGCTGGCGCGGGTCCTCGACGAGTGGGGTCCTCGCGCCCCGGGCGACGCGGCGGCGGCGGAGGACACGGAAGTGATCGATGCGTCCGTCCTCGACGATCTCGGCCGCCGTTCGGCCCCGCTGCTGCGGCAGCTCCTCGAGAACTACGTCGCCGCCGTGCCCGGCGAGGTGGCCGAGCTGCGCGCGGTGGCCGCCCGCGGAGATCTCGAAGCGGCCCGCGCCCGCGCCCACGACCTCGCGGGTACGGCTCTGCTGGTCGGGGCCCGGACGCTCGCGCGTCGGCTGCGGTCGATCGAGGCCCTGGACTCGGAGGCGGCCATGGGCCTGCTCGACGCCCTGAGCGCCGTCGAAGAGGAGCACCGCCGGGTGGTGGCGGCGCTGGCCGCCCGTCTCGCTTAGGGTTCCTTTTTTCTTGCCAAGAGGATGTCCTCGATTTCGTGGAGGACGCGCAGGGGCCGGCACGGCTTGGTGAGGAGCCGATCGCAGCCCGCCTCGGCGGCCAGGAACTCGAAGCCGACACCGCCATAGGCGGTAATGGCGATCACCGGCACGCGCGCCAAGACGGGATCGCGGCGAATGCGCCGTGTCGCCTCCCATCCGGTGAGCCCCGGCATGGCCAGATCCATGAGAATCACGTCGGGCCGCACCTGAGCTGCCTGCTCCACGCCGGTCCGGCCGTCGGCGGCGTCGTGAACCCGCAGGCCGGCGCTGCGCAGGTAGTCCCCGTACATCTGGCGGGTCTCCGGGTGGTCCTCCACGATCAGCACGAGCCGGCCGTGCGCGGAGGAAGGCAGGTGGAATCCACGGCGGCGAGTGACGCGCATGAGGATCCTTCGAGGTATGGCCCGAGACGGGGTCCGTGCGCAGTGCCCCTCGTCACAATGCCCGCGACTGCGTTAAAGTGATCGGCTCGATGAAGACCCTGGCGGCGGTGGCCCTGGCCCGGACGTTCACCTTCTTCGTGGGCAGCGACTCGCACTTCGGCGCCGAAGGAATGGTGGAGGCGAACCGCGCCCTCATCGAGCACATGAACGCGCTGCCCGGCACCGAGTACCCGTCGCAGATCGGAGGCCGCGTCGAGGAGCCGCGCGGGGTGATCTTCACCGGCGACCTGACCGACAACGGCCTGCTCGACGAGTTCGCCTGGTTCGAGAAGATGTACGGCCGGACCGGGCGCGACGCGCTCCTCCGTTTCCCGGTCTTCGAGTCCATCGGCAACCACGACGTCAACGCCACTTCCCCGATCAAGGAGCGCCAGCGGGCGCGTCACGGCGGGATCAACTACTCCTGGGACTGGGAGGGCGTGCACTTCGCGTGCCTCGACATGTACCCCGACGCCGCGACACGGGCGTGGATGGAGGCCGACCTGGGCACGCGGCCGGCCGGGCAGCCCGTGATTCTCTTCTTCCACTACTCGCTCGAGGGCCGATATTCCGGTTTCTGGGGCGCGGAAGACAAAGAGGCCTTCGCCGCCTCCATTGCCGGCTACAACGTCCTCGCCCTCATCCACGGCCACGAGCATCGCACCGGCCACTACGCGTGGCGAGGCCATCCCGTGTTTCGCCCGGGCGCGCCGAGACATTCGTCCCACACCTTCCTCGCCGTGAGGGTCGAGGCCGATCGTCTCGCCGTCGCCGCCTGGGATTTCGATGCCGCGCAGTGGGCGTGGACGTCCCTCGTGCCGGTCCGCCGCTGACCCGCGCGCTCGCCCTGAAATGAAATCGTCGTGCGCCCACGTACGGGCGAGGGTCGAGGTCGACCCGGAGGTGACTATGCGCGCTGCTGCCGCCGTTGCGATCGCTGCCGTTCTTGCCGTCGGGCTGGCGAGAGTCGCCACGCCCGCCAACGACGCCACCGTGACCGGCGTCGACGTCATGCCCAAGGTCAACAGGACCAACGGCACCCACTATCTGTCCGTCGCGTTCACGCTGCACGTCGACGAGTACATCACCTCCAAGAAGAGCCTGCAGATCAACGCCCACTGCAAGGAGCCCAGGTCGGTGCGGACCGACGAGTTCACCGGCATCTCGGTCCGCGGGCTCCATCGGGGAGACGTCAAGAAGGGGACCACGTCCCTCTTCAACACCGAACGTGTCCGCGGCGAGCTCGACAACTGCCGGCTGCGTTTCGAGCTGCACGAGCTGGGGAAGAAGTACTTCGACAAGGGCATCGGCACGTTCTGCTATCGGGGCGGAAGGGTGACGAGCGGCGACTGCGACTAGGCCGCTAGGGCCGTTCGTACAGCCGCGCTTCGGACGCCACCGCCACCAGCGTCCAGTCGAGCGGATGGATCCGATCGAAGACGATGACGGCAGGCTCGCCGAAGGCCTGCGTGCGGAGGAAGCCCGCGTCGCCTTTCGCGACGGCGGCAGCGAGGGCCGGCTCGGGAAACGGCGAGAGAAGGGGCGGGCTCTTGCCGGACTCGGTGCTGACGCGGGCGGTCAGCACGCGGCCCTTGGCGTCGAGCAAATACGCAGCGGAGGCGCGATCGAGGGCGTGAGCCTCCGCGAGGTCCTCGAGCACGCCGTCCAGCGAGACGAGCAGGGCCATGGCGCCGTGGCCGTGGCCTCCGAGCGTCTCGATGGGCGCCGTCAGCGGGACGAGCGCGCGCCCACCGTGGCTGTCGTGGACGGGCTCGCCCCAACGGGTCCCCGCGCTCGCGGCGTTCTTGTACCACTCCTCCTGCCGCGGATCGGCGGAGCTCATTCCGTTGCGGACGGGGTAGCGGTATTCGAGCCCCGCGTCGAAGATCATCCGCAGCTCCGCGATCGGTGAGTCGCCCTCCTTCCCGCGATGCCACGCATGGCGGGCGCGGTCGAAGAGCGTCTCGCGCAAGGCTTCGCCTTCCATCAGCGCGTGGGAGATCTGCGCCACCCGCGCGGTGTCCGCGCCGGGCGTCGCCTCCAGCACCACGCCCCGGGGGATCGGCGCCGGGCCCGGCGTCGGTCCCTGCACCTTGGTGGCGGGCTGGGCGGTGCCGTGCGCCACGACCTGCGCCGTCACCGCGGCCAGCGCCTCGATCTCGCCTTCGACCTCCAGGAGCTGGCGCTGCAGCAGATCGCCCTCGGCGCCGACGTCGCTCACCAGCGCGTGCAGCCGCTGCTCGCGGAGCTCGCGGGTCTCGAGGGCGCGCTCGTGCCGCCAGAGGAGGCCCGCGATCACGGCCAGCCCCAGCGCGGCCAGGCCGAGCACGGTCATCGCCACCGCCTGGCGCCGGCGCGCCATCTGGCGCAGCACGCGCTGCCAGCGCGTGTCGGGCCGGGCGAGGACCGCCTCGCCGCGCAGGTAGCGGCGGATGTCGTCGGCGAAGTCGGTCACGCTCGCATACCGCGCGGCGGGATCGAGGCGGGTGGCCCGCGCGATGATCGCCGACAGCTCGGGTGCGATCGGCTCGCGAGGTGACACGTGACGGGGCGCCGGCAAGTCGACCTGCGACGCCTTGCGCAGCGTATCGAGCAGGGAGTCTGCCTGGTAGGGCGCCGACAGCGTGATCAGCTCGTACAGGACGAGGCCGAGAGCGCACTGATCGCTGGGGGCGCCCAGCTCCGACTGGCGGCCCTGGGCCTGCTCCGGCGACATGTACTGCGGCGTGCCCATGATCGCGCCCTGCTGCGTCTCCCCGGTGTTCGAGGTGGCGAGGGCGGCGTCGGGCAGGCTGGCGGCATCGGGCCGCGCGCGCACGCGGCACAGGCCCCAGTCCATCACGTACACCTCGCGGTGGGCCCCGAGCATGAGGTTGGCCGGCTTGAGGTCGCGGTGGATGACGCCTTTGTCGTGGGCATAGGCGAGCGCGTCGCACGCCTTCAGGAAATGATCGAGGCGCGTCGCCAGCGAGTGGGCCTCGTCGGGCGTCTCGTCGCGGTCGTAGAACGCACGGGTGTCGGCGATGAGCTGCGCGAACGTCTGCCCCTCGACGAGCTTCATCGCGTACGCGGGCTGGCCGTCCGACGCGACCTCGAGGCCGTAGACGGGCACGATGTTCGGATGATCGAGCTGCGCCGTGACCTGCACCTCGCGCACGAAACGCGCGCGCGACGAGGCCTGGCCGGCGGCCACGCTGCCGAGCTCCTTCAGCGCGACCTTGCGCAGCAGCGCCACGTCGCGAGCGACGCGTACGGTGCCCATGCCGCCCTTGCCGGCCGTGCCCACCACCACGTAGCGCGGGGCGCCGGCGGCGGTCCCTCCGTCCGGCGATCCGCCCGAGACGGACGGTGCGGGCGTCCCCGCCAACCGCGCGTCGATCACCGTGGGCGCCTCACGGCGCGACGGCGCGGGCATGTCGACGGTGGCGATGTCCGCCGCCCGCCCGCCCCCCACCCGCTCGACGACGACGACTGTCGCGTACGGCGCCGCCGCCGCGAAGGCGACGTCGTCGATGAGCTCGTGATCCCGGAGATACGCGAGGAGCGCGTCGTCGTCGTCGTCGAGGCCGCCCTCGGCGAGGTGCCGGGTCAACGCGGCGTCGAGATCGACACCTCCGAAGCCGAAGGGCGTGAGTCGCGCGCGCAGGGCGGCGAGGTCGCGAGGCACGTTGGCCGAGACACTACCACGAGTCGTACCGGCGGAGGGTTGCCGCCGGGCGGTCGGTGTACCACGCGTAGCCGCGACGCCGCTCCTCGCCGAGGGCGCACCAGTCGTAGAGCACGATACCGTCGCGGTTGCTGAAGATCGGCCGGTTCGTGCCGAGCTCGTAGAAGCGCGCCCACAACGGCGGCGCGCCCTCCTTCTCGATGCGCTCGCGGTCGTCCGTGTAGACGTAGCCGCCGATCGCGTTCACGCGGAGCCACGCGGCGGCGCCGTCCACCGCGGCCTTCACGCGCGGATCGGCACCGTCCTGGGCCATGAGGAAGTCGACGAGGCCCGCGCTCTCGAGGCCGGAGAGCGACGCGTGCTCGTACGACCGCGCCGCCACCGGCTCCAGCGTCAGCGGGTCGTGCTGCGCACACCAGACCGTGCGTTTGCCGTCGACGACGACCTGCGCGGCGAGCACGCAGTCCGTCCCGCGCGCGACCGCGGCGGCCGCCCGCTCGCGCATCGTCTCGTCGGCCGGTCCCAGGTCGCCGCGCGCCACGTCGCGCAGCAGCTCGAGGACGCCGCTGGTGGCGTCGTCGTTGAATGTCGCGGCGTCGTGGTAGCCGCCTTCGAGCGGATACACCTGCGGCCAGCAGCCGTTCGGGAACTGGGCGGCGAGGGCGTATTCGAGCCCCCGGCGGAACGCAGCGGCGTGGGCCGCTTGCCCCTGCGCACGGTACGCCTCCGCCAACGTCCGCATCGGTCCCACGAAGGCGTCGTTGTCGAAGGTGGAGATCCAGCCCCACTTGTCCTCGGCCGAGTAACCCTGGCCGCGCGCGCGGGGGCGCGCGAGGTCGAGGTTCTTCGACCAGCCCCCGGTCGGCGTCTGGAAGGAGACGAGGGTGTCGGCCAGGACCGCCACGTCTATCTTATTTAATAAAGAGAACGGCGGGCCCTTGGGGGCCGGCGTCCACCGCGGGCGCCCCGTCGCCTGCACCTCGGCCTCGAGGGTGTCCCGATCGAGGGCGGCCTGCTTCTGTGAGGTCTCGACATAACGCTGCCACGCCTCGCGTTCCGGCGCGGGCAGGGCGGCGATGCGCTCCGGGGAGAGCAAAGCGAGCAGCAGGAGCGACACGACCACGCTCCCATCGTAGACCGTTCGCGCCGCTTCGCCCTCACCCGAAAGTCATAGGCCTTCCTCTGGCGAACCGCAGATGTGCGCGGGAGCGCCCGCACCTACGCTACGGAGTTGGAGGGGCGCGTACCAGCGCCCGATGGCTGGAGGGAGGCGTATGAGGCTCTCATTCGCAGTGACGCTGGCGGTGGTGTTGGCCGGCGGCTCCGTGCTCGCACAGGACTTCCGCGGATCGGTGGTGGGCACGGTGACCGACGCGACGGGTGGCGTGTTGCCCGGAGTCACGGTGACCATCACCAACACCGAGACCAACGTGGCCTTGGACGCCGTCACCGATCGGGACGGCCGCTACCGTGCCCTCTATCTCAACTCGGGCACGTATTCAGTGGCGGCGAAGCTCGAGGGCTTCAGCACGGCCGTGCGCAAAGGCCTCGAGGTACGGGTCGGGGATGCCCTCACCGTCGATCTCCAGTTGGCCACGGGCGGCCTCACGGAGGTGGTGGAGGTGGCCGGCAGCACGCCGCTGCTCGACACCTCCTCCGGCGTCACCGGCCAGGTCATCGACAGCCATCAGATCCAGGAGCTGCCGCTGGCGGACGGCACCGCCTACATGCTGACGCGCCTGGCCCCCGGCCTGTCCGACTCGTCGGATCTGCATTTCTCGCGGCCGATGGACAACGGCAACCTGGGCGGCATCGTGGGCGGCGGCGCCGTCGGCGGCAACGACTTCACCCTCGACGGTGCCCCCAACCGCGTGTCGCCGAACAACACCACCCCCACGAACAACAGCGGCGTGGTCGGCTTCTCGCCGCCGTCGGACGCCATCGCGGAGTTCAAGGTGCAGACCAACGCCTTCGACGCGCAGGCGGGACAGACCGCCGGGGCCACCGTGAACCTCGCCCTCAAGAGCGGGACGAACACGGTCCGCGGCGCCGTGGCCTACTTCAACCGAAACGATGCCCGCTCCGCCACCCCGCTGCTCAGCCAGCGTGCGAACAGCGAGAAGCCCACGCGCACCTACAACCGCTACACGGCCACGCTCTCCGGGCCGGTGCGCCGCGACAAGACGTTCTTCATGATGTCGTTCGAGCGCCTGCGCGACGTGCAGCCGGAGCCGGCGACATACACCGTACCCACGCTGCTGATGCGGCAGGGTAATTTCTCCGAGCTGTCCGTGCCCATCTTCGATCCGATGACGGCGTCGGGCACCAACAACCAGCGTACGGCCTTCGCCGGCAACGTCATCCCGTCCGGCCGCATCAACCCCGTGGCCGCAGCGTACGCGAACCTGTACCCGGAGCCGAACCTCCCTGGCACCGAGGACAACTACTTCACGAACCAGCTCCGGCCCTACGACTACAACGCTGTCCTCGGGCGCCTCGACCACAACATCAGCGGGAAGAGCAAGGTGTTTCTGACCGGCTACTGGAACAAGCGCAAGGAAGACCGCTACAACTGGGCGCTGGGCGCGTCGAACTCCACTGGTGAAGGTGCGATCAACGGTATCGAGGTCACCCACGGGTTCGACTTCCGCAGCAACATGGGGACGATCGCCGGCTTCACCTCCACGCTGTCCAACACCCTTCTCCTCGACGTGCGCGCCTCGTATTCCAAGTTCGGCGAATGGCGCCGGCCGGCGCAGGAGATCGATCCGGCGACGCTGGGATTCTCCGCGTCGGCGGCCAGCGTGTTCGGCGACTACCAGTACCTGCCGTTCTTCACCTTCGGCTCCTTCAGCACCACCAACCAGAACTCCACGATCGCGTCCCTCGGCGCGCAGCGCTCCGACTGGGGCGCGGGATTCGATCGGCCGTTCTACAACTACTCGCTGGCCCCGACCCTCACGCGGCTGTGGGGCGCCCACGCCGTGCGGGCCGGCTACGAGCTGCGCTACCGGCGGTGGGACATCACGAACGCGGGCTACGGCGCCGGGCGCTATCACTTCAACGGCAGCTACACCCGCGCCAACAACTCGGGGGCGACGAACGACCTCGGCCAGTCGTTCGCGCAGTTCCTCCTCGGCCTGCCCACGGCCGGCACCAACACCGTCGCCACCGCCGGTAGCACCGGCAGCCAGCTCGAGATCGCGGCCAACGGCGACTATCGGCAGGTGTCGCACGGCCTGTTCCTGCAGGACGACTGGCGGGTGACGGACAAGCTGACGGTGAACCTCGGCGTGCGTCTCGAGGTCGACCAGGCCCTGAGCGAGGCCCAGGACGAGAACCTCGCCGGCTTCGATACGACGTCGGCGAGCCCGATCGAAGCGGCGGCGGTGGCGAACTACGCGCGCAGCCCGATCCCGGAGATCGCCGTCGGCCAGTTCGCGGTGCGGGGCGGCGTGAAGTTCGCGAACGGCCCCACCTACAACACGCTGGTGAAGCCGCTGCCGCGCGCAGCCTTCTCGTATCTACTCGGCACCAAGACGGTGCTCCGCGGCGGCGTGGGTCTCTTCAGCTACCCGTTCTACTTCGACGCCGGCAACCAGTCGGGTTTCTCGCAGCCCACCGGCGTGATCACGACCACGAACAATGGCACCACGTTCCTGACCGATCTCAGCAACCCGGTCCCGGGGGGCAGCCTCATCCAGCCCACGGGATCGTCGGCCGGCCTCGGCAGCGCGCTCGGCCTCACTGTCGGCACCGTCGTGCCGGCGGAGCGCAAGACGCCGCACTACGTTCGCTGGCAGGCGGCGGTGCAGCGCGACCTCGGGGCCGGGTTCGTGGTCGAGGTGATGTACGTCGGATCGCGCGGGCGCAACCTGCCGGTGACGCGCGAGCTGAACCAGCTTCCCGCGCAGTACCTGTCCACGTCGCCGATGCGCGACACCGCGCACGAGGCGTACCTCAGCCAGCAGGTGCCGAACCCGTTCCAGGGCCTGCTGCCGGGCACGAGCCTGAACGGCGCCACCATCCAGCGCAAGCAGCTCCTGCTGCCGTTCCCGCAGTTCCTGGCCGGCGCCAACAACGGCGCCGTCTCCGGCACCGGCACCATCAGCGTGGCCACCGAGGAGTACGAGGGCAGCGACCGCTACGACGCCGGCACCATTCGCCTCGAGAAGCGCTTCGCGAGCGGCAACTCCGTGCTGGCGACGTACACGCGCTCGCGGCTGCGCGACAAGCTCAACTACCTGAACCCGGCGGACGGCGTGCTCGAGGACCGCACCTCCCCCAACGACCGGCCGAACCGGATCACCCTCGGGGCCACGCTGCAGCTGCCGTTCGGCAAGGGCCGCAAGTGGGGCGCCGATTGGAGCGGCGTGCCGCAGGCGATCCTGGGCGGCTGGGGCCTCTCCGCGAGCTACCAGTACCAGACCGGCTTCCCGCTCACGTGGAACACCAACCCCTACTACGATCCCGAGCGCGACCCGCGCGACCTGCGGTCCAACATCGGCGAGACGGTGAACGGTCAGATCGCCGGGCTCGACACGCCGGCCTGGGACACCTCTGGTTTCTACATCCCTGGAGGCACCGGCCGCACCGACGCCCGCCTCCAGATGGGCAACAACGTACGTACGTTCCCGTCGACCCTGCCGCACGTTCGCACCCACGATCTCAACCTCCTCGACGTGGGTCTGTCGAAACGCTTCCGCCTGCCGCGCGACATGAGCCTGCAGATCCGCATGGAAGCGATCAACGCCCTCAACTACACCGTGCTGTGGAACCCGAACGTGGACCCGCGCAACGCCGCCTTCGGGCTCATCAACCAGGACCGGAACAACCCGCGCGACCTGCAGATCGGCGCGCGTCTCACCTTCTGATGACCTTCAGTAAGGCGGTCGCCGCCGGATTCCTCCTCGCCCTGGCCACGCCGCTGCTTGGCGGCGGGGGCGAAACCCCAACCGGCGGCGGCCGCCGTCTTTCCGCCCGTCTGGCGGAGTCGCTCGTGCAGCGCCATCCCGTCGTCCACCCTCGCTGGGACTACACCGCGGGCCTCGCGCTGCTGGCCGTCGAGCGCTTCGGCCGCGAGTCGGGGGACGCGCGTTATCTCACCTACGTGAAGGACAACATGGACCGGCTCGTGAAGCCGGACGGCCACATCGAGACGTACGAGCTCGAGGAGTTCAACCTCGACCAGGTGCATCAGGGCCGGCTGCTCTTCCCGTTGTACGAGCAGACGCGCGATGAGCGATACCACAAGGCGGCGGAGCGTCTGCGCGAGCAGCTCCGCCGGCAGCCGCGCACGAGCGAGGGAGGCTTCTGGCACAAGAAGATCTACCCGGAGCAGATGTGGCTCGACGGCCTCTACATGGCCGGGCCGTTCTATGCGCGATGGGGCGCGGTTTTCGGCGAGCCGGCGGCCTTCGACGACGTGGCGCGGCAGTTCCTCCTCGTGGCGCGCCACACCCGCGACGCCCGCACCGGCCTGCTGTATCACGGCTGGGACGAGGCCCGGACGCAAATCTGGGCCGACCGGTCCACCGGCCAGTCGCCGCAGTTCTGGGGCCGCGCCGTCGGCTGGTACGCGATGGCGCTGGTCGACGTGCTCGACGACCTGCCCGCGACGCATCGCGACCGGGCGACCCTCGTGCGCATCCTCGCCGATCTGGCGGAGGCGGTGGCGAAGGTGCAGGATCCCGTGACCGGCCTCTGGTATCAGGTGCTCGATCAACCGAGCCGTGCCGGCAACTACCTCGAGGCATCGGCCTCGGCGATGTTCGTCTACGCGCTGGCCAAGGGCGTGCGCCAGGGATACCTGCCGCCGTCGCTCAAGGCCGTGGCCGAGCGCGGGTACACGGGCCTCGTCGAGCATCTCGTCGAGGAGGACGGCGGCGGCCTGGTGTCGCTCGGAGGCATCTGCCAGGTGGCCGGCCTCGGCGGCAAACAGCAGCGCGACGGCTCCTTCGAGTACTACATGCGCGAGCCGGTGGTGAAGGACGACTACAAGGGTGTGGGCCCGCTGTTGCTCGCCAGCCTGGAGCTGGGACGCTAAGGAGCGTGCCGCTGTCCATTCGGAGGGCACGCTCCTAATGAAAGGCGTGTCATATTAGGAGATCTCATGGCGTTGTGGGGTGGCATGAGATCTCCTTTGCTGGCGGCCGGGCTTGCGCTCCTCGCTCTCCCTGCCGCCGCTCTCGATCCGGAGAAGGCCCTCACGCAGTACTCGCACGTCGTGTGGCAGGAGAAGAACGGCCTGCCCAGCGACATGGTCGGGGCCATCCATCAGACGCGCGACGGCTATCTCTGGTTCGGCACCTTGAACGGCCTGGCCCGCTTCGACGGCGTGCGGTTCACGCGCGAGGGGCCGGCGGACTCCGAGGCGCTGCTGCATCGCATCTACTCCCTCTACGAGGACCGCGAGGGGGCGCTCTGGATCGGATCGCGCGGGGGGCTCACGCGCTTCCACGACGGCGGCTTCACGAGCTACCCGATGCCCGCCGATCGCCGCAAGAGCGGGATCCGCACGATCGTGGAGGACGCGCGCGGACAGTTGTGGGCGCGTACCCTCACCGACCTCTTCGCCCTGCGTGGCGGTGCTCTCGTGCTCGTGGCCGCCGACGTGCGTTCGTTCGACGTGCGCGCCGACGGCACGCTGCGCGTGGTGACGTACGACGGCGTCGGCCGCATCGAGGGCGGCCAGGTGACGCTCGAGCGGCAGGCCCCTCCCGTCGCGGGCGAGGCGCGGCCGTTCTCGGTGCTGGCGGTGGTTCTCGAAGAGGCCGACGGCACGTTGTGGTTCGGCGCGCCCTGGGGCCTCGGCCGGCTGCGGCCCGACGGCGCGTGGACCGTGTTCACCGCGCGTGACGGCCTGCCCGCCACCGGCGTCACCGCCCTCAGCCGTGATCGCGACGGTGCGTTGTGGGTGGGCACGACCGGCGGCCTCGCGCGGGTGCACGGCGGCCGGCCCGTGCCCGCGGGCCGGCGCCATCCCCTCCTCGAGGCTCGGATCCTCGCGCTGCACGAGGATCGCGAGGGCAGCCTGTGGGTCGGCACCGACACCGACGGCGTGCACCAGCTCCGCGACGGCCTCTTCACGCCGCTCACCACCCAGGACGGCCTCGCCGACGATCTGGCGGGGCCGATCCGGCAGACGCGCGACGGCTCCGTGTGGATCGGCACCGCGAGCGGGCTCAACCGGCTGCGCGACGGGCGTCTCGACGTCCTCACCACACGCGACGGCCTCGCCAGCGACTCGATCTACGCGCTGGCCGAAGACGGCGGTGGGCGGCTGTGGATCGGCACGAACCAGGGCCTGCAGTATCTCGACGGCGGCCGGGCGCGCTCGTTCTCCGCCACCGACTTGCCCGCGCGCCTGGGCCGCGTGACGGCCGTGCACGCCGCCCGCGACGGTGCGCTCTGGATCGGCACCGACATCGACGGCCTCTATCGCGTCGAGAACGGCGCCGCCCGCTCCATCGGACGCAGCGCGGGTGACGCCGACGAGCACGTCGCGCGCATCCACGAGCGGCCCGACGGCAGCATCTGGGTCGCCACCGATCAGGGCATCCAGGTCTGGCACGGCGGACGTCTCACGACGTACGGCACCCGGGACGGCCTGCCGAGCCCGCAGGTGCGCGCGTTCCTGGAGACGGAGGGCGGGCTGTGGATCGGGACGTACGGCGGCGGCCTCGCGCGATTCCGCGAGGGCCGGTTCGAGGCGCTGCCGCGCCGATCCGGCCTCCCCGATGCCGTCATCTACGAGATCCTCGAGGACGGCGCCGGCCACTTCTGGATGCCGAGCAACCGCGGCGTCATCCGCGTCTCGCGCCGCGCGATGGAGGCGCTCGTCGAAGGCGCGGACGTGACGTCGCCGTTCACGCTCTACGACGTGGGCGACGGCCTCAAGAGCAGCACGTGCGTCGGCAATTTCCAGCCGGCCGGTTGGAAGACCCGCGACGGCCGCCTGTGGTTTCCGACGCGCCGCGGCGTGGTGTGGGTCGATCCCGCCCGCACGGTGGCGGTACCCGCGCCGCCGTTGCCGCGCATCGAACGCGTCCTCATCGACGGCCGCGCGCAGGTGGCACACGGCGCGGCGGTGGCCCCGCCGGGCCGCGGCGACCTCTCGATCGACTACACCGCGCCGACGTTCCGCAATCCGGCCGCGCTGCGGTTCCGTTACCGGCTGGACGCCTTCGACGGCGACTGGCAGGACGCCGGCCAGAGGCGCAGCGCGCACTACACGAACGTGCCGCCGGGCCACTACACCTTCCGCGTGGCGGCGGTGACACCGGACGGCCTCACCAGCGCCGCGGAGGCGCAGCTCGCGGTGCAGCTCCGGCCGCACTGGTTCCAGACGCGATGGTTCTACGCCGGAGCCGTGGCCGCCGCCGGGCTGCTCGCGTGGGCGGCGTATCAGGCCAAGCTCCGCCAGGTGCGGACGCGCTTCGCCGTCGTCCTCGCCGAGCGCAGCCGCATCGCGCGCGAGATGCACGACGCCCTCGACCAGGGCTTCACCGCCATCTCCCTTCAGCTCGACCTGTGCGCCAAGGTCGCCGACGCCGAGCCGCCGCCGCGCGGCGTGCTGCGCCAGCGCGTCGACCTCGCGAAAGACCTGCTGGAGTACGCGCGCTCGGAGGCGCGCCGGTCGATCGCCGACCTGCGCTCGGAGGCCCTCGACCAGGGCGACCTCGTGACGGCCCTCGCGCGGGTGGCCGAGCAGTTCCGGGTGGGACCCGACCTCAAGATCGACGTCTCCGTGGAAGGACGGGCACGGACGCTGCCGGGCGCCGTGGAGAACAACCTCCTGCGCATCTGCCAGGAGGCGGTGACCAACGCCGTGCGCCACGGCCAGGCGCGTGAGGTGGCGATCGCGCTGGCCTTCGCGCCGGAGGCGGTGCATCTTTCCGTGAAGGACGGCGGCAAGGGCTTCGATCCGAGCGCGGTGCCGTCGGAGCGCGATGGGCACTTCGGCCTCATGGGCATGCGCGAGCGGGTGAAGAAGCTCGGCGGCCGGCTGCGCCTCGAGTCCGCCCCCGGACGAGGGACGGAGGTGCGCGTGGAGATCCCGGTGGGGGCGGAGCCATGAAGATCCGCATCCTCGTCGCCGACGACCACGCGGTGGTGCGGATGGGGCTCGTCGGCCTCATCCATCACGAGCCCGACCTCGAGGTGGTGGGGGAGGCGGAAGACGGCCGCCAGGCCCTCGAGCTCTTCCGCAAGCTGCGGCCGGACATCCTGCTCACCGACCTGCGCATGCCGGAGATGGACGGCGTGGCCTTGACGCAGGCGGTGTGCCGCGAGTCGGCGTCGGCGCGCGTCATCATCCTGAGCACGTACGAAGGCGAGGAGGAGATCCACCAGGCGCTGGAGGCGGGCGCCCGCGCGTATCTTCTCAAGAAGGACACCCTCGGCGACGACGCCCTGAAGGCGATCCGCGCGGTGCACGCCGGCCAGCGCTACATCCCGCCGGCGGTGGCGGCCATCCTCGCCGAGCGCATGCACCGCTCGGAGCTCACCGCCCGCGAGCACGACGTCCTGCGCGGCATCGCCGCCGGCCTCAGCAACAAGCGGATCGGAGACAGCCTCGGCATCTCGGAGGGCACCGTCAAGATCCACGTCACCAACATCCTGAGCAAGCTGGGCGCGGCGGATCGCACGGAGGCGGTGACGACAGCCATCCGCCGGGGCATCGTGCGGATCGTGTAACATCCTTCGATGGACCCGCGCACCGTAGCCCGCGTCCTCTCGCAGATCGCGGAGATCGCCTCGGAGACGCTCGAGCTGCAGGCGGTGTTCGACCGCGTGGCCACCGCCGTGCGGGAGGTCATCCCCTTCGACAACATGGGCGTCGTCCGCATCGTGGGCGGCGACCGCGCCGTCCTCCACGCGACGACGGTGCCCTGCGAGGACGGCGAGGGCAAGTGCAGCGACCCGATGCCGCTGACGGAATGGTCGCCGCGCATCCGCCCGCGCGCCGGCCCGAACCCGCGCATCGACGACGCGCCGCAGGAGCTCGACCGTTCGTTCGCCCTGGACGCCGCCATCCTGGATTCCGGCGTGCGCTCCGCGCTGTGGCAGCCGTTTCACTCCGCGGACTCGTTCACGGGCGGAGTGTGGCTGAGCTCGCCGGAGCCGAATGCGTTCGCCGACGCGCACCAGGAGGTGCTGCGGCCCATCGCCGCCCTGCTGGGCTCGGCGGTCGAGCACTGGCGCATCTGGGACACCGAGCGCCGCCGCCGCGACCGCATCGACCAGCTCGAGACGCTGCTGGGGACGCTCGCCTCCTCCCTCGACGTGCGCGTGGTGTTCGAGCGCCTCTCCGTGGCCACGCAGCCGCTGCTGCCGCACGACATCATGCTCCTCACCGAGCTCGACGCCCGCGCGCGGTCCATCCGCATCGTGGCCATTCACGGCCAGGCCGACATCGCGCCGCCCGCGGAGGCCATCCCGCTGAGCGACGTCGAGACCGAGGGCAGCACGGTCGACTTCGAGATCATGCGCGACATCCCAGCGGAGCTGACTCCCGCCACCGAGCGCGAGCGCCTGATCGTCGCTTCCGGCATGCGCTCGTGGCTGCGGGTGCCGGTATGGCTGTCGGGCGAAGTGCGCGGGAGCCTCGCCTTCTTCCATCGCGAGCCGGCGCGTTACGCCTGGGACGAGGCGGAGCTGGCGCGCCGCCTGGCCGACCGCGTGTCGCTGATGCTCTCGCACCAGAAGCTGGCCGAGGAGGCGCGGGTGGCGGCGGAGGCGCAGGAGCGCGCGGAGCGGCTGGAGGCCACCGTGCAGACGCTGACGCGCGAGCTGGAATCGCGCGGCCGCAGCCGCATCGTGGGCGTCTCGCCGTCGTGGAAGGACACGCTGATGCGCGTGGGGCGCGTGGCGGCGTCGGAGACGACGGTCCTCATCACCGGCGAATCCGGCACCGGCAAGGAGGTCGTGGCGCGCCTCGTCCACGAGGGCTCCGTCCGCGCGGGCAAGCCGTTCGTGGCCATCAACTGCGCGGCCCTGCCCGAGCAGCTCCTGGAGTCGGAGCTCTTCGGCCACGAGAAGGGCGCCTTCACCGGCGCGGTGGCCACGAAGGTCGGCCGCCTCGAGCAGGCCGCGGGCGGCACGCTCTTCCTCGACGAGATCGGCGAGATGAGCCCGCTCGTGCAGGCCAAGCTCCTGCGCGTCCTGCAGGAGCGCGAGTTCCAGAGGGTGGGGGGCACGCGGATGGTGAAGGCCGACGTGCGCCTGGTCTCCGCCACCAACCGCGATCTCGCCGCCGCCATCGCGCGGCAGGAGTTCCGCGAGGATCTCTTCTACCGGCTGAACGTCTTCGAGATCCGCATCGCGCCGCTGCGGGAGCGGCCGGGCGACATCCTGCCCCTGGCCGACGTCTTCCTCGACGAGCTGGGTCGGACGATGGGTCGTCCCGCCGCCGGCATCTCGAAAGACGCCCGCGACTGGATGCTGGCCTATCCGTGGCCGGGCAATGTGCGCGAGCTGCGCAACGCCGTCGAGCGCGCCATCCTGCTGTGCGACGGTGGGCTCATCGTGCGTGACCACCTGCCGTCGGCCATGAACCCCGCGGCGTCGGCGCCCGCCCCGGTTTCCGTGTCCGGGCCCGAGCTGCTGGCCGTGCTGCCGCCGGGCGGCGTCGACCTCGAATCGATGGAGCGCCGTTTCGTGGAGAAGGCGCTGGGCCAGAGCCGCGGCAACAAGTCGAAGGCCGCCCGCCTGCTGGGCCTTACCCGCGCCCAGCTCTACTCCCGCCTCGAGAAGTACGGCCTTCAGTAGGCCGCGACCCCGCCGTCTCAACCGGTTTGTTCCACAACGGCACACCGGCCGTTTCAGGCCGCGACGCGCGCTCCCGCGCGGTCTCGACTCCGCGCTGACGCGCCAGCAGTTGGGCGCCGCGCGCTGGCTGGTACGGCCTTTGCCACGTCGCCGTCGGCCGGTCCATCGCCTCCCCACGGTCACCGGAGTCGGCGGCCGCCACCGCGCAGGGCGCTCGCACGGCGGGCGCTCGCGGCGCGTGCTCCACCACTGCAGCTGCCATAAAAGAAGGAGGTCTTTGTGTCTCTGTGTTCCTCTGCAACGTGCCGGGCACGCCGCGCCCGCGCCGCGCGGATGGCGCTGGTCGCCGGCCTGGCTCTCGCCGGCCGCGGCGCCTCCGCCCTGTTCGCCGCCGACGTCCGCCCGTCCCCCGATTTCGCCGGCGCCATGAGCGTGACGGGCGCGGTCGTGGAGGGCACGGTCACCGCCGTGTCCCACGGTTACTCGGCGAGCGCGGGACCCCGTACGCGCACCACCCTGTCAGGTGTGCGGGCTCACGTGGGGCATGCCCCCGAGACCGTCGTCCTCGACACCTACGGCGGACCGCTGCCCGACGGCACCTACGCCGCGATCGCCGGGGAGCCGCAGTTCTTATCGGGCAAACGCTACCTCGTGTTCCTGACGAACCGTCCGTGGCGCTATTCGCCCGTCACGCGCCAGCTCGCCTTCCGCGTCGAAGACGTCGGCGGCAAGCCGCTCCTCATCGCCGACGACGGCCGTCCGGCCCGCGGCGTGAACGCCAAGGGAATCGTCTTCGGGAGCACGCCGCTGTTCGAGCGGGTATCCCCGGCGGAAACGCAGGCCCCGGCGCGCAAGACGGTCCCCGTCGAGGCCGCCGGCGACGCGCCCTCCGTGAGCGAGTTCGTGGCCGGGCTCAAGAAGAGCTTCCCCGAGCTCACCCGCGGCGACCGTCAGCCGCGCCTGGTGCCGCAGCGGCTGGGCACCGCCGCCGCGAACGCCGCCAGCACCGCGCCGTCCGAGCCGGATCCCACGGCCCCCAAGGGCCGGTAGCAGGAGGTATCGACATGTCCTTCATTTCTCGAACGGCGACGGCGATCGCCATGCTCGCACTGGCGGTGACGGTGGTGGAGACACAGGCCGGCGAATGGGGTCAGTGCAACGGGTACGACATCAAGTGGCGTGCCTACATCCGTACCATCGCGGCGAACCGCAACCGGTGCACGATCCCCGACACCGGACCCAAGAACGCCATGTACTGGAACGCCATGAACTCGTGGAACTACGCGGGCGGCCCCGCCCTCGGATTCTTCGTGCGGCCGGCCAGCGACTGCACGGTCCCGAAATTCAACGACGACATCACCGAGGTGGGCCTGGTGCCGCCCTCGGTGATCCCGGGCGACGAGGGCAAGACCTTTCTGCGCTTCAACTCGGGCTGCGGATTCTGGACCGGCTGGTGGGACGACCCCATGGCCATCATCGAGGCCGACGTCGTCGTGCGCAACGACTTCCCGAACTACGACGATCCCTTCGAAGGTACGAACGGCGTGCAGGCGTGGGACACGCTGGTCCACGAGGTCGGCCACATGTTGGGCGGCCTCGGCCATGACTGGACGTGGTTCTCCATCATGACGAAGCGCGCGAGCCCGTTGGTGGGGGGCACGGGGACGCACGCGACGATCATGCCGCGCGACCGCTACCGCATCGACGCCCTCTACGGCCACAGCTCCACCGTCGTGAACGTGGCCGCTTCGCCGCAGGTGGTGAAATCCCCGTATGACATCCAGCTCGGCGACGCCCCCATCGTCCAGTACGTCTGTCGCGGGGGGACGGTCAACGTCGACTTCACCCTCCTGAACCAGAGCAGCGGCGTGCGCGTGGGACCGTTCCACAACCGCGTGCGGCTCTCCCCGGACTTCAACGGCCATACCAGCGAGGACGGGCCCCAGACCTTCACGGTGGCGCAGTGGGACGACACCCTCGAGCCGTGGCAGGACAAGAAGACCCCGGTGTCGTTCACCGTGCCCTGGGACCTTCCCCCCGGTCAGGCAATGTACATCTACGTCGATGTGGACTGGTGGGGCAACGTGGCGGAATCGACCGAGGCCGACAACCACATCAAGATCATGAAGCTTCTCTACATGCCGACTGTGTGTTGGTAGAGAAACCTTAGTCAATACGTCGCGCAGCAGATTGGATAGCCGTTCGTTCGGACCGAGGCGGGCGGACCGCAAGTCGCCCGCCTCGAGCGGCCGGCCCGCCCTTGATCGTCAGTCCGGGCGCCCTTCGTCCGCCGATGGCCCGTAGATCGCCGGCACCGGCGCCCCCAGCAGGCGCAGGTAGACGGTGAGCTGGCCGCGATGGTGGGCGAGGTGGCCGAAGACGGCGTCGCTCAGCACGTGATACCGCGGCTGCTCGCTGACGACGCGGCCTCCCATCGCGAAGCGCCACGGCTTCAGGAGGTGGTCGTCGTGGGTGGCGGCCAGGGACTTGCGGGCGCTGGCCATGGACTCCTCGAACGTCTGCAGCAGGTCACGGTTCGTGTCGTGGGCGCGTGGGCGCTTGGAGCCCGAGAAGTTGGAGAGGTCGATCTCGTCGAGGTCGACCGTGAACGATACCCAGGCCGGCAGCTGCGCCACGAGGCCGGCGAGGTAGCCGAGCGGCATCGACTTCTCGTGCGGCTTCCAATCGTTGCGTCCTTCCGGGACGCGCTCGAGGGTGCGGCGGGTCCCGGCGGCTTCGCGTTCCAGCTGGGCGGCGAAGAGGTCAGTCATCTTCATGTCGATCCTCCTGGATTGGGGCAGGCCGTTCACTCCTGGTCGTCGTCGAGGTCGCCCTCCTCCGGCAACGGCGCCGGCCACACCGAGGCGTACCGCTGCTTGAATACCTCCGCCGCGAGCAGGAGGAGTGTCGAGCTGTGCTTCCCCGGAAGCACGACCTGGGAGCCTTTGCGTTGAAACGGACTGCCGGCCGGGTGCAGCGGGCCCCACTCCTTCATGTAGGCCTCGATCGCGGCCTGCGCCTCTTCCGGGCTCTCGAGCGCCAGCACCTGTCCGTTCTCCGCGCCCTCGGACAGGGCGAGGGCCTCGCGCAGCGTGGCCGCGCTCACGGGCGGATAGGACTCTTCGATTCTCCAGAGGCACGGCTCCACGCGGCCCTCCGTCCGGCCGCGAAAGCGCGTGGCGCCGGCCGGCGGCTCGCGCTCGTCGTCCTCGTCCATCGCGTCGGTGGCGAGCTCCAGCACGCTCCCCGACGGGAAATACGTCCACGTGTCCGGGCTGTTCTTGTCGAAGATCTGAAACATCGACCAGCGTCCACCTTCCGCGAAGCCGACGCGCAGCGTGTCCCCTTTCCCCTGCGCCTTGACCCATTCCCATCCTTCGAAGAGCTTGGCCAGGTTCTCGGCGTGCTCGTTGCGCACGCGGATCTCCGGGTGGGCCGCGGACGTCGCGAACCAGGGGAGCCGGTAGAGGCGCAGCATCTGTCTAGGCGAGATCTCGACGGGACCCCCTTCGATCTTCGTGAGCGGGTGCGCGTCGGCGCGCGAAAACACGTCGATGGGCTCGAAGGTGGGGGGACTGCCGTGGTCGTCGTCCTCCTCGTCTTCGTCGGCGCCGACGAGGTCCTCGAGCGCATCGCGATACATCCGATCTTTCGTCGTGCTGGCCACACCCAGAGGGAAGCGCTCGGGCCGGCGCAGCCCGGCCTCGGGCGGAAACCAGCCGTCCTCCGGCAACTCGGAGAGCTCGACCTCGGGATCGAAGGTCTGGAGATGGAAGACGAAGCTCACCCAATCGATCGGGTCCGTCTCCACGGCGAGCTTCCCGCTTTCGACGGACGCCGCGAGGTCGCCCCACTCCTTCTCGTGCCCCGGGTCCTCTTCTGCGAACATCGTGAGCTCTCCCGCCACCCAGGACGGAAACGCGCGCCCGGGATGGTCGCGGCGGAACCAGCGGCCCAGTTTCTCCTTCCAGACATCGTCCAGGATCACGCGGCCGTTCATGGTGTGGAGGTACGTGTAGACGTCGACGACGTAGTGCCCCTTGGGTACCTCGACCTCCTGGACGTAGTCGCCCTTCCCCTCGTCCAGCCACTGGGCCATCATGTCCGGGTCGAATCCACCGCACAGCAGCAGGCGGCCGCAGGGGACCTTGAGCGCCCAGCGATAGTGGGCGATCCACTGCTCCTTCTCTTCGGGAAGGAGGGGTTCGCCCACGACCACACGGCCCACGAAGGAGGCGTCGCCGACCAGGCCGCCCAGGATCGCCTCGTGGGCGGTGACGAATTGCAGGTCGTTGTCGCGGGCGTCGTCGATCATGCGCTCGACGACGGACGAGGACATGACACTGAGCCCACCCGAGTCGTTCTGGACGAAGACGTCCTTTCGCATCATCGCCTCCTGCCCGCCCTGACATTGACAGGCCGCGTGGCCGGATTCTACAGTGCCGGCGGAGGCGGTCGCATGACCTCGAACGCTGGTACTCCGCTCCCGCCGTGCGACGAGCTGGCCGCGTTGCTCTACGGCCTTCGACTTCCCGATTCCGCGAAGGGCCCCCCGCTTCAGAGTCTCACCGCGGCCGTGTGCGCCGGGGATGCCGACTCCGTGCACGCGTTCCTGGGCACGGGTTCCGACATCGAGGAGCGCTCCATCGGATTCACCTCGCCCCTCCAGGCCGCGGCCGCCGCCGGCCGGCTCGATATGGTCGAGCTGCTCTTGTCGCTGGGGGCGAATCCTTGCGAAAAGCCGGAGAGCCTCGTCTTCTCTCCGCTTTCCGCCGCGCGCTCCAACGGTCATGAGGCCGTGGCCCGGCGTCTGGTCGCGGCGATCCCCGATCTCGCGCAGGAAGCGAAGGCGCTTGCGGTGGTGAAGGCGCGCGGAGCCCGCGACCCGCTCGCCTGTCTGCGCGACGGCAGCGGGCATCTCGCGCCGCGGCCGGGCCAGACGGCGATACGCCAAGCCTTGGAAGGGCTACGCGGGATCACGGGGCGCGACAAGAAGAAGGCGCCGCCGCCCGAGCCGCTGACCGGCGAGGCGCGGGCCGAGGGACGGCAACGGGCTCTCGAGCTCGTCCGCGGCGGCGCCGCGGCCGGGCGGGCGAACACGGCGGGAGCCGGCGGCCCCCTGCTCGCGATGGCCGCGGAGAGCGGCGACCTCGACATCGTGGAGGCGCTTCTCGAGGCGGGGGCTCGGCCCGACATCCTGGGACCCGGCGGCGCCACGCCGTTGCACATCGCCGCCCGCTACGGTCATACGCGGATCGTGGCCCGGCTGCTGGCGGCGGGAGCCGATCCCAACGCGCGCGCCGCCGACCAGGAGACCCCGCTCATCGCGGCCTGTGCACGGGACTCGTTGGAGTCGGTACGACTGCTGCTCGCGGCCGGAGCCAACCCGAAGATGCGGATGGCCGGAAAGGGCCCGGGCTACTTTACGGGCGGGGTCCACAAACAGGCGATCCGCGCCCTCGTCGCGACGGCGGCCGGCGGCGGGGAACCGCCGGCCTGACCGTCGTTACTGCTCGTAGCCGCACGGCGCCGCGCGGGTGGCGGCTCCCGACTCGATAGATCCACGGCAACCAGCCTATATATGTCATCCGCTGTCATAATTACGGAGCGACGATGCGAGAGTCATGAAGGCCGATCGTCTCCTGTCCGCCCTCCTCTTGTTGCAGGCGCACGGCAAGCTCAGCGGACGCCAGCTCGCCAAACGCCTGGAGGTTTCGGTGAGAACGGTGCATCGTGACATGGAGGCGCTCAGCGCCTCCGGCGTGCCCGTCTACGCGCTGCGTGGGGCCGGGGGCGGCTGGCAGCTCGACGAAGGCTGGCGCACGCGGGTGCCCGGGCTCGACGAGGCCGAGCTCCAGGCCCTGCTCATGGCGCAGCCCCGCGTGGTGGGCGACGCGCGGCTGGCGCGGGCGGCCGAGCGCGCCCTCGACAAGCTGATGGCCTCGCTGCCGGCCTCGATGCGCGAGCAGGCGGCCTCGATCCGGCAGCGGCTGCACGTCGACACCGCCGGCTGGAGCGGCGTGCCCGAGAACCTGACGATGTTGCCGATCGTCCAGGACGCAGTGGCGCGCGACCGCAAGCTCGTGCTCGTCTACCGGCGCGCGGACAACGAACGGACCGAGCGGACCGTCGACCCTCTCGGCCTCGTGGCCAAAGGCGCCATCTGGTATCTGGTGGCGCGCACGTCGGAAGGATTCCGGACGTTCCGCGTCTCGCGTATCGAGGATGCGCGCGTGCTCGATCGCCCGAGCAAGCGCCCGGCCGACTTCGATCTCGCCACCTACTGGAAGGAATCCACCGAGGAGCTGCGCAAGGGCCGCGGCCGATACACGGCCACGCTGCACCTCGAGCCGCGGGCGGCGGAGTCGCTCAAGCGGTGGCGGTCGATGATGCCCACGCCGGTCGGGGGCGCCGACGCCGCGGGATGGGTGACGCTGCGCCTGCAGTTCGACGACGAGGACCAGGCGCTGTTCATCGTTCTCGGGCACGGCTCGCGTGCCGAGGCGATGGAGCCGGTGTCGCTGCGCGCCCGCGTGGCCGCCGAGCGCGCGGCGGCGTTTCGTAGCTCAGGCCGATCTCACGACGGATAGGAGGTCTCGATGTCCCGTCACACGCAGCTCATGTGGGGTATCACGTTCATCACCGTTCCCACCATCGTCTTCGGAGGGCTCGTCCTCCTCGGGGTGGTGTCAGGAGGACGCTTCGGACTGCCGGCGCCGCCGGACCTGACCCCGGTCCAGGTGGCGTTCTACCGCGCCGGTCACGCGCACGCGGGCGTCTTGATGATCCTGTCGCTGCTCCTGCAGCTCGGCATCGATCACGCGAGGCTTCCGCGCGGCCTCGTGTGGCCGATCCGCGTCGCCGCTCCCGCCGCCGCCATCCTGGTGTCGGGCGGCTTCTTCGGCGCCGCCCACTTTCCCGCGCTCGCCATCCTTCTGTACGCCGGGGCCGCCACGCTCGTGGGGGTGACCCTCGCCGTCGGGATCGGGATGGTCCGCGCGCCGCAGCCCCGCTGACCGATGCCGCCGGCCTCCCCCGCCGACGGCCGTCTGCGGAGACAGCAGCTCGCCGCGCCGCGCTTCACGAAAGCCGAGCACCTGGTGCATTGGATGGGCGCCGTGCAGGCGCAGGACTACGCGGGCGCGCTGTGGGCGATCGGGCTCCGCCTGCGCGGCGGCGCCACGGAGGCGGACATCGAGAGCACCGTGGCCGCCCGCAAGATCGTCCGTACCTGGCCCATGCGCGGGACGCTGCACTTCGTGGCGGCCGCCGACGTTCACTGGATGCTGGCGCTGCTGACGCCGCGCGTGATCGCGCGCAGCGCCGGCCGCTACCGCGAGCTGGAGCTGGAGGACCGGGACTTCGGGCGCAGCGGCGACGTCCTCATGCGCGCGCTCGAAGGCGGGCGGGCCCTCACGCGGCGCGAGGCCTACGCGACGATCGAGCGCGGCGGCGTCTCCACCGCGGGACAGCGGGGGATTCACATCGTGGGTCATCTCGCCCAGAAGGGCCTGCTCTGTTTCGGCCCGCGCCGCGGCAAACAGCCGACATTCGTGCGGCTCGACGAATGGGTGCCCGCCGGCAAGGCGATGCCTCGCGATCACGCGCTCGCCGCCCTCGCCCAGCGATACGTCGACAGCCACGGTCCAGTGACGGTGCAGGACTTCGCCTGGTGGTCGGGGCTGCTCATGAAAGACGCGCAGGCGGGCATGGACGCGGTGCGCGAGCGGCGGCCGGCGGGCGCCGGCGCGCGACCAGGCGTCGCGGCTCTCCTGCCCACGTGGGACGAATACCTCGTGGCATACAAGGATCGGGAGGCGGCGACGTCGCGCCTTCCCGCGCCCCGCAAGGCGTCGGTGTTCACCCCTCTCGTCATCGTGGATGGCACCGTGCGGGGCGCGTGGCGCCGCACGTTGTCGGCAAAGTCGGTGCGTGTGCACCTGGATTTCTGGGTGACGGTGACCCAGGCCGAGCGTCGTGCCGTCGAGCGCGAGGTGGAGAGATACGGCCGCTTCGTCCGACGGACCGTCGAGATTTCTCGCGAGCGCTAGTCTCGCGTCATCGCAACATCATCTCCAAATATGACACGCCCTGACGTATATGCCCGCATAGGATCGTGCTCATGATCGGAACGCCTGTCGATAAATCGACAACCTGTCGATTTGCCGACGACCACTGGCACCAGACCCGCGAATCGCGAAACGCGGCGAAGTCCGTGTCGGCGCGGCGGTTGTCCTACGTTCTGCACACGCATCGGCCCGTGGCATGCCTCGTGATGTACACGCGGCCGAGTGAGCGTATGAGTCAACGAAGCGTCGAACGCGTGATCGGGAAGCTGGTGACGGACGAGGCGTTCCGCCGCCGATTTGCAGAGGACTCTGAGGTCGCGCTGCGCGAGATGGCGCAGGACGGCCTCGAGCTCAACTACTGCGAAAGGCACGCCCTCCAGTCCCTCGACCTCGAAGCGCTCGAGGAGTTGGCCGGCGCCATCGATCCACGTCTGCAGAAAACCGACATCGAGGGAGGCATCCATTGACAGTGGCGAACCGGGGACGTCGGGCGGCGCTGGCCGCTCTGCTCGTTCCCATTTTGACGGCGGCGGCGCACGGGGCCGAGCTCGGGCTCACCCTCGACGATGCCGTCGCCCGTGCGCTGGAGAAGAACACCACCATCCGCGTGGAGCGCGAGGGGCTTGGCGCGGCCGAGTCCGCCGTGCGCGGCTCGCGCGGCATCTATGACCCGCTGGTGACGCTCGAGAGCGGCTGGGGGCGCGTGACCGAGCCCGTGAACTCGTCGTTTTCTGGCGCGCCTCTCGGCGAGGCGGCTCCGACTTTCGGCGCCACCCAGGCGGCCCTCACCGTGCAACAGCTCTTGCCCACCGGCGGCACCGTGTCGATGCGCGCCAGCGGCGCACGCCAGACGAGCGACGGCACCTTCACCCTGCTCTCACCGGCCTATGCGACTCGCCTGGGCTTCGAGCTGCGGCAGCCGCTCTTCCGCAGCCGCAAGGTCGCGCGGTCGACCATCCGCGTGGCCTCGTTCGATCGCGACCGCGCGTCGGCCTCGCTGCGCAGCGAGATCGCGAACACGGTCACCGGCGTCGAGCGCGCCTACTGGCATCTGAACGCCGCGCGGCGCGAGGTCGGCGTGCGCGAGGAGGCGCTCAAGCTGGCCGAGGAGCAGCTCGGGGAGACGAAGATCCGCGTCGAGCAGGGGGTGTCCGCCGAGGCCGAGGTCGCGCAGCCGCGCGCGGAGCTCGAGCGCCGGCGCGGCGAGATGCTCGCATCGCGCGAGGCGGTGGCGCGGGCGGAGAACGCGCTCAAGCTCCTGATCCTCGATGACCGCGAGACCGACCTGTGGGTCGCGCCCGTGGTGCCGAAGGACGCGGCGGAGATCGAGACGGTGCCCGCGGACCCCGCCGGCTGGATGGACAAGGCGCTCAGCTCGCGGCCCTAGATCGAGGCCGCGCAGGCCGTGCTCGACCGCCGGCGCGTG
>Ga0075429_100000419_pt1 | contig 31620 bp, 46 predicted proteins | sample RhiMetdeltSRZDD3_FD_75295 | JGI IMG/M metagenome (GOLD analysis project Ga0075429, IMG submission 75295) | Populus rhizosphere microbial communities from Tennessee, USA - Rhizosphere MetaG P. deltoides SRZDD3 | ecosystem: Host-associated > Plants > Roots > Rhizosphere > Soil | place: USA...
CACGCAGAAGTACCAAGTGCCTGGAACTGGCTTTACGGGCGCAAGACTGAATGTGCGATCGAACGGAAGAATCGGTCCGCCGTGCGCTGCGACTTTGATGAGGGTTTCGAGAGCTTCAGTGTTCTTCGCTTCTTGTGACACGAGGAAGTCCTTGTGTTGGTGAAGGGTTCGGCGGGCGCTTTCGTTGTCAGCGGGGCGCCCGCTGGATCTGATTGTGATTTGAAAGGTATCGCTGTCGCAACGGCGTTATTGACGGGGTAGGGGTCATGACAGAAAGCGATCGCGCGTCATGCGCACTGCAAGCTGCATCCTCGATGTCCGCGGCCGAGTTTGTGAAGAAGTTCGGCGCGACGGTGCACGTCAACTCCCGGAACGATGAACGCAATACCGCCGATATTGAGCGGCTTCTGAACAATCGCAGTGGCAGCGGCGCGAACGCTGAGACCGATCGTGATGGCGCTCCCTGCGTCACGAGCCCGGAAGGGCCGTCCACTGTGATCCCTTCGGAGGTGCTCTGATGGATATCAATTCCCAGAGCGCTCACATCCTCGCTTACCTACGCGATGGGAATTCGCTCACGCCGATTGCAGCGCTAACTCTCTTTGGCTGCTTTCGACTCGGCGCGCGCATTTATGACCTGAAGCAGGAAGGCCACGACATTCGAACCGAGATCATTGAGACCGCTGGCGGGAAGCGCGTTGCGCGCTACTACCTCGCTGGGCAGATGTCGATGTTTCCTCCGGCTAGCGAGGTGCATGCAACCGGCTAGCACAGCGCTAGCAACGTGCGGACGCCGATACACCAGCGCACGTTGCCACATATCGCCACTGGGGGAGTTCAGCGAACGCGATAGGGCCGAGTGCAACGGGTGGCCCAAGCTGACGAGAGAGCAAGCCTCTCGAAAGAGAACCCGGACGCCGACCGCTGTTGCGACGGCGACTGACCGAAGGGCTCTGCGGCTCTACAGGGTCAGACGAACTCCGACTCTGTCAGATGACGGAGTTGGGGCTCGTTCGACTGGCGCTCGGGGGTACGGATACGGGTCAGGTAGGTCGGAGAGAGCAATGTCCCAGACGCCGAGTAGGCAGCAGGGGATCTCGCTCGGGGTGAAGCGCTCCGGATGCTCGAGCAGCAGAGGGAGAAGCTTGTCCATAGTGGTGATTAACATCGCAAGTATTGTGCCATAGATGAGTCAATTGCCCTACAGCCCGATGCATGCGCCAGCTAAAGCGGTAACGCAGGAGAAGATGTGGGACGTACTTGCGAAACACACTCCGGGATTCAAACCTCCGAAAGCAGGGGAGACGGCGCAGCCGGAACTCCGAGTTCGGGAGCCTTTGGTGTGGCTGAAGCCCGTAAAGACTGGCGACGGATCTGGATACGTTCTGACTCAGTGTGGGCGATTCTCGATCGAGAAAAGGCCGGTGAACGGCGCGCCTATGTACATGGCGTGGCTGCGCAAAGATCCGCCACACGATTCGGTCACTCTCGGAATCCGGACGACACTCAAAGAGGCTGAGCACCTTTGCGAGCTGGAGGTCGATAAGTGATCGTCCTCGAGATCGACGAGCCGACGCCGAGCCTAAACATCGTATGGAGCGGCCACTGGACGAAGAAGGTAGCCCTACGTCGCAAATGGGGATGGCTCGTGAGAGCCGCTTTGCTCAACGCTCAAGTGACGGCGCGTCCAAAGTATCAGCGAGCCAAGGTAACGGTGGAACGTTACGGGGCACGCTTGCTCGATGATGAGAATCTGCGGGCGGGCGCCAAGCCATTGATGGATTCTCTAGTCAAGGAAGGCATTCTTCTCGATGACAATCCCAATGTGATTGGCTCGCCACAGTTTCATCAGTTCATCGGCAAAGAACGCAAAACGATCATACGAATTGAGGGGTCATAAATGGCTGCCAGCGCCGAAGTTCTTCAGGAGCGGGTCGATAAATCAGAAGTTCATCGCCGGCTATCGCCTCGTCTGTGGCGCGTGCACGCGCAACTCTTGGAATGGGGCGAATGGGAGCATCGCTGGCCGGGTGGCTTTGCCTCAACATGGGTGACCGGCCGTCCAGCATCCGATGGGCACCCAGGTAGTACGATTCCTACTGGAGTGCTAGAGCCTGAAGAGGTGAGCGCCACTCGACGCGCAGTCCATGCGCTCGAGATGCCCGAGTGGCGAGTCGTCGAGGCGGAATATTGCTTCGTGCATGAGCCGCGACGCATGCGAATTGTGCGAGCGGTTCAGGAGCCAGGTATCAGCGAGATCGAAAAAGATCGGCTGTATCGTGAGTTCTTGAACCGCGCTCGCTGGCAAGTAAAAGTCCTTCTGCGGATTTAATTCGGCTTTTAATTTGCGGATGCGGCTTTAAATTCATTAAGCTGGGCAAGCTGGCATAGTTGCCAGAAGCTGAATTCACTTCTTTCGACACCTCCCTTCGGCCCGCTTCTGTGCGGGCCGTTTTCATTGCGGAGCCCCTATGCGCATTCTCTTCATGCTCGCTGCACTGTTGGCGAGCTCGCTCGCGTTGGCCACTGACGTCAAGATCACCTGCACGCCGCCCACGACCAACACTGACGGCACATCCATAACCGCCGCACAGGGCGCCCTGACCTTCAATTTGTACGGCTCGCTCACTGGTCAGCCGCGGCAAAAGCTGGTCACAGGCGCTACTTCGTGCTCCTTCACGCGCACCGCTGTGGCGTTTGGCACGCAGGAGTATCAGGCGACCGCGGTTGCTCTCAACATTGAGAGCCCGATGAGTAACACGGCCTCCGTCGTCGTGCCACCGCCGACCCCTGGCGCGCCTACGAATACAGTCGTTGTGACACTCGTCGCTTATGAGATGCGCGGCTCGGTCGCTACCGGGGATCTCAGGATGGTCTCGGTTGGCTATGTCACCGAGGGAACTCAGTGCATGCAGACCACAGCGACGGTCGGTACCGTGACGTATCAGCAGATCCCCAAGGCGAGCGTGGATCTCTACAACGCAGTGGCGAAGCTGCCGCCGGTCATGTGGGGCCGCTGTGGTTAACAGCAGGGCCGCATCCAGTGACGTACGCGGAATGCATTGAGCGCGCGCGACGCGAGTATTGGCAGGCGCTTCTAGCCCGAGGCGGAAAGCGCGAGGACATGGCGCGCGAGGCTGGCGTCCATCGCAGTCATCTCTATCGTGAGGCGCATCGACTAGGCATCTCGATCGGTCCGCGCTTCGCGCCTCGAGTCATGAATCTTGGAAATGATGCCTGGCAATCGCTAGGGCGATGAGATGCCGCGGTGATCAAGTCATCACTCGTTCCGATATCAAACGGATATTCAACGTCATTTCCAGGTTCAAACGAGAACCCGCTGTCACAAAGCGGTGAGTGGGCCAAGGCTGCGAATAGCTGGCAGGCAATTCGCAAGGTCTCGAATGTCGCCAAGGCCACGGCCTACAATGACACGACCACGGATGACAATTACTCTCTCTGCCAGGTCATTGCGCCCAATGACGCCGAAGTCATCGCGACGGTATATCGGCAGAATTCGACGTTCGCCGAATTGGAATTACTCCTGCGGATGTCTGATACCGCAGGCAGCCCTGGAACGGCGGCAGGGTACGAATGCCTCTGCAACACCGATGGCGGCATACAGATTGTGCGCTGGAATGGGGGGCTTGGAAGTTTCGACCCAATCGATGGTGGCACGATCAATAGCCCTGGTTCGCTAGCCAGTGGAAACCAGCTACGCGCGACAGTCGTAGGCAGCACGATCAATTTTTATCATCGCCCTGACACTGGATCGAGTTGGACAATCCTCGCGACAGCGACGGATTCCACGTTTGCGACAGGTCGTTGTGGCGTAGGTTTCTATGTGCATGCGTCAGGCGGCAACATTGATGATGTCGGCTTCAGCACTTTCACACTGAATCCTCTGTAGATGGCTACATTCGGGCAATCCACTTCGCAGGGTGGTGGAACAGACAACCCTGCGACCAACTGGATTTGGATCAAGGCGACTACGACGCCTGCGTCGAGCGGGACTCTCACCAACATCCACGTTTGGTGCAGTCGAATCAGTGCCGGAAATCTCGGAGCTGCGCTTTACAGCGACAGTGCTGGTTCTCCAGGATCTTTGATCGCCGCTAATGAGACTGGGGTTGCGATCCCACTGAGTGCAAGTGACCTCGCGATTCCATTAAGCGCGTCGATTGTCTCCGGCACGCAATATTGGCTCGCGATCCGGAATACCACTGGTGGGGATGCCGCCGTGGATTTTGGCTCGGCCAGTGGCACGGAGCTGTACTACAAATCCAGCACCGGCAATTTTCCCAGTTCGTTCTCATCGCCTGATGGCTCGGATGCCTCGGAGCGTTGGACGGTTTGGGGCGAATACACACCAGATGCTGGCGACACATTGATGGGGCAGATCCTAACGTGAGAACGATTGCCAGTACTGAAGGCGAGTACACGATCGACAATCGTGGTACGCCCGGACTAGCCGAAGAGCTCGTCATTGCGCAGGGACTGCCGGCGAAAGCCGCTCATGGTCTCTTCGAGGAAGCCTGTTATACGTGCTCTCACTGTCAGACGGTCATCGTCAAGAATCGCGAGCGCACACGCCCGCGTGGCTTCTGCAAGAAATGCAATCACGTCATCTGTGATTCTTGTGATCAGAGATACCTCAATTCCGGTCATCAATGCATTCCGTTCAACGCGTTCGCCGAAGAAGTCGTGAACGCAGCGGAAAAGGGCGTCGCGGACCCAATCGCCGCGGCCGAGTTTCATTTCAACTCTCGAGTTACGCGGTAGGAGATTTCCATGGCTCTGTATTCGGTCTCATCCCAATCCAAGACGCTGACGGCGGTGGCCGATACGGCCGCTTTCACCGACAACGGCTATCTCTTCTTCCTGCAGGGTGGTTCATCCACAATGCGTTTGAAGATCAGCGAGGTACAGTCGGGTGGTGAATCCACGTCGTCTGCGACGGCCATCATGGCATTCGGGCGCGATTCGACCGTCGGTGCGACATCAATCTCTGGGGGATTCAACGCCGCGCTCGATGGCTCTGCGGTAGCCCCAGGCACACTCGCGACCTTCGGTTGCGTGAGTACCACGAAGCCCCAGCGTTCGAGCACGCTCGGTCATCTCATCACGCACAGCTACAACGCTTTCGGTGGACTTGCGCGTTGGCAGGCTCGTCAAGGCGAAGAGATCACCGTCGTAGGCAACACGGCATCGCTTGGCGAAGTGAGCTATTCCGGATTTACCGGGGCCTCGGGAATCGTGTCAGGCCATTGCCTCTACGAGCTCGTCTGAGATTGACCATGCATGGCAACGGTACTGCGTCCACCGCTCGTATTCCGACCTCAGCAGAAGCGCTGGGTCGGTACGCCGGACGTTTATCCGAACCTGCTAGCCACTACCCTGCGGCTAGCGGGTACGGTGCCGTTGCCGCTCTCTGCGCTCAAATGTCTCGACAGCGCGCCGCGCGTCAAGTTCCGGCCTCAGGTCGACGCCTATCCGAACCTGCTGGTTACGACGTTCTATATCCCGCCGGATACTACGAACGTTCCAATCGTCCAACTCTATGGTTCAGCGCCTGCTCGAGTAGGCCGACTCAGCGTCGATCTCTATCCGAACCTACTGACCTCAACGCTCGGAGTACTTTCGGCACTCAATCTGCCGTTGCGCGCGTTGAAGCAGGATGCGTCGGCTCCTCCGGCCAAGAGGCCGGTCGTTGCCCAACAATTGGACGTGCGGGCCACATGGCGCGATCCAGTCCCCGGATTCATCACGGAGGACTCAAGCGCGCCAGTGAGTCGGGTTCGGACTCAGGTCGATACTTATCCGAATCTCAACTTAACGACACTCGCTGCGCCACCGGCGACCTTTACCCTGCCTTTGAGTGCATTGAGATGGGATGCCTCAGCTCCGCCGCCGAAACGGCCAGTATTCGCTCACCAACTGGACGTCAGAGCCGTCTGGCGCGATCCCGTCCCGCTATTTCTGCGAATGGATGGCGGCGCGCCGGTATCACGGGTTCGGGTCCAGGTCGATTGTTACCCGAATCTCAATGTCACAACGCTCGCTCCACCGCCAGCGACCTTTGCGCTACCACTCAGCGCTTTGAAGCTCGATGCTTCCGCTGCGCTGCCGAAGCGCTCGGGTATTGTCGATTGTTATCCAAATCTCAGCCTTACTTTAGGCGGTGGAACGACGCCCGTCTCTCTGACCAGCCCGTTTGAGTCATCCATTTTTAGTAGCAGAGTGTTGCACTAATGGGCCGATATCTAGGCGCTTGGGCGCTTGAATCCATCATCTACCCGACCGTACAGACCTCCTCTGCTACGACAGGTGCTGCAGCCGATGCGGAAAGTGTGCCGACCTGGCAAATGTACGAAGACAATACGGTCACGCCGGTCACCACAGGCTCTTTCGGTACTCTCAATTCGCAGCCGGGTTTCTATGTTGCCGCGATTACCCTGGCTGCGGCGAGTGGGTATGAGCGCGGGAAGAGCTATAGCCTACGAGTGGCGGCAACTGTAAATGGCGTGATCGGCGCGGATATTCACAATCTTCAGATTGAGCCCTCAATGGCCCTTCTCGCTGGCGCCATTACCGCAGGTACGATCACGAGTGGCGCGCTGGTCGCCTCGAAGTTTGGCAATGGGTTCATCGGCGCGACTTCCTTTTCCACCGGCGCGATCAACGCCTCGGCGATTGCTGCAAGTGCAGTAGATCTCATGAGCACCGTCAATTCCACTGCCCAGGCAGCCATTGCCGTCAAAGTCTGGGATGAGCCCAAGGCGGGCCACGTCACCGCTGACACCTTCGGCGACTATCTCGATTCGACGACAAGCGCAATCAAGACCGACACCGCTGACATTGCCGCGGTCAAAGCCAAGACAGATTTGATCTTCGCCGGCACGACGGGCTCGCTGAAGTGCGATGTGAAATACGTCAATGGTGTCTCTGTGACGGGCAACGGCCAGAGCGGCACGGAATGGGGACCTGGTAGTTAGTGGCCGCGGATACCTGGGGCCTTTCGTGGGGCGGCACGACCGGATCATGGCTTACGAGTTGGGCAAGTGCTTTTGTCCCGCCGACATCCCCGACAACGCCCGAAGTAACTCCGGCCGGTCGCAAGACTCAACGCAAGCGCTACTTCGTCGAGATTGATGGTCAGGAATTCGAGGTAGCCGATGCGCAGCATGCACAGGCCTTGCTCGAGCGTGCCCGCGATGTGGCTGTACGCCATGCGCAGGAACTCGCGGCCGAGGCCGTGCAAGTCTCGCGCAAAGTGGGCAAAAAGCCCGTCGCGCTGCCTACGCCCCGAATCGCTTCTCCGAATCCCGAACTGAAGCAAATCGTTCGTGAGGCGAGGCAGAAGATCAATGAAGTGTATCGCTCTGCAGCGATCGACACCGAGCTTGCGCTACTCATGGCTCGCCAGCTTGAGCTAGAGGACGAGGAAGAAACCCTTTTACTGTTGCTATAGGAGCGAACAAGCCCGAAAGGGACTCGCGAAACCAAATGGTTAGGATTGAATTCAATGGCCGGCGCTCCGGTCGGTAATCGGAACGCTCGTAGGCAGAATCGTCTACTTACAGACAGCCTGCGCCGTGAACTGACGCAGAACCCTGAAGACGTTCTAGCCATCACTCGCAAGCTCATTGAGAGCGCCAAAGCTGGTGAGGCATGGGCGCAAGCCTTGGTACATGAGCGTTCCGACGGAAAGATGCCTCAAGCGCTAATCCATGAAGGCGATGAGGAAGGCGGTCCAGTTCGCTTCCAGAAAGTAGAGCGCGCCCTTGTCCGGCCGAACCCTGCGGATACCGACGGCTGAAGTCTTCGAGCCGCTCCTCGCCGCAGCTCGATATAAGGGCGCTTGGGGGGGACGTGGAAGTGGCAAGTCCCACTTCTTTGGCGAGAAGCTGATCGAGGATTGCCTCGCTGAGCCTGGGGACAGCAACGGAGAGGGCATGCGAGCCGTCTGTATCCGCGAGGTACAGAAGGATCTTGCGCAGTCGAGCAAGCTCCTCGTCGAATCGAAGCTGCGCTCTATGGGTCTTTCAGAGCCAGACGGATTCAAGGTCTACAAGGACGTCATCACGACGCCTGGCGATGGAATCATCATCTTCAAGGGGATGAACGATTACAGCGCGGATTCGATCAAGTCGCTCGAAGGCTTCAAGCGAGCATGGTGGGAAGAAGCGCAGACGGCAACGCTTCACTCGCTGAACCTATTGCGTCCAACGATTCGCGCTGAAGGCGCTGAGCGCTGGTTCTCGTGGAATCCACGGCGCAAGACTGATCCGGTTGACGTGATGTTCCGCGGCCCACAATTGCCGACCGGCGCAATCGTCGTCAAAGCGAACTGGCGTGATAACCCCTGGTTCAACGCCGAGCTCGAACAGGAACGCCAGGACTGCCTGCGGACACAGCCCGAGCAGTATCAGCACATCTGGGAGGGCGGCTATGTCGCCATCCTCGAAGGTGCCTATTACGCGCAGGCGCTGAACAAGGCGCGGCTCGAGAAGCGCATCGGCCGAGTCGCTGCCGATCCGCTGATGACGCACCGATTGTTCTTCGATATCGGTGGCACAGGGGCCAAGGCAGACGCAGTTGCGATCTGGGTTGCCCAGTTCATCGGGAAGGAAATCCGCGTACTCGACTACTACGAGGCGGTAGGTCAGCCACTCGCTACACATATGGCTTGGATGCGTGAGCGCGGCTACGCACCGAAGAAGGCGCAGATCTGGCTGCCACATGACGGCGACACGAACGACAAGGTGCACGATGTCTCGTACGCCTCGGCCCTACGGGCTGCGCAATACGAGGTGACTGTCGTCCCGAATCAGGGCAAAGGCGCAGCGAAACAGCGCATCGAAGCAGGGCGCCGATACTTCCCCTCGTGCTGGTTCAACGAAGAGACCACGCAGGGCGGCATCGATGCTCTGGGCTGGTATCACGAGAAGAAGGACGAGAATCGCTCGATTGGCCTCGGTCCTGAACACGACTGGTCGAGCCACGGCGCTGATGCATTCGGTCTCATGGCGATTTCAGCCGAACGGATCATGAGCGAGACGAGTGGATGGGGTAAGCAGTTGAATTACTCAAACGCAGGAATCGTCTAGGTGCCCGATCTCGAACGCCTGTACAACGCCATCGAGCGCGCTGCCGAAACTGCCTATGGTGGCGAGGACAGCGATCTCTCAAATGAGCGTGCAGCGGCAATCGATGCCTATCTCGGCCGCAACACGCTGCCCGCTCCTGACGGACGTTCACAAGTCGTAGACCGTACCGTCTATGAAACGATTCAATGGATGCTCCCTTCACTTGCGCGCATCTTCGCCAACGGCGATGACGTCGTAGAGCTTCCGCCACTCGGGCCTGATGATGAGGCTGGGGCCAAGCAGGAGGCGCAGTACCTGAATTATCTCGTCCTGCAGAAGAACAATTGGTTCGAGACGTTCACGACCGCGGCCAAGGATGCGCTGCTGACGAAAGCGGGCTATCTCTACTGCTACAAAGAGAAGCGCCGGCAGATCGAGCTGGAGAAGTACGAACGCCAGACTGAAGTTGGCGTCTCGATGATCATGCAGGACAAGCCTGAAGTGGTCGGCATCAAGGAATATCCGGACCCGGATTACGAGGCTCCGCCGCCGCAGCCCATGATGCAGATGGGCCCGCAAGGCCCCGTGCCGGTCATCGATCCGCAGACGGGTCAACCGGCCATGCAGCCGCCACCTCCGCCGCCGATGCTCTACGACCTTGAGATCCGGCGCGTCAAAGAGGATGTCGGCTATTGCATCGAGGTGCTGCCGCCTGAGCGGGTCCGCGTATCGGAGAAGCACAAGCAGGTCCAGCTCCTCGGTTGCCCGTACTTTGAATACTTTGACTGGGTGACGATCTCCGACCTACGCAAGGATGGCTACAAGATCGAGGACGATGTCGAATCCGTTGCGGACGATCGCTATCCCGCCCCTGAAGACACCGCGCGCGACCAGTTCAATGAGCACCAGGAGGATGAGAACGCACTCGATCCGGCCATGCGTCGTGTGCTCACGCGCTACTGCTGGCTTCAGCACGATACGGACGAGGACGGGATTGCGGAACTGAACTATGCGGTCGTTGTCGGCAAGAAGGTCGTCTTTCGCGAAGAGCAGAACGAGATTCCAATCGGTGTGCTCTGCCCTGATCCGCTTCCGCATCGTCATATCGGGATGTGCCCGGCCGACAATACGATCGACATCCAGCAGATCAAGACAGTCACGCTACGCAACGGCCTCGACAATCTGCAGATCTCGAACAACCCGCAGAAGTTCGGCGACCCGTCCAAGGTCAATCTCGATGACATGCTCGTGTCACGTCCTGGCGGCATTACGCGCACGAGGAACGGCGCAATCTTCGGGCAGGACTTCGGCGTCTATCCGATTCCCTTCGTGTTCCCGCAGGTCGTGGAGGCATTGGGATACTTCGAGCAGATGACGGAAGGGCGCACGGGCGTCAATCGTTATTTCCAGGGCACCGATCAGAACGCGCTGAACAAGACCTCAGGCGGTATCCAGCAGCTTTCGACGATGGCGGCCCAGCGGGTCGAGCAGGTCGCACGGCACTTCGCCAATGGCATCGAGCGGTTATTTGCGGTCCTGCATGCCCTCGTGCTCAAGGGTGGCCATCACACTGAGTCGATCAAGCTGCAAGGAAACTGGGTCGAGATCGATCCATCGACCTGGCGTCGCCGAACAGACTTCCGCATTTCGGTCGGCTATGCCGCCGGTAACAAGGATGCGCAGATCAATCGCCTGATGCTGTTGCGCGCGAACCAGCTTCAGGAGATTCAGCTCGGTCTGCCCACAACACAAGCCCGCAATGTGTACGAGACAAATATCGAGCTCGCCAAAGCGGCGGATTTCTCATCGCCGCAGCGATTCGTGACCGATCCGGCGAAGGTGCCGCCCCCTGGTCCGCCGCAGCCCGATCCGACGATCATGGCGGCCGAGCAAATGAAGACGCAGAGCGCCGAGAAGATTAAGGCGGCGGAACTACACAGCCAGGAGAAGATCAAGGAGGGCGAACTGCAGGTCGAGAAGTACAAGACCGACAAGGATGCCGAAGTGAAGCTCACCATTGCCGCCCATCAAGCGCAGCACGCCAAGGACCTCGAGCAGTTCAAGGCGCAGCACTCCGTGGGCATGAAGCAGTTCGAGGGTCAGCAGACGGCGCAGCTCGAAGAACATCGCGCGCGCCTCAAGGCGTCTCCGGTTCAGGAAGTGGATGGCAAGGTGCAGGCGCTTGCAGAGGAACTGAAACGCGTTGTGGTCTCAATCCAAGACGCTCTCGCAACCATCCTCACGGCCAAGCGCACGATACGTCGCGGCAAGGATGGCAAGGCCGAAGGTGTGGATATCGTCGGCGCGGACGGTTCTGTGCTCGCTCAACAGGCGATACAGCGCGGGGCTGACGGAAGAATCGCGGGCAGCGCATGACCAAGGAGGCCGAGATCTTTGCCGGCAATCGTGCGCAACGATTGTTGGAAGACGAGATATTGACCAAGGCTTTTGCGGATGTTCGCTCAGCAATCATCGAGCGATGGGAAAGCACGCCGACGCGTGATCATGAAGGTCAGCACGAATTGAAGTTGATGCTGCGCATCCTGACGGATGTCCGCGGCAATCTCGAGCTTGCAGTCCAGAACGGCAAGCTTGCCGCGCAAGAACTGCGCATGCAGAACCGTGATCTTTCACCCGCCGAATGGCGGGCACTCAACCCAAGGTAGTGCCGTGGGTCTGGCCTTGCTTGGTCTCGGTGGTCCATTACTCCCGCAGGTCCCGCAGGCAATGCTGGGCGATCCCAACGATTTCACTGGGCGCTACAACACGCAACTGACGCCGGATGAGGAACTGGCGTTCAAGATGTGGCTGACAGATCTGGGCGCTAAGAATGGCCGAGACGTGTCCCGTGACATGTACGACTACGATCTCCGTGGAGCTTTCAAGGCGAACGCAGGGCAGGAAGATAACGGGCACTTCCCGGATACGTTCAAGAAGCCCAATCATCCGACCTTTTCGAGTGAGAGCCAGTACAGCGGAGTTGACGGCCTTACGGGCGGCGAATGGATCAAGGACAGATCCGGCAAGTGGTCCTTCAAAGCCTCGCCGTCTCAATTGCAGTTTCATTCACCGGCTGAATTGCGCGACTACTTCAAGACGCGCGAGCCGGACTCTCTACTCATACTCCCAAGGTAATCCATGAACACCAGCGAACAAGCCGCCCCTATGGCGGACTCGCAATCTATTGAGGCGCAAGTTGGCGCATGGCTCGCAGGTCCTGAACGGACAATGAAGCCCAAGCCCCAAGCCCCTGCACCTCAGCCTCAACAGCCAACCGACCAAGTCCCCGAACCGCAAGACGCAACAAGCGAGGAGGTGCCGTCCGATGAGACGGCCGCCGAATCGACTGCGCCCGCTTTCGAGGAAGTCGAGTACGAAGGCGAGACCTATCAAGTCCCGCCGAAGCTGAAAGAGGCGATCATCCGACAGAGCGATTACACGAAGAAGACGCAAGAAGTCGCAGACCAGCGCCGCACCATGGAAGTGCTTCAGCACGAATCGCAAATCGCGAGACTTGCCGAGCAGTTCCAGAAGGATACGAAGCAGGAACACGACCAATTGCAGGCCCTGGATTGGGCACTTCAGCAGCCCGTGGACTGGTCGAAAATGTCCACTGAGGACGCTCTGCGCTACAAGCTGCAGCTCGATGGATGGCGCGATCAGAAAGTCGCACTCGAAAAGTCCATCGGCGAGAAACGGCAGGACTGGGAACGCAAACAGCATGATGCGTACACGAAGCTCGTGAACGAATCACTATCTGTCGTCGCGAAACGCATTCCGGGCTGGAATCCCGCGCTGGCCAAGGCCGTGACCGAGCATGCCCTGTCAGAAGGGTATACCGATCACGAATTGCGCCGCGCGAATACCGACCCGCGTCTCGCGATCACGCTGTGGAAGGCCGCGCAGTACGACAAGGCACGCCAATCGGCGCAGCCCGCTGTCGCGCAGGCGAAGGCCGCCAAGGTGTCGAGTTCCAATCCCATGCCGTCGGATGTGAAGAACAAACTCAACTTCCGTAAGGCCGTCGCACGCACAGAAGGCAAGCCCATCGAGCGCAAGGCCGCTGTCGAGGCGCGCGTTATGGAGATTTTCGGGAAAAGGTAAATGGCACAAGTTACAGGTACGACCTGGACCAACTCGATCGCCAATTCGCTGACGATGGCGACGAACGTTCGGGAAGATTTGGAAGACGTGATCTTCCTGTTGGACCCAATGGACACATGGGCTCTGTCGAACCTCGATCGCGTGGAAGCAAGCGCGGTCTATCACGAATGGCTCGCCGACAGCCTCGCGGGTGCGACGGCGAACCGCCAGATCGAAGGCGCGGACGCCGCATTCTCCACGGCCGCGCCGGCGCAGCGTCTGGGCAACTGGACGCAGATCGCCTTCAAGACCTTCGCAGTGTCTGACACTCTCGAAGCCGTCGAGAAGGCGGGCCGCAAATCCGAGCGCGGCCGCCTCGGCATGAAGCTCTTGAAGGAGCTGAAGAGGGATGTCGAGCTCGCGCTCGTCGGCAACCAGGGCTCATCGGGCGGTGCGGGTGGTGCACAGGGTGGCACGGCCACGGCGCGCAGTTCTGCCGGCATGGAATCGTGGATCGGCAATGGCACGACTACGACAACGCAGGGTGAGGCATCCAATGTCGTGGCCGCGACGGCGTCCTCAGGATCGACCTCGCCAGGATTCGCGTCTGGCGCAGTTGCCGCGCCAACGGATGGCACCACGACAGGGGCGCTCACAGAAGGCCAATTGAAGGCCGCTCTGCAAGGCGCATGGGAGGACGGCGGAGATCCACGTGTGATCCTCGTGGGTGCGGCTCAGAAGAAAGTCATCGATACATTCAGTGGTATCGCGACGCGCTTCGTCGACAGCGCGCCGAACAAGCAGGCGACGATCATCGGGGCGGCCAACATGTATGTGTCGAGCTTCGGCTCACCGCATATGGTCGTGCTGTCTCGGTATGTGCGTTCGAGCGTCGTGCTCTGCATCGACCCGGACTACTGGGCCGTCGCGTTCCTGCGCGGGTTCAGTAAGACGCCACTCGCCAAGACTGGCGAGGCGGAAAAGATGCTGATCTCGTCTGAGTTCACGCTCGTCAGTCGCAACAACGCGGCGTCGTCGAAGGTTGTGAGCGCTGCCTAATCATTCGGGGCGGGGACCGCCACCCGCCCATCTTTTCATGGGCTGAATATGTCCAAGACGACCACGACGAAATACTCTGTTGGGGACAAAGTGAGAGTAAAGCCCGGCAAAGACCATGTCGGTATGGGCAGGGGCGAAATCGGCACGATCGAGGAAATCGGCACGCCCGCACTTGGCATCAAATTCCCAAGCATGTCCAAGGTGCATAAGTGGTACGCAGACGAGGAAGTCGAGGGCATATCCAATGATGCCGATATCGTGAAGGAGCGCGGGATGCTGGGATACTCATGAGCAAATTCGTGGATTTCGATCCGTTGCGCGGAGTCGAGACGCTCGAAGATTCGTACGATGGACATATCCAGCTTCATTATCGACAGGATGTCGAGTCAGTGCTGGAGCTGACCAAGACCGAGCGCATCAATGGCCTCACTGATCACGGGATCAAGAATGATCTGTGGCTCTACGCGCGCATTCCGCCCGTTGTGATTCTGGAACTGCGCTTCAAGCATGGAATCGACATTTTCAAGCGTGATCACATGAAACGAGCTTTCGAGGTGATCAATCGCGATTACCCCTATCTCAAAACAACAGAGAAGCGACACACGCTGGCGCACTAATGGCACAAGTCATTCAACTGAAGCCGCAAGGCGAAAACGAACAGATTCGACAGGCGAACAAGGTTTACATCGCAGGGGATTACGCCCGAGCCGGGGCGATGGCCGAGATGTACCTGCTCGAGAATCCCGAGGATGCACAGGCGCTGACCATCCTCGCGGCCTGCTTGAAGCAAGGTAATCGAACCGCCATTGCCTATACGCTCGCCAAACGGGCTACGGAGTTGCGGCCGGATCGCTCCGAGACCTGGGTCGGTCACGGCCATATGGCGCAGAATCTCTGGCGGATGGAGGAGGCGCTGTCCTGCTATCGCAAAGCGTTGCAGCGTGCGCAGACTGACGCCCAACGCGCCTTGTACAACAACAATATCGGCAGCGTATACCTCGATCTCGGCCAGTTCTCAAAGGCCGAGGAGTTCATCCGGCGTTCACTCGATCTCGATCCGGCGAACCCCAAGGATTCCAACACTCGTCATAATCTCGGCCTATGTCTGCTGGCGCGCCGCGAATGGGGCGAGGCATGGAAGTGGTATTCGGCCTCGATCGGCTCAAACTACCGCGCCGAGTTCCGATACGGCAAAGAACCGCGCTGGGAAGGCAAGGCCGGCGGCACGCTCGTCATCTACGGCGAGCAGGGATTGGGTGATGAGATCTGCGCGGCCTCGGCGATTCCAGAAGTTCTTCGATCACAGCAAGAAGCCGGCGGCCGTCTGATTCTCGACTGCGATGCGCGGGTAGAGAAGCTATTCAAACGCTCGTTCCCAGGTGCCATCGTGCACGGGACGCGTTGGGAGAAGAAACTCGATTGGCCGGAGGAGGAGCGCAATATCGATGCATCGATCTCCGCCTTCGAGGTCCTGAAGTTCTATCGCAATAAGGCGGAAGATTTCCCCGGCACGCCATACCTCAAAGCTTGCCCGACGCGGACGCAGATGTGGCGCAGTCTGCATGCCGGCAAGCCTACGATTGGCATCGCCTGGTCTGGCGGCACCTGGAAAAACGCGGGCTCATTCCGCAAATTGCCACTTGATCAGTGGAAACCGCTATTTGAGGCGATCGACGCGAACTGGATATCGCTTCAGTACAAGGACGCGAGCGAGGAGATCCAAGGAACGCCGGTCAAGCAGTATCCCTGGGCAACTCTTACGAAGGATTACGACGACACGGCCGCCCTTGTCGCATCCTGCGATCTCGTCATCGCCATGCAGACCTCGGTCAATCACCTCTCCGGCGCACTCGGCGTTCCGACCTGGACGCTGATCCCGACCACTTCTCAGTGGCGGTACGGAGAGGGCTATACGGATCTTCCCTGGTACCAGTCGGTCAAGCTTTATCGCCAGCAAGGTGAAATGTGGCCGGTCAAGCAGATTGTGGAAGACCTCAAGGCGCGCTTCGCATGATCCTGATCTCTGATGCCTATCGCGAGCAGCAGCAGCATCTGCACGAGACGACAGAATACGGCACCATGGCCCAGCACTATGGGCCGCTCGTCTCGCAGATCATCGAGAAGCTTCAGATCACGCATCTACTGGATTATGGCTGTGGTCGGAAAATGGGACTGCTCAAGAATCTGAAGTGCAGCGGCAAGCTTACCTATCAGGGCTACGATCCGGGAGCAGGACTCGAAGAGCTCGCGACCGCGCCAATCCCGGCGCAAATGGTCTGTTGCATCGACGTGCTCGAGCACATCGAGCCGGAATATCTCGAGAACGTGCTTGACCATCTCGTCTCGCTGACCGAGGTCGTTGCGCTTCTGACGATTCACACGGGGCCTGCAATGAAGGTTCTGCCCGATGGGCGTAACGCGCATCTCACTCAACAGCCGCTGCAATGGTGGTTGCCGAAGCTTTGGGACCGATTCGATATCCAGACCGTGCAATGCGTTGGTGAGCGATCGCTCTACGTGATCGCCTATGCGAAGCCACGAATCGAAGCGCCAAACGGCGAGAAGCTGACCTAACCGATGTCACACGCGATTCCTCTGTACATCGGGTATGACCCGAGGGAGGCGGCTTGCTATCACGTCTTCTGCCAGAGCGTACTCGACAAGGCGACTGTTCCAGTGGCGTTCCATCCGCTGCACTCGCCGATGCTGGCGGACTTTGACGGGCAGAAAGACGGCTCAAACGCATTCATATACTCGCGTTTCCTACCGCCATACCTGCAGAACTTCTCCGGCTGGGCCATCTTTGCCGATGGCGACATGGTGGTGATGGAAGACATCGCGAAGCTTTGGGCATTACGCGAGCAGTTCGCCTTCGATAAGGCCGTAGCAGTCGTCCAGCACGACTACAAGACCAAGCATCAGCGGAAGTACATCGGAACGCCAATGGAGGCGGATAACGCGTCTTATCCTCGCAAGAATTGGTCGAGTGTCATCCTCTGGAACTGTGCACATGCAGCCAATCGCCTCCTAACGCCAGAGTTCATCACAGAATCGCCGGGCTCATTCCTGCATCGGTTCTCATGGCTCAAGGACTCGCAGATCGGCGAATTGCCGCCCGAGTGGAACGCGCTTTCGATGGAACAGGACACGGGCGCTGCGTCGCTCATTCATTACACACTCGGCGCTCCAGGGTTTGCGCATTACGCGCACTGTGATGCTTCAGAGCCATGGCACCGCGCGAAACGGCACGCCATGCACATGATTGGGGAGAAGTAAGTGGCCGTTATCGCTGGATACAGCACGCTGCAGACTGCGATTAGCGACTACCTCGCGCGTTCCGATCTGAGCACATGGTTGCCGAACTTTACGCAGAACTGGGAAGAGCGCTTTCTGCGTGAGCCGGAAAACTGGGGGTCGTGGCTCGAAAAAGCGTTCTCCGTTTCGATCACGGCAATCGATACCGCGGCGGTTCCGACTGATTATCTCGGATTGAAGATCAGCTACATCTCCGGGCAGATGGGGCCACCACTCAAGCGTATCTCGCTCGATCAATTGTATTCGCGCTATCCGCGCGCAGGTGGAACTGGAACGCCGGCATACATCGCACGCAATGGCGCGAACTTCGAGTTAGGACCAATGGCGAGTTCCGGAACCATAAAGGGTACGTACTACGCGAAGCCGACCGTCATGCGTAGCTATACGACCGGTGGTGCGGATGCCGCTGCTCACTTTTTGATTGTGAATGCGCCGGATCTCTGTCTCTATGGTTCGCTGCTCGAAGCCGAGCCCTTCATCAAGAATGATCCACGTATTCAAACATGGAGTGGACTCTACTCGATTGCGCTCGATGCTTATCGAGGCCGAATGAAGGCAGAAGATTATTCGGGCTCGGCACCTCATACGGTGGCGGGATGAGCGACTACGACGGCACCGTAATATTCAAGGAGTGGTTGCCGGATCTGCCTGAGCTCAACAATCCAGGGCTTCTTGAAGCGCTCAATGTACTTCCTCTGAATGGCGCGTATGCGAGCTATGCGCCGTTGAGCGGATCGGGTACGGCCAATGCGTTCAGTGGCACTGCATGTGGCGCATTCATGTCTAGATGGGGTACAGGTACTGCTGTTTACGCATCCGTTGATGCGGTGAGTACTAATCGTCTGTTGAAGCACAATGGCAGTAGCTGGATCACCTCAAGTGCAGCCCGAAGTCCGCTAGGCACGCTGCATACGTCATTCGAGCAGTATGGAAATTTGATCCTCGCAACCGACGGCGCGAACGGGTTGAGCGCGGTGACGGTCTCAAGCGCGACGACCTTCAATGCGGTATCAGTGGGTGCCAGTCCTCAATTTGTAGGCGTCATCGGACAATTTGTGGTAGTGGGAAATTTCCCCAATACAGATACATCGAACAGTGCAAGCATACGATGGTCTGCGATCGACAATCCGCTTTCATTCCCGGTTCCCAACTCCGCTACAGCTATCGCTACACAGGCTGGCGAAAATTTCTTTCAGCCGGAGCGTGGTCCCGTTACCGGAATCTCCGGTGGCGATCAATTTGGATTGGTGTTTCAGCAAGGCGCTGTAAATCGCCTGACTTATGTCGGCGGTAGTGTCGTATTCCAGATAGACCCGGTGGATGAGCAGCGCGGAGCCTATTTTCCAAATTCAATAGTGCGCGTCAGTTCCCTCACTTACTTTATGGCGAAGTCGGGTTTCTTCGTCACGGATGGCGTTACGATCAAGGAGTTAAGTCGAGACAAAATAAGCTCAGCATTTATCTCCGAGGTGGTGTTCACCAATCCGCATCGTGTCTGCGGTGCGTATGATGGCAAGCGCAATCTCATCTACTGGTCTTACGCGATCAGCGGCGCGAGCAATCAAATGCAGAACCGCATGATCATTTACGAACCCGCATCAGATAGATTCACCAGGGCGAATGACTCGGTATCGTCGATCTTCACATCGCGCGAAGGCTCGATGGGCGGGTTAATAGATACATTCGATGGGCCGCCGATGGGAATAATGTCTGGCGGTACCCTCGGCTCGTTTTCGGGAACTCCAGGGACCGCGATCTTTACAACCGGTGAGACCGAACCCAATCCTGGCGGCTTCGCAGACCTTCAAGGGATAAAGCCGCTTGTCGATGTCACGGTAAATGCCGTCACGGCCGCTATGGGAACTCGCAATGATCGGAAAAGCGCAGTGACGTTTACGAGTGAATCGACCGCCAACAGTCGTTCTGGATTTTGCAATTTTCGAGACAAGGGGGGCGTGGCGTCTCGCTATCACCGCGCGCGACTCACGGTTGCGGGTACGTTCAATGCCGCGCAGGGCCTCGAGTATGAGGCTGCGCCCTCAGGGTTTACCTAATGGCCACATCCGATCTCTACGGTTGGTTCCCCACGATGAGCCAGCCGCTCACCGCTCCTCCGCAAGATATGTGGACGACGCCGGAGCGCGCGCCGGGCGCACTCATTGGCGATAGAACGGGCGGGCTACTCGATTTTGGCATGGGGCCGCTGTCACAGCAGGCATATCAGATGGCCGGCAGCCCGAAGCGGGGACCCAATGCTGGCGTGATGATGCCGTACTCGAACTATCCCGATGATAGTGGTGATGCCTCAGCCAGTGGCGGGGGCGCGCTCTCTCTCCTTCAGGATGCGAATCAGGCCAATAAGCTCTATAGCAAATTGAACGGGAGCACCACGGGAGATCCCGCTATCCAGCAGCCGAGCCAGTTGAACGAACTCGGAAGCAAACTCGGATTGACGAGTGGACTCTCACCGGGATGGGCATCCGGCGCCAATCTCAATAACGCTGCGCTGGGCCAGATTGGCTATCCGAGTGCACTCGGCTTTGATGCTGGCGGCCTCGCAACAGGGTACGCGCCCGCAGCCATTCTCGGCAGCAGTCTTGCTGGTATTGGCAGTGGCGCTGCGGCGAATGCCGCGTTGGCGGAAGCGGGATTTCTAGGTGGTTGGGCCACGCCATCTGTTGAAGCAACTCTTGCGGGGGCTTCGGGTGCAGGCGCTGGAAGTGGGGCTGCTGCGGGAGCCGCCGGGGCGAGTGGAGCGACAGGAGCTAGCGGAGGATTGCTCGCATCGAGCGGATTGACGACAGCCCTGCCTATTGCTGCGGTGGGCTTCGCATTGGCGGACTATCTCAATAGCGGCCCGCTGAATGACGACAAATCGAAGGATCGGAACATCGCGGCGTACAGCGCTTATACCGGCGCGCGGCCTGTACAACTAACATTAGGTCGCACCGCGAAATTCTACTACGCGATGCCAGATGGCACGCTCGTCAATAGCGATGACTTCAATAACCTTGCTGGAAGCTGGTACGGCGCGACCTATGCGCCGGACGGCAATCAAGCCGACTGGCAAGCGAAGTACGACCAATTCAGCAAGAGCCTTCAACCCGCAACGCTCCCCAAAGGTTACGTCTGGGATGCGGCGGCCGGAAAGATTGTGAGAGGTTGATATGGCGACTCAGACGACGACAACTCAACCGCCTGCATTCCAGCTGCCCTATCTGCAGTATGGGTTGGGACAGGCCAGAGGGCTCTACGATCAGGGTGGAACGCCTGTAATCCCCTTCTCGCCGCAGTCAGAGCAGGCGCTACAGGGCGTCATCAATCGCTCTACAGCGGGTTCGCCGCTCGTCAATGCCGGCCAACAGTACGCGCAGAAGAGCCTGCAGGGCGGCTTTCTCGGGAGCAACCCCTACCTAGACGCTACCTTCGATCAGGCCGCGCTACGAACGCAAAATCAGCTTGCGAGCCAGTTTGCAGGCGCGGGACGCAATGTTGGCGCAAGCGAAGGGTTGCGTTCTCAACAGCTCAATGACCTCGCCACTCAGATCTATGGTGGAGCCTACAACCAAGAGCGCCAATTGCAGCAAGGTGTTCTCGGTTCCGTGTTGCCGCTCGCGAACCAAGACTATGTCGATCTCGGCCAGCTCGGAAATGCCGGCGCGGCGATCGAGGGTAAGGCGCAGGAATATGCCGGCCAGCAGGGTCAGGCGCTCGATCAGTATCTCGGGCGGGTAACCGGCAACTATGGGTCAACAACGACTTCGCCGCTCTACAAGAATACGGGTGCAGGCATTCTCGGCGGCGCACTGGTTGGCGCGGGCCTTGGCTCGAGTCTCTTTGGCAACAATCAATATGCGGGTCTTGGGGGGGCGGTACTGGGCGGACTATTGGGCGGATACGGAGGATAAGTTATGGCCGTTGCACCGGATGATCCATCCTTCCTCGCGCGTCTGAAGGGCTTTCTAGGCTCACCCAGCACTCGAGATTTCGGACTCGCATTACTCGCGAATTCTGGCTATTCATCGACGCCGCGCACCTTCGGCGAGGTCGCGGGCCAATCAGCTCTAGCTGCTCAGCAGATGGGCCAGCAGCGGCAGATGGACGACATCCGCTCGCGCTACATGCAGGCGCAGATCCAGGCTATGCAGGCGAAGCCATTGCAATCGACACCCTCAAGCGTGCTCGAGTACCAGTACGCGAAGCAAAACGGCTTCACGGGCTCATTCGAGGAATGGCAGACAAAGTCTCGAGCGCAGAGCGATCCGGCAGAAGTTTCTGCATACAAATATTTCTCCGCTCTCACGCCTGAGCAGAAGCAGGAGTTTCTGAAACTCAAGCGCAATGTCGGCTCGGACTATCAGGTTGTCGATGTCGGTGGAGTGCCGACAGTAGTTTACAAACCAGCCGCCGGCGCCAGGCCGGGTCAAGGTGGTGGGACGCCATTGGCGACGCCTCTGTCGAGTCTGCCGGCAGAGGTGCAGGGTCAAGGCGCGATTGCTGGCGCGAAGGCTGGGGCTCAGAAATCGGCAGAATCACAAGCTCAGGCGGCGTTCGATTTGCCGCGCGTGAAGCAGAATGTCGAGCAGTCCATCGATACGATCGACAAGCTTGCAGCGCATCCGGGCCTGCAATACATCACGGGCATCTCAAGCAAGGTTCCTGTCGTCCCCGGTACGTCGCAGGCTGCAGCGGATGCCCTCGCAAAACAGGTTGAAGGTCAAACGTTCCTGCAGGCGTTCAACACTCTCAAAGGCGCTGGCGCAATCACGGAACAGGAAGGCACGAAAGCCACCAGCGCAATCGCCCGGCTGCAGCGTTCGCAGGGAACGGAAGACTATAAGGCGGCATTGAAGGATCTCCGCAAGGTTCTCTCGGATGGACTGGAACGCATGAATAAGCAGGCTGGAAATACATCAGCGCCAGCCGTCCGCCGCACGGTTAACGGCAAGACGTACATTCAACAGAACGGCCAGTGGTACGAGGACGATGGCACTTAAGCCGGTCACAGACCCAAATTTGCTGAAGCAGCTCGATGCGGTGCCCGCGCGCAAGCCGGTCACCGATCCGGCTTTGATCGCGCAACTGAATGGCGCCGAACCTCCTGCCCAAGAGAAACTGTTGGGTCCTTATTCGAGCGCGCTCGTTCGGCCATTGGCCCAAGGTGTTGCCGCCCTTCCTCTTCTCGCCATGGATAGCGGGGTCGCTATCCGCAATCTGGTTCAAGGTCGTGAGCCATCTGGCCAATACCCATACGAGCTCCCGTCGACGATGTTCAATCGTTCGCTCGACTCCTATACGACGACGCCGAAAGGAATCATCAACAAGGGAGCGGAATTGGTGAGTTCGGCGCTCGTCGGCTCTCGCATGCCTTCGCCGCAGGCGGCGACCCAAGCACCCGCAAACTTCGTCAAGCCAACGGATGATCTCGTGAAACAGGCGACGCTCGCCGCCTCACAGAAAGCGGGATACGTCGTGCCGCCGTCGACGACCAACCCGACAACTACGAACAAGATCCTTGAGTCGATCGGTGGGAAGATTGCGACTGCGCAGGATGCCGCAGCCAAGAATCAGGAGGTCACAAATACGCTTGCCAAGCGAGCACTCGAGCTCTCCGAGGATGCGCCAATTACCAAGGAGGCGCTATCTGCGATTCGCTCACAGGCCGGCGATGCTTATAAGGTATTGCGGCAGGCCGGAGACGTCGCACTCGACGAAGCTGCAACGAAAAGTCTTGATGAGATCGCTGGCAAATACACGGGGAGCAAGCTCGCGCAGGCCATTGGCGGTCAGAACGATATTCCAAAGATCGTACAGGCTATCAAAGATGAGCCGCTCAACGGAGATACGGCCGTCGATGCCATCAGTCTGTTGCGCGACAAGGCGAGCGCCGCCTATGCATCGGGTGACAAAGGCCTCGGTAAAGCGTATCGCTCACTCTCTGAGACCATCGAGAAACTGATGGAGCGAAATCTGTCCGGAGATGCGCTCGATGCATTCAAGTCGGCGCGGCAGACGATTGCGAAGACCTATAGTGTTGAGTCCGCGCTCAATCCATCCACTGGGAATGTCGTGGCCACAAAGCTCGCCACGCAACTCGCAAAGGATAAACCTCTATCTGGCGACCTTCTGACGGCCGCTCGCTTTGGTCAGGCATTCCCGAAAGCGGCGCGTGAGATCCTCGATAGCGGTTCAGTCCGAAATACGGACGTAATTCTCGGCGCTGGCACCGCGGCACTGTCGCGCGAGCCGTGGTGGTTGGGTTATCCGCTCCTCAGACAAGGGGTCCGCGCTGGACTGCTATCAAATGCGGGCCAGTCATTGGCCACGCCAGGCGTGGCGCAAATGTCTCCTGGCCTACTCACCGGTGGCATGACGGCAGAGGAGCAAGCTCGCTACAGCCTATTTGGACAATAGCGACTTCTGGATGCTGTAGAGAATCGGCATCGAGAGCACGCCGAGCCAAATGTTGATAGAACCAAGCGCGATGACCGTTCCGATGCACAGAACGGTCACGATTACGACCCGCCACAACGACATTGGTCAAAACGGACGTTCGTGTGCAGGTTTGGTCGGCTTTGTTTCTGGTTGCTCCGGGCTGACTGCCGCAACATCCATATAGCCGGCCGCCTTTGCCTTTTTGATGCACTCGCTTTGGTTGGACATGGCAACGGGTGCGCCAATCCAACCCCAGCCGGAATTTCTGCAAACGATAGATTTGCCCTGCGGGTTCACGAGAACCGCGCTCTGGGAAACACAGGCCGAAAGAAATATTAGACACAGTCCAATTGCGATCTTCATGACCACACCCTCCCTAAAACTCTTCTAGTTATCGGCCGAATCTAGCATGGCTTTACCCAAGCTCCCAACTTCCGGCCTAGATGACATAAATCACCGGCGCCGGCATCGGGAAGTCACGAACGGCATCCTTGATTTCAGCTTCGATGACTCGCGCGTGCGTACGGCTGCCGAAGTCGCCGCTGGGGTGACGCCAGTCAACTATGCGTATGCGCCGGGGAACGTGAAGAGGTACGGCGCGACAGGTAACGGGTCGACCGATGACCGGGCGGCCATTCAGACTGCCATCGATGTTATGCAACAAATCGGTGGCACCGTCTACATACCTGCTGGCCAATATTTGATTCGGAGAATCGCTGGGCTCGATAGCCAATACAACGGTCTTGTCATTCCCTATACCGATGTTTTTGGGAATGAAAGTCAGCTCGTAATCGAAGGAGACGGCCACGCCTCTTGCCTCCTTGCGGGCGACAACAGCATGACCGTCGTCCGCTGGTCAGACTCGCATAATGTTCTGCGGGATCTAGCGATCGATGGCAATGCCAAGACTGGCGTAACGGGCCTTTCGTTGATTGGATCAGATACAACAGACACGTCCCTTGCTGAGCATATCGACTGGAATTTGATCGAGCGCATTTCGATCAATGCATGCGCGGAAGGCATTGAGCTCGAGAGTCCGAGCGCTGGTGGATGCTATTACAATACCTTCATTAGAGTGAGGCTCTATAGCAATACTCGTCATATCCGCTTTCGGGATAACGCGACAGCCAAAGGTGCTAATCGAAATCTCTTCATCGGCTGCAACATGAATTCCGGCAATACCGGAGTTTGGCTTGATGGGGTCGATACGTGCTGTTTCCTGAACTGCACATTCGAAGCAATCGCGGACGGTACAAGTCCCTCTGCGACGCCGACGGCGGTATGGATTAACAATACCGGCAGCGTCGGTGCAGCCTCAACGCAAGACAATAACTTCATCGGCTGCATGTTCGAGAGCTGCACTCAGGATCTCGATTGCTCGAACAATCGCACATACATCATTGGCGGAAATTGTGGTGCTGTAGGAGCTGTTGTAAGTAGTGCCAATCCGAATCTATGGATCGGAGGCGATCACGACTTCTGGGCGAGAGAGTTGCTTCTAGGAGGGAGCGGATCGGATAGCTTGCTCGTGGACAACCGCCGCAGCGGATTTAATGCGTCCAACCCGATGATTGCGACAACCGCGGATGCCTCGGGATCATATCCGTTCCAGAATGACGGCAGCATTGTCGTCCAGTCTCGACGTCAGACCGCAAGTGGAATTTTATTAGCCACTGGTTCGAGTTCCGATAGTGGGCTGCAGCTCACTGGAGATGGACATGCAGACTTTTTGAAGTGCGATGTCGGCTTTACGCAGAGCGCGACATCTAATGCCATTTCTGATAATGGAACTATTACGACTACGCATATAACAATGGCGCGAGTGAATCCGGCCGGCAATCGCACGGGAATCATTTTAGAGTCCGGAACGCAGCCGTCGCAGCTCTGTGTCGTTGTTAACGAGAACAGCAGCAACTCCATTACCTTTGCGGCATCTGGAACGAGTCATGTGGCTGGCGGTGCCAGTGTTTCAGTGGCTGCATTGAGTTCCCGTGCGTTTTGGTGGGACAACGTGCAATCGCTCTGGTTCTGAAAGAGCTGATGATGACAACTGGTGAATCTGCCGAGGAAATATCGACCGAGGATGCGATCACGCGCCTGCGATTTCGCATGGATGGACTGCGTGAACGAGTCAAGCGGATCTGGGCGGCGATGCATGGGGAGGATGAACGCGAACCCTTGGACTATGAGCATGACATTGCCGATCGCGTCGCTCGAATCATCAGTCGCCAGTACGGATCGCGTTGGCACGTGGAATACAACAATGGCGACGATCAACGCGACAATGGAGAAAAGCGCTTACTGACGTGGATTTTGGGTGTGTTGGGTCTATTGCTGGTTGGCGGAACAGGTGGTGTGATAGCGATGTACGGCAAGCTTTCATCCATCGAAAAAGGACAAGAAGGGCATGAGCAACGAATCAACCGGCTCGAACAGGAACGAGATCAGCGATATCGCGCCCCAGCAGTCTCGCCATGAGAATGCAGCCGGTGCCATTAGTGATAACAAAGGCACTATCGCACAGGGCGGTAGTGCCACACTCCATGATCGCCTCGGCGTCTACATCGCTGCACTCGCGCTCCTTTTCGCCGCTATGTCATTCGGCATGACGATCGTCTTGCCGATGGTCTATCAGGAGCGAATCGAGAGCCTGAAAGACCGTGTACATGAGGCTGAGAAGACGGCCGCTCTCGCGCGCGAGGATATCCGCGTGATCCAGCAGGCACTCGCGGCGCGTGGCATTGAAACTGATCCGCATCAACAGGGGAAGAAGTAATGACGCATCAAGTGGTCATCATTGACTCGGTGAGCCCGTCCGCAGGCACCACGCTTGCCTCGATCGCACCAGAGCCCGAATTCAAAGTGCGTATCGAATACCGGCCCAATGACGCGCTCTCGCCCGCCGAGTTTGGCAAGCAGATGGCGCGTATCCAGCGGCTCGTGAACAAAATTATCGACGGCGAGGACAATGAGTGAAACCGTCGCCATTGCGGCCTTCCTCGTCTGCGCGGGTGCCATAGGGTGGCTGGCATCTCTCTTCGTCGGACATCTCCGGGAGTGCCGCAAGATCCAAGCCGACAATGCGACGAGTATTGCCATGATCATCGCGACGCTTGAACGCATTGAACGCGAGATCGGCGATCACGAGTCAGGTCTGCGCGGGCGGCTGCACGATCATCAGACGGCTCTGTTGACGCTCGACGGCCGTCTTTCAGCGTTCATGCGGCGAGGGGATGAGCGATGAGTTTTCAGCAGGCATTCGAGATCGTGATCGGCGTGGAAGGGGGTCTCGTAGACGATCCGGCCGACCCTGGCGGGCTGACCAAGTTCGGGATTAGCCAGAAATCCTATCCGCAGCTCGACATCCGCAACTTGACGCCCGAGCAGGCCAAGGACATTTACTACCAGGACTACTGGCTGGCTGCGGCCTGCGACCACATCACGAACGAGGCACTGGCCATTCTCGTGTTTGATTGCGCGGTCAACCAGGGCGTCTCGCGGGCCAAGCAGATCGCATCTGGAGCCCATAGCGCCGTCGAATACCAGGCCGAAAGAGCGCTGCACTATGCGAGCTTGCCCACCTTTGCGCGCTTCGGGCGCGGTTGGATGCGGCGTCTCTTCACGACGATTCTGAAATCCGGGGCACAAGCATGAGCGACGTCGACGACCCAATTAAGCAGCTGACCGCGATCCCCTGGTACCAGTCAAAGGTACTGCAGGGGATCATCGTTTCGGGTGCTTCGCAGATCGTGGCATCCCTGCAGTCACACGGCGTCATCAAGATCGCACCGGATGTCGACTTCTGGGTCGAGATCATATTTCAGGTCATTGCGATCGGAGCTGCGGCCTACGCATTCATCGCGCGGACCCACAAGCCGACTCCGCCCGTAAGCATTTCCAGAGCCAGCGCCGAAGCGACCAATGCCGCTAACCCAAATCTTCCGGAGACTGAAAATGCGACGTCCACTGTACAGCCTGCTTCCGCTCCTCCTCCTGTTGGCTAGTTGCGCTAGTCTCGGCATTGCTCCAGCCAAGAGCCTCTCGGATCGCCTTGCATACGGTTACGGCGTGAATATCGCGATCCGCCAGACCGCCACTCAGGAGCTGACCTCGGGCACACTGAGCGCATCCGATGCCGAGCAGGTTTTAAAGCTTACCGATGAAGCCAGAACCCTTTTGGATGCGGCCAGGGCGCTGTCCGGAACGGGGGACATCGCGGGCGCCGAATCGAAACTCGCGCTCGCGACAGCGATTCTCACGAACCTGCAGACGTATTTGCGGAGTAAACAAGCATGAACGGCTTACTCGCCGCCATCGATCTGACCTTGGCATTGCTGAACCGCGCGGCCGCAATCTCCAGTCTCGTCGCCCGAGCTCAAAGCGAGGGGCGAGACCTTCTTCCGGAGGAGTGGGCCGCGATCCAGGGCGACGATGACAAGGCGCGCGCGGATCTCGTTGCGGCAATCACCAAAGCCAAGGGAGTCTGACCATGCTGACCATCACATTCGTGCTCGTCGTCGGTGCCCTGATCGCCGCTATCGCTTCAGCCATGGGCAAGACTCCATTGTGGGTCTCGGTCATCCTTCTCTGCATCGTGGCCGCTATCCAGGTTCTACCGCTGAAGTAGGCGGACCGCCCGCCCACATGGCCCGACTCTCATAGGGGGCCCAGAGAGTTGGGAGGAAGGCAGGCGAGCGGCCCGATCGAAATGCCCGTCTGCGCCCGGAGCGACCTTGCCCTGATCGGTTCCAGTGCGCCACATCACATAAGCTACGCAGACGGGCGTAATTCACTTTCAGTCTTGATGCGGTGCGTTGTCACCGGCTCCGCTATCAGTAGCTCTCCGCTTGGCACGCCGCGCAGCGGCGCACGTATCGCAGTAGCCAGCGCTGCATATCTCAGGCGTTTCTTCCAGGCCGATGGGGCATCGTACAACGGCCACCACCGCGTACCGCTCATCCTTCCCAAGATACCCGCATGGCTCCCAGCATTGCGTTCGGTCGAAACAATCGCAGGACGGGTCTTTTCCAGTCATCGTTTCGCTACTCGATAGAACGCCAAGCCCGCAAGGAAAAGAGCGACGGCGGACAGCGCGTCATGCTCCCAAGTCATCCAGTAGGACATGGCCAAGCAGAGCAACGAGCCAACTAGTCCGCGGGTGCCGTTCAGAACGTTGAGCGACTTCATGATCGACGCTGAGTAAGTCGGCCGATAAAGAAGCAGATCACGCATAGCGCAGGCCAGACAATGATGGCAAATGCTTCGTGCTCATTCATCGGAGGTTCTCACGTCTCGACGCTGAGCATTGCAGGGCCACAAACGCTCCGCTAGCGGCTTGTTCATCTGCATGAGCCACCATCGCAGCTTCAGCATCAGGTGGCTATCTAGCGCCCAATAGCCGGGGCGGGCTCCGGCGACTTCTCGGACGTCGGCGCGCCACAGGCCGGCTCGACGATAAATGTGCGGCTTACTCACCGGAGGTTCTCACGTCTCGACGCAGAGAGCGTCGCCACTCTGCCCATTCCCGGTATTCCTTCCTCAGCGCGCTCTGGTAGTGCGCAACTTCCGCCTGAAACTCCCGATACGCCTGCTCACTCGGCCAAGTTTCCAGATCGTCCGTGGGCTGCCATTCACGCTCATTCATCTGCGGTTCTCACACTGCGTGCAAAGTTGCGGTCAGCACTTCAGCGTCGGCCGCAATCTCTATCCTCTGATAGTCAAGATCGACAGCCGACTTCGAGTCGCTCTTGAAGAGCGGCAAGTGATCGGGATCACTGGCGAGAACAAACCACGAGTAATCAGGCAGTTCGGCGAATGTCATTCTTCTCTCCGGTTCTCAGGCATCCACCACGACCACGTCCAACTCATCGAGAACAGCCGTATTTGGATTGCGCGCGATCTGCCGGTATGCAAAAAACATAGCGATCCCGGAACAGATATCACGCAAGGATCGGCTGAATACTCGAACTTCATGATTCTGCCTTCCGGTTCAGAGGTATTCCGCCCTCGGCGAGGTAGCGGTCAACTTCTTCCTTCGTGACGGGCCCATCGCCGCGCATACCGGACGGTTCGGCAGCGGCTCTCGCCGCTTCGAGTCCAGCGAGATAAGCCTCAGCCACCACCGTCCGAACTAGCGCGCGATGATTTGGTATCACTGGCGCATGCTGCGCGGAGTATTTCTCTGCCGCCTCGCGGTCTATCTGTTTTGTCATCTTCGCCTCAGGTGAAGCCATTCTGATTGTCCTGGTTGAAGGCGGGTTGATATGCAGCGATGTACGCGCGCTCGTGATGCAGCAGTTGAGCTCCGAGACGTGGAGAACAGAATGGCCCCGTCTCCAAGACCAAGCACGTAACCTTGTCGAACGGTACGAGCTTCGCCCTGCGACCCGTATAGAGCGGTAGGTTGCGATTCATGCAGGTCTGATGATAGAGCCGCTCACAGATGTGTTTCGACTTCCCGATATACGTCAGCGCCCCGTCCTTCCACAGAAAGTAAATCCCCGCGTCGTATTCCTGTGGCTCTGGAAGCTGCAGCATTTCCTCCAAGCTCAGCACCTTCACGGCGGCGTCACCGAAAGCGCTTTGACGCGCTCGATGCCTCTCCGATACACCTTCAAGGTCATATTGATGCTCGTATGCCCGAGCAGTTTCATCGCGATCTCTGGCGATGAACATTTCGTTGCACACAAAGCCCGAATATCGTGAAAGGTGAAGCGCTGACCCCCGCGTTTGCAGTATGAATTGATCGTTCTTTGCCACAACGCGCGAAATCCTTCGCTTGTGTACCTTCCGCCGCAGCGCCGCGTGATGACGTACTCGTCGCGGTTCGGAAGCATCCAGCACTTGCCGAAAATTCGTTTCAGGTCTGGCGTTATTTCGATAGCCAGCCGCTTGCCGGTCTTGCCCTGATAGATGTGAACCTCGCCATCCTTGATGTCCGACCACTTCAGGTCGAGCAGGTCGCCTTGGCGCTGACCAAGGCGCAGGGCCAAATCCATCATGAGTTGAACGCGCAAGGGTGCGCTCGCTCGCACCGCAGCGAATTCTTCGTCGGCAATGAGCCGATCTCGAGGAACGGACTTCGGTCGCTTCACGTCTCGCAGGACGTTCGAAGGCAGGATGTACCAGAAGGACACCGCCTGCGTGAACGCCGCTGACAAGACAGCCAGTTGTCGCACGCGCTGAATCTTTCCGCGCTTGCCGGGCGGGACTTGCAGGAACGGACCGAAGTCCTTCGGGCGCAATTCCTCGGCTATGCGATGACCGAACTGTCGGCGCAGATGTCCGAGGTGTCGCGCGTAATCGCGCGCAGTGCGAGGGGATAAGAGGGGCAGGCACTCGGCCTGGTATCTGTCGAGAATTTGGCTGACAGTGACCGCGGGGTTTGTTTCCACGGTCACCGATAATATGCACGGAAGCTCGCCTGTAAATACAGTGCGCGCGTGGGTTTCCGAACTGTATAAACCCGTCCAATAAACCTGGATGAGGCGCCCTAGAACTGCAGAAATAGCGAGCAGAGAAGTGCGCGAATATTGGACGTTCGGCGAGTCGAATCCTTTGCGACTCATGGGCTTTGGCCCTGTTGAGGTGACCGCCTCCTAAGCGGTAGGTCGTCGGTTCAACTCCGGCCGGGGGCGCC
>Ga0075429_100000420_pt1 | contig 31608 bp, 24 predicted proteins | sample RhiMetdeltSRZDD3_FD_75295 | JGI IMG/M metagenome (GOLD analysis project Ga0075429, IMG submission 75295) | Populus rhizosphere microbial communities from Tennessee, USA - Rhizosphere MetaG P. deltoides SRZDD3 | ecosystem: Host-associated > Plants > Roots > Rhizosphere > Soil | place: USA...
TCTACCGCGAGGAGATCTTCGGGCCGGTGCTCGGCGTGGTGCGGGTGGCGAGCCTGCAGGAGGCGATGGCGCTCATCGACGCGCACGAGTACGGCAACGGCACCTGCATCTTCACGCGCGACGGCGAGGCGGCGCGCCACTTCAGCGACCACGTGCAGGTGGGCATGGTGGGCGTGAACGTGCCGCTGCCGGTGCCGGTGGCGTACCACTCGTTCGGCGGCTGGAAGCGCTCGCTGTTCGGCGACCTGCACGCCTACGGGCCGGACGCGGTGCGCTTCTACACCCGGCGCAAGGCGATCACCCAACGCTGGCCATCGGCCGGCGTGCGCGAAGGCGCGGTGTTCAACTTCCCGTCGAGCCGGTAGACGCCGTCGCGGCCGCGGCCGCGCAGCGGCGCGCCGTCGCGCGGCGACGGCGCGCGCAGGGTGCGCTCACCGCCCCATCGGATGCTCGAGGAAGAAGCGCAGCATCTGCGCGGTCGCGTCGGGGCCGGTCGCGTCGGTGTACGAGCCCTGCGACCGGCCGCCGGACCAGGCGTGGCCGGCGCCGTGCACCGTCCAGTGCTCGGCCACCACGCGGCCGCCGGCGTCGCGGTAGATCCGGCGCGTGTAGGCGCGCCCGTTGCCGCTGCGCGCGCGCTCGCTCAGCGCGCCGGCGGCGCCGGCGCACGAGGCGACCACCTTCTCGCCGTTGACGGGATGCACGACCGCATCCTGGTCGCCATGGAACACGATGGTGGGCGGCGCCTGCCCCGCGGGCACGGCCGCGCTGCCGCGCTTCATCGCCGCGAACGCGGACTTCACGTCGCGCGCGGAGCCGGTGGGCAGGCCCGAATGCACGCCGACGGCGGCGAACAGGTCGGGGTAGGCGTCGCCCAGGATCGCGGCCATCGCGCCGCCGGCCGACAGGCCGGCCACGTAGACGCGCCGCGCGTCGATGCCGTAGCGCTTGATCACGACGTGCGTCATCGCGGCCAGCAGCGCGGGCTCCCCGCGGCCGCGCCCCTGGTGGTTGTGCTTGAACCAGTTCCAGCAGCGCGACGCGTTGGCGTTCTGCGCCTGCGCCGGGTACAGCACGAAGAAGCCGCCCGCGCGCGCCGCGTCGTTCATGCCGGTGCCGGCGGCGAAGTCGTCCGGGTCCTGCGTGCAGCCGTGCAGCATCACCACCAGCGGCAAGGCCTGCCCGTGCCACGCCGGGGGCACGTAGAGCTTGAAGGCGCGCGTGCCCGCGGCGTCGGCGTGGGTGCCGTCGATGAACCGGCCGGGGGCGGCAGGGCTCTCGGGGCGCGCCGCGGGGGACGCGATGTCGCGCGCCTGCACGTCGATCACGTCGCCGTCGAGGCACCGCCGGGCGATGGCCGGGCGCCGGCGCGCGCCGTCCGTGGCGGCCCGGTCGTCCACGAGCCGCGCGGCGTCGGCGCGCATGCGCTCGTCGATGCGGCGAACCGGGTCGATGCGCGCGTGGCCGGCCGGGACCGGCGCGGCCGCGCCGCCCAGGGTGGCCTGGATCAGCGCGGTGGCCTGCAGCAGGTCCCCCGCGCGGGTCAGGCGCGTGGCTTCGGCCATCGCGCGCTGGAAGGACGGATTCATGCGGTGCTCCTTGGAAGAGGTCAACGGATGCGCGGGGCCAGCGCGGCCTTCACCGCCGGGCTGGCGTGCAGGGCGCCGAGCACGACGATCGATTCGATCGCGGCCAGCGCCAGCGCGGGCGTGACGTCCGCGGCGATGGAGGCGAGGCCCAGCACGCGGATCTGCAGCGGCTGCCCGGCCGCCTGGGCGGCGCGCAGGTCGCCGGCGCTGAAGTGCTGGATGCCCAGCACGAGGGTCTTGCGCGCCACCGACTGCCTGACCACCTCGGCATGGCTCGCCAGCTGGTTGCGGATGGCGGTGCGGATCAGGTCGGTGCGGTTGGCATAGAAGCCTTCCTGCACCAGCAGGTCGATCTGGCCGAGGTCGACATAGCCGACGTTGATGGTGACCTTCTCGTCGAGCGGCTTGGCGGTCGCGGCGGAGGTGGCGCTTCGGGCGGGCATGGCGCCATCCTAGCACCATCCATGTGGATGGTTATAGCCATCCAAGAATCGTCCACGGTCGGCCCGGGCCGCGCGCGGCCCGGCCCCGGGGACCCTCAGGATTTCAGGCGACGAACTGCCGGGCGGCGAACCGCCAAGCCATGCGCGACGCGCACGGCCCCTGCCCGTCGCTGTACGGCTGCCGGGCCGCGCCCCCGCTCCACGCATGGCCCAGGCCGTCGACCTCGACGAGCGTGGCCACCGTCGTTCCGCCGCGATGGAAGTCGGTCACCGTGAGCGGATAGCGATTGCCGCGCTGCACGCAGCGGGGCGTGCGCGCCCGCGCACCCGCGGCGTCGGCCCACACCTGCACCGCGGCGTGCGCGTTGCTGCGCGCCACCACGGCGTCGACGCCGCCATGGATCACCATCAGCGGCGGCCACGCCGCGGGCGTCGCCCAGGGGCGCCCCGCCAGCGGCTTGGTCGACCGGTGCCCGTACATCGCGCCCAGCGCCGTCATGGTGGAGTGCGCGGTGCCCGGGGGAACGCCCGAATGCATCACGATCGCCTTGAAGCGCTCGGGGTGCCGCGTGACCAGCAGCGCCGCCATGCTGGCGCCGGCCGAGAGCCCCGCCACCGCCACGCGGTTCCGGTCGGCCGCATAGAGCAGGCACGCCTGGTCGATGGCCTGCATGATCAGCCCCTCCTCGACGTGCGCGCGGCCGGTCCGCGTGTCGAACCAGTTCCAGCAGCCCTGGGCGTTGGCCAGGCGATCCTGCTCGGGATAGAGGACCAGGAAGCGCTCGCGCTCGGCGATGCGGTTCATGCGCGTGCTGAGCGCGAAGCTCTTGGCGTCCTGCCCGCAGCCGTGCAGCATGACCATGAGCGGCAGCCGCTCGCCGGGCTTCACGCCGCTCGGGCGGTACAGCCGGAAGCGGCGGGCCCCGCCCGCCCCCATCGCGGTGCCGGCGATCCAGTCCCCGGCGCCGGGCGGCGGCGCGCGCCGGGCCAGGGCCGGCTCGAGCGCGCGCCCGATGACGCGCGCGCCCGAGCGCAGCGTCTCGCGCGTGAGCGCCTTCAGGTTGCGCTCGACGGCGCGGGCCCATCGCAACGTCTGCGCTTGTCGTGCCATGCCGCATTCTGCAAGGGGCGCGCGCTGCCCGTGGCTTGACAAGGCTTCTGACGGCGGCCCGGGTCCTACTTCTTCTTCAGCGTGGTGGCCTTGTCCAGCTCCTTCGACGCCGCCGTCGCCCCGCCCGACACCCCGAGCGTGCCGCCCGTGCCCAGCCCGCCGCGCACCGTCTGCGCCTTGTAGTTGCGCACCGCGCGCACGAGCTGGTTGTAGGAGTCGGCGAAGGCCGCGATGATGATCTTGCCTTCGGGCGTATTGCTGTAGCCGCTCGCGCCGCCCGCCATGCCGCCGCCGAACAGGCCGCCCAGGAGGTTGAAGTCCATGTTCTTCGCGCTGCCCTCGGCGGCCGCGAGCTGAACGCCGGAGCGGTTGTCGATCATGATCAGCGTGGTGGACGCCTCGTTGGTCTTCATGCCGCCGGCTACCGCGGCCAGCGCGCCCGGCAGGAAGCCGGCGAGCGCCGCGCGGCCGCCGCCGGTGTTCTGGCTGAACTGGATGCTCGGGCTCATGGTGTAGTCGGCCGCGACCATCTGGCCCTTGCCCATGTTGCTGCCGGCGCGCATCTCGCCGCTCATGTTCAGGTCGCGCTCGGTGCGCATGTTCTGCATGGCGCCGCCGCGCTCGACGATCACGAAGCAGTTGCTCTGCTGGATCATCATGCGGATCACCGGCACGGTCGATCCCAGCCGGTGCGCGCGCAGCTCGTGATACCACGGCGCGCTCTGGTCCTCCACCACCCCCAGCGTGCCCAGCGACGCGCTGCAGCGCTCCAGGTTGCTGTTGGCGTTCTCCGCCGTGGCGCCGCCCGCTGCGCCGGTGACGGCGGTCTTCGAGCCGCCGCCGATTTCCGGCGTGGTGGCGAGACAGCCGCTCAGCGAAACGATCGCGGAAGCGGCGATGGCGAGCATCAGCGGCACGTGTCCTGCCGACGCCGGATGGGCATCTCGTTGGCGCATGGGGTCCCCTCTTCGTGCGTTGACTCGAGTCGATCGAGGCCCCCGTCCCGGGGGCCATTCGACAGTAGCCCATTCGCGTCGCGGCAGGTGCCTTCGTTCTTGGGGGGCGCTGCGCGCGCCGGCGCGGGCCCGTTCGTGTGCTCAGCCCGCTTCCAGCAGCCGCTCCTGCGCAGCCGGCACGCCCGGCGACGGCCGCGCGGGCGGCGCCGCGGCCATGAGGGGGCGCAGCTCCTCCGGCGGGACCGCCGCCGAGAACAGGAAGCCCTGCAGCTCGCCGCAGTGGATGCCGGCGAAGAAGCGGGCCTGCGCCTCGCACTCCACGCCCTCGGCCACCACCGTGATGTCGAGCGCCTTCGCCAGCTCGCTGATCGCCGTGGCCACGGCGCGGGCGCGCGCATCGGTGGCGATCTCGGAGACGAAGCTGCGGTCGACCTTCAGGTAGTCGACGGCGAAGTGGCGCAGGTAGTTGAGCGACGAGTAGCCGGTGCCGAAATCGTCGATCGCCAGGCGCACGCCGAGCGCCTTCAGCGCGGCCATCGTCGTGCGCGTCTGCTCCGGCTGGGCGATCAGCAGCGACTCGGTCAGCTCCAGCTCGATCAGCGCCGGGTCCACCCGCGTCTCGCACAGCACGCGCTCGACGGTGCGCGCGAAGTCGGCGCTCTGGAACTGCAGCGACGACACGTTGACCGAGACGCGCAGCGGTCGCAGCCCCTCGTCCTGCCAGCGCCGCACCTGCGTGCACGCGCTGCGCAGGGCCCACTCGCCCACCAGCATCATGAGCCCGGTGTCCTCCAGCAGCCCGATGAACTCGGCGGGCAGCACGACGCCGCGCGTGGGGCTCACCCAGCGCAGCAGGGCTTCGAGCGCGACGACGCGGTGCGTGGCCGCGTCCACGCGCGGCTGGTACCAGAGCGCGAACTCGCCCGCGCGGAAGCCCTTGTGCAGCGCGGCTTCGAGCTCGAGCCGCTGCAGCGAGCGGCGGCTCATCGAGGGCCGGTAGAACGCGTGCGTGCCCCGGCCGCTGTTCTTCGCGGTGTACATCGCCGCGTCGGCGTTGCGCAGCAGCGCCTCGGCCGTGTCGCCGTCGCCCGGGTACAGCGCGATGCCGACGGTGGCGCCGACGGCCAGCTCGTGGCCGTCGACCGTCACCGGCGCGATCACCGAGTCGATGATGCGCCGCGCGACGGCCGCCGCATCCTCGGCCCCGCCGAGCTGCGGGAGGATGGCGGTGAACTCGTCGCCCCCGATGCGAAACAGCAGGTCGCCGCCGCGCAGGCAGCCCTGGATGCGCCGCGACACCACCTTCAGCAGGGCGTCGCCGGCATCGTGCCCCAGGCTGTCGTTCACGACCTTGAAGCGGTCGAGGTCGATGAACATCAGCGCGCTGCAGTGGCCGTGCCGCGCCGCCGTCGCGACCGACTCGCGCAGGCGCTCGGCGAAGCTCGCCCGGTTGGGCAGCGCGGTGAGCGGATCGTGATAGGCCTGGTGCCGCACTTCCTCCTCCTGCGCCGAGCGCTCCTCCTCCTGGCGGCAGATGATCCGGTCGGCCTTGCGCGCGACGCCGAGCAGGAACAGGTACAGCAGCGCCAGCATCCCCACGACGGCGCCGAACACCTCGTACTGGGCGCGGCGCTGCGCGGCCAGCAGCTCGGTCACGTCGGAATACACCTCGAACACGCCTTCCGGCTCGGCCTGCGGCGCGGAGCGCACCGGGATGTACGAGGCGATCAGGTTGCGCTTGTTCAGCACGCCCTCGAAGGCGTCGAAGCGGTCACGGTACGTGATCTGGCTGTTGACGTTGCCCGCGAGCGCGTCGCGGAACCCCTGGTTGCTGCGCTTGTCCTCGCCGACCTGGCGCTCGTCGGTCGAGAACACCGTCAGGCCGTCGCGGTTGTAGATCTTGATCTTGGCGATGCGCAGGCCGCTCATCTTGGCCAGCACGTCGGCGCGCAGCTGCGACAGCACCGGGTCGGCGAGCAGCGCCTCGCGAGAGCGGCCCGAGGAGTCCAGCACGAAGTGGCGGTAGCGGCCCCACACCGTGTTGGCGAAGGCGCGCGTCAGGTCGGCGTTGGCCCGGCTCTCGTGGTCGACCAGGCTGCTGCGCTCGTGCGCGCCGTCGAGGCCGATCAGGCACGCCGTGATGACGGCGATGCCGACGAGGCTGGTGATCGAGAAGTAGCGGGTGAGCTTGAAGGGTCGCGGGCGCGGCCGCGCGGGACACGCGAGATCCGGCTTGGGGGTCATGTCGGCGGCTTTCGGTACGGGCACCTCGGGGGACGCGTTCACAGGCTACCGCGACGCGGCCCGGCCTCCGAGGAGCCGCCCGTGAGGGACTACCGGATACGCATTGTTGCAATACGCTCCGGCGCGTCTTCGGCGCGGACCCCTGATCCACGTCAAACGTCGCCGCGCCCCGCAGTCGCGCCGCACGCGACGCGCGCCGGCACCAGGCACGGCGTCTCGCGCCCTCGCCCCGCGGGCGGGGGCGGACCGGACGAGGGGCGTCGCGCCGCCCCCGTCGAAGGACCTATCGCCGCAGCACGATCAGCGACGCGCTGGCGGTCGAGCCGTTCGCGGTGGCCCGGATCGTGACCGGCGTGGCGGTCCGCACGCGCGAGGTGCGCACCGTGAAGGTCGCGCTCCTCGAGCCCGCCGGGACCTGCACGCTGGCCGGCACCGAAGCCACGCTGCCGTCGCTGCTGGAGAGCGTCACCAGCGCGCCCGCGGTGTTCGACAGCGTCACCGTGGCGGCGACGCTGCGCCCGCCCACGACCGAGTCGCTCGCGAGGCCGAGCGTCACCGTCGGCGCCAACGCGGCCGCCGTGATCACGATCGGGGCCGACGTCGCGGTGGCGCCCATGTTGTCGGTCACCGTCAGCGTCGCCGTCCACGTGCCCGCGGCATACGTGTGGCTGGGATGGGGATCGGACGATCGCGCGCCGTCGCCGAAGTTCCAGTCGAGCTTCGTGATCGTGCCGTCGGGGTCCGCCGATCCGGCCGAGCTGAACGAGACCGACAGGGGCTCGCTGCCGGACGTGCGGCTGGCGCTGGCCAGGGCCGCCGGCGCCTGGTTCACCACGCCGGACTGCCGATAGCGCAACACCGTGAGCGGCGACTCGCCGAGCACGGACACGCTGCCGTCGGTGCCGAGCTTGACGCCCACGCCGCGCACCGCGTCGAACGTCGTCGCGGCCCAGAGCTGGGTGCCGTCCGCCTGGTACTTCACCGTGACCGTGCGCAGATAGCTGAGCATGCCGGACTCGGGACCGGGGCCGCCCTGTCCGGTGACGTAGGCGGCATCGTCCGGCCCGACCGCGAGCGCGAACGGAATCTCGTCGTTGCTGCGGTGCTGGTCGTAGCGGCGCGACCAGAGGAGGTTGCCGTCCGGGTCCAGCTTGATGGTCATCCAGTCGGCGTAGTACGCGCCGGCCACGCCGGCCACGATGGCGTTGCCGAGGGAGTCCACGGCGACGCGCCATCCCCACGGGCCCACGCCGTAGGTGCGGCGCCAGAGCAGGTTGAAGTTGGCGTCGAAGCGGTGCACCAGGAAGACGTTGCCGGTCGCGTTCGACCACGTTCCACCGACGATGTAGAAGGCGCCCGAGCCCGCGACCGCCACGTCGAGCGCGGCCGAGGTCGTCTCGAAGGTCTTCGACCACAGCAGGTTGCCCGCCGCGTCATAGGCCGCCGCCACGCGGCCGCCCGTGACGATGGCCCGGCCCGCGGGCGTCACCGCGAGGGAGGTGGGCGAGTCGGCGGAGAAGTTGTCGAAGCCGGCGCTGCGCATCCACAGGCGCGTGCCGTTCGGCGCGTACTTGATCGTCACGACGTCGAGCGTCGTGTTGCCGCTGGCGTTGGCGAGCCATTGCCGACCCAGCACGTAGATGTTGCCCGCCGCGTCGGTGGCCACGCGCAAGGCGTGGCCGAACGCGGACGGCGTGACCTCGCGCCACAGCAGGTTGCCGCTCGGGTCGTACTTCAGCACGACGAGCCCGTGGGTGCTGCCGTCGGACGCGCGCACGAGGGCCCCGGTGACGATCGCGTTGCCCGCGGCGTCGACCGTGATCCACGTGCTCTGCTCGTTCGTGAGGGGGTTGTCGAAGGTGCGCTGCCAGACGGTGCTGCCGTTCGGCGCGATCTTGCTCACCAGCATCGTGAACGCGAGCGGGTCGGAGCCCGCCACGTACACGTTGTCGTTGCGGTCCACGGCGATCATGTCGCCGTAGGCGCGGGGCGTGACCACCGTCCAGTCGAGCGCGACCTGCGCCAGCGCGGACACGGGCGCCAGCCAGGCCAGTCCCGCGACGACGGCCCAGGCCCTGAACCATTCCAGACATCGCTTCATCGTTGGTCCTCCATGAGCTGTCGGCGCCAGCTCCAGCGCTTGCGTCCCAACACCACGCCGAACGAAGTTGGGGGCGACGCCCCCTTCCCGCATTGATGCCAGTCAACGAAGGCTCGGGCGAGACGCGGCGAACGAACCGGATGCGGCGCCGAGCCGGGAACGATCCGGGGCGGCGGCGCACTGGGTACAGTGCGCCGGACGAGGAGACCCGCCATGACCGCCCAGACGCCCCCCGACCCCGCCGCCTCGAGCCCGCCCGCGGCCGCCGCGCTCGTCTATCCGTTCGAGGCCGCCCCCGAGCGCGGCCGCACTCTCGAGGTGGCCCCCGGCGTGCACTGGATCCGCATGCCCCTGCCCTACGCGCTCGACCACATCAACCTGTGGGCGCTGGAGGACGGCGGCGGCTGGGCGCTGGTCGACACCGGCACGCGCACCGACGAGTGCATGCGCGTGTGGCGCGAGCTGTTCGCGAACGCGCCCGAGCCGCGCTCGGTCACGCGCGTGCTGGTGACCCACATGCACCCCGACCACGTGGGCATGGCGGGCTGGCTCACGCACAAGTTCGGCGTGCGCCTGTGGATGACGCGGCTCGAGTACCTCACGTGCCGCACGCTCGTCTCCGACACCGGCCGCGAGGCGCCGGCCGATGCGGTGGCGTTCTACCGCCGCGCCGGCTGGGAGGAACCGAGCATCGAGTCGTACCGGGCGCGCTTCGGCAACTTCGGCGCGCACATCCACGCGCTGCCCGACAGCTATCGCCGCCTGCACGACGGCGAGGAGCTGCGCATCGGCGCGCACGCGTGGCACGTGATCGTGGGCAGCGGCCACTCGCCCGAGCACGCCTGCCTGCACTGCCCCGACCTGGGCGTGCTGATCTCGGGCGACCAGGTGCTGCCGCGCATCTCGTCGAACGTCTCGGTGTACCCCGTCGAGCCCGAGGCCGACCCGATGGCCGAATGGCTCGCGTCGCTGGACAAGCTGCGCCGCGAAGTGCCCGACGACGTGCTGGTGCTGCCCTCGCACAACGAATGCTTCCGCGGCCTGCACGCGCGCCTGCACGCGCTGCGCACCGCGCAGGAGCAGTCGCTCGCCCGCCTGCGCCGCGCGCTGAAGGAGCCGAAGCGCGCGGTGGACGTGTTCCCCGCGCTGTACGCGCGCAAGATCGGCCAGCCCGACGTCACGCTGCTCGGCATGGCCACGGGCGAGAGCGTCGCGTGCCTCAACCACCTGGTGCACCGCGGCGAGGCGGTGTCCGACGTCGACGCCGACGGCGTCGCGTGGTACCGGCTGGCGGCGGGCTGACGGGCGGCCGCCAGCCCGCGGTCCCGGCGGGGTGCGTCGCCTCGCCGGCTCACGGCACCAGCACGGCCGCGCCCTGCAGGCGCCCGCCGCGCAGGTCGGCGAGCGCCTCGTTGGCGCGCGCCAGCGCATAGGTCGTGGTCTGCACGCGCAGCGGGATGCGCGCGGCGGCGCGCAGGAAGTCGGTGGCGTCCGCGCGCGTGAGGTTGGCCACCGACACCAGCTGGCGCTCCTCCCACAGCAGGCGATAGGCGAACGAGGGGATGTCGCTCATGTGGATGCCGCCGCACACCACGCGCCCACCCTTGCGCACCGCGCGCAGCGCGGCCGGCACCAGCGCGCCCACCGGCGCGAAGATGATCGCCGCGTCGAGCGGCTCGGGCGGCGCCTCGTCGGCGCCGCCGGCCCACGCGGCGCCGAGCGCGCGCGCGAAGGCCTGCGCGGCATCGTCGCCCGGGCGCGTGAACGCATGCACGCGCCGGCCCTCGTGGCGCGCCACCTGCGCGACCAGGTGCGCCGCGGCGCCGAAGCCGTAGAGGCCGAGCACCGCCGCGTCGCCGCCGGCCATGCGCAGCGCGCGCCAGCCGATGAGGCCCGCGCACAGCAGCGGCGCGAGGTGCACGGGGTCGTGCGGCGCTGCGAGGGGGAAGCAGAACGCGGCATCGGCGACGACCTGCGTCGCGAAGCCGCCGTCGCGCCCGTGCCCGGTGAATACCGGATGGTCGCAGAGGTTCTCGCGCCCGCTGCGGCAGTACGCGCAATGGCCGCAGGTGTGCCCGAGCCACGGCACGCCGGTGCGCTCGCCGAGCCGCGACGCGTCGACGCCCGCACCCACGCGCTCGACGATGCCCACGATCTCGTGCCCCGGCACGATCGGCAGCCGCGGCAGCGGCAGTTCGCCGTCGACGACGTGCAGGTCGGTGCGGCACACCGCGCAGGCCTCGACGCGCAGGCGCAGTTCGCCCGGGCCGGGCTCGAGGTCGGGCCGCTCCTCGTGCACGAGCGGCGCACCGGGCGCATGCAGGACCATCGCGCGCATGGCCGGCAGGCTACACCGGCGCCGCGCGCGCAGGTTGTCGCGGCGCAACGACGCGGCCCGCGCGGCCGCCATACTGGACCACGCGTCGCGGACCGGAAAGGGGGCGCAGCATGCGCAAGCCGTGGCTCGCGAAGTATCCCGCCGGGGTGCCGGCCGAGATCGATGCCGGGGCATTCGCCTCGCTGAGGGACCTGCTGGCCGCGAGCTGCACGCGCTTCGCGGAGCGGCCCGCGTGCGCCTCCATGGGCACCTCGCTCACGTACCGCGAGCTCGACCAGGCGAGCCTCGCGTTCGCTGCCTGGCTGCAGTCCGTGGCGGGCCTGCAGCGCGGCGACCGCGTCGCGCTGATGCTGCCCAACCTGCTGCAGTATCCCGTCGCGCTGTTCGGCGTGCTGCGCGCCGGCATGGTCGCGGTGAACGTGAATCCGATGTACACGCCGCGCGAGCTGGAGCACCAGCTGAAGGACTCGGGCGCGGCGGGCATCGTGGTGCTGGAGAACTTCGCGCACACGCTGCAGCGCGTGATCGCCGCGACCGCGGTGCGCGTGGTCGTCACCACCCAGGCGGGCGACCTCCAGCCGGCACTGAAGCGCCTGCTTGTGAACGCCGTGGTGAAGCACGGCAGGAAGCAGGTGCCGCCGTGGCGGCTGCCCGGCGCGGTGAGCCTGGGGCGCGCGCTCGCCGAGGGGCGCCGCCGCGCCTTCAAGGACGTGCCGCTCGGGCACGACGACCTGGCGTTCCTGCAATACACGGGCGGCACCACCGGCGTGGCCAAGGGCGCGATGCTCACGCACGGCAACATGGTCGCCAACGTGCTGCAGGTGACCGCCTGGGTGGCGCCGAACCTGGCGGACGGCGTGGAGACCGCGGTGGTTCCGCTGCCGCTGTACCACGCGTTCGCGCTCACCTCCTGCCTCGCGTTCTTCAACAAGGGCGCGCACGTGGTGCTGGTGGCCGATCCGCGCGACCTGCACGGCTTCGTGAAGACGCTGCGACGCACGCCCTTCACGGCGATCATCGGCGTCAACACGCTGTTCCGCGCGCTGCTCGACGCGCCCGCGTTCGCCGCCCTGCCGCTGCGCGGCCTCAAGCTCGCGGTGGCGGGCGGCATGGCGGTGCAGCGCGTCGTGGCGCAGCGCTGGAAGGAGCGCACCGGCGTGCCGCTGCTCGAGGGCTACGGGCTCACGGAGACGGCGCCGGTGGCGATCGCCAACCCCGTCGACATCGCCGAGTGGACCGGCCACATCGGCCTGCCGCTGCCGAGCACCGAGGCGGCGATCCTCGACGACGACGGCGCGCCGCTGGAGACCGGCCAGGCGGGCGAGATCGCCGTGCGCGGCCCGCAGGTGATGAAGGGCTACTGGAACCGGCCCGCGGAGACCGCCCGGGCGTTCACCGCGCAAGGCTGGCTGCGCACCGGAGACATGGGCGTGATGGACGAGCACGGCCGCTTCCGCATCACGGACCGCAAGAAGGACATGATCGTGGTGTCGGGCTTCAAGGTGTATCCCAACGAGGTCGAGGACGTGCTCACGATGCACCCCGCGGTGCTCGAGGCGGGCGCCATCGGCGTGCCCGACGAGGCCACGGGCGAGGCGGTCAAGGCGGTGGTGGTGCGCCAGGATCCCACGCTCACCGAGAGCGACCTGCTCGCGTACTGCCGCCGCCACCTGGCGGCCTACAAGGTCCCGCGCATCGTCGAGTTCCGCACCGACCCGCTGCCGAAATCGAACATCGGCAAGGTCCTGCGGCGGGAACTGCGCGCACCGCGCGACGGCGCGCGCGGCGCCATCGCCTCCTGAGGGCCCCCAGGGCCGCGCGACGCCCCCACCGGGCGGCGCGGGCCGGCGGTCGCCGCGACGGGCACAGGCGCAAAATCGCCTGCTTCGTTCGTTGCCGCCTGCTGTCATGACGCGTCCAGCGACCGCCGCCCCCGTCCCGCGCGCCGAGGCGCCCGCCTGCGCGGCCGAGCCGCGGCCGGTGCTCGCGCTGCACGAGGCGGTGGCGATCGTGGTGGGCATCGTGATCGGCGCGGGCATCTTCAAGACGCCCGCCATCGTCGCCGGCCTGGCGGCCCATCCCGCGTGGATGTTCGGCGCGTGGCTGCTGGGCGGCCTGGTGTCGCTCGCCGGCGCGCTCGTGTACGCGGAGCTCGCCACCGCCTGCCCGCACGCCGGCGGCGACTACCACTTCCTCGGCCGCGCGTACGGCCGCTCGGTCGCGTTCCTGTTCGCCTGGGCGCGCTTCGCGGTGATCACCACCGGCTCGATCGCGCTGCTCGCCTTCGTCTACGGCGACTACATGCAGACGCTGCTGCCGCTCGGCGCGCACGGCGCGGCGTGGCACGCGGCGGCTGCCGTGGTCGTGTTCTCCCTCGTCAACCTGCGCGGCCTTCGCGCGGGCGTACGCACGCAGAGCGTGCTCACGGCGCTGGAGGTGGGCGGCCTGCTGCTCGTCGTCGTGGCCGGGCTGTGGCTCGCCTTCGGCGCGTCCCCCGCGCCCGCGCCCGCGGCGCCGCCTGCGCCCGTCCCCGGCCTCGGGGCGTTCGGCATGGCGATGGTGTTCGTGCTGCTCACCTTCGGCGGCTGGAACGAGGCGGCCTACATCAGCGCCGAGCTGAAGGACGCGCGGCGCAACATGCTGCGCGCGCTGCTGTGGTCCATCGGCCTCGTCACGGCGCTGTACCTGCTGGTGACGTGGGCGTGCTGGCGCGGACTCGGCATGGCGCGCATGGCGGCGTCGCATGCGGTCGCCGCCGACCTGCTGCACGCCGCGTTCGGCCCGGCCGGCGCCACGCTCGTCGCCGTGCTGGTCGCGGTGGCCGCGCTCACGTCGATCAACGCCACGATGATCGTCGGCGCGCGCAGCGCGTTCGCCGCGGGCCGCGACTGGCCGGCGCTCGCGCGGCTCGGGCGCTGGGACGCGCGGCGCGACACGCCCGCGCTCGCGATGCTCGCGCAGGGCGCGGGCAGCCTCGCGCTGGTGGCGGCGGGCCGGCTCGCCGGCGGCGGCTTCCACGCGATGGTGGAGTTCACCGCGCCGGTGTTCTGGCTGTTCTTCCTGCTCACGGGCTTCGCGCTCATCGTGCTGCGCAGGCGCGAGCCGGCGCTCGAGCGCCCGTTCAAGGTCCCCGGCTATCCGTGGGTGCCGCTCGCGTTCTGCGCGAGCTGCGCCTGCATGCTGTGGTCCAGCCTCTCGTACGTGCACGGCCAGGCGGTCGGCGGCTTCAGCGCCGCGTGGATCGGCGTGGCGGTGCTCGCCACGGGCGGCCTCGTGCTGGCCGTGCTGCGGCGGGAGGGGCGCGCCCACGCGCCGCCGGTGCAGCCGGCCGTTGCCCTCCCTGCCCCTCCGAGGAGACCGCGATGAATGCCGTTCCCGTGTTCGACCGCCGCCGCGCGCTCGCCGCCACGCTGCTGCTGCCCTGCGTCGCCTGCGCGCGCGAGGACGGCAAGCCCGCGCCCGCGCTGGACGTGCATTACGTGCCCACGCCGATGCCGGTGGTCGACAAGATGCTCGAGATGGCACAGGTCAGGCGCGGCGAGACGCTCTTCGACCTCGGCTGCGGCGACGGCCGCATCGTCGTCGCGGCGGCCAGGCGCCACGGCGCGCGCGGCATCGGCATCGACCTCGACCCCGTGCGCATCGACGAGGCGCGCGCCAACGCGCGCTACGCGGGCGTGCAGAAGCTCGTGGAGTTCCGCGTCGCCAACTTGTTCGACACCGACCTCCGCAGCGCGGACATCGTCACGCTGTACCTGCTGCCGCTGCTCAACCAGCGGCTGCGCCCGAAGCTGTGGCAGCAGTTGCGCGTGGGCAGCCGCGTGGTCTCGCATTCGTTCGACATGGGCGCCGAATGGCCGCCGGAGCGCACCGAGCGCGTGAACGGCGCCGTGGTGCACGGCTGGACGATCACGGCGCAGAACAAGGCGGCCTGAGGGCATCCGGCCGACCGGGGCCCTCACTTTCCGTTACCGGCCTGCGGGTCGAAAGTGCACGGGCATGTCCCTTGCCGAGCAGGAGCATCGGTTCGAGACCCTGAGCCGATTCCTTCAACGACACAGGAGATCCGCATGAAGCTCTTCCGCACCACTCTGATCGTCGCCGCGCTGGCGCTGACCGGCGCCGCCCAGGCCCAGGGCACGGGCACCCAGGCCGAGCGCGACCGCGGCGTGCCGGGCGTGGACGTGAACATCGGCAAGAACGCCGACGGCGCGATCGACGTCAACCGCGACCGCAGCGAAACCGCGCGCGGCGTGCCGGGCGTCGACGTGGACGTCGGCAAGAACGCCGATGGCGCGGTGGACGTCAAGACCGAGCGCTCCGCCCGCGCTCCGCGCACCGACCGCAACTGACGCGGCGCTCTGCCGCACGACGCGACGGGGCCGCAAGGTCCCGTCGCGTTGCTCGCGCCACCGCGATGGGGCCGCGAGGTCCCGTCGCGTCGCTTGCGCCGGTGGCGCTCCTTCTTGCCCCGATGCTGCGCCTGCCATCCGCATGGGCGACCGCTCCGCCCTTCCGCCCTCGCCGGAACGGCTGACCGACCCCGGCGATCGCTTCCGGCGATCAGGAACCCCGCGCCGCGCCGAGGATCCGCTCCACCGCCTCCAGGAGATCGTCCGGGTGCAGCATCGCCTCGCGCGCCGCGCGCGCCGTGCGGTCCTGGCATCGCGTGGCGTGCAGGCGCGGCGCCTCGGCCACCGCGTGCCACACCGGCACGAGGTTCGACAACGGCGGCGACGCGCCGGCGGCCAGCAGGCCGGCATGCGACAGGCTCGCCGGCTCGACCAGCAGCACCGCGCGGCTCGCGGCGCTAAGCATCGGCGGCCGCGACTCGGCGTCGGCGACGCAGCAGTAGACGACGTGCTCCGGCAGCCCGTGCCCCGGGGGCTGCAGGCGGCGCAGCGAGGCGGGGGCGACGTGCACCGGGCCGTCGGCCGACGCGAACGTGCAGGCCGCCTCGCCGCGGGCCTGGGCGAGTCCGGCCAGGCCGCGCCGCATCCGCGGCCAGTCCGCGGTCGCGGCGGCCGGCGAGGCCTTCACTTCCGCGAGCAGGACGATGTCGGCGCCTGCCGCGCCGGCGCGCTCGGCGACGATCGCGGCGTCCCACTCGGCCTTGGTGCGGCTCGCGGCACCCAGCGCCGGAGGCGTGCGCAGGCTGCGCGCGACGCGATACGCCGCGCGGCCTGCCGCGGCATCGCCCAGCCGGCCGGCGATGCGACGAAGGACGTCCGCCACGTCGGTCTCCGCGCGTCCGCCGCGCTGCGCCGCGACCCGCCCCGACACCGCGGCCTCGGGGCTGCCCGCTGCCGGGCCGGCCTGCTCGAGCAGCCGGCGATAGCGCAGGACGCCGGGCGAATCGCGCAGCACCTGGCCGCGCTCGAGCCGCGCGAGCGCGGGCTCGGCGCGCAGCCGCTGCAGCGCGTCGGCCGCGGGCCCCTCGCCGGCGGCCGCCCCGGCGCGTGCCCGTTCGACGGCGTGGCGCAGCGCGGCCCACTCGCCGGCCGCGGCGAGCGCATGCAGCGGCGCCAGGCGTTCGTCCGGCGCTTCCGCAGCCCGCCCGCGCAGCCGGCCCGGATGCGCGACGGCATCCACCATGCCGCGCACCGCGCGCCGGTCGGCGCCCGCCTGCGCGAGCAGCGTCGCGTAGTCGCCCACCTCGGCGTCGAGCGAGCGCAGCACCATCGCCTGGTAGGCCGGGTCGCCGTGGCGCGGCGACAGCGCGTCGCGGATCAGCGCGTCGAGCCCCGCGACGAACGCTTCCTGCGCCTCGGCGTGCGGCGGCGCGGCGCGTTCCTGCGCCACGCGCAACGCCTCGAGGGCGAAGGCCACCGCCGCCGGCGCGCCGTCCGCCCGCGCCGCCGCGGCGTGCGCCGGCAGGGGCGGCAGGCGATAGCGGCGCGGCGCGGCGCGCAGGCCGGCAAGCAGGAGCGATTCGGGCGTCGGCATCACGGTCGGGACGGGCGCGCCGTCGCGGCGGCGTCCGGCGTGCGGGCAGCATGCCCGATCCGCCCTGGCACGACGCGCGCCGGGCAATCCGGATTCCCGCACGCGGGGTGGGGCATCCCCACCCGCCCCGCCGCCGGGCGGACCATTGCGCCGACGCCGCCGCGCGCACGTGCGCCGGCGGCGCCGCCCTTGCCGCCCATGAACCCGTCCGCCAAACGCCTGCTCAAGCCGCTGCTGCGGCCGCTCGACTTCTGCATCGATGCCCGCGTCGAGGGCCGGCGCTGGCGCATGCCGGTGGTGCGCGGCCAGACCGGCGGCTACCTCGACCTGCCCGAGCCGTGGATGAGCGACGTGCTGCGCCGCCTGTTCGCGCTGCGGCCGGACAGCGCGTTCATGGACGTGGGCGTGAACATGGGGCAGACGCTGGTCAAGGTGAAGGGCATCGACCCCGACATCGCCTACCTGGGCTTCGAGCCGAACCTCTTCTGCGTGCAGTACGTGCGCCGCTTCATCGAGGAGAACCGGATCCCGCGCTGCGAGATCGTGCCGGTCGGGCTCGGCGACGTCGCCGACGTGGTGTCGCTCTGGACGCACACGGCCGACGACCCCGGCGCGACGATCGTCGCGCAGTCGCGCCAGGCCGCCTCGTCGGCGCGGCGCGAGCGGGTGCCCGTGTTCCCGCTCGACGCGCTGTCCGACGAGCTGCTTCCGCCGCGGCTGCACATCGTGAAGATGGACGTGGAAGGCGCCGAGCTCGCGGCGCTGCGCGGCATGCGGCGCTTCCTCGCGCGGCTGCAGCCGTGGATCGTGTGCGAGGTGCTGCATGCCGACTCGCCGGCGCACCTCGAGCGCGTGGCGCAGAAGAACCGCGCGCTGCGCGCGCTGCTGCGCGACCACGGCTACGCGCTGCACCGCCTGGTGAAGGCGCCGCGCGGCACCGCGCTGCGCGGCCTCGAGCCGGTCGATGCGTTCGGCGAAGGCGTGTTCCGCGGCGACGTGAGCCCGCAGCTGTGCGACTACCTGCTCGTGCCGGCGCATGCGCTCGCCGAAACGCGCGAGGCGTTCGGCCTGGTGCAGGCCTGAGTCGACGCAGCGAAGCACCTGTGAAATCGTGCAGCGTCGTCGGCTCGCTCAGAGCCGCGCCAACCGTCCACCAGCGAATCGTTCACAGGCTCAGCCGACGCAGCGAAGTGAAATCGTGCAGCGTCGTCGGCTCGCTCGCAGCCGCGCCAACCGTCCACCGGCGAATCGTTCACAGGCTCTGACGCGCGCCGGCCGGCGCGGCAGCCACGCCCGCGCCGGACCGGACGGCGCCACGATGCGGCGCTCAATGCAGCGTGGCCAGGTACGCCGCGATCAGGCGCGCATGCTCCTCGGTGACGCCCAGGTCCGGCATCGCGGTGCCGGGCTTGACCGTGTGCGGCGCGCGGATCCAGCGCACGAGGTTGTCCGGCGTGTTCGCGAGGCGGCCGGCGATCAGCGTGCGGCGCGCCATGCCCGCCAGCGGCGGGCCCACCTGCGCGCGCGAGCCCGTGACGCCCGGGATGGCGTGGCACGCGACGCAGGCGTACTGGCGCAGCGCCGCGCGCGCGCGCTCGCGCGGCGGCATCGCGCCGGGACCGGGCGCCGCCTCGCTGTCGCCGCTCGGCAGCGCGCAGTCGGCGCCGCGCACCGCTTCCATGCGCCCGGCATAGTCGGCCGGCGACAGGCGCGGCAGCTCGGCGATGAAGCCCACGACGGACCACAGGTCGGCATCGCCCAGCCGCATTCCCCACGCGGGCATGCCGCTCATGCGGATGCCGTGGCGCGTGATCCAGTAGATTTCGCGCTCGTGCCAACGACGTGCCGCATCGAGCAAGGGTCCGGGCAACGGCTGCATGCCCATGCTCGCCGGCCCCGGCGCCACGCCGGGCGCGCCGTGGCACTGCACGCAATGGTCGCGAAAGCACGCCGCGCCGCGCGCGAGCAGCGCCGGCGCGTCGAGCGGCGGCGTCTCGATGCCGCGCGCTTGCCGGCGCACCGACTGCTTCATCGCGTGCTCGAGCAGCGTGTGCACCGTCTGCGTGTGCTGCCTGGTGGCGCCCACGTCGTACAGACCGCCCTGCACGACGAGCGCGGCGGTCGCCGCGCCGAGCGCGAGCGCGCCTCCCAGGGTGGCGATCGCGGCGAGCCGGGTGCGTTTCATCGTGGCGAAGCGGCGGGAGTCGGGCGAACCGGGTGTGCGCCCTCGTCGCGGGCGCGCGACTGTCTCCCGATCGTCGGCCGGATGCCGCCGCGCGGCCGCATCACCCTACCGCGCGCACGCCCGTTCGTGGCCGCGCTCGCGCTGTGCCTGGCGGCGTGCACCGGGGCCGCGCCGCCGGACGCGGGGTACCGCACCGTCGCTGGCGGCGACGCGGCGCGCGGCCGCCTGCTGCTCGCGCGCTACCAGTGCGGCGCCTGCCACGAGGTGCCGGGCACGCCGACCTCCGGCGTGCCGGCGGGCCCGCCGCTGGACGCCTTCGGCGGCCGCAGCTACATCGCCGGCCGCGTGCCGAACGCGCCCGCGACGCTGCAGCGCTGGCTGCAGCAGCCCGCGGCGCTGGTGCCCGGCACCCCCATGCCGGCCGTGGGTGTCTCCGCCGCCGATGCGCGCGACATCGCGGCCTACCTGCTGGGGCTCGAGTGAGGCGACGCAGCGAAGCACCTATGAAATCGTGCAGCGCAGTCGGCTCGCTCAGAGGCCAGCCGACTCTTCCGAGGCAGCCGATGCCTCACGGCCTCTGAGGCGACGATGGACTGGCTGCGCGCTCCGGCCAGCGTCGAGGCGCGTGCCCTCGCCGACCTGGGATGGGTGCTGGTCGCCGGCGCCGCGACCGTCTTCGTCCTGGTGATGGCGCTGCTCGCGCTGGGCCTGCGCGCGCGCCGGCGCGCGGTGCCGACCGCCTGGTGGGTGCTGGGCGGCGGCATCGCGTTTCCGGTGGTCGTGCTGAGCGCGCTGCTCGGTCACGCGGTGATGCGCACCGCCGTCCTGTCGGCCGCGCCGGCCGGCGCGCCGCTCGTCGTCGGCATCACCGGGCACCTGTGGTGGTGGGAGGTGCGCTACCACGACGCGGCGAGCGGCCGCTGGATCGCGCTCGCCAACGAGCTGCACCTGCCCGCGGGGCGGCCCGTGCAGCTCGGGCTCGCGAGCGCGGACGTCATCCACAGCTTCTGGGTGCCGACGCTGGGCGGCAAGATGGACCTGGTGCCGGGCCGGGTGAACCGGCTCGTGATCACGCCGCAGCGCGAAGGCGTGCACCGCGGCGTGTGCGCCGAGTTCTGCGGCACGCAGCACGGGCGCATGGCGCTGCACATCGTCGTGCAGTCGCCCGCGGACTTCGAGCGCTGGCTCGCGGCGCAGGCGGCGCCCGCCGCCGCGGCCGGCGATGCGCTGCTGCAGCGCGGGCGCGCGGCGTTCCTCGCGCACGGCTGCGCCGGCTGCCACGCGGTGCGCGGCGTGGCCGAGGGCGGCGCGCTCGGTCCGGACCTCACGCACGTGGGCAGCCGGCTGCACGTGGGCGCGGGCACCGTCCCGACCGGGCGCGACGCGCTCGCGCGCTGGATCGCCGACCCGCACGTCCTGAAGCCGGGCGCGCGCATGCCCGCCTTCGGGCACCTCGACCCCGCCACGCTCGACGCGCTCGCGGCCTACCTCGCGCACCTGCGATGAATCCGAGCGAGCCCCCGCCGCGCGCGCTGCCGAGCCGCCTGCCCCGCCCGCCCGGCGAGCTCGAGCGGCTGGAAGCGGCGTGGCGCCCGCCGCGCGGCTGGCGCGCCATCGGCGCGGTCAACAACGCGTTCATCGGCAAGCTCTACATCGCCACCGCGTTCGCGTTCCTGCTGCTCGCCGGCGCGCTCGCGCTGGTGATGCGCGCGCAGCTCGCGGTGCCGGACGCCGGGCTCGTGGGTCCCGACACCTACAACCAGCTCTTCACCATGCACGGCACGGTGATGATGTTCCTGTTCGCGGTGCCGGTGGTCGAGGCGGTGGCCGTGTACCTGCTGCCCGCCATGCTGGGCGCGCGCGACCTGCCATTCCCGCGCCTGTCGGCGTACGCGTACTGGGCCTACGCGTTCGGCGGCGCGGCGTTCTTCTGCACCGTGTTCGTCGGCCTCGCGCCCGACGGCGGCTGGTTCATGTATCCGCCGCTCACCAGCCGCGCGCATTCGCCGGGGCTCAACGCCGACTTCTGGCTGCTCGGCATCGGCTTCATCGAGATCTCCGCGATCGCCGGCGCGATCGAGCTGGTCGTCGGCCTGCTGATGACGCGCGCGCCGGGCATGACGCTCGCGCGCATGCCGGTCTACGCGTGGGCCATGCTGGTGGTGGGGCTGATGATCGTGTTCGCCTTTCCCGCCGTCATCGCGGGCACGGCGCTGCTGGAGATGGAGCGCGCCTTCGACTGGCCGTTCTTCGACGCGAACCGCGGCGGCGACCCGCTGCTGTGGCAGCACCTGTTCTGGTTCTTCGGGCACCCGGAGGTCTACATCCTCTTCCTGCCCGCGGCCGGCATGGTCTCGGCCATCCTGCCCGTGGCCGTGCGCGCGCCGCTCGCGGGGCACCGCGCGATCGTCGCGGCGCTCGCCGCCATCGCCTGCTTCAGCTTCGCGCTGTGGGCGCACCACATGTTCACCGCGGGGCTCGGCGCGCTGTCGCTCAGCCTCGTGTCGGCGGCGAGCATGGCGGTGGCGGTGCCGGCGGGCGTGCAGGTGTTCGCGTGGATCGCCACGCTGTGGCGCGGCCGCGTGGCGTGGGACACGCGCACGCTGTTCCTGCTCGGCTTCCTCTTCACCTTCGTGGCCGGCGGGCTCACCGGCGTGATGGTGGCGGTGCTGCCGTTCGACGCGCAGGCGCACGACAGCTACTTCGTCGTCGCGCACCTGCACTACGTGCTCGTCGGCGGCGTCGTGTTCCCGCTCGTCGCCGCGCTGTACCACTGGCTGCCGCTCGCGAACGGGCACCGGCTCGACGAGCGGCTGGGCCGCTGGGTGTTCGGCCTCGCCTTCGGCGGCTTGCACCTCGCGTTCTTCCCGATGCACGTCGCGGGGCTGCTCGGCATGCCGCGGCGCGTGTACACGTACCCTGCCGGCCTGGGCTGGGACGCGCCGAACCTCGCGTCCTCGGCGGGCGCGGCGGCCATCGCCGCCGGCGTGGCGCTGCTGGCGTTCGACACCGTGCGCACCCTGCGGCGGCCATCGCGCCCGCACGGCGATCCGTGGCGCGGCGGCACCCTCGAATGGATCCCGACCGGGGACTACGCGACGCGCAGCATCCCGCAGGTCGACGCGCGCGACCCGCTCTGGCGCAGGCCGTCGCTGCCAGCCGAGGTCGAGCGCGGCGCGCACTGGCTGCCCGGCACCGCGACGGGCCTGCGCGAGACGCTGGTCACCGGCGCGCGCCACGCCGAGCTGCGCCACTTGCTCGTGCTGCCCGGTTCCAGCGTGCTGCCGGTGCTTGCCGCCTTCGGCACGGCGGCCTACTTCCTGCTGCTCACCGTGAAGTGGGTGGGGACCGCGCATGCCTTCGGCGCGATTGCCGTCGTGGCCACGCTCGCCTGGCTGTGGCAGACCGACCGCCAGCCCGCGGCGCGCGACGCCGAGGTGGGCGACGGCGTGCGCGTGCCGGTGGGCGCCACGGGCGCGGCGTCGCACTCGTGGTGGGCCACGGTGATCCTGGTGGTGGTGGACACGACGGTGTTCGCGTCGATGGCGTTCGCGCACGTGCACGTGGCGATGCGCGCCGACACCTGCCCGCCCGCCGGCGCCGCGCTGCCGGACGGCGCCGGCGTCGCGCTCGCGTGCGCGGCGTTCGCCCTCAGCGCCGCGCTCGTCGCGTGGAGCATGCGCGCGCTGCCGGCGCGCGTGCCCGGAGCGGCGCGCATGGCGGTGGTGTGGCTGCCGGCGGCGACGCTCGCCGTGGGCGGCTTCGCACTGCTGGCCGCGGCGCACGCCGCGGCCGGCCTCGTGCCGCGCGCGAACGCGTGGAGCGCGACGGTCGCCGCGCTGCTGTCGTACGCCGGGCTGCACGCGCTGCTGATGGTCGTCTTCGCGGCCTATCTCGTCGCGCGCGCCGCGGCGCGCCTGGTGACGCCGCGGCAGCGCGCGAGCCATGACAACGTGGCGCTGCTGTGGTGGTGCGCGTGCGCGCAGGCGGCGGCCACCGCGGTGCTGCCGCATCTCGTCGCGGCGGGGCTGCCGTGAGCCGACGGAGCGACCGCACCCTTCGACAAGCTCAGGGCAGGCTCTGCGAAGCTGTGCCGCGGAGTCGGCTCACTCAGAGCCGAGCCGACCGTTCGCAGGCGAATCGTTCACCGGCTCTGAAACGCCGGGCCGCACCCCGTGGGCCGGCGCGCCGCGGCGAGGCGCAACCCGGCGGGCCGGCGGGCCGCGGCGTGCGCCATGCGTGGGGCAGCGCCGAGGATGCCCCCGTGACGACTGCCGCCCGCGGAGCGGCCCGATGAGCGGTCCGATGAGCCCGGGCGCGCCGTTCTTCGCCGCCGCCGTGCGCACCTCGCTGCCCTTGTGGCTGTGGGCCGGCCACTTCGCGTTCTGCTACGTCGCGGTGGCGGTCGGCTGCCACGCCGGCTGGCACGAGGCGGCATGGCACGGCGCGTCCGCGTTGCGCTGGGCGCTCGCGGGCGCGAGCGCGCTGGCGCTGGCGGCCGCGGTCGCGCTGCTGGGGCTCGCGTGCCGCAGCCGCCCGGGGCCGGCGCGCCCCTTGCAGGATGTCGCGCGACGCCTCGTCGCGGTGATGGCGCTGGTGGGCATCGCGTGGACGACCTGGCCCGCCCTGTGGCTGCCGGCCTGCCAGCCGTCGTGACCACAGGCCGCGCGGCCGGGTGCGCGCAGTTTTCCGCACCACGACGATGGCCGATCGGGGGGCCGGCGGCGGCACGGTTGTGCAGTGCACAATGACCCCCATGGACCGATCCCGCAGTTGCATTCCGATGTTCGTTTCCCTCACCCGCACCGTGCGGGAGGAAGCGATGCCGCCCGCCGTCCGCGAAGAGGCGTACCGCCTGCTGGACGAGCTGGCGGGGAGCGCCGGCACGCCGCACTTCGCCACGGTGCTGGCCGCCTTTTCCGCGCTCGTGGGCCAGAGCGCGGATCTCGGCGCCGCGGTTCGCGCCTTCGTGCCCGCCCTGCAGGCGCTCGCGGGCCGATGGGCAGAGCACGCCGGCCCCGAAGCCTCGCACCCCGCCACGCGCCAACCCGCCGAGCCGCCCGCACCGCCCGCCCGCTGACGCGCCCGGGCACCCGCTCGCCGACGCGCGGCGCGCTGCCGCTCGTGCGCATCCCGGCGCGCCGACCCGGCGCGGCCGCGGCGGTGATGGACCGCTCGCCGTTCAACGAAAGGGCGCTCTTCCGCTTCGGTCCGGCAGGCAGGCTCGTGCGGACCGCATGGCAGCGCGCACGGCGCCGAGGCCGTGCGCGCGCCTGCGCGGCCGGGGCGGTGCCCCGGGCGCGTTCAGATCGATTGCAGCGGCGCGGTCCCCGAGACCGATGCCGCGCCGCGCGCCTTGCGGCCCTCGACGAACTGCTTCATGCGGTCGAGGTCGTCCTCGAATTCGCGCTTCGGGTCGGCGCCGAACAGCCTCGAGACGGCATCGCCCAGCGCCCCTGCCGGCGGGCGGTACGACAGGTGCACCGTCGCGCGCGTGCCGTTGCCTTCGGGCATGAACGTGACGCGCCCTTCGTTCTGCACGGTGCTGCCGGGCTCGCTTTCCCAGGCCACCTCGTTGGGGCGGTTCAGGTGGGTGACCGCGTCCCATTCGACACCGATGCCCGCGGGCCCGCGGACCTTCCAGTGCGAGCGCTGGCCGTCGAGCGGCTGCACGCCCTGCACATTCGACATGAAGCGCGGGAAGTTCTCGTAGTTGGCCCAGGTGTCGAACACCTCGGCGACGGGCGCGTCGATGTAGAGGCTCTTCTGCAGCTCGATGCAGCCGGAGGCGTTGGTGCCCCGGGCGCCCACCTTTTCCCGGATGCGGTCGATCGTGCCGGTACGCTGCATCGCATACAGGCCCGCGCCGATCGCGGCGGCGGCCAGGATCGCGCCGCTGCCGGGCATGCGGCGCCCGGCGCCGAGCGCGTCGGCCGTGTCGTCCGCGGCCGCGGACAGCTCGTCCTGCCCCGCGTGCGACGCCCGCTTCGCCCGATCAGGCAATTCGCGCGCCCGCGCCAGCACGTCGTGCATCAGCGCGCTCGCCCGGTCCACGGCGTCGTGCAGCGTTTCGGCCGCGGCGGAGGTGGCCCGGCTCGTCGCGCTGCGCGCGCTGGACGCCAGGGCCGCGGCCGATTCGGTGGCGTGGCTGGGCAGCATCGACTGGATGCGATCGGCCGAGGTGCTGGCCAGGCGCGAGCCGGCGTCGAGCGCCGACTGCCCGGCGTCGAGCAGGGCGGCGCGCCGGCGCGGCGAGGCGAGCGCGTAGACGAGCAGCGCGCCGACGCCGGCCGCGACGATCGTCAGCGTGGTGTTCGAAGGACGGCGGGTGTACATGGAGTCCATCTGGAAATCTCCCGTTGAGGTCGATGGGAAAAGGCAGGCAACCGGCATTCCCGGGTCGGGCGAGCGATCCCTCCTGACCCAGGGGATTGCCGGTCGCCGCGCGTGCTGCGGCCGCGACCAAGGGCAGGCGGCCGCCGCGCCGGGCGCCCGCATCATGGGCTCGCCCCGACCCTTCGACAAGCTCAGGGTGAACGCCGCCCGCGCCCGCCCAGCTGCCGCGCGCGCCGCCGCTGCGCGAGCGGCCGATGCCCCGCGAGCTCGCGCTCGATGCCGTCGTTGAGCCGCTGGCGCAGCTCGAGCACCGCCTCCACGTGCCCGTACACGCCCGGGAAGCGCATGTCGAGCCACAGCCACAGCGAGCACGCGCGCAGCGCCTGCTCCATGCGGTCCAGGCGGCTGTGGCCGTCCACGTCGTCGAGGAACCACGGCGTGCCCGCGCAGCCCGCGAGCGCGTGGCGGCTGCTCCAGTCGAGGAACTCCTGCACCTGCGACTCGGTGCGCACGTCCACCGGGGCCTGCGCATAGACGAAGCGCTCGCGCAGCGTGAGCCGGCCGGCGCTGCCGTCGAGCGCCTCGGCGAGCTCGAGCATCGTGTCCAGCTCGGCCACCGCGAAGTGCGCATCGTCGAGCCTGAGCTGGTCGACGAACACGCCCAGCACGTCGCGCAGCCGCGCGAGCTGCAGGCGCGCGGCGATGGTGTCGACGTGCCAGGCGTTCGGCGCGACCGGCGCCTTGAAGCCGGGCGGCGCGTGCAGCTTGCGCGGCAGCAGGTCCTTCAGCACGCGCGCCGCGTCGGGCTCGGCCTCGACCAGCACGCCGGCGAAGCCTTCCTCGTGCAGGCCGAAGCGCCCGGCGCGGCCCGCGATCTGGTGCACCTCGGACTCGGTGAGCGGGCGGTCCTCCTGCCCGTCGAACTTGACCATGGTGCTGAACAGCACGCGCCGGATCGGCAGGTTGAGCCCCAGGCCGATCGCGTCCGTCGCCACCAGGATGTGCGACTCGCCCGTGGCGAAGCGCTCGGCCTCGCGGCGCCGCACCTCCGGCGGCAGCGCGCCGTAGACGACCGAGACGGGGTGGCCGTCGGCGGCGATGCGGTCGCGCAGCGCGAGCACGTCGCGGCGGCTGAAGGCCACCACCGCGTCGCCGTGCCGCAGCGCGGCCACCGGCACCGGCCGGGCGAGGCGCTGCACGTGCTGCTTGCGGTCGAAGACGCGCACGGCGCAGCGCTCGCCGCACAGGCCCAGCAGGTTCTCGATCGCGGGCACCGCGTGCTCCGAGCAGATGACGACGAGCTCGTTGGCCGGCACGCCCACGATCGCCTGCGTCCACGCCCAGCCGCGCGACGCGTCGAAGATCATCTGCGCCTCGTCGATCACGGCCACGTCGACCGGCCGCCGCGTGTCGACCATCTCGATGGTGCTCGAGACGATGTGCGCGCCCGGAGCGGGCACGTTCTCCTCGCCGGTCAGCAGCGAGCACGCGACGCCGCGCGCCACCAGGCGGTCGCGCCCTTCCAGGGCGAGCAGGCGCAGCGGCGCCAGGTAGGCGCCGTCGTACGCCTGCGCGAGCCGCTCGAAAGCGGCGTGCGTCTTGCCGCTGTTCGGCGGGCCCACGTAGAGCGTCACGCTGCGCTGCAGGCGGCGCGCCAGGGCGAACATGCCGGGGTAGCCCTCGAAGGCGAGCTCGCGATGCAGCCCGTCCAGCGTGTCGCGCTCGCGCGCGTCGCGCGCCCAGCGCTCCTGCGCGCGCGTGCAGGCCGCCTTCAGCGCGGCGAGCGGCTGGGGCTGCGCGCATTCGGCCTGCAGGCGCGGGCGCAGCGCGTCGAGGTGCCGGGGATGGCTGGCGCGGCTCGCGGCCACCAGCGCGTCGAGGTGGGCCGCGAGCTCGGCCGCGAACGGGCACGCCGGCGGCGCGCCGAGCGCCGCGCGCAGCGCGTCGGCGTCGCCGGTGCGGTAGAAGGCCCACACCGCCTCCTGCGCGACGGGCACGCGGCACGCGAGCGTCAGCGACCACCGCGCTGCGGCGAGCGGCAGCGGCTCGCTCGCCAGGCGCGTCCACGTGCCGGCGCGGCGGTCGAGGCCCAGCGCCTGCAGCGCGGCCGTGCGCTCCACCATGCGCGCGCGGGCGGCCGGGCCGTGGCCCACCGCGTCGAGGTGCGCGAGCGCACTGTCCATCAGCCCGGGCGCGATCCACCGGCTCGGCCGCGCGCCGGCGGCCGCGGGCTGCAGCAGCACGAAGCCGAGGCGGTCGAGCTGCCGCTCGGCGTCGGCGCCGTGCTCGTCCATCAGGTCGACGGCGTTCAGCACCTGCGGCAGGCTGTACGCGGCCTGACGGATGCGGGCGAGCTGCGCGGCGTCGATGTGCGGCGGCACGCGCGCGGCGTGGCTCGGATCGGGCAGGCTGGGCGTTGCCGGCAGGTCGGCCGGCGCGTGACGGGGATGCAGGGACACTCGCAGTGCAACGGCGTTCGGCCGCGGATCGCGGCATCGGCCGGCCCTGGGCACCGGCGCCGCCGCGTCTTGTCGTTCGGGCCCCGGTGGATTCGCCCGCGCGCGTTTCGTTCCGCCGGCATCGCGGGCATCGCGGGCGTGCTTGAATGCGAGCCCCGGCCCGGCGCCCCCCGGGTCGCCGCCCGACGCGCCCCGGAGGTCCCATGCACCGCTCGCTTCCCCCCACCCCGCGCCTGCCGTGCGCATCTCGCCGCAGCCGCCGATGAACGGCGCGCACACGCTGGTCCACACCCTGCTGGACAGCGGGGTCGACGTCTGCTTCGCCAACCCCGGCACGTCGGAGATGCATTTCGTCGCCGCGCTCGACCGCGTCCCCGGCATGCGCTGCGTGCTGGGCCTGTTCGAGGGCGTGGCGACGGGCGCGGCCGACGGGTACTACCGCATGACCGACCGTCCCGCGGCCACGCTGCTGCACCTCGGCCCCGGCCTGGCCAACGGCCTGGCGAACCTGCACAACGCGAAGAAGGCGCGCTCGGGCATCGTCAACATCGTGGGCGACCACGCCACCGCGCACCTCGCGCTCGACGCGCCGCTCACCGCCGACGTGCACGGCGTCGCCGCGCCGATGTCGCACTGGGTGCGCACGGTGGACTCGGTCGACGCCCTCGCGGCCGACGGGCGCGCGGCGGTGGCGCAGGCGCGCGCGCGCCCGGGCCGCATCGCCACGCTGATCCTGCCCGCGGACAAGGCGTGGTCGGAGGCGGCCGGCGCGCCCGTGCGGCAGGGCCCCGTGCCCGAGGCCGCGCCGGACGCGCTCGACGCCGGCGCGATCGAGCGCACGGCGCAGGCGCTGCGCACGCAGGGCGCCTCGACGCTGCTGCTGCTCGGCGGCCGGGCGCTGCGCGCGGACGCGACGCGCTGGGCCGGCCGCATCGCCGCGGCCACCGGGTGCGCGGTGATGTCCGAGTTCTACGGCGCGCGGCTGGAGCGCGGCGCCGGCCGCGCGGCGATCCCGCGCGTGCCCTACGCGGTCGACGCCGCGGTCGCCGCCCTCGCACGCTTTCGCCACATCATCCTGGTGGGCGCCGCCGAGCCGGTGGCGTTCTTCGCCTATCCCGGCAAGCCCGGCCGGCTCGCGCCCCCGGGCTGCCGCTTCACCGCGCTCGCGACGCCGGCGCACGACGCCGAGCGCGCGCTCGCGGCGCTGTGCGACGCGCTCGATGCCGCGCACCTCGCCTGCCCCGTGCTGGACCAGGCGGTCCCGGGCGCCGAGGCCGGCGCCGGGCCGCTCGACTCGGCGTCGATCGCGAGCGTGCTGGCCGCGCTCATCCCGGAGGACGCCATCGTCGTCGACGAGGCGATCTCCACCGGCCGCGCGTTCGACCGGCCCACCTCCACCGCCGCGCCGCACGACTGGCTGACCGGCATGGGCGGCTCGATCGGCTACGGCCTGCCCGTGGCGGTCGGCGCTGCGCTCGGCGCCCCCGGCCGCAAGGTGATCGCGCTCGAAGGCGACGGCAGCGCGATGTACACGCCGCAGGCGCTGTGGACGATGGCGCGCGAAGGGCTCGACGTCACCGCCGTCGTCTTCGCCAACCGCTCGTACCAGATCCTGCGCGGCGAATTCGCCGGCGTGGGCGCCGGCGCCCCGGGGCAGCGCGCGACCGACATGCTGACGTTCGACCGGCCTGCGCTCGACTGGGTCGCGCTCGGCCGCGGCCTGGGCGTGCCGGCGGCCCGCGTGGAATCGCCCGCGGCCTTCGCCGCGGCGCTGCGCCGCGCGCTGGATTCGGGCGGCCCCGGCCTGATCGAGGTCGTGCTGTAGCGCGAACGGAGGAACGACGACATGGCCGAGGATCCCGACGCGACGGCGGACGGCGACCCGTCGTCCCTGCGCGGCCTGCACGCGGTGTGCGACCCGGCGCGCCGCACGGTGCTGGGCGGCGGCCTGGGCGCGGCGGCGGCCGCGCTGCTCGCGCCGTTGTCGGGCATGGCGGCGCTGCCCGGCGCCCCGCGCGACGACCGCGGGCCGCTGCTCGGCTTTCGCGGCGTGCCGGTGTCGCGCGCCGACGCGGTGGTCGTGCCCGAGGGCTACAGCGCGCACGTGCTCGCGGCCTGGGGCGATCCCGTGGGCCTGCCCGGCGGCAGTCCCGCCTTCGCGCCCGACGCGGGCAACACCGCCGCGGAGCAGGAAGCGCAGATGGGCATGCATCACGACGGCATGCACTACGTCGCGCAGCGCGGCTCCGACGCCGGCCTGCTGGTGACGAACCACGAGTACACCGACGAAGGGCTGCTGCATGCCGACGGCCGGGCGAACTGGTCGGCGCAGAAGGTGCGCAAGTCGCAGGCGGCGCACGGCGTCTCGGTGATCGAGGTCGCGCGGCGCGGCGGGCGCTGGGAAGTGGTGCGGCCGTCCCGGTGGGCGCGCCGCATCACCGCCGCCACGCCGATGGCGATCGGCGGCCCGGCCGCCGGCCACGCGCTGCTGCGCACCGCGGCCGATCCGCGCGGCGAGCGCGTGCTCGGCACGCTGAACAACTGCGCGAGCGGCATCACGCCGTGGGGCACGGTCCTCACGTGCGAGGAGAACTTCGTCGTCTACTTCAAGGCCCCCGGCGAGCCCGACGCGCACCAGCGCCGCTGGGGCCTGCGCCGCGGCGAGGGGGGAGGCTACCGCTGGCACGAGCACGACGAGCGCTTCGACGCGGCGCGCCACCCGAACGAGCCGAACCGCTTCGGCTGGGTGGTCGAGATCGATCCGGTCGACCCCGGCAGCACCCCGGTCAAGCGCACGGCGCTCGGCCGCGCGGCGCACGAGGGCGCCACGGTGGCGCTCACGCGCGACGGCCGCGCCGTGGTCTACATGGGCGAGGACGCGGCCTTCGAGTACGTCTACAAGTTCGTGAGCCGCGACCGCGTGCGGCCCGGCGGCTTCGCCGCCAACGCGGGCCTGCTCGACCAGGGCACGCTGCACGTCGCGCGCTTCGACGCGAACGGCCGCGGGCGCTGGCTGCCGGTGGTGCACGGCCGGGGTCCGCTCACGCCGTCGAACGGCTTCGCCGACCTCGGCGAGGTGCTGGTGAAGACACGCCAGGCGAGCGACCTGCTGGGCGGCACGCGGATGGACCGCCCCGAGTGGATCGCGGTCGACCGGCAGGGCCGGGTCTACTGCGCGCTGACCGGCAACCCCTACCGCGGCGCGCCGGACCACCCGGGCGTGGACGCGGCCAACCCGCGCGCGGGCAACACGATGGGCCACATCGTGCGCTGGCAGGAGCACGGCGACTTCGATGCCGCGGGCTTCGACTGGGACCACTTCGTGCTGGCCGGCGACCCGGCCAACGAGCGCGCCGAAGCGCAGGGCAACGTCCGCGGCGACGCCTTCGGCGGCCCCGACGGCTTGTGGTGCGACGCGCGCGGCGTGCTGTGGATCCAGACCGACGTCTCGGGCTCGGCGACGGGCCGGGGCGAAGCGGCGCGGCTCGGCAACAACGCCATGCTCGCGGCGGACCCGCGCACCGGCGAGATCCGGCGCTTCCTCGTCGGGCCGGTCGGCTGCGAGATCACCGGCGCCACCGGCACGCCGGACGGCCGCACGATGTTCGTCAACATCCAGCATCCCGGCGAAGGCCCGGGCGAGCGCGGCGACCCGCGCCACCCGCGCCGCAGCTCGAGCTGGCCCGACCACCGCCCCGCCGGCCGGCCGCGCTCGGCGACCGTCGTGATCCGCCGGGACGACGGCGGCCCGATCGGGACGTGAGCGAAGCGGCCGTCAGCGCGGCGCGGGTGCTGCCGCGGGCGCGCCGGCGGGGCGCGCTTGCGCGGGCGCGCCGCCCGCGGCCGCCATGCCGCGCGCCACGTCCACGCGCATCAGCAGCGCCAGCCCGGCGACGAAGA
>Ga0075429_100000422_pt1 | contig 31585 bp, 28 predicted proteins | sample RhiMetdeltSRZDD3_FD_75295 | JGI IMG/M metagenome (GOLD analysis project Ga0075429, IMG submission 75295) | Populus rhizosphere microbial communities from Tennessee, USA - Rhizosphere MetaG P. deltoides SRZDD3 | ecosystem: Host-associated > Plants > Roots > Rhizosphere > Soil | place: USA...
GTGCGCATCGGCGACAACAAGGGCGCGCGCTACGCCTCCGACAACTTCTGGATGATGGGCGACACCGGCCCGTGCGGCCCGTGCACCGAGATCTTCTACGACCACGGCCCCGAGGTCGCGGGCGGGCCGCCCGGCTCGCCGGAGCAGGACGGCGACCGCTACATCGAGATCTGGAACAACGTGTTCATGCAGTTCAACCGCGACGAGGCGGGGGTGATGCACAAGCTGCCCAAGCCGAGCGTGGACACCGGCATGGGGCTCGAGCGCCTCACCGCGGTGCTGCAGGGCGTGCACTCGAACTACGAGATCGACGTGTTCGTGAACCTGCTGGCGGCGGCGAAGAAGGCCGTGGACGCGGCGGGCGCGCAGGACTGCGACAGGGACGCGCCGTCGCTCAAGGTCGTCGCCGACCACATCCGCGCGTGCGCCTTCACCGTCGTCGACGGCGTCATCCCGGGCAACGCGGGCCGCGGCTACGTGCTGCGGCGCATCGCGCGGCGCGCCATCCGCCACGGCTACAAGCTGGGCGCGCGCAAGCCCTTCTTCCACGCGCTGGTGCCCGCGCTCGTGCAGGAGATGGGCGGCGCCTATGCCGAGCTGCGCCAGCACGGCGCGCGCGCGAGCGAGGTGCTGAAGCAGGAGGAGGAGGCGTTCTTCCGCACCATCGCCAACGGCATGGAGATCCTGGAGCGCGCGCTCGCCGGCGGCACGAAGGTGCTGGACGGCGACACCGCCTTCAAGCTGCACGACACCTACGGCTTTCCCGTCGACCTCACCGCCGACGTGTGCCGCGAGCGCGGCGTCACGGTGGACGAGGCGCGCTTCGAGGCGCTGCTGGGCGAGCAGCGCCGCCGCGCGCGCGAGGCCGGCAGGTTCCGCATGGCGCAGGGCCTCGAGTACGCGGGCAGCCCCACCACCTTCCACGGCTACGACGCGCTCGCGCACGACACCGCGCGCGTCGTCGCGATCTACGTCGAGGGCACGCCGGCGGACCGCGCCAACGCGGGCGACGACGCCGTCGTCGTGCTCGACCACACGCCGTTCTACGCCGAGAGCGGCGGCCAGGTGGGCGACACCGGCGAGCTGCGCAACGCCGCGGCGCGCTTCCTGGTGGAGGACACCGTGAAGATCCAGGCCGACGTGTACGGCCACCACGGGCGCGTGGCCGAGGGCGCCGTCGCGGTGGGCGACGTGGTGAACGCCCGCGTCGACGCCGACAAGCGCGCGCGCACCATGCGCAACCACAGCGCCACGCACCTCATGCACAAGGCGCTGCGCGAGGTGCTCGGGCCGCACGTGCAGCAGAAGGGCTCGCTGGTCGACGCCGAGCGCACGCGCTTCGACTTCGCGCACCATGCCCCCCTGACCGACGAGCAGGTCCGCCGGGTCGAGGCGATCGTCAACGCCGAGATCCTCGCCAACGCGCCCACCCAGGCGCGCGTGATGCCGATCGACGAGGCGCACAAGAGCGGCGCCATGATGCTGTTCGGCGAGAAGTACGGCGACACGGTGCGCGTGCTCGACATCGGCACGAGCCGCGAGCTGTGCGGCGGCACGCACGTGCAGCGCACGGGCGACATTGGGCTGTTCAAGGTGGTCGCCGAAGGCGGCGTCGCCGCGGGCGTGCGCCGCATCGAGGCGGTGACGGGCGACAACGCGCTCGCCTACGTGCAGTCGCTGGAAGACACGGTGAACCGCGTGGCCGGCACGCTGAAGGCCTCGCCCGCCGAGCTGCAGGGCCGCGTGGCCGGCGTGCTGGAGCAGGTGCGCTCGCTCGAGCGCGAGCTCGCCGCCCTGAAGGGCCGGCTGGCCTCGGCGCAGGGCGACGACCTCGTCGCGCGCGCCACCGACGTGCGCGGCATCAAGGTGCTGGCGGCCACGCTGGACGGCGCGGACGCGAAGACGCTGCGCGAGACGATGGACAAGCTCAAGGACAAGCTGAAGACGGCCGCCATCGTGCTGGCCGCGGTGGACGGCGGCCGGGTGCAGCTCGCCGCCGGCATCACCGCCGACAGCGTGTCGCGCCTCAAGGCGGGCGAGCTCGTCAACTTCGTCGCCCAGCAGGTGGGCGGCAAGGGCGGCGGCAAGCCCGACCTGGCCATGGCGGGCGGCACCGACGCCTCGCGCCTCGGGGCCGCGCTGGATTCGGTGCCGGGCTGGGTCGCCGAACGCGTGTAGCCGCTGGCGCGGCGCTGCCGCGCACGCTGCGGCCTCCGGCTGGACGCACCGGGACAACGATGCCGATGCCCGCAGGGGCTTGCGGTAAAGCTTGCCGACGGCCTGCCGCGAGGGAGCGCTGACTCGCGCGCCGGCCCGCGCGCCGTCGAGCGCCCGTAGCAACCGGTAACGGTCGGCCGCGTCGATGCGGCTCGCCGCCGCGGGCTCGCCGTCCCGACCCCGGGCTTTGTCCGGGCTTTCCGCAAGTTGCCAATCCGGTCGACACTCCGGGTTGGCACAGCACGTGCTGAACCTCTCGAGGAGCCTCCTCACGATGTCGGCAAGCGGCAAGACCGTCCTCCTGGTCGACGACGACACCACCAACCTCGAGATGCTGGGCGAGATCCTGCGCGCCGAGGGCTATACGGTGGTGTGCGCGCGCAACGGCGCGGAAGCGCTGGCGTGCCTGCGCGCCGCGCAGCCCGACGTGGTGATGCTCGATTACGTCATGCCCCAGATGGACGGCGCCACCACCATCGGGGCGCTGCGCCTGGAACCGTCCACGAAGGACGTCGCCATCGTCATGACGAGCGGGTTGCCCGAGGAGATGGTCAAGCCGCGCTGCAGCGGCTACGACGCCTTCCTGCAGAAGCCGATCGCGATCGAGCAGGTGCTGGAGACGATTTCCGCGCTGTCGCGGGTGCCCTGAGCCGACGCAGCGACCGCACCCTTCGACAGGCTCAGGACAGGCCCTTCGACAGGCTCAGGACAGGCCCTGCGAAGCTGTGCCGCGGAGTCGGCTCACTCAGAGCCGAGCCGACGGTTCGCAGGCGAATCGTTCACAGGCTCTGAGCCGACGGGGTTCGCAGGCGAATCGCTCACAGGCTCCGAAGCCCGCGCCCGCGCCGCCCGCGGCGCGGGGAGCGGCTGGGCGCGCGGGTTGCTGCCCACCGGGCATCCCCCTGCGGTCCGCATGAAGGAGCGCCATGGACACCGCCGCCGTTCTCGGAAAGCTCTCGCCGTCCATCACGAAGATGATCCGCATGGACCATTCGCACGTGATGGCGACGGCGCACAGGTTCGCCGCCGACGCCCCCGCGGACAGGAAGAAGGCGGTCGTCACGGCCGTCTGCCGGGCGCTGGAGGTGCACGCCCAGCTGGAAGAGGAGATCTTCTACCCGGCGCTGCGCGAGGTCTGCGGCGACGACGAGGTGCTGCGCAAGGCCCAGCCCGAGCACGACGAGGCGAAGCGCCTCATCGCCGAGCTCCGCGCGACGGACGCCGCCGACGCCCGCTGCGGCGACACCTTCATGCGGCTCATGCGCCAGGTGATGCACCACGTGGCCGACGAGGAAGCGGTGCTGCTGCCCGCCGCCGAGAAGCTGCTGGCGGACCGCCTGGGTGTCCTCGGCGCGCAGATGACCCGGCGCCGGCTGCAGCTCGTCGCGCCGCACGCGGGCGAGATGGCCACCGCCACCGCCCGCGCCATGCCGGCCGGCACCATGCTGGTGGCCGGGGGGCTGCTGACGGGCGCCTACCTCATCAGCCGCGGGCTCGCGCAGCGCCGCCACACCCCGCACTGAGCCGCCCCGCCGCGGCCCTCGCGGGCAGAGCGCGCCGCGCCGTTGCGCCCGCGCAAGCCCCCGGGTCTTGAAATCGATCCGGCATGCCACTAATTCCGGGTCGGAAGCCGCCGGGTTCGGTCATCCCGCCGGTGTCCGGGGCCCCTGCATGGGGCGTCACCACTGAACGGAGGAAAAGTCATGTATGAATCGATGCTGAACTTTCCGGGCGGCCTGTTCGGCGAGTTCGATCGCCTGCGCCGCGAACTGGACGACGTGTTCGGCGTCTCGGGCCTGCCGAGCAGCATCCGTTCCGTCGCGCCGGGCGCCGTCCCCGCGATCAACGTCGGCCGCACGCCGACCAGCGTGGAGGTCTACGCCTTCGCGCCGGGCATGGACGCGTCGAAGTTCGAAGTGACGCTCGACCGCGGCGTGCTGCGCATCTCGGGCGAGCGGCCCTCGGCCATTCCCGCGCAGGACGACAAGGTCCAGGTCTACAGCCGCGAGCGCGGCACGGGCGCCTTCATGCGCGCCGTCTCGCTGCCCGACGACATCGACCCGGCGCAGGTGCGCGCCTCGTACCGCGACGGCGTGCTGATGGTGAGCATCGCGCGCCGCGAGTCGGCGCAGCCGACGCGCATCTCGGTCCAATGAAGGAGGAACGCATCATGAGCGACGACAAGCAATCCATCCAGAACACCCGCGAGCAGGACATGCGCTCGACGCTGCCGCGCTGCGACGTGTTCGAGGACGAGTCGGGCATCACGCTGCTGGCCGACCTGCCCGGCGTCCCGCGCGAGAACCTCGAGCTGAAGGTCGAGGGCGACACGCTGCTCATCGAGGGCACCGTGCAGCCGCAGACGCCCGACGGGCTCGAGGCCGTCTATGCCGAGGTCCGCGTGCCGCGCTTCCGCCGCAGCTTCACCCTGAGCCGCGAGCTGGACTCGCAGCGCATCGACGCCAACCTGAAGGACGGCGTGCTCACGCTGCGCATCCCGAAAGCCGAGCATGCGCAGCCCCGGCGCATCTCGGTCCAGGCGGGCTGACCGCGGGCTTCACGGGAGCAAGCAGCCATGGCACGCATGGATCAGGTGAAGCACGGGCTGGAGCAGGCCTGGGGATCGCTCGCCGAGGGCTGGCGCGAGCTCGGCCAGCGCGCCACGGGCGCGCTGACGCGCTTCAAGCCCGGCCCGACCACGGGCAGCGCCGTCGACGACCTGCAGCTGCTGAGCGGCTGGGCCTTCCTGGCCGCCGACGTCTTCGAGGACGACGACAAGGTGGTCGTGCGGCTGGAGGCGCCCGGCATGCGGCGCGAGGACTTCCACGTCGAGCTGGACGGCGGCGTGCTGTCGGTGCGCGGCGAGAAGCGCTTCGAGCGCGAGAGCGGCACGGGGCGCTACCGCGTGGTGCAGTGCGCGTACGGCCGATTCCGCCGGGAGGTCGCACTGCCGGTGGCGGTGCAGTCGGACCTCACGCGGGCGACCTATCGCGACGGCGTGCTGCGCATCGAGCTGCCGAAGGCGGAAGGGGCGAAGGCGCGGAAGGTGGACGTCGGGTGACGTCCGTCGGGGCCGCGGTGACCTCGCGCGTCGCGCGAGGTCACTTCTCCACGAAGGCCCGCTCGATCACGTAGTCCCCCGGCTCCCCCTGGCGCGGGCTGATGCGGAACCCGCGCGCATCCAGCAGGCCGCACGTGTCCTTCAGCATCGCCTCGCTGCCGCAGATCATCACGCGGTCGATGGAGGGGTCGATCGGCGGCAGGCCGATGTCGGCCGCGAGCTTGCCCGACTCGATGAGGTCGGTGAGGCGGCCCATGTTGCGGAAGGCCTCGCGCGTCACGGTGGGGTAGTACACGAGCTTGTCGCGCAGCATCTCGCCCAGGATCTCGTGCTGCGGCAGCTGGTGCTGGAAGAAGTCGGCGTAGGCGAGCTCGTCGACCTGCCGCACGCCGTGCACCAGCACCACCTTCTCGAAGCGCTCGTAGGTGTCGGGGTCCTGGATGATGCTGATGAACGGCGCCAGGCCGGTGCCCGTCGACAGCAGGTACAGGTGCTTGCCGGGGTTCAGGTCGTCGAGCACCAGCGTGCCCACCGGCTTGCGGCCCACGATGATCTCGTCGCCGGGCTGCAGGTGCTGCAGGCGCGAGGTGAGCGGCCCGTTCGGCACCTTGATGCTGAAGAACTCGAGGTGCTCGTCGTGGTTGGCGCTCGCCACGCTGTAGGCGCGCATCAGGGGCTTGCCGTCCACGCGCAGGCCCAGCATCACGAAGTGGCCGTTGCGAAAGCGCAGGCCGGGGTCGCGGGTGGTGCGAAACGAGAAGAGCGTGTCGTTCCAGTGATGGACGTGCAGGACGCGTTCGGTGCCGATGTTTGCCATGGTGGATCGAGTGGACGGGGTGCGCCGCAAGCCGGACGCCGGGGCGTGCCGGGCGGAGGACCGCCTCGTTCCGGGCCACGGAAAGGGGTCGTCGGCGCGAAGTCCGGGATAGTACCACTTGCGCCTGCGAAATGGCCAGGGCGCGGCGGTTCGGCCGTACGCTCCCGGGTCCGACAGGAGCCCGCGCCATGAGCTTGACCATCCGACGCGCGTCGCCCCGGGATGCCGCGGCCTACGCCCGGATCATGGGCGACCCCGCCGTCTTCGCCGGCCTGATGCAGCTGCCCTACACCAGCGAGGAGGTGTGGCGCGCTCGGCTGGCCGACAGCTGCGAGCCGGGCAAGGCGGACCTGCTGCTGGCCGCCGAGATGGACGGCGACGTGGTGGGCAGCGCCGGCCTGCATCCCGTGGGCCCGTCGCCGCGCCGCCGCCACGTGATGGTGCTGGGCCTCTCCGTGGCTCCCCCGGCGCAGCGCCGCGGGGTGGGCTCGGCGCTGATGGCCGCGATGTGCGACTACGCCGACCGATGGGCCGGCATCCTGCGGCTGGAGCTCACCGTCTACACCGACAACGCGCCTGCGATCGCGCTCTACCGCAAGTTCGGCTTCGAGGTGGAGGGCACGCACCGGGCGTACGCGATGCGCGACGGCCGCTACGCGGACGTGCACGCGATGGCGCGGCTGCATCCGGACCCGCCGCGCATCCAGGAGGTGCTGCCCCTCGCGCAGGGCGGCAGAGGGCCGGGGTGAGCCGGCACTGCGACCGCATCCTTCGGACAAGCTCAGGACAGGCCCTTCGACAAGCTCAGGCCGGGCCCTTCGACAAGCTCAGGACAGGCGCCCGCGGGAGCGCGCGCGCTTCACACCATCGTGTCCCAGGGGGCCGAGAGGCGGACCGCGCCGTTGATCACGCCGACCATCGAATACGTCTGCGGGAAGTTGCCCCACAGCTCGTGCGTGGCCGCATGCAGGTCCTCCGACAGCAGCCCCACATGATTGCGGTGGGCGAGCAGCGACTCGAAGATCTCGCGCGCCTGCGCGGTGCGGCCGATGCGCGCGAGCGCGTCGATGCGCCAGAACGAGCACACGTTGAACGCCGTCTCGGGCTTGCCGAAGTCGTCGGGCGCCTCGTAGCGCCGCATGAACGGGCCGTCGCAGAGCGTCGACTCCAGCGCCTCGACGGTCTTCACGAAGCGCGGATCCTTCGGGTCGATGAACCCCACCTCGGCCATCAGCAGCACGCTCGCGTCGAGGTCCTTGCCGCCGAAGCTCTCCACGAACGCCTGGCGCTTCTCGTTCCACGCCTGCTCGAGGATCTTGCGGCGCACGGCGTCGGCGCGGCCGCGCCAGTACGCGGTGCGCTCGCTCTTGCCGAGCACCGCGGCGATCTTCGCCAGCCGGTCGCACGCCGCCCAGCACATGAGCGAGGAGGAGGTGTGCACGCGCGCGCGCGTGCGCAGCTCCCACATGCCGGCGTCGGGCTGGTCGTGGAAGCGCCACGCCTGCTCGCCCACGCCCTCGAGCTCGAGGAAGTCGCGCAGGTCCGGGCGGCGGAACAGGCGGTGGTCGAAGAACGACTGCGCCGCCCCGAGCAGGATGTTGCCGTACACGTCGTACTGGAAATGCTCGAACGCCTGGTTGCCCACGCGCACGGGGCCCATGCCGCGGTAGCCGGACAGGTGCGGCACGAAGGCCTCGGTGAGCGTCTTCTCCAGGCCGATGCCGTACAGCGGCTGCACGTGGCCGCCGCGCGAGCTGCGCACGACGTCGTGCAGCCAGCGCAGGTAGTCCTCCATCGTGCCCACCTCGGACAGGCTGTTGAGCGCGCGCACGACGAAGAACGCGTCGCGCAGCCAGCAGAAGCGGTAGTCCCAGTTGCGCTCGGTGCGCGGCGCCTCGGGGATGCTCGTGGTCATCGCGGCGACGATGGCGCCGGTCTCCTCGAACTGGCAGAGCTTGAGGGTGATGGCCGAGCGGATCACCGCGTCCTGCCATTCGAGCGGCAGCGCGAGGCGCCGCGTCCAGTGGCGCCAGTACAGCGCGGTCTGCTCCTCGAAGTCGCGCGCGGTGTCCTCGATGCCGCCGGGCAGCGTCTCGTCGGGGCCCAGCAGCAGGCTCACCGGCGCCTGCAGCGAGAACCAGGTGCCGTCGAGCAGGTAGGTGAGCGGCGCGTTCGTGTTGAGCCGCAGTGTGCCGGCCGGCAGCTCGAAGCGCAGGTGGTTGCTGCCGCGCGTGAGGCGCGGCGTCTGCGTGCCCCAGTCCCCGCGCGGGCGCACGACGAAGCGCACGCGCGGATGGCCGACGAGCGGGCGCACGCGGCGCACGATCTGCGCCGGGCGGAAGGCGCGGTCGCGCGTGAAGAAGCGCGGGCAGAAGTCGGTGATCTCGATGCCTTCGCCGGCGGCGTCGAACAGGCGCGTGCGCAGCAGCGCCGTGCCTTCGTCGTAGTGCTGCTCGGAGCGCGCGAAGCCCTCGAGGTCGACGGCGAGCGTGCCGTCTTGCGGCAATCCTTGCGCGCTGTCCAGCAGGGCGTAGAAGATCGGGTCGCCGTCGAAGCGCGGCATGCAGCACCATACGATGGCGCCACGCTTGTCGACCAGCGCGCTGATCGCACAGTTGCCGATGAGTGCGACGTCGAGGCTGGCGGTCGGAGGGTTCATGATGTTTGAAGTGTGCAGGCAATCCGCGCAGCGTGACCGCGGATGCGCCCTCGCGTGGGACGGGCTGCGGGAAACCGCGATGCCTCCCGGGAGCGCGGATTGCTCGTGTGTTCGCGACGGCCCTGCGGGCCGAGATCAGGCTCGCCCGTGAAAACCCTCCGGCTCCAGCTGCGTTTCCTCATCCCCCTGCTGCTCGCCCTGGTGGCCGCCGCCTACCTGGCGCTGCCGCTGATGGACCAGCTGACCCTGCGCTGGTTCGCGCGCGACCTCAGCACGCGCGGCATGCTGGTCGCCAACACGCTCTCCGAGCCCATCGCCGACGCGCTGCAGCAGCAGAACGCGCGCCGCGTGCGCATCGCGCTGGACCGCGCCACCCAGGACGAGCGCCTGGTCGCCGCCGGCCTGTGCGGGCTGGACGGGCGCATGCTGCAGCAAAGCGGCAGCTTTCCGGCCAGCCTGGGCTGCAAGGCGGCGGGCGAGCTCGCGCAGCAGCCGGAGCCGCGCCTGCGCATCGAGGGCGGGCCGGTGCACGTGAGCGTGCATCCGCTGACGGGCGAGAGCGGCAAGGTCGCCGAACTGGTGCTGCTGCACGACGTGAGCTTCGTGGACCGCCGCAGCCAGGACACGCGGCGCTACCTCATCATCCTCATCGCGGGGCTGGGCCTCACGATGGCACTCATCACCATGGTGGTCGCGCAGCTCAGCTGGCGCGGGTGGGTGATGGGCGTGCGCGCGATCATGCGCGGCGAAGGGCTGCTGTCGCCGCTGCTGCCGCCGGCCTCGCCGGGGGCCTCCGGCGACGTCGCGCCCGAGCTGGCGCCCTTCGCCGCCGACCTGCGCGCCCGCCTGCGCGACCTGGAGGACGAATACCGGCGCGCGCAGGGCCCCGATGCCGAGTGGAACCCCGAGCGCCTGCGCGCGCTGCTGCACACCAAGCTGCGCGGCGACCAGGTGATCGTGGTGTCCAACCGCGAGCCCTACATCCACGAGCGGCAGGGCGACCGCATCGTCGTGAAGCGGCCGGCGAGCGGGCTGGTGACGGCGGTCGAGCCGGTGATGCGCGCCTGCTCCGGCACCTGGATCGCGCACGGCAGCGGCAGCGGCGACCGCGCCGTGACCGACGCGCACGACCGCGTGCGCGTGCCTCCCGGCCACGAGGAGTACACGCTGCGCCGCCTCTGGCTCACCGAGGCGGAGGAGAGCGGCTACTACTACGGCTTCGCCAACGAGGGCCTGTGGCCGCTGTGCCACGTGGCGCACGTGCGGCCGGTGTTCCGCGAGGGCGACTGGCAGTGCTATCGCGAGGTCAACCAGCGCTTCGCCGACGCGGTGGTGTCCGAAGCGCGCAGCGAGGACCCCATCGTCCTGGTGCAGGACTACCACTTCGCGCTCATGCCCGCGATGATCCGCGCCCGCCTGCCGCGCGCCACCATCCTCACCTTCTGGCACATCCCCTGGCCGAACCCGGAGTCGTTCGGCATCTGCCCGTGGCGGCGCGAGATCCTGCAGGGCATGCTGGGCAGCACCATCCTCGGCTTCCACACGCGCTACCACTGCAAGAACTTCATGGAGACGGTGGACCGCTACCTGGAGGCGCGCATCGAGCACGAGCACTCGACCATCTCGTTCCAGCAGGACACCACGCTGGTCGAGGCGTACCCCATCTCGATCGAGTGGCCCTCGGAGGAGATGGTGGCGTCGTGGCCGCCGGTCAAGGAGTGCCGGCGCAAGCTGTTCGAGCGCCTCGGGCTCGACGCGGACCACAAGGTCGCGGTGGGCGTGGACCGCTTCGACTACACCAAGGGCATCCTGGAGCGGCTGCACGCGGTGGAGCGCATGCTCGAGAAGCGTCCCGAGTGGATCGGGCGCTTCAGCTTCGTGCAGGTGGCGGCGCCCTCGCGCAGCTCGCTCGACGAGTACCGGGCGTTCCAGGACCGCATCCACCAGGTGACCGACCGCATCAACCAGCGCTTCGGCCGCGCGGGCTACCTGCCGGTGCACCTGCTGGCGCAGCACTTCCCGCACGAGGCGGTGAGCGAGCTCTACCGCGCCGCGGACGCCTGCGTGGTGACCAGCCTGCACGACGGCATGAACCTCGTGTGCAAGGAGTTCGTGGCGGCGCGCGACGACGAGCAGGGCGTGCTCATCCTCAGCCGCTTCGCCGGCGCGGCGCGCGAGATGCCGGAGGCGCTGATCGTCAACCCGTACCACGTGGAGGAGGCGGCCGACGCGCTCCTGCGCGCCATCACGATGCCGCCGGCCGAGCAGCGCGAGCGCATGGCGAGCCTGCGCATGACGGTGCGCGAGTTCAACGTGTACCGCTGGGCGGGCCGCATGCTCGCCGACGCCGGCCGCACGCGCCTGCGCGAGCGCATCGAGGCGCGCGTCCAGCGGCACCAGGTGACGAGCGATGAGGCATCTGTTCACGCCTGACGGCGAGCGGGCGCTCGCCGAAGTGCTGGGGCGCGACCCGATCCTGGCGTTCGACTTCGACGGCACGCTGGCGCCCATCGTCGCGCGGCCCGACCAGGCGTGCGTGCCGGCCGCGGTGGCGTGCGAGCTGGCGCGGCTGTCCGAGGCGCTGCCCGTGGCGGTGATCACCGGCCGCAGCGTGGCCGACGTGCGCCAGCGCCTCGGCTTCGAGCCGCGCTGGGTCATCGGCAACCACGGCGCCGAGGACCCGGACGTCGGCCCGCCGTCGGCGGCCAGCCAGGCGCTCGACGCGCTGCGCCACCGCATCGACGCACGGCACGGCGGACTGGACCGATGCGGCGTGGAGGTCGAGGACAAGCAGTACTCGCTCGCGCTGCACTACCGCCGGGCGCCCGACCCGGGCGCGGCGCTCGTGTGCATCGAGGCGCTGCTGCAGGGCATCGAGCCGGCGCTGAAGCGCTTCGGCGGCAAGTGCGTGGTCAACGTGGTCGCCACCGGCATGCCCGACAAGGGCGACGCGCTCGCCTCGCTGATGCACCGCGCGGGCGCGCACGCCGCGTTCTTCGTGGGCGACGACGTGAACGACGAGGCGGTGTTCATGCGTGCCGACCCGCACTGGCTCACCGTGCGCATCGGGCGCGACGACCCGCTGTCGCGCGCGATGTTCTTCCTCGACACGCAGGAGGAGCTGGCGGCGGTGCTGCAGAAGATGCGGGCGATCCGGCCGGAGTGACGCCCCGCACGCCGGCCGGCGGCGGCGCCTACTTCCCCGGCGCGCGCCCCAGCCGCGCGAGCTGCTTCTCGTACGCCTCGATGAAGGCGCGGCCGAACAGCGAGTCGAAGTCGTCCTCCACCTCGCGCATGATTTCGGCGTGCTGCTCGGCATAGCGGTCCCACAGCCGCGCCTTGTGGTTGGCGGGCACGATGTTCTCCCACACCCCCCGGCTCGCGAAGCGCGCCTCGAGCGCCTGCGGGTCGAAGCGGGCGAGCACGGCTTCCAGCGCCGCGCGCATGCCGGCCAGCATGGCGAGCTCGTGCGCCCGCAGGTCCGCGAAGGCGGCCTGGACGGCCGACAGCGGGCCGATGAAGCCGCGCTGCGGCGGGCCCAGCAGGTGGGCGAGGGCGGCGTCGACGTCGGTGGAGAACTTGAGCGGGTTGTTCTCGCGTGTCTGCGGCATCGTGAGCCCCGCGCCGAGCTCGCGCTTGGCGATGGTGCGCGTGGCCAGCAGCCCCAGCGTGCCGGCGATGGTCTCGCGCAGCAGCGCGCCGATGAGCGTGGCCTGCTCGGGCGTGCGCGCCGCCGCGGGGGTCACGCCCAGCCCCGCGTACAGCGCGCCGAACGGGTCGGGGCCCGGCGCGGGCGCGGCGCCGCTCGCGGTGTCGCCGACCAGCAGGTCCACCGCGCCCGCCGCGCGCGGCGGCGCGGGCGATGCGGCATGCAGCACGTCGTGGAAGACGCTCGGGCGCACCGCGGTCTGCGTGGGCGCGAGCAGGTCGGCCGCCTTGCCGCCCACCGCGCCCGCGCGCGCCGGCGCGTCGGCGCGCGTTTCCAGCACGAACGGCCCGATGCGGATCTCGCTGCCGTCCTCCAGCGGGACGTCCGCGCCCGGGGCGAGCGGCACGCCGTTCAGCTCGACGAGCAGGTTGGTGCTGATGAGCCGCAGGTGCGCGCCGCCGGCGCGCATCGTGACCTGCAGGTGCTTGCGCGAGATGCGCCGCTCGGGGTCGGGCAGCACCAGCGTGCAGTCCGCGCCCCGGCCGATGTCGCCGCCGGCGTCGCCGAAGCGCGCCACGATGGGGGTGGCAAGGGTTTCTCCGGCACGGGAAACGACGCGAATGGCGATCATCGTCGATTGGGGGTCGGCGAGTCATCTTACTGCGCCGTGCCGCGGGGCCGTGGGCGGGCCATCCCTCGGCCCGCCTCGCGTTTCCCCCCTAAGCCGGCGGACGACCGCAATTGACACCGGGCAATAGCGGGGTCTAGATTGCTTCGCGCGCTGGTGGACACCTTCTGGCGGGGAGCGCTGACATGTTTCGTGCGTGGATCCTGGCTGCATCGTGGGCGGTCCCCTGGGCCGTCCTGGCGGCCGACGTGTCGGGCACGATCACGATCCTCGAGGGCGACGCGCTGGTCTACCGGGGCACGGGTCGCGTGCACGGCGCCGAAGGGCTGCGCGTGCAGCCGGGCGACATCGTCGAGACCTCGAGCTCCACGTTCGCGCAGCTCGAGCTCGCGGACCAGTCGGTGGTGCAGCTGGGCCCGTCCACCCGCGTGCTCTTCCACGTGCCGTCCGGCAAGCGGAGCGAGCGCTGGCTGTACGTGATGGACGGCTGGGCCAAGATCACCGGCGCCAAGCGCGAAGGCGCCGCGGCGCCCGCCTTCGACACGCGCACCCCGCTGGTCGACATCCCGGCGAGCGCCGCCGTGATCGTGCTGCGCACCTCGCCCGCCGAGGCGACGGTGTTCGTCGAGCGCGGCGACGTGCGGCTCGGCGAGCGCCAGTCGGGCGCCGCCCCCGCCCCCGCGGCGCTGCGCAGCGGCGACTTCTATCGCCGCAAGGCCGGCGCGCGCGGCACCACGTCGCCCAGCCCCACGCAGGCATTCGTCACCGAGATGCCGCGCCACTTCCGCGACTCCATCCCGCTGCGCGGCGAGCGCTGGAAGGACCGGCCGGCGCCGGCGCGCGAAGCCGCCGACTTCGGCTACGCGGACGTGGAGGCGTGGCTGAAGGCCGAATCGTCGGTGCGGCGTCCGCTGATGCAGCGCTGGCGCGTCAAGGCCAGGGAGCCGGCCTTCCGCTCGGCGCTCGTCGCCAACCTGTCGTCGCATCCGGAATGGGACCCGATCCTCTTCCCCGAGAAGTACAAGCCCAAGGATCCGCCCGTGCGCGCCGTCATGGCGGCGCGCCCGGCCAGCACCGCATCCACTGCAGCCCCGTGAGGAGTCCGGCATGAAGCTGTTGCTCAAGTTCAACCTGGTGTTCATCCTCATCTTCGCGCTGGGCCTGGCCGCCACGGGCTACGTGTCGTGGACGCTGCTGGAGCGCAACGCGCGCGACGAGATCGCGCAGAACGCCCGGCTGCTCATGGACACCGCGCTGGCCGCGCGCACGTACACCTCCACCCAGGTGAACCCGCTGCTCGAGACGCAGATGAAGTACACCTTCCTGCCGCAGTCGGTGCCGGCCTACTCGGCCACCGAGGTGTTCAACGACCTGCGCAAGAAGCACAGCGAGTACGGCTACAAGGAGGCGGTGCTCAACCCCACCAACCCGCGCAACCGCGCGGTCGACTGGGAGACGGACCTCATCACGCAGTTCCGCAACAGCAAGGACACCGCCGAGCTCGTGGGCGAGCGCGACACGCCCACCGGCAAGTCGTTCTACATCGCGCGGCCCATCCGCATCAGCAACGCCGCGTGCCTGCGCTGCCACAGCACGGTGGAGGCCGCCCCGAAGACCATGCTCGAGCGCTACGGCCCGGCCAACGGCTTCGGCTGGTCGCTGAACGACGTGGTGGGCGCGCAGATCATCTCGGTGCCCACCCGGGTGCCGCTGGAGCGCGCGCAGCAGGCCTTCACCGTGTTCATGGGCTCGATCAGCGTGGTGTTCCTGGTGATCGGCGTGGTGCTGAACCTGATGCTGTGGGCGCTCGTGATCCGCCCCATCGGCAAGCTGTCGCTGTTCGCCGACCGCGTGAGCCTGGGCGAGCTCGAGATCCCCGAGTTCAAGCGCAAGTCGAGCGACGAGATCGGGATGCTGTCGCGCTCCATCGCCCGCATGCGCACGAGCATGGTGCAGGCGATGAAGATGCTGGAGGCCTGAGCGCGTGGAACTTCCGGAGCGGCTGGGCAAATACCCGATCACCGAGGTCATCGGCAAGGGGGCGATGGGCATCGTCTACCGCGGCTACGACCCCGTCATCCGCCGCCCCGTGGCGATCAAGACCATCCGCAAGGAGCTCATCGACGACGACGACCGCACCGAGACGCTCTCCGGGCGCTTCCGCCGCGAGGCGCAGGCGGCCGGCACGCTGAGCCACCCGGGCATCGTCGCGGTGTACGAGTACGGCGAGGACGAGCGGCACGCGTTCATCGTGATGGAGCTGGTCGAGGGGCGCAGCCTGCGCGAATACCTCTCCGAAGGCTCCTCGTTCGACGAGCACGACTCGGTGAGCATCATGGCGCAGCTGCTCGACGCGCTGCAGTTCGCGCACGAGCACGCCGTGTGGCACCGCGACATCAAGCCGGCCAACATCATGGTGATGCGCAACGGCCGCATCAAGCTCACCGACTTCGGCATCGCGCGCGTGGAGAGCGCCGACCGCACCAAGACCAACGTCATCATGGGCACGCCCGGCTACATCGCGCCCGAGATGTACCTGTCGGGCGCGATCGACCACCGGGTCGACATCTTCTCGGCCGGCGTGCTGTTCTACAACCTGCTCGCCGGGCAGCCGCCGTTTCGCGGCCGCTCGGAGGCGGTGATGTACGACGTGTGCTACCACGACCCGGTGCCGCCCTCCACGGTGGACCCGAAGCGCCGCTGGCCGAAGTACGACGCCGCCGTGGCCAAGGCGCTCGAGAAGAAGCCGGAGAACCGCTACCAGAGCGCGTCGGCGTTCCGCGCCGCCATCCTCGCCGAGTACGCCGAGCCGCTCAACAGCACGTTGTCCGACGCCACCATCGTCTCGGTGCCCAAGCGCGCCGCGCCGCTGGACGCCGGCATCTCGTCGCAGCCGCGCGTCGGCACCACCACCGCCGCGGCCGGCACCAGCACGCCGCCGCCGACGGGGTGGAGCGCCACGGTGCTGTCGGGCGTGGAGATCGAGCTGGCGCGCTTCCTCGGCCCGGTCGCGCGGGTGCTCGTGCGCCGCGCGGCGAAGGACCACAAGTCGATCGACCCCCTCGCCGCCGCGCTCGCCGAGGCCATCGATCGGCCCGAGGAGCGCGAGGCCTTCGTGCGCGCGGTCACCGGCGGCGGCCTCGCCGCGCTGCGCTCGCGCGTGCCGCCGGGCCCCGAGACCCCGGTGCCGTCCTCGCCGGTCGTGTCCAGCGCCATGACGCCCGAGGAGCTCGAGCAGGCGACCCGGCTGCTGACCCGCTACATCGGACCCATCGCGCGCGTGGTCGCCAAGCGCGCCGCGGGCGACGGCATCAGCCGCCGCGATTTCCTCAACCGGGTCGCCCAGAGCCTGGAGAGCGACGCACAGCGCGAGCGCTTCCTGCGCGAGGCGGCGGTCTCGGGCGGCTGACCCTCGTCGTCCTCGCGGGACGGCCCACAGCGCATGAACGCCGACGACCGCACGGTCATCCCGGGCCACGAGCCCACCATCCTGATGCCCGCGCCGGGCGGCCAGGCCACCGTCGCCATGAAGCGCGCGGCGGCCGCCCGGCCCGCCACGCTGCCCGCCGGCGTCGAGCTGCAGCGGCTGGTCGCCGGGCTGAACCCGCTGCTGGGCGCGGCGGGCGTGCTGCTCGGACTCGTGCCGCGGCTGCGCGCCACCACCGCCCACGCCGACCCGGGGGGGCTGCGGCTGCAGCTGCTGGAATGGATCGCGCAGTTCGAATCGGTGGCGGGCGCCAACGGCGTTGCGCGGCCGAAGATCACCGCGGCGCGCTACCTGCTGTGCACCTTCGTCGACGAGGTGATCGCGCAGACGCCCTGGGGCGCCGACAGCGGCTGGGCCGAGCGCACCCTGCTGCAGGAGTTCCACGAGGAGCGCTGGGGCGGGGAGAAGGCATTCCAGCTGCTCGAGCGGCTGGGCCAGGAGCCCGAGGCCAACGCCGACCTGCTCGAACTGTTCGACGTGTGCCTGCAGCTCGGCTTCGAGGGCCGCTACCGCGGCGCGCCGGACGGGCGCGCCCAGCTGGAGGCCATCGCCGCGCGGGTGCGCGACGTGACGCGCCCGCGCGACGCCGCGTCGCCGCGCGCGCTGTCGCTGCGCTGGCAGGGCGTGCCCATGCGCGAGCGCGACGACATCGTCGCGCTGCCGCTGTGGGCGGTGCTCGCGCTGGCGGCGGCCGTCGTGCTGGGCCTCTGGCTGGCGCTCAACCTGCGCCTGGACGACGCGGCGCGGCCGCTGTTCCGCGCCATCCATGCCGCGCCCGCGGCGCTGCGCGTCGAGCCGGCGGCGCGCGCCGTGCGCCCGCGCCTGGCCGCCGCGCTCGGCGCGGACGTGCGCGGCGGCGCGCTCGAAGTGCTGGACGAGAGCCAGCGCTCGGTGGTGCGCATCCCGGCCGACGCGTTGTTCGTCCCGGGCAGCGCGCGCGTGCAGGGCGGCCGCGTGGAGCTGCTGGCGCGCGTCGCCCAGGCGCTGAAGGACCAGCCGGGGCAGGTGGCGGTGATCGGGCACACCGACGACGCGGCCGTCGCCACGCCGCAGTTTCCGTCGGCGTGGCACCTGACGCGCGAGCGCGCGCAGGCGGTGGTCGCCGTCCTGGGCGCGCACGGGGTGCGCGCCGACCGGCTGCGCGCGGAAGGCCGCGCCGACGCCGAGCCGCTTGTCGCCAACGCGGGCGCGGCCGAGCGCGCGCGCAACCGGCGCGTCGACATCGAGCTGCGGCTGCCGCGCCCGCAGGAGTGATCCGCGATGCCGGCCGCCCGTCCGCGAGACCCGCCACGCACCGGCGTGGCGCCGGCCGCCGGCGGCGACGCCGCGCCGGCGGTCTGGCTGCACCGCGCCGCCGTGGCCGGCGGGGTGCTGGCGGCGGCCGGGCTGCTCTGGTTCGTCGGCCCGCTCGTGGCGGTCGCCGGCGTGGTTCCGCTGGCCGGCGAGCCCGCGCGCGCCGTCGCCGTCGCCGCGGTCGTCCTCGCGGTGCTCGCCCATGCGGCCTGGCGGCATTGGCGCTCGGCGCGCGAGAACCGGCGCCTGCTGGAGGGCCTGCTGGCCGCGCGCGAGGCGCCCGGCCCGGCGCCGGGAGGTCCGCCCGGCGCGGCGGCGGCGGGAGCGAAGGAAGTGGCGCTGCTCGGGCGGCGCTTCGAGAAGGCGGTCGAGACGCTGCGCCGCTCGCGCATCGGCGCCGGGCGGCGCCCCTGGTGGCTGGCCGCGCTGGCCGGCCGACCGTACGTCTACCAGCTCCCCTGGTACGTGATCATCGGCGCGCCGGGCGCGGGCAAGACGACGGCGCTGGTCAACTCCGGGCTCGAGTTCCCCCTGGCCGACGCGGTGGGGCGCAACGCCATCCGCGGCATCGGCGGCACGCGGCACTGCGACTGGTGGTTCGCGAGCGAGGCGGTGCTCATCGACACCGCCGGCCGCTACACCACGCACGACAGCGACCGCGACGCCGACCGCGCCGCCTGGCTCGGCTTCCTCGACCTGCTCGCGCGCCACCGGCCGCGGCGGCCGATCAACGGCGTGCTGCTCACCATCAGCGTGAGCGAGCTGCTCGCCTCGAGCCCCGAGCAGCGCGCGGCCCATGCGGCCAAGCTGCGCGAGCGCATCGAGGAGCTGCACGCGCGGCTGGGCATCGCGTTCCCGGTCTACGTGCTGGTGACCAAGACCGACCTGCTGGCCGGCTTCATGGAGTTCTTCGCCGACTTCGACAAGGACGAGCGCGCGCAGGTCTGGGGCGTCACGTTCCCGTTCGAGCCGGCGGCCGCCGACGGCCCGCTGGTGCGCATGGCGAGCGACTTCGCCATGCTGGAGAAGCGGCTGCACGACTGCATGATGGAGCGCCTGCACGGCGAGCGCGACCGCGAGCGGCGCAGCGCCATCTACGGCTTCCTGCAGCAGTGGCACGTGCTGCGGCAGACGCTGTTCGACCTGCTGCAGTCGCTGCTCGGCGAGCTGCGGCCCGAGCTGCGGCCGTGGATGCGCGGCGTGTACTTCACGAGCGCCACGCAGGAAGGCACGCCGATGGATCGCGCGCTGGGCGAGCTGGGCCGCGCGCTCGGGCTGGCGAGCCGCATCGTGGCGCCCGCGCGGCCGAGCGGCAAGGCGTTCTTCGTCACCCAGCTCGTCCACGACGTGGTGCTGGGCGAGGCGGGGCTGGCCGGCACCAACCTGCGCTGGCGGCGCCGGCGCACGCGGCTGCAGTGGGGCCTGGCCGGCGCGGCCGCCGTCGCCACCCTGGCAGCGTCGGTGCTGGCGTGGCGCGCGTACGCCGACAACCGCGACGCGCTCGCCGCCGCGGCGGCGCGGCTGCCGGCACTCGCGGGCCACGTCGCGACCGGCGTGGCGGCCGGCGCGGGCGACCCGGTGGCGCTGCTGCCCACGCTCGACCTGCTGGCGAACGCCGGCACGCCGGACGCGGCGGCGCCGCGTGTCGTGCGGGCCGGCTTCGACCTCGGGCTGGACCGCCGCGGCATGCTGCAGGCCGCCACGCACGACGCCTACGAGCGCACGCTGCGCGAGGCATTCCTGCCGCGCATCGCGGCGCGGCTGGAGACGCGCCTGCGCAGCGCGGCCACCGACCATGTCGAGCGCGTCTACGAGACGCTCAAGGCGTACCTCATGCTGTTCGGCGGCCGCCACTTCGACGCCGCGGCGCTGCGCGCGTACCTCGTGACCGACTGGGACACGACGCTGCCGCCCACGGTGCGGCCGGACCAGCGCGAAGCGCTGCGCCGCCACCTCGACCGCCTGCTCGCCACCGGCGAGGTCGGCGCGCCGTCGCACGCCGACCAGGCGCTCATCGCCGGCGCGCGCTCCGTGGTGGCGAGCGTGCCGCTCGCGGAGCTGGCCTACCAGCGGCTGAAGCAGCTCGACGCCGGGCCCGAGGTGCCGCCCTTCACGCTCGAGTCGGCCGGCGGCCCCGCGGCGCGGCGCGCGTTCGTGTTCGCGAGCGGGCGCCCGCTCACGCACGGCGTCTCGGCGCTGTACTCGCGCGCCGTGGCCGGCCAGTCGCTGCGCGAGCGCACGCAGGAGGTGCTGCGCCAGTTCGCGGGCGAGGCGCCGTGGGTGATCGGCGCCGCCGTGCCGGCGGTCGCCGACGCGGCGTCGCAGGAGGCGCTCGCGCAGCAGATCCAGCGCCTGTACCGCGTGGACCATGCGGCGCGCTGGAGCGAGTTCCTCGGCGACCTGCGCCTCGCGCCGACGCCCACGCTCGCCGCATCGGCCGAGCAGGCGGCGCTGCTGGCGCGCCCCGACTCGCCGCTGCTCGCGCTGATGCGTGCCGTCGTGCGCGAGGTGTCGCCGCCGGGCGACGCGCCGGGCGGCCGCGCCGCCGACCCGCAGCAGGCGGCGTTCGACGCGCTGGCGCGCTTCTTCGTCGGCCAGCCGGCGCCCGCCGAGGCGATGCAGTCGCTGCTGGGGCGGCTGGCCACGCACCTCACGGCGGTGGAGGATGCGGCGCGCCGCAAGGCGCTGCCGCCGGCGAGCGACGTCACGCGCGAGCTGCAGGCGATGGCCCAGCAGGCGCCGGCGCCGCTCGGCGCGATGCTCGGGCAGCTGGCGGCGGCCAGCGGCGCGCAGGTGTTCGCCACGCTGCGCGAGCCGATCGCCGCGCAGCTCGCCGGCGACTTCGCGCCGGCCTGCACCCGCGCGGTGACCGGCCGGTATCCGATGCTGCGCAACGCCACCGAGGAGATCTCGCGCGACGACTTCGCGCGCGCCTTCGGCCCGGGCGGGCTGGTGGACGGCTTCTTCCAGCAGAAGCTGGCGCCGTACGTGGACACGTCGGCGCGGCCCTGGGCCTGGCGCCGGGCCGACGCGGGCGGGCGCGGGGAGGGCAGCGAGGCGCTCGCGCAGTTCCAGCGCGCCCAGGCGATCCGCGACGCGTTCTTCGGCGAGGGCGCACGCCGGCTCGGCACGCGGCTGGAGTTCCGCCTGGTGTCGCTCGATCCGGGCGTGAGCGAACTGGTGCTCGACATCGACGGCCAGCCCCTGCGCTTTCGCCCCGGCGCCAGGGACGCGCAGAGCGTGCAGTGGCCGGGCCCGGCCGAGGGCGGCCGGGTGCAGGTGCAGCTCGCGCCCTCGGCGGGCCACGGCTACGTCTTCAAGGGCCCGTGGGCGCTCTTCCGGCTGCTCGACCGCGTGCGCGTCGAGCCGGGCGGCGCCCCCAACCGCGTGAACCTGCTGCTGGACGTCGAAGGCCGCAAGGCGCGCCTCGAGGTGCGCAGCGCCTCGGCGGTCAACCCGATGCTCCGCGAGGAGCTGGAGCAGTTCCAATGTCCCAGGCGTCTGTGACGGCCACCCGCGACCGCGTGCCCGGCTGGTTCGGCAAGCTGCCCGGCCTCGGCGATTTCGCGGGCCGGCGCCTGCCCGACGACTTCGTCCACCGCTGGGACGAATGGCTGCAGGCCGGCCTCGCGCAGGCGTCGCGCGACCCGGACTGGCTCGCGCGCTACCTGGTGGCGCCGATCCGCCGCTTCTGGCTCGCGCCCGGGCTGGTCGACCCCCACGGCTGGGCGGGCCTGCTCATGCCGAGCGTGGACCGGGTGGGCCGCCACTTCCCGCTCACGCTCGCGCAGCCCGTGCCCTCGCTCGCCGCGGCGCTGGCCGCCGGCGACTGGCTCGGCCGGCTGGACGGAGCAGCGCGCCGGGTGCTCGACATGGACTACACGGTCGACGATTTCGAGCAGGCGCTGGCCGCGCTCGCCGGCCCGCCGCGCGAGCCGCCCGACGCCGCGTCGCAGCGGCTCGCGCAGGCCCTGGGGGCCGCGCTCGACGGGGGCAGCGTGTGGTGGCCGCCCGGCGCGTCGCAGGACGCGGAGTTCGACTGCCACCCCGGCGGGCTGCCGCCGGCGCCGGCGCTGGCCGCGATGCTGGGAGGCGCGCCGTGACGTGGCGGCGCTGGGCGGCCCTCCTGCTCGCGCTGCTGGTGGCCGGCCCCGCGGCCGCCACCGAGCGCGCGCGCGGGCTCTCGGTGACGGAGGAGCGCATCGCGCTGGTCATCGGCAACGCCGCCTACCGGCAGGATCCGCTGGACAACCCGGTGAACGACGCGCGCCTGGTCGCGAAGTCGCTGCGCCAGTCCGGGTTCAACGTCGCGCTGCACGAGAACCTGGACCGGCGCGGGCTGCTCGACGCCCTGCGCGGCTTCGGCGCGCGGCTGGGCGAGAACACCATCGCGGTGCTGTACTACGCCGGCCACGGCCTGCAGCTGCGCGACCGCAACTACCTCATCCCGGTGGACGCGGAGATCCGCAGCGAGGACGAGATCCCGCTCGCCGGCATCGACCTGGGCTTCGTCCTCGGGCGCATGTCGGCGGCGCGCAGCCGCATCAACATCGTCGTGCTCGACGCCTGCCGCAACAACCCGTTCGTCGGGCGCAGCGGCCCCAAGGCCGAGGGCCTGGCGCAGATGGACGCGCCGGTCGGCACGCTGCTCGCGTACGCCACCGCGCCCGGCAAGCTCGCCGCCGACGGCGCCGGCGGCAACAGCCTCTACGCGTCGCACCTCGCGAAGCACCTGCTCACGCCCGGCCTGCCGGTGGAGCACGTGTTCAAGCGCGTGCGCGAGGCCGTCGTGCGCGACACGAAGGAGATGCAGGTGCCCTGGGAGAGCTCCTCGCTGCAGGGGGAGTTCGCGTTCGTGCCGGGCGTGTCGCCCCCGCGTGAGGCCGCCGCGGACGCCGACGCCGCCGGCGAGATCGCGTTCTGGAACAGCGTGCAGTCGGCCGTGCGTCCCGACGAGTACCGCGCCTACCTGCGCCAGTACCCGAACGGCCGCTTCGCCGCGCTGGCGCAGGCGCGCCTGGCCGCCTTCGGCGCGCCGGGCGGCCCGCCGGCGACGGCGGCGCGCGCGCTGCCCCGCCCGGGCGACACGTGGCGCTACCGCGTGCAGGACCAGTTCCGCCTGGGCGACCTGTTCCTCACCGCGCGCGTGGACGGCGTCACCGCCGAGGGCGTGGCCGAGACGTGGAGCACCACCTCGGATGCGCAGGTGCGCACCACGCTGGTCCCGCTCGCGCCCGGCTTCAACGCCCTGCCGGGGTGGAGCGCCACGCCGCCCGAGTTCGCCCCCTACCTGCTCGCCGCCGGCAACCTCACGCCGGGCCAGGCGCTGCCCGAGCAGCCGCGTCGCGTGGAGCAGGTGACGGTGCCGATGCGCGTGCGCGTGGAAGGCGAGGAGGACGTGGTGGTCGGCGCGGGGCGCTTCCGCGCGGTGAAGGTGGTGCTGCGCGGCCAGGCGCAGGCGCGCTCGGCCGGGCGCGCCGGCGCGGTCTCCACCGAGTACGTGATCTGGTACTCGGCGCAGGCGAAGCGCCCGGTGAAGGTGACCGTGTCCACCCGGGTGGGCAACGCGCTGCGCGAGGCGACGACGGTGGAACTGGTCGAGTTCAAGCTTCATTGAGCAAGGGTGCGAAAGTTCACGAACCCCCCGGCGGGGGTGTGCAACTGAAGGGGCGGATGGCACGCAAGACCGCAAGGCCACCGAGAACCCAACCACCCCAACGGAGCACACCATGCAAGTTTCCAAGTTCGCCCTCGCCGTCGCCTTCGGCCTGTCGTCCGCCGTCGCCCTGGCCGGCGAGATCAAGGACACCACCGTGTACGGCTACGGCGCCGACAACCAGGCCAACGGCTCGTACAGCTACGCGGTGCAGGGCATCGGCGTGGCCACCGGCAACGCCGGCATCTACAACTCGTTCATCGAAGGCGGCTACGCGCGCAACCGCGCCGACGGCTACGGCAGCTACGCCTCGCAGGAGATCGGCGCGGCGTCGTACGGCGGCAAGCTGCAGAACGTGTACGTGAACGGCTACGCCGCGCGCAACAGCGCGATGGGCTCGTACAGCGTGGCGACGCAGGAGATCGGCAAGGCGGTCGGCACCGGCAGCCTGATCCAGAACTCGACGATCTACGCCCCGGGTGCCGCCAACGCCGCCAACGGCTACGGCAGCCGCGCGGCGCAGAAGGTCGGCGTGGCCCAGTAAGGTCCCCGCCCCCCGCGACCCCGGGCCGTCCCCGGGGTCGCGTCGCATCCGCATCCCGGAGAACGCCCATGATCGGCCCCCTGTCCTCCCGCACGCTCCTCGCCGCGCTGGTCGTCGCCGTGCTCGGCACGCTGGCCGTCACCGCGGCCCGCGCCGACGATGGCGGTGGCGCCGAATTCGACATCAGCCCGAAGTTCCGCGCCCGCATCGCCAAGGAGAAGGCCAAGCAGGCCGCGCTGCAGAGCAGCGGCAACGGCACGCAGAACGGCTCGGGTTCGGACAACTCCGCACAGTGCGGCGCGCAGAACATCGGCAACATCGACACCAACGGACGCGTGGGCTCGGCCCCGCGGGAGGTGTTCGTGTTCGCCCCCAATTCGATCAACCTCGTGTCCAACGGCTGCAACTAGGAAGGGTCCCCATGCACTCCACCGTGCCGTCCTTCGTGCGGCGTTTCGCGGCCGCGTTCGCGTGCGCCCTGTCGCTCGCCGCGTGCCAGACGCTGGAGGTCAAGCGCGAGACCCTCGACAAGACCGCCGCCGTGGCGAAGGGCCCCGAGAGCGCGCCGTTCCGCTCGATCACCGGCTTCTCGTCCGCGCTGCGCTGCATGGACCACCTGATGATCGACTACGGCGTGCGCGACGTGACCATGCTGGTCGAGGAGCTCGCGGACGCGACCAAGAAGATCAACGCCGGCACGCGCGACATGCTGATCACCGCGATGTCCGACATGACCAAGCGCAGCCGCGCGGTGCGGCTCGTCGCCTACGGCAAGGACTCCACCAACGTCATCAGCTTCCTGCAGTCCGCGCAGCGCCAGAGCGCCTACGACGTGATCCCGCAGTTCGACATCAAGGGCTCGATCACGCAGTGGGACGAGAACCTCATCCGCGACCAGAAGGACCTGGGCGTGTCGTTGCGCCCGTTCGTGAACCTGGGCATCTCGCGCGACGCGGCCTCGTCGATCCTCGCGCTGGACCTGTCGGTGCTGCGCACCGACGACCTCTCGCTGCTGCCCGGCGTCACCTCGCGCAACTCGGTGGTCATCCTGCGCCACGGCAAGGGCTTCGACGGCGACGCGGCGTACCACAAGTTCGGGATCAGCTACGCGATGAACTTCAGCCAGTCCGAGGGCCAGTCGCAGGCGCTGCGCGGGCTGGTCGAGCTGGCGGTGATCGAGCTCATGGGCAAGCTCACGCGCACGCCGTACTGGAGCTGCCTCGGCGCCGACGCGAGCGCCAACGAGGAGATCCGCCAGGAGATGGCCGACTGGTACTACGCGATGGCGTCCACCCCGCGCGAGCTCATCTCCTACTTCCAGTACCAGATGCGCCGCCGCGGCTTCTACCAGGGCCCGGTGGACGGCGCCTTCAACCCCGCCATCGACGAGGCCATCGCCAACTACCGCGCCGCCCTCGGGTTGTCGCGCGAGGCGGTGATCGACCAGGGCTTCTTCCAGTCCTTCCTGCTGGCCGACCACGCGAAGATCCCGCGGCCGGCGCAGCCCGCGGTCGCCACGCTGCCCGCGCAACCGCCCGCGTCGGGTCCGCAGGGGGCGCCGCCGGCCGCGGCCGCACCCGCCGGCGGCCCGCTGCGCCTCACCGTCGCGAGCGCCAACAACCAGACGCGCTTCGCGCCCGGCGAGCCGTTCAGCCTGGTCGTGCGCCCCAGCGAGGACGCGTACGTCTGGTGCTACCTGCAGGACGAGAAGGCGAAGATCACCCGCTTCTATCCGAACCGCTTCGCGAAGGACCCGCTCGTGCTGGCCGCGCAGCCGCTCACGCTGCCCGGGCCGATGCGCTTCCAGCTCGCCATGAACGCCAAGGGCCTGAAGGAGACGGTGTCGTGCTTCGCGACGCGGCGCGACGTGTCGACCGCGCTGCCCGGCGCCATGGTCGGCACGGACTTCGAGCCGCTCGTCGTCGGCTCGATCGACCAGATCCGCACCGCCTTCGCCCAGGCGGCGGGCGGCGCCGTTGCCGAGGAGACCTTCCATGTCCAGGCCAAGTGAGAGCGGCCGCGGCCTGCCGGTGGCGCTCGCCGGGCTCGTGCTGGCGCCGGTGTGCGCGCTGGCCGGCGTGACGCTGGGCGGCGGCGCCGCCGAGCCCGCCCGCACCGGCGCGCCGGGCGCCTACCAGATCCGCTGCTGGCAGCACGGGCGCCTGCTGTTCGAGGACCGCATCACGCTGCCCGCCGACGCCGCGGCGTACGGCATCCGCCTCTCCGGCACCGACCGCTGGGGCCGCCCGCTGTACGTGGCCGACACGCGCAACGCGACCTGCCTCGTGCGCATCGCGTCCGACGAGCCCGCCTGGCCGCCGCGCTGAGCCGCCGCGCTCGGCTGCCGCGCCGAGCGGCCGCGCGAGCCGCCGCGCCGAGCCGCCGCGCCGAGCCGCCGCGGCGAATGTTGAACCCCGCGCGCGCGCCGCGCAACGCAGTGGAGTTCCCCGCACGACGGGCGATCCCCATGGAGACCGCGATGCCTGAAACCTCTTTGCTGCTGCCGTCGCAACCCACGCCGCTGGCCACCCTGGTGGCCGCCGCCGTCGCCGCCGTGTCGATCATGGCGGGCAGCCTCATCGTGCTGGCCGACGCGCCCGCGCCCGCCGCCGCGCCGTCGCGCGCGCTCGCCGCGTCGAACGCCGCACTCGCCGGCGCCTGCGCCGTGGCCCACGACGCCGACCGCGCGTGCCGCTGAGGCGATGAAGCGAACCGCCTCCCGCCGCCTCGGCGCGGCGATCGCACTCGCCCTGGGCGGCGTGGCGCTGCTCGGCGGTTGCGCCACGTCCGGCCCGGCGCCCGCCGCTGCGCCCGCCGCGGCCGACGCGGCCCCCGCGCCCGCGGCGGCCCCGGCGGTCGCCGGCCTGGCCGAGCCGCTGCGCTGCATGGACCACCTGCTCGTCGACTACGGCGCGCGCGACCTCACGGTGAGCGTCGGCGAGATCGCCGACCCCACGAGGAAGCTCGCCGCCGGCGTGAACGGCATGCTGGCCTCGGCGGTGTCCGACATGACGCGCCGCAGCCGCGCCGTGCGCCTCATGGCCTACGGGCCCGAGGCCGGCCAGGCGAAACCCCAGTACGTGCTGCGCGGCACGCTGGGCGCGGCCGAAGGCGCCGCCACCGGCCTCGAGCTCACGCTGCTCACGACGCAGGACTTCGCCGTCGTGCCGGGCGTCACCGCGCGCAACCAGCTCGTGCGCCCGCACAAGGGCGAGGCCGAGCTGCGCAAGCTCGGCACGCGGGTGCGGGTGGCCGGCGGCGGCGACGCGGCATCGCAGTCGCTGCGCGCGCTGGTCGAGATGTCGGCGATCGAGATCGTCGGCCGGCTCGCCCGGGTGCCGTACTGGACGTGCCTCGGCGCCACCGACGACGACCCGGCCGTCGCGGCCGAGGTGCGCGACTGGCACGACGCCATGGTGGCGCGGCCCGCCGAGATCATCGAGTACTTCCAGTCCCAGCTGCGCCTGCGCAAGCTGTACGACGGGCCGATCGACGGCGTGGTGAATCCGCAGATCAAGGAGGCGGTGGCGCGCTATCGCGAGGCGCTCGGGCTGTCGCGCGAGCCCAAGCTGTCGCAGGAGTTCCTCAAGGCGTACCTCGCGGCCGACCACCGGCGCGTCGAAGCGAAGGCGCGGCCGGCCGCCACCGAGGGGCCCGCCGTGGCGTCGGCGGTGGCGCCGCAGCCGCCCGCGCCGCTCGCCGTGCGCGTGGCCGCGGCCAACGACGCGCGGCGCTTCGCACGCGGCGAGGTGGTCGAGCTGACCGTCAAGCCCAGCCGCGACGCGCACGTCTACTGCTTCTGGCAGGACGAGAACCGCAAGATCACGCGCTTCTTCCCCAACCGCTTCCACCGCGACTCGCGCGTGGGTGCCGCGCAGGGCGTGCGCCTGCCGGGCGCGATGCGCTTCGAGATCCGCATGAACCCGCGCGGCGTGCCGGAGACCGTGTCGTGCTTCGCCACCGAGCGCGACGTGCTCGCCGACCTGCCGGACGGGCTGGGCGCGGCCGACTTCGACCCGCTGCCCGTCGCCACGCTCGAGCAGGTGCGCCAGGTGTTCGCCGCGGTGAGCGCCGGCGCGCTGGCGCAGGACGTGTTGCGCGTCCAGCCCAAGTAGCCGGCGAAAAAGCTTGAACCGCGGCCGGGGGGGCGGCAACTGAAGGCCCGAACCCCCCAACCCGGAGAGAACGCCATGTCCCACCGCCTGCCCCTGCTCGCGAACCTGATGCTTGCGCTGGTCGCCGCAACGGCCTCCGCGCAGGACGTTCGCGTCTACGGCGCGCACGAGGCGGTCGACCCGCGCGACGTCGCGCAGATCCTCGAGCAGCGCCCCGCCCCCGGCATGAAGATGCGCTCGATCCGCCTGCTGGACGACAACCCCGCGCAGGCGGCGCACAAGGAAGGCGCGCCGGGCGCCGCCGTCGCGGCCGCGGCCGACGACAGCGAGCGCGTGCGCGCCGCCGCGCTGGCCCTGCCGGTGCAGTTCGCCTTCGACTCGGCCGAGATCCTGCCGTCGGCGCGCGCCCAGCTCGACGCGCTGGCCCAGGGCATCCGCCTGCTGCCGGCGCTGAAGACGGTGGTGATCGAGGGCCACACCGACGCGGTGGGCAGCGACGCCTACAACGAGCAGCTGTCGCAGCGCCGCGCGCATGCCGTCAAGCGCTACCTGGTGGCCGCGCACCGCATCGACGCGTCGCGCCTGCGCGCCATCGGCCTCGGCAAGCACGAGCCGCTGCCCGGCAAGGACCCGCTCGCCGCCGAGAACCGGCGCGTGCAGTTCCGCGGCGAGTGACGCCCGCACGCCAGCGGGAAACCCGACCCCGATCCGCGAGCCGCCGAATTACCATGAGCCAACTCCACTCGCCTCACGCCGGCGCGGCGATCCAACAATGGACAACGACGAGGTGCTCCGCCTGCTCGAACGCATCGGGCAGCGCGACGAGGCGGCCTTTCGCGAGCTCTACCGCGGCTTCTCGCGGCGGCTCTACGCGTACGTGCTGAGGCAGCTCGGCGATCCCGCGCAGGCAGAGGAAATCGTGGCCGACTCGCTCTACGAAATCTGGCGCGCGCCGGCCAAGTTCCGCGGCGACTCGCAGTTCAGCACCTGGCTGATCGGCATCGCGCGCAACAAGGTGCTGATGGCGTTCCGCTCGCGCAAGCCGGACCACCAGCACGAGGACATCGCCGACGTGGCCGAGACCATCGCCGCCGACGAGCCGGGCGCGTTCGAGGTGCTCGCCCAGCAGCAGCGCCACGAAGGCGTGCGCCACTGCATGGACCGCCTCTCCGACGACCATCGCGAATGCATCCACCTGGTGTTCTACGAGGGCCTCTCGCTCGCCGAAGTGGCGGCGGTGCAGGCCTGCCCGGAGGGCACCGTGAAGACGCGCCTGTTCCACGCGCGCCAGAAACTCAAGACGTGCCTGAAGCTGCTCCTCCAGCGCGAGGGCGGCGGCACGCTGGCGGGAGCCGCACCATGAACACCACCACCTCACGATTCGACGAACTCCTGCCGTTCTACGTCAACGGCACGCTGGCCGAGGGCGAGCGGGCCTGGGTCGACGACTACCTGCGCGAGCATCCGGCCGCGCGCGCCGAGCTGCACTGGGCGCGCTCGCTGCAGAGCCGCCTGCACGAGGACGTGCCGGCGGTGTCCAGCGAGGTCGGCATGGACCGCGCGCTGGCGCGCATCCGGCGCGAAGGGCCCGTCCCGCACGGCGTGCGCCAGGCGGCGCAGCCGTCCCTGTGGCGGCGCCTGGGCGACCGGGTCGGCGCGTGGATGCCGCAGCCCGTGCTGCGCCCGGCGTTCGCGGGCGCCGTCGCGGTCGCGGTGCTGCAGGCGGTGGCGATCGTGCACCTGCTGGGCGAGCGCGAAGACGACGTCGAGCAGATCCGCGCCATGCAGGCGAGCACCGTGTCCGAGCAGGGCCCGTACCTCAAGCTGAACTTCAAGGCCGACGCGCGCGAGGCCGACATGCGGCTGCTGCTGGTGGAGCTGGACGGCACGCTCGCCGGCGGCCCCGGCCAGCTGGGCGACTATTACGTGCGCGTGCCGGCGGACCGGGTCGCCGCGCTCGGCGAGAAGGCGCGCGCGAGCGGGATCGTCGATGCGGTGGCGGTGGTCGACGCGCTGCCGGCGCGCCGCTGAGGGGCCGGCGATGCGCGCCGATCGACGCCGCCTGTGTGCCGCCGCGCTGCTGGCGAGCCTGGGCGTGCCGCTGCGCGCGCGCGCGCAGGCGCCGGCCGCGGCCGCCTCCGCCACCAACGGCGCGGGCGCCGAGCGGCGCGCGGCGCTCGTCATCGGCAACGGCGCCTACAAGGTCGGCACGCTGAAGAACCCGGTGAACGACGCGCAGGCGGTGGCGGGCTCGCTGCGCGCGCTGGGCTTCGAGGTGTCGCTGCGCGAGAACACCACGCTGCGCGACATGATCGAGGCGTTCCGGCAGTTCTCCGTCGCGGCCCGCACGGCCGCGGTCCGCGTGGTGTTCTACGCCGGCCACGGCGTGCAGGTGAAGGGCCGCAACTACCTGCTGCCGGTGGACACCGAGATCCGCGCGGAGGACGAGGTGGCCTCGAAGAGCGCCGACCTCACCGAGCTGCTGGACCGGCTGGCCGCGCTGCAGCAGGGCATCAACATCGTGATCCTCGACGCCTGCCGCAACAACCCGTTCTCCGGCGCCGAGATCCTCGGGCCCGACGGCCGCCGCCTGAAGTTCCGCGGCGCCACGCCCTCCGGCCTGGCGCCGGTGGAGGCGCCGCTCGGCTCGATGGTCGCCTTCTCCACCGCGCCGGGCGGCGTGGCGCTGGACAGCCCGAGCGAGAAGAACAGCCTCTACACCAAGCACCTGCTCGCGAGCATGCAGTCGCCGGGGCTGCCGGTGGAGCTGCTGTTCAAGCAGGTGCGCCTGTCGGTGGCGCGCGAGACCGGGCGCGTGCAGGTGCCGTGGGAGAGCTCGAGCCTCACCGGGGAGTTCTGCTTCCGGCACGGGCCCGCGGGGAGCTGCGGGGCCGTGGGCGTGCGCTAGGAGTCTGCGCGGCAGAAGCCGCGCAGACTCCTAGCGCTTCGCGCCTGAACACACGGCTCCCCCAGCCCCCTCCGGGAGGGGGCTCCAGCATGAGCCACGAAGCCGGCTTTCAGCCGGCTGACACCTCATGAAAGTGGATGCAGCACGTCCTTATCGAAGGGTGTTGCGGCCGCCAGGCCGCTCGTCCTTCATGCTGGAGCCCCCTCTCGGAGGGGGCTCGGGGGAGCGGTGCGTTCGGCCGAAGGCTAGGAGCTTGCGCGGCTCTGCCGCGCAAGCTCCTAGCCATTCGCCGCCACCCACTCCACCAGCGCGTCCAGCGTCGGCGTCGCGCGCGCGGCGTTCGGGTGGTTGACGATGGCCGCGACGGCGTACACGCGGCCGCTCTTGCCGCGCACGTAGCCGGCCAGCGCGCGCGTGTCGCGCAGCGTGCCGGTCTTCAGCCACGCGCGACCTTCGGCCGGACCGCCGCGCAGGCGGTTCGCGAGCGTGCCGTCCACGCCCGCGATCGGCAGGGAATCGACGAAGGCGCGCGCGTCGTCGTCGCGCCATGC
>Ga0075429_100000428_pt1 | contig 31382 bp, 28 predicted proteins | sample RhiMetdeltSRZDD3_FD_75295 | JGI IMG/M metagenome (GOLD analysis project Ga0075429, IMG submission 75295) | Populus rhizosphere microbial communities from Tennessee, USA - Rhizosphere MetaG P. deltoides SRZDD3 | ecosystem: Host-associated > Plants > Roots > Rhizosphere > Soil | place: USA...
GAAGACCCCGTGGTCGAGCAGGAAGCGGCGTTTGCAGGACCACTGCCCAGCTCGCAAGCCGCCCGCGTGCGCGACTCGATCGCCGGAGCCTTCGGGCGGCGGCGGTGTCCTGGTCTCGCCCCGCACGGCGACGGACTCTTCCGGGTGGGTCTCGTGGCTCCGGACGTGCTGCGCCAGCAGGTCAGGAGCCGCCGCGTCATCGTCGAGGAACAGGACCAGTGGCGCTCGCGCGGCCAGCAGCCCGGCGTTCCTGGCCAGGGCATCGCCGACGTCGGCGATCCGGCGGTAGCGGAGCCGGCCATCTTGGGCGCGCGGAAGACAGATCTTGGGAGTCGCGTCCGTCGATCCATGGTCGACGACTATGACCTCGTGATCGGGGGCGGTCGTCTGGCCGTCGAGGCTCTCCAGCGTCCCGGACAGGACCTCCGCGCGATCGAGCGTCGCGATGACGACCGAGATCGCCGGAGTGCTTGCGTGGAGTGGATGCAGATATGCGTTCCCCTCGCGCATCCAAGTCCAATTCTATGGCGGGGTCCGGTTCGCTGCCGATAATAAGGTGGTGACGCACGCGCCACTCGACCTCGACGCGCTCGTCTGCAGATCGGTCCTCAAGGAGCCCAAAGCGGCCCCGGCCCAGGTCGATGAAGTGCTGGTCAACGGGACCGCGTACGCCCTCACGACCGTCGACAACGTTCTCTATCTGCCCGAGCTCCGGATTCAGGTCATCGACGACCGCGTCGTTCCGGAGGAGGCGATCCGAGACCCGTGGAACTTTGATTTCGAGCAGCGCAACGGCTGGCACGGCGGGGGAGGGCAATTTCGCACGCGCTTCGACCTCCGCGAGGTCGACGAGACCGTTTGCATCTTGTCCAACCTGTACGCGCACAACTTCACGCACTGGCTCGAGGAACTGCTCAAGGTCACGATCCTGGAGCGCGCACGATACGCCGGGCGCTACGTGCTGTCCTCGATGCCACCCTTCGCTCGGGAGTCTCTCCGGATCCTGGGCATCTCCAGGGAACGCATCGCCGACGAAGTGACAGAGCCGACGGTCTTCCGCTCCGCCGTTTACACGACCGCCATCAACTTCGATGCGCTCGACGAGCCGCCGAGCGCCTTCCTGGCGCTCCGTGCCGCGCTGTTGACAGGTGTTGCCGGCATCCGCTCGCCGTACGGCGAGCGGCTCTGGCTCGACCGAGGGTCGAACGTCGAGTCCGCGGATCGCGATCTCGTCAACCCCGATGAGGTTCACGCATGCGCAGAACGCCACGGGTTCGAGCGCGTGGACATCGGAAGCCTGTCTCTCGAGCAACAGCTCGCCGCGGCGCGGGACGCTGCCGTGATCGCGGGCGCCCATGGCAGCGCCTTCGCGCATTGCGCCTTCATGAAGGAGCGCTCGACCGTGATCGAGTGCTTCTCTCCGCTGTACCTGAACGGTGCGTCGTTCGGCATCTGCAGGGCGCTAGACCACCGCTACCTCATGGTGGTCGACCGCAACTCGCAGTATTTCCCGTATCCCCATGGCGACCGCGTGCACGTCAACCTCGATCAGCTCGAGCTTGCGTATCGACATCTCGACTCATGACGCACGGTTCCGGGCTCGATGGGGACTATGCGGCGGAGCTCGGCTTCTGGGAGGACTACATCGCCAAGCACGGCGCCCGTGTCTCGGACCCCCAGTGCTGGGAGAGCGCATTCCCGGCGGGGCTTCGGCGCTGGGTAAAGGCAAGTGGAAAGCGCGGGCAGCTCGAGGTGCTGGAGTTGGGGTCCGGGCCCGTGTCGCTGCTCGCGTGGGGCGTGGAGGAGCGGCTGTTTCAGCTCACTGCCGTGGACCCGCTTGCCGACGAGTACGCGAGCCTGATGGCCGGATGCTCGTATCCGGTCAAGCCCATGATGGGATTTGGGGAGCAGCTCTCGCGGCTCTTCCCTCCACGTAGTTTCGACTTGGCGTACTCGAGCAATGCACTCGACCACACCCGCGATCCTCGTCAGTGCATGCAGCAGCTGGCGATGATGGTCAAGGATGGGGGCCTCTTGTACTGCGAGGGTTTTCTGCGCGAAGGCACGAACGCTGAGTGGGAGGGATTGCATCAGCACGATCTGGTCCCGGAGGACGGTCACCTCGTCGCGTACGACAGGAATGGGCAGCGGGTTGTGCTGACCAAGGCGCTGGGGCTCGAGTGCCTCCAGCAGGAGGTCGAGCCGCTGGCCGCGCGAGGGCTGACATCGCATGGCTACGAATGGAATGAGCAGGAGACGCGCGACTGGCGGTACGACGACTGGTTCACACTGGTCTGGAGGCTCACACGAGGCGCGGACGGTTAGCGGGAGCAGACGGTCTTGCGGTGGCCGCCCACTGCAGGATCAGGTAGACAAGTAGGCGTGGGCCTTCTAGCCGAGATCACGGCTGTTTCTCAGCCAGAGATAGATCCCGAAGAGCTCCTGGGTGGTCATATCGACTTCCCCGTGCAGGGCAGTCGGACAGAGGCCTTCGCCGTGGAGATCATGGGTTGGGTTCTGGCGAAGCGAAGCCCCGCCGTGGCTGTGGAGGTCATCGCGGACGGCAAGGTCCTACAGCGGGTTCCGCTCGGCTTCCCGCGTCCCGACCTCAGCGACGGCTTTCCCGACGTGCCCAACGCCGCCCGTGCCGGCTTCCAGACGCGGCTCAGCTTGCTGGGAATGGGACCGGACATCGAGCTCCGCGTCCGCGCGGTCTCGAGGGGCGGGAGCCGAATCGACTTGGGCGTCATCCGCACTCACCTCGGGTGGCGAGCGGCAGCCGATGACTCACTTGCGCGTCTCATCTCGGTCGTGATCCCCTGCTACAGGCAGGCACATTTCTTGCCAGAGGCGATTGAAAGCGTGCTTGCCCAGACGTACGCGCATTGGGAGATCGTGGTGGTGAACGATGGATCGACGGACAATGTCGCTGAGGTCGCAGCGCGTTATCCGGGTGTCCGGTGCATCACTCAGGAGAATGCCGGCCTGTCTGCCGCGCGCAACACCGGCATACGGCATACCAACGGCGACTTCCTCGTGTTCCTGGATGCGGACGACCGCCTGCTGCCGCGCGCGCTCGAGTTGGGATTCGAGGGCTTCAGCGGCCATCCCGAAGCCGCGTTCGTTGCGGGCTTGTGCACGCGAATCGCCTCCGATGGAACTCCCCTGGCCGAGCGGCCCGAGCCCTACGATCAGGAGGACCACTACTTGTGGCTGCTCCGCGGCAACACAGTGCCGATGCCCGGTGCAGTCATGTTCCGGCGGTGCGTCTTCGAGTGGGTGACAGGTTTCGCCGAAGGTGTAGGTCCGGCTGCCGACTATGACCTCTATCTGCGTGTCGCAAAAGACTTCCCCATCTACTGCCACAACGAGAGCGTCGCCGAGTATCGCGTGCACGGGGCCAACATGAGCGGGAACGCAAATGTGATGTTGCAGGCCTGTGCTGCCGTGCTGCGCTCTCAGCGGCAGAACGCAATGCAGACCAGGGAAGCAAGGCAGGCGTGGAGGGAGGGCATGGAGTTCACGCGGCAGTACTACGGCAGCCAGGCCGTCAGTGACACACGACTCGACATGGCACAGCATCGGTGGCGAAGCGCCATCCGGAATCTGGTGATGCTCGCTCGCTACGACCGCCGGGGTCTCGTCTCCCTTCTGCGCCAGTAGTCGACATGGCGCTGATCGACATCGTTCACGTGAGGGAGGAGGACCGCGAGTCTCCGGAGATCGCAGGCTCGATCGGCTCGCCGGCGCCAGGCAGCCAGGCCGAGTCGTCGGCCCTCGACGTAGAAGGCTGGGTCTTCGGACGGAGCACACCCGCGGTCGCGATCGAGCTCGGGGACGGACGCCGGGTGTTCCATCGTGCGCCGCTCGGCGATCCGAGGCCGGGCATAGCGGCCGAGCACCCCGACGTGCCGGACGCGGGAAAGAGCGGCTTCCGGACCACGATCAGCGTGCTCGCCCAGCCGCACCTCGAGCTTGCCGTGCAGGTAGTCCTTCGGGACCAGCGCCGAATCCCGTTCGTGGTGATCGAGACCCGCAGCGACGGGCGGGCGAGCGCGATGCCGTTGGGCGAGGAGCTCGTCTCGGTCGTGATCCCTTGTTACAACCATGCCCACTACCTCGACGAGGCGATTCGCAGCGTTCTCGCACAGACTCATCCGCGTCTGGAAGTCGTCGTGGTGGATGATGGCTCGAGCGACAACACCTCGGAGGTCGTCGCCCGCTACCCGGGCGTCGAGTACACCTACCAGGAGAACGCGGGCCTCGCTGCCGCACGCAACACGGGCATCCGCCGAAGCACCGGAGATTACGTCGTCTTCCTGGACGCGGACGACCGGCTGCTTCCACACGCGGTCGAGGCGAACCTGAGGTGCTTCTCCGAGAATCCCGAGTCGGGCTTCGTGTTCGGTACGTCCACCACGATCGCCTCGGACGGCGCGTCCCTTCCCTGGACGACGAAGCCGCGAGACGACGAGGACCGGTATCGCGCGTTGCTCGAGCCTGAGTACATCGGCATGCACGCCACCGTGATGTACCAGCGCTCGGTGCTGAAGCGGCTCGGCGGCTTCGACACGAGCTTCAAGGCATGCGAGGACTACGACATGTTCCTCCGGATCGCGAGGGAGTTCCCGATCTCGTCCCACCAGGAGCCCGTCGCCGAGTACCGCATGCACGGCTCGAACATGAGCGGCGCGTCGGACCTGATGCTGCGGTCCGTACACGCGGCACTTCGCCCGCAGAAGCCGTACGTCCGAAAGAACAAGCAGTACCGCGAGGCCTACAGGGCAGGCCGCCGCGCCTGGGGCAAGCTCTACGGCGAGCAGCTCGTCGCGCAGATCCGCACGGGGATCTCGAGGCACCGGTGGAAGGAGAGCGCGCGCGGGATCGGCGTGCTTCTCCGGCACTATCCGCGTGGCATTCTCTCTCTCGCTGCAGTGCGGCACCGGTTCGCGGGCTCGCTCTTCGGTCGTTCACCGCGATCGGAGATGGAGAAGTGGCCGCCGAGGAAGCGCCGGCCCTACCACGTTCGATTCGGGAGCCTGCGCCGAACGACCCCGATCAGCGACATATTCGGCTTCGACCGGGGCCGGCCGATCGACCGCCACTACATAGAGTCGTTCCTGGGCCGCTGCGCCGCCGACGTCCACGGGCATGTCCTCGAGTTCGGTGACGACGAGTACACCCGTCGCTTCGGCGGCTCTCGCGTAGCCAGGAGCGACGTGCTCGCGGTCGAGGACACCAATCCCGACGCAAACATCATCGGCGATCTCGCGAACGCAGATCACATCCCGTCCAACACCTACGACTGCATCATCTGCACGCAGACGCTCCAACTCGTGTACGACGTGCGCGCGGGAATCAGGACCCTGCACCGCGTCCTCAAGCCCAACGGGGTGTTGCTCGCCACGGTCCCCGGGATCACCCCGATCCGGCCGGAAGAGGGGTGGGACTGGTACTGGAGCTTCACCCCACTCGTGGTCAAACGTCTGCTGGAAGAGGTCTTTCCGGCCGAGAACATGGTCGTTCAAGGCCGCGGGAACGTCTTGAGCGCCGTCGCGTTCCTGGAAGGCCTGGCGGTCGAAGAGCTGCGGCCCGCAGAGCTCGAACACACCGACCCCGCCTATCCGGTGACGGTCGAGATCCGAGCCGTGAAGGAGCGATGACCACTGCGCGGACGCTCATCCTTTGCTATCACCGCGTCTCCGACGCGCCGACGGATCCGTGGTCCCTCGCGGTCACCCCGAAGAACTTCGCCGACCAGCTGGAGCTGCTACGAGAGCGCTGTACCCCAACTCCTCTCCGGGACCTGAGTCGGACGCTCGGGGACGCGCCTGCGACGCGGCGGGGCGTCGTGGTGACGTTCGACGACGGCTACGCCGACAACCTGCACAACGCCAAGCCGCTGCTGGAGCGCTACGAGATTCCGGCCACCGTCTTCGTGCCGACCGGCTATGTGGGTCAGGCCAGCGAACTGTGGTGGGACGAGCTGGACAGGATCTTCCTTCAAGCGGGCCGGTTGCCCGCGAAGCTGCGCTTGAAGGTGGACGGGGAAGCCCGGGAATGGAACCTCGACGGGGCCGCTCACTACCCGGAGGAGGCTTTCCGGCAGCATCACGCGTGGCGGGCCTGGGAGGAGCCCCCAGCTCCCCGCCAAGCCCTCTACCTCGACCTTTACGGCCTGCTTCGGGGGCGCGCGGCCGGCGAGAGGCAGCGGTTGCTCGAGCAGATCGTCGCCTGGGCCGGGGGGAGCGCGGCCGCCCGGCCCACGCATCGCGTCCTCACACGGCAGGAGGCCGCCGGCCTCGAATACGGGGAACTAATCCAGCTGGGAGCGCACAGCGTCTACCACCCGGTTCTGTCGGCACTGCCGGTGACGTCCCAGCGGCGCGAGATCGAAGACAGCAAGGCCTGGCTCGAAGACTTGCTGGAGCATCCGGTGACGACCTTTTCCTACCCTTTCGGCCAACCGTCCGATTACACCGCCGAGACGATCGCTCTGATCCGGAAGGCGGGGTTCGAATGTGCATGCGCCCTGGGCGAGGGACTCGTCGGACCGACCACCGACCCATTCCGGCTTCCCCGCGTCCAGGTGCCCGACTGGCCGCGAGACGAGTTCGAAAAACGGCTTACGGAGTGGCTGGCCGACTGAGCGCCACGAGCTTGTAGATGGTGCAGTCGGCGTCCGTCCAGATCCGCGTGTGGCGTGCGTCGAGATGGGTGGCGAACTCGTCGTTGAGTTCGAGCCACGGGCGTTGCGCGTCCGGGATCAGGAGGTACTCGGCGCCGTCAATTCGTGCCTGCTCGACTTGTGCGATCGCGGCCTCGGAGGACGCGGGGTGTTGCGCCGTGTCACCATCGAATGGAAGGCGACGAGTGTGACGGCCGTCGAGCGCAAGGAACTGGTCGTCGCCGCCGGTCATGACCAGCACCCCCGTCCGCCCCGGTGGAACGTGTCGCTCGACCACGAGCATGGTCCGAAGCTTCGAGCGGGCGTACTCGAGCTGGCCGCGGTAACGCGAGGGAAGCGACGACTCGAGTTGCGCGAGCGACGCGAGCTTCTGTTCCAGCTCCTCGACGCGGCTGAGGCGCGACCACACTCCACCTGGATGGATGCGGTAGACGCTCATCGGCCGGTCGATGAACGCGATGTCGCCATGCCGGGCGTTCAGGATGTTGAGCGCCCAATCGATGGCCGTGATCTCGAAGAGCCAGCCCGGCAGCTCGCCGGCGCCGCGATTGCGATACAGCACCGAGCTCGTGGCGATGGTGTTCCATGCGCCGAGCAAATCCTCGAGCCGCGTTGTCGGGGCCTGACCGGCATTGAAAAGCTGGGCGCCACGGGTGCCGTCCTCGAAGAAGACGATCGTCTCGTGAAAGCAGAACGCGCAGTCGCGCTCCTCGAGCACGGCGACCTGAAGGCTGAGCTTGTCGTCGGCGAGCCAGTGGTCGTCGCCGTCGAGGAGCGCGATGTACTCGCCCCGGGCGCGCTCGAGGAGCGCCTTGAAGATCAGCCCCCCCGCATTGCCCATCGGCTCATCCGGGAACAGCGGGAAGACCCGGTCTGGATGGCGCCGGGCGTAGCCGGCGATGATCTCCCGCGTCCCGTCGGTCGATGCGTCGTCGCCGACGAGGATCTCGAACGGGAAGTCGGCTCGCTGCATGAGCACGCTGTCGAGCGCCTCAGCGATGTACTCGGCGTGGTTGAAGGACTGGAGTACGACGCTCACCTTCAAAGGTGGCCCTCCACCCTCAGGGCGCGCTTGTCGGGAGAAGCCGGGATATCTCCTCCCCGTGCTCAAATGCGAGCCGCACGATCCCGCAGATCCCATCGACGTCCTCGCTACTGAGTGCGGTCCCGGTCGGGAGTTGGAGCACCCGCTCGACCAGCGCGTTGGTCTCCGGCAGCGATGCTTGCGCTTGTGGCTGCTCTGTGCGGTACGGCTCCATCCGGTGACAGCCCGGGTAGAAATAGCGGCGGGCGAGAATGTTCTCGGCCCGCAGCACCTGCTGTAGGGCGTCACGGCTGATAGGCGACCGCTCCGTGTCGATCTCGAGCACCGCGTAGTGATAGTTGGAGCGGTCGTCCCCGGGGTAGGGGACGAGCGACAGGCCGGGTAGGCCGGCGAGGTTCGCCCGGTAGCGTTCGTGGTGCCGGCGATTGACCGCGATGAACTCGTCGACCACCTCCAGCGAGGCGAGGCCCATCGCAGCCGACGCCTCGGACATCTTCGCGTTGATGCCGAGCTCGACGACCTTGTCCTCGTCCTCGAAACCGAACCGGATCATGAGGCGCACTCGCTCCGCGAGTTCGTCGTCGTTGGTCAGGACGGCCCCTCCCTCGAAGGTGTTGAGCACCTTCGTGGGATGAAAGCTGACGACCTCCGCGCGGCCGAAGCTTCCGATCGGCTGCCCCCGGTACGTGCTGCCGAACGCCGGGGCGGCGTCGAACAGGAGTGGCAGCTCGTGCTGGGCGGCGATCGCCTCCAGCGCCGTGATCTCGCACGGCCTGCCCCAGACGTGCACGCCGAGAATCGCACTGGTGCGCGAGGTGACCATGGCGTCGACTCGCTCCGGGTCGAGCGCGTGCGTCTCTCTCCTGATGTCGCAGAAGGCAGGCGTGATCCCGATCCAGCGCATCGCGTGCGCAGTTCCGACGAACGTGAAGGCAGGCATCACCATCTCGCCGGAAAGCCCCAAAGCCCGAGCAAGGATCATCAACCCGCTCGTCGCATTGCTCACCGCGATGCAATGGCGCACGTTCAAGCGGTCGGCGACGCGTCTCTCGAACTCTTCCAGCAGCGGGCCGTGATTCGACAGGTAGCGGCGCGCCAGAGCGCCGGCGAGCCGATCGAACAGGGCCGCGGGCGCGGGGACATTGGGGGCGCCGACGTGCAGCGGACGTGGGAAGCAGGCCGGCCTTCCGCCCAGCGCAGCGAGGGGAAGTCGACTCACTGCACTCTTCGCGTGCGCGCTCATGATTGACCCAGTGTCGGAGCCAAGGACTCCCGATAGACGTAGGCCGTGTACTCGAACATGCCGTAGTCGTGCCGGACGGTGAAGTGCCTGGAGAGGTGCGAGTCCAGGAATGAGGCGAGCTCGCCCAGCGGAAGGTGGAAGAGGTCGTCGCGCTCCCAGTCGACCTGCGTGGAGATCACGTCGAAAGCGATCGCGCGCCTGGCCTTCGTGAAGAGGATGCGAAGAACATCCTGCCAGTAGGCGAGCATCTCATGGTGGGCGAGCATGCCCTTGTAGGTAAAGACGCTGTTGATGATTATGTAGTCGAACTCGGGCAGGAGCTGTGGGTCCTCCAGCACGTCCAGCTCGTAGTAGGTGACGGAGGGATGCTTGCTGCGCGAGAGGGCGAGGAACTTCGGAGAGAGGTCGAGCCCGCTGTATTTCACTCCGGCGATGCGCTGCTCGAGCATGTAATCGAGTAGGTAGGAGGGGCCACAGCCGAAGTCGAGCAACGTGACCTCCTCGTCGCGAGGGTCTCGCATCACGTCGAGCATCACCCGATAGCGAAGCTCCGCGAGCTCCTTGCTCTTCGTCCAGCGGAAGGAGTCGCCGTGGCGATCGACGTCGTCCTCGCACATCGCGACGTAGCTGCTCAGATATCCCCGCAGTGACTTCTGCGAACCGGCGGCGCTCATGTCAGCTCCATCGCGCGGTAGGCGGGGAAGTAACCGTTGGTCCCTCCAGCCCGGCGCGACAGCTCTTCGTACCGGCGGTGGTCGAGCACTCGTGTCGCGAGGTAGGTCGGGCGCGTGTCTGTCGACCAGCCCTTCTTGAACTGCCGGAGCCCGTCGTCAGGCTGCTCGGATAGCCCGGGCGCCCCTCCAATGTCCAGCCACCGCACGCCGAGCTTCGCCAAGAGCTCGATCGCCCGCCACAGGAGCGCATACGAGGCACTAACCCGATAGCCCTCGGGCGAGGACGCCGCAAGATGGCGATACGCGACCGACCCGTTGACGTAGTACCAGTCGGCGCCGACGAGCTCGCCGTCGAGCCGCGCAACCAGCATCACCGCCCCGGGAATCCGGAGCTGCGTCGCGAATGCGTCGCGTGAGAACGCCTGGATACCCCGCAGTCCCTTGCGCTCCACAAGGACGGCGTAGAGCCCGGTCCACTCGTCGAGTATGTCGACCGGCCGCAACTGCTCTTCGATCTCGAGCTCCCGAAGCGCCCGACGCGCGTAGTAGCGGTGATGCCGGGACGCGACCCGCTCGACCGGCTCCGTCAGGTCGATGACGAAGTGGGGCTTGAAGAACCGCACGTCGTCGAAGTGGGGCTCGAGTTCCTCGCGCGTAAAGCCTCCGAACGGGTCGGTAACGAGGACCACGCTGACGACGCCCTCGAGGGCATCGAGGGCATCGACATCCTCGCCGAGGCTCGACCAGTCACGACAGGCAAAGAGCGGGTAGCAACCCGCCGCGTCGGTGGCGTCGGCTCCTGGAATCTCGCGCCGCAGAAGCCAACCACCGCAGCGCGGAAGCTTCAGAGGCTCGCCGAATGCAGAGAGGGAGCGTGCGTACTGTGGATGCAGATATGCGTTTCCATCGCGCATCGTCTGTGATCCGTCACTCGACACACTTGATCATCCGCTACTCGAATCCCTCCATCCATCTCGATTCTATACCGGGATTCGCCGTGCTGCCCTAGAATGAATTGCGGGAGTCAAGGACGGTTCCGCGTGACGAGCTCTGGATGAACAGGCTGATCAAGGCAGCCCATCGCCGCTTCTTCGCGGTGCCCGATGCGATGACCTCGCATGCAGATCTGGACGCGGCGCACCATCTACCGCCCGCCGAGTACGAGCGACTCATTCGCAACATCCATGACATCGTCGTGGGGAACCTGCACCAGGGCGCGCGTTTGCTCGTGGTCAGCAGGGGAGACGATCAGCTGGTTCGATTCGATGACCGCGAGGCCTGGCACTTTCCGCGAGCGGACAACGGCAAGTACGCGGGCTATCACCCGGACAACAGCGAGGATGCGGTCGAGCATCTGCAGAAGCTCCAGGACGGGGGCGCCCAGTATCTGCTCGTCCCGGCGTCTTCGTTCTGGTGGCTCGACTACTACCCGGGACTCTTCCAGCACCTCGCGCAGTGGGGAACGATGATCTGGGATGACGAGTCTTGCGTGATCTTCGGGCTCGAACGCGCAGCGGGCGAGGCCGGCCCGGCTCAGGCGCTCGAGATCGCACGCCCGCTGAAGCGTTTGCTGGAGGCGCTGCTACCCAGCGGGACCCGCGTGGCAGTCCTCACGTCGGGCGATTCGCGACTGCTGGAGGTGGAGGGACGCCGGGCGCTTCATTTCCCGCACGGGTCGGGAGGGCGGTACCACGGCGCGCTGGACGCCGCGCAGGCGTTGGAGCAGTTGGCAGAGCTCCGCGGCAACGGAGTCGAGTATCTCGTGGTCCCGAGCATGGCCGCATCGTGGCTCGACCGTCATCCTGAGTTTTTGCCCAGATTGCAGGAAAAATACGATATCCTCGCTCGCCGGGAGCGCGTTTGCACGGTCTACGAGCTGAACGCGCCGCCCGGTCTGGCCCCGCGATCGGGCTGAGGCAGTGGCAGGCCAGGCTGTAGGGAGGATCCAGCCGCGACGGAAAAGGACGAGCAGGGAAGGCGATGTCGACGCACTTGCAGGAGGGCGCGGCCCGGGCGGCCACACCCCCGGTGGCGCCGTCGCGGCTCCACGTCTATCCTGATTTCCAGAAGCAGGTAGGGGAGCGACACGGCCTGATCGGCTGCCAGGGGCGCGTTTTCATGGTCTCCGAGCGGCGCGGCTCAGTGATCCGGCCGAGGCAGGTAGCGGCCTGATACGGAGCCGGCCAGGCTGATACGCAGTCGGAAGCAGCACGGAGGCGATGAACAAGCAGAAGGTGCTCTACGTCGTGCACACGCACCCGGCGATCCGCCCGGGCGGCGCAGAAGGCTATGCCCTCCAGCTGTACGACGCGATGCAGTCCTTCGGCGAGTTCGAGCCGATCATGCTGGCCCGCAGCGGCCCGCCGCAGACGACCGCCTACCATCACCGCCGCTCGCCGGTCACGTTGCTCGGCGACGACCCGAACCAATTTCTCTTCGAGACCGACGCGAGCGACTACGACTGGCTCTTTTGCACCTCGCCCAACAAGGTCCCGCTGACCCGGTACTACCGCGACTTCCTCCTGGCGCACAAGCCCGACGTCGTCCACTTCCAGCACACGCTCCACCTCGGCCTCGACATTCTCCGGGTGACGCGTAACGTGCTTCCAGACGCGGCGATCTTCTTCACGCTCCACGAGTACCTGGCGATCTGCAACCGCGACGGCCAGATGGTGCGCACCCTCGAGGATCAGCTTTGCCTGGAGCAGTCGCCGCGGCGCTGCCATGAATGCTTTCCAGAGATTCCGACTCGGGACTTCTTGCTGCGAAAGCGCTTCGCACAGGCACACTTCGAGAACGTCGACCTCTTCATCTCTCCCAGCCAGTTCCTGCGGCAGCGGTATCTGGATTGGGGGTTGCCGCCCGAGAAGATCATCTGGGAAGAGAACGGCATGCGCCTGCCCGGCGAGCCGCTTCCGGATGACGGCACCGACCGCAAGCGCAACCGGCTGGCGTTCTTCGGCCAGTTCAACCACTACAAGGGCGTCACCGTGCTGCTCGAGGCCATGAGCCTGCTGGCGGAGGAGGATCCGGACATTCACCTTTGGCTGCATGGGACCAGCCTGGAATTGCAGCCGCAGGACTTCCAGGACGAGTTCAATCGGTTGCTCCACGAGACAAAGGACAACGTGACGTTCGCCGGCCGTTACAAGCCCGAGAGCATGCCGCGCCTCATGGCGGACACCGATTACGTCGTGATGCCTTCGCGCTGGTGGGAGAACGCGCCGCGCGTCATCCAGGAAGCATTCGCGTATGGCCGGCCCGTGATCTGCAGCGGCATCGGCGGCATGGCGGAGAAGGTGACCGACGGTGTCAACGGCCTGCACTTTTCGGCAGGAGATCCGAGGAGCCTCGCCGCCGCGATTCGCCGGGCGGCCGAGCCGGGGATGTGGGACCACCTACGTGGCGACTTCCCGCCCCTGCACACCATGGAAGGCCACGTTCGCAACATGTCGCGCTACTACACCGACATCATCGGGCGCCGCGCCGAAACGGAGCCACTGCCGGTGGCGCTGGAGGAGGAGCCGGTCTTTTGACAAGGAGGACGGCGGAGCGGCCAAACGCGGCGTGGCTCGACGAGCGACTGCTGTTGATGGCCGGCGACAGCCTCGCTCGCACGGCGTCCAACGGCTCTGGGGGATCGGCGGACTTCATGCGGCTCGGGCAACGGGAGCTGCCGCTGGAGGTCGAAACACTGTCGCCGTCGCGTAGCGAAAATGGGACCCCCGCGATGCGCGGGTTGATCGTTTGCAGGCTGCCGTCGGGTTCGATCGGCGGACGGGACGAGGACGTCGCGGTGACTGTCAACGGCAAGACCTTCACAGTCATGGGGGAGCAGGCCGGCATGGCGCCGGCCGATTTGAGCATCTTCCTGCAGCGCGAGCTGAGCGGGCTCGACGCCGAAACACGCCGGCGGCTGATGGACTCGATCGTGTCGGCCTGCGCTCCCGAGCTCGAAGGGAGCGGAAGCACGAGGCTGTGCAGGAACCTAAATCTCATCAGGGACGTCTTGCGGGAACCGCTGCTGCACGTTTCCGTCGGTGAGGATGAGCCGCACAGCTTGACCATCGAGGAATTGCTGGCGATCGATGAGCGCTCGTTCTGGATCAGAGGGTGGGCCTGGAACGCCGACGGCACTCTCCGCGACATCACCATGGTCTCCCCGGAGGGGGCCAGGACCGAGGTTCTGGGCGGGTTGTTCCGTTACCGCCGGCCAGACGTCGACGGCGTCTACGCGGGCCGCGACGACGACAACGACCACAAGGGCTTCTTCGCCTTCGTCGAGACCGAGGTTCCGAGCCACCTCTCCAGCGGGTGGATCGGCGAGCTGCGTGACGGGCTGGGAACCGGCGTGGAAACGGACGCGCCTCCGGTCAACCGCAACCCGCTCGAGATCCGGGCGAAGATCGTGAGCTATGTCGGGGAGGTGCAGCGCGACAAGCACACACTGGTGACCGGGCACGCATATCCGGCGCTACGTCGCCTCCAGGAACGGCTCGAGGCATCCACGGAGCTGGAGATCGCCGCCCAGTGCGGCAAGGCTCCGCGCGCGCCGAAGGTCTCGATCATCGTGCCGCTGGGCATGCAGCTGGATGCGCTGGAGCATCAGCTCTGCCAGCTCAGCAACGACGCGGATGTGGCGGGCGCGGATTTGATCTACGTCCACGAGGCGCATGAAGCACAGTGGCTCGCGCCCAAGGCTCAGGAGCTGCACGAGATCTACGGGATTCCTTTCCGGCTGGCCGCAACGTCGGGGAAGGCCGGCCCGACCACGATGATCAACAAGGCGGTGGCGATGGCGCGCGCTGACCGGCTGCTGCTGATGAGCCCCGACGTGTTGCCGGTGACCCGTGGCTGGCTGGGCGAGATGATGGCTTTCTACGACTCGCACGAGTTGATCGGTGCGCTTGGGCCGATGCTCCTTCACGACGACGGGTCGCTGCAGAACGCCGGCATGCAACTGGACGCGGTTTCGCCGCAGGAGTCAGGCTTGCCGGATGGGAACGGCCTCGAGGCGCGCAGCCGTTTCAAAGGACTTCCCAGCACGCTGCCCGACGCAAATGAAGCCGTTCCGGTCACCGCGGTCACCGGCGCCTGCCTAATGGTCGACCGCGGGCTGCTCGAGAGCGTGGGGGCGCTACGCAACATATACGCCGAGGGTCAGGTCGAAGACACTGACCTGTGCCTGCGGTTGTGGGATGCCGGCAGGATCAACTGGTACATCCCCACGGCCAAGATGCACTACGTCGAGGGACGCTCCGAGCCGGAGCCCTCGCTTGCGGCCCGGCAGTACAACGCCCTGCTGCTCGACCATCTGTGGGGGAGCCGCGGGGTCGGCATGAACGGGTCGATGAGGGCGCCGGCGTAGGTAGCCCGGCTGGCCTAGGCACGTCTTCACCGGGACCTACTCGGAAATCTCGACCGGGATGCGAACCAGGTCGCGATCCAGAGTTTGTTCGCACGCCTTGTTGTGGAACCGCACGAAGTAGAGATACGGACGACGGCCGGTCGTCTCGAAGTTCCGCGACTCGCTGCGGGGATCCAGCAATGACGGGTAGACCGCCGGACTACGGTCTCCGCAGCGGAACGTGGAGATGAGCTCGACCTCGGCAAGCAGTCGCCTTCCCTGCCAGCGGATCAGGTCGTCCGAGACGGCGTAGTAGATCCCCGGCACGTCTCGCCCTTTCGCGGAATCGAAGAAGACGGAGGTGCCGACCAGCAAGAACTTCTCGAGCTGGGTGTTGTAGGTCAGGCTCTGGGTCATGCCGCCGATCACCTCGGGGGACACCGGTCGGCAGAGGTGACGGGGGGAGGGCTTCCCCCCGCGGTAGGGGTCCACGAAGCTGACGCTGAAGGACTCTCCGCCCCAGGCCTGCCAGGAACGTGGGTCGGAGAGGTCACGAGTGCGAGCTAGACAGGCGCCGCCGGGCTGGTCGCGATACCGGTTGACGTTCAGCAGGGAGTAGAAGTAGCCGTCGTCGCGCCGGACGATGTTGCTCGGCGAGAAGACTCCGATCGGCCCGACCTCCGGCACGTACCGGTACGGGATGCTGGCGACGAGGTGCGCGGGGGGTCGTGCGTGGCCGAACGTCCGTCCTCCGTCATTCGAGACCGCCAGCGTCACTGCATTCAGCCAGCACTTCACGTTCGAGCCGGAAGGACATCCGCGGGGATCACCCTGGCCGTGGTACTCCTCGTGCACGAGGGCGAATACCTGTCTGCCGTTCACCGTATACGGAGCGTTGAGCCATTCCCGGAAGTCGTAATGCGCGGGGTCTGGATCGTGGTCCGAATCGAAGACCTTGCGGCAGCGGTGCACTACGTCATCGAGACTGCGTCCGATCAAGGGCCGCGTCACGTCGTGGGAGGCAAGGAGATGCACGCGCCCGCGAAAGTCGCGGAATGCACGCGCGGAGATGTCCGGGATGTCGTCGTCCGCGCAGCGGTGCCTGCTCCAGTCGTAGACCACTTCCTCGGGCCCGGCGATCCGTATGACCGGCGCATCCCGAGACGCATCCTGCGTCCCCTCGGGAAGAGGCGCGACCAGTAGCGTGATCGCGACTATGGCGCCGATCCCGATGAGCCCGAGTGCGCCGACCAGCAACAGTGCGGATCGAGATCTGCGCACGCCCAGCTATGGCTTGCGAAGGATGATCAGATCCTGCTGGTTGTTCACGCCGCCCCTCGCATACATGACGACGTCGAAGAGCCCCGCGCACAGCCCGCGTGTGAAAGCCTCGGTCTGGTATGTGACGGATCCACCGTTCCCGGAGGGCAGCGTGTGGATCCCCTGGCGATCCAGTTCGCTCGCGATGTGCGGCTCTTTCAGGAGCGGACGGATGAGCTCGCCGTTGACCGACAGCGCGGCGTAGCCGCGGTTTCCGAGCAGGCGGCCGAGCTCCTCGAGCCAGGCCCGCTGTTCCTCCCGGCCGAGGCGGGTGAGCACCGAATGGCCGAGCACGAGATCGAACGAGTCCGACGCCAGCTCCGTGGGGGGGACGGCCGGCGCGCCCGCGAACGTTCCGGAGAACCCGGCCTCGCGACACCACCCGACTGCGTCTTCCTCGAAGTCGATTCCCGTGATGTGCGCATCCGGGAGGTAGCGGCGAATGAAGGGCTGGAGCAGGGCGCCGCCGTAGCCCCAGTCGAGAACGGACTCGCAGGAATCGAGAGACCTGTAGCGGCTCACCGTTGTCAGCAGGTCGTGGGCGCAGTTGGATCCGCGGATCGAAAGCGCGCGGAAATTGTCCGTTCCCCAAAGGCGCCGAGCGAGCTGCGGCTGTGGCCAGCGCTGCTGGTCGGCGATCCCCGGGAGAACGTGAATCGACATGTGCCCGACAGGAAGCTGATCTCGCAGCGCGACGAACTCCAAGAGCGAGGAGCCGTCGGGTCCGTCTCGCCGTGCCTCGAGCACGAACCCACAGATCGCCTCCCGGGGAGCTTGGGGAAATGCCCGCGCCGCCTCCTCGCTCCAGACGCGAATGGATGTCTGGGCGAGCCGATCGTCGACGCGCAGCTCGACACCGTCGAGGCGGGCATCGGGATCGACGCACCAGCCCTTGACCTCCAGCGTCGAGTCCTTGGCGTTCAACTCCTCGACCTCGCCGTAGATGGGCCTGACCACGTCCTCTTCCTGAACGAACTCACATGCAAGGCGCGTGACTCCGAACAGCTTGGCCGCGAACAGGCGATGCCATCCGTCCATCCGCCGGGCCATGATCGGCGCTGGGCGACCGATCTCGAAGACCCGGTCCTGCTCCTCCGGCCGACCCGGCCCTGAAAGCACAAGCAAGGGCTCCATCGTCGGCACCTCGCCCCCGGCGTGCCGGCAGAGGTCCATGTCCCTGAACTGCCTGGCGACGTACGTCCCGGCCATGCCGGCGTTGGTGAGCTGATCGGCAATCCCCGGGTCGGTGTCGGGGTGCCGCACCACGTAGTCGTAGTAGATGTTCCCGGGACCGATCTGGCCCGTCTCCGCGTATTGGCAATACCCCTTCACATACACCAACCAATAGAGCCAGCCGGCATAGACCTGCTCGAGGTCGGGCGACGCCTCGAGGGTCTCGAGGTCGAGCTCCATCCGGCTCACGGCGCGAATGAGATCTTCGGGGGAGCTGAAGGTGCGGTCGAAGATCGTGAAGAAGAGCCAGCCGAGACATGTCCTGTTCACGTCGATGTGGCGCACCCCGCGTTGCAGCGTGGGTGGCGATGACGGCCGGCCGTTCAGCGGGTCGGGAGTCTCGAGCGCCTTCGCGAGGTCGTCCTCGCGCTTCCCGAGCATCACGATCGCGCGGGCTCCTTCACCGTCGACGTTCGCCCCCCAGTCCGACGAACCCAGGATCCGGAAGTAAGGGAAATGGTCGGCCAGGGGGTCGATGTAGCCGGCGTCGAAGTTCCCCGCGAGCTTGTGTGTCTCGATCACGAGGAGGTTCGTGATCTCCGCGATCCTGGGCAGGCATTGCCTGATGTAGGTGAAGACGGAGAATGCGAGGACGACGTCGTAGTGCTCTTCGTAGGCCGCCGGGTCGGCGATGTTTCGCTGGGTAAACGACACCCGCGTCGTCCCGTTGAAGGCATTGATCGCCTCCGCGAGCTCGATGAAGTAGGGATCCCACTCGAAGCCGTCGACCAGACGGGCCCCTCGGGCGCGTGCTTCGCGGCTGAGCTCGCCCAGGTTCGATCCCAGGTCGAGCACCTTCTTTCCCGTGAAGTCGATCTGGTCGAGGATCTCCGCCCGGTCGTCGCGGAAACCTCTGGTGCGCAGGTTCCCTAGCTTGACCGACTGGTAATGGTTGCCGGTCGGTAGCTGCCCGGTGGTCGAGAGACTCGTATAGGGGGCATCGAGCTTCTCGAGGATGAGGGCCTTGAGCTTCGTATCGAGCGGGGTGGTCGTCATGCCGCTATTGCGTGGCCGTGACGCCGTCGCGTCCCAGCAGCGCGGACCGCAAGGTTGCCTCGTCGGCCGCGCCCACCAGGAAGGTCCGGGAGCCTCGCTGCTCTGACGCGGTGAGCCCCGACGACAGCTCCAGCAGTTCGTGAAAGGGGAAGCCCGCGCGGGCGGCCTCGAGCGCCGCCGCCCGGTCGGGATCGGCCGCCGGTAGCTCCGTCACCAATACGCCGCGGGCGATCGCGGCGATCGCGTCGAGGTGGTCACGGACCAGATCGAACCCGTTGACGGCCAACACTACGTCGTATTCCTCTCGTCCCGGACCCTCGAGCAGCTCGCGCGCCTGATGGAAGAACACCCGGCTGGAGTCGTGGTAGGCGCTCAGCAGTCGCGCCAACGCGACGCGCTCTGGATCCGGCTCGATTCCGTCCACCAGCGCGGCCCCTCTTGCCCTCGCCGCACGCGCTCTCTCACCCGTCCCGGCACCCAGGTCGAGCACGGACTTTCCCGCCAGCACGAGTCGGTCGAGCAGTGAGGACTCCACTTCGGGAAGCGATGTCTCGACGTCTGCGAGCAGTCTCTTCAAATCGTCCTTGATGCTCGGGATCGGCGGCTCATCGTGGTTCCCGTCGGCTGACGCGCGTTCGGGCGGTGGTGACGGGCCCTGGGGAGACTGCTCGGTCGCGGCCACGTGATACCGGTGGCGCCCCCGGATGGAGCCCATGGGCACGCGGCTCCCGTCTTCGAGGATCGCGGCGAGTCTCAGGTCGAACTCCGCCGACAGCTTCCGCGCATCGACGAGTGTGTAGAAGCCGCAGAACTCGACCTCCCGCTCGCCGGGCCTGCTGAGAGCGACATCGGGGCGAGAGATCCGGACCGCGGCCACCCTCACGACGTTGTCTGCCTCCACGAACTCGACCGCCGCCGCCGGCCGCCAGCGACCTGAGACGTAGCCGCCCACGTGAATCCAGAACCCGACATCGCCGGAACCGATCAGCGGAACCTGGATGGAACAGCCCCACAGCTGATCGGAGGGCTCCGGTGGAAGCAACACGCTGTCTATCTGAATCTCGGTCAAAGCTGAAAACCGCCCATTTGCGGCAGTTTCGATGGTATCCGGTCCTCGAAACGGTCCATCCGCACGACCTATACTCGTCCGGATGAACGCGCTCCCCAAGACCCGTGACTGGGAGCTGTTCATGATCCACTCCGCGCCCTACAAGTTGCACGATCCCTGGTTCGACACCAGTGAGCGGGCGACGAAGCTCGAGCTCGCTCGGGTCGGCAGGGCATTGGTGGACGCCGCGGCCGGCGACCTGCCGCTGCAAGGGCCGCTCGAGGACCTTCTCGGTCTGCTCGAGAGCGAGGGGCCGCCTTACGACCTCGTCCCGGCGACCGTCGCGGCCTGGGTGCGGAGTTGGCTTTCATTCGACGAAGCCTCGCTCCGGCGAGCGCTCGGCTCCTTCCTCCGTTCCGAGGAATCGCCCGACGGGCGTTTCGCGACGTTCGTGGAAGCTGCCGAGGATGCGCGGAGCGCCGGATTGGCCGTGGACGCGAGGGATGTGATGGCGTTCGGCTCGCTGCTCAACTTCGCGGTCGCGCCGGAGACTTGTCCGGTCGTGGGTGCAAACGACTTCAGCCGGGAGATCGAGCGGCTGACGGGCTTTGCAGCCGACGCCTCGGTCACGCTGAGCGAGCAGTACGCGGCACATCTCTCCGTTGCGCGACTTGTCGAGGCCGAGATGAAGGCCGCGGACATCGGCGTCAGGGACATGGTCGACGTTCAGGGCCTGGTCGGCATCGCCTCTCTACAGGTTCTCCCGTATCAGCGGTGGGAGGCGTTTTTGAAGCACGCGGCATATGTGCGGGGCAATCCGAGATTCGAGCCCGAGGAGCGCGACCGGATGCTCGAGGTCGCCCGCCGCGGGCAAGCGGTCCTCCAAGCAGCGCGCGGGGATGCGCCACTCACCGCCGTGCTGGACTCGTTCCTGGGCCTGGTATTCGACCCCGAGCGCCTCTACGACCTGGTCTGGGACGACGTGGAGCACGCGACGCGAGGATGGGCGTCCTCCGACGAGGACCAGTTTCGTCGTGCACTCAGGTGCTTCCTCGAGAAGGAGGAGCCCACAGCGCGGTTCGCAGCTTTCGCCACAGCGGCCACGGAACCGCAGCCCGCAGAGATCGCGACGGATCCAGCGATGCTCATGACGCTGGGGTCCCTGTTCAACTTCGTCGTCGACCCGGAATCCGCGCCGGTAGTGGGGCACGGCCGATTCAGCTACCAGGCGAGCCGACTGAGGGATTTCTCCCTCGATCACAGCGCCTCGCTCGCCGAGCAGTACGCACAGCGGCTCGAGTTCGCGAACCGCATCGAGGCCGAGATGAAGGAAGAACCGATCGGCGTCCGCGACATGCTCGACGTCCAGATCCTCGTCTGCCTGTCGTCGCTCTGGTTCTCGCGGTCCACCCAGGACGCCCTCTGGAGGATTGACGCGCCCGCAGTGCCGACGCGACCCACCGGGAGCGAGGACCGTGCCCGCGCGGATCGACCGCCGATGCCGTATCTCGCGGTGTGCGCCTGTCTCGGATATGACGCGCCCTACCTGCGCGAGTGGATCGAGTTCCATCGTCTCGTCGGTGTGGAGCGCTTCTTTCTCTACAACAACGGGGACCGGGAGACGCAGCGTGAGCTGCTCGCACCCTACGTCGAGGAAGGGGTGGTGGTCCTGCACGACTGGACCGTGTTCCCGCCCCAGACGCCCGCTTACAACCACCTACTCGAAGAGCACCGCGAAGGCGCCCGGTGGGTCGCGGTCATAGACACCGACGAGTTCCTGTTCGCATCGACCGGTCAGCCCCTGCCGGAGGTGTTGGCGGACTACGAAGCGTGGCCCGGCGTCGGCGTGAGCCGACTCACCTTCGGCACGTCCGGCCACCGCACGAGGCCGGATGGACTCGTCACCGAGAACTACCTCGGTAGCTTCGATGCCAGAGTGCATCGGCACATCAAGACCATCATCGACCCGGTGCGCACGGCCGAATGCCTCGGTCCGCATCACTTCCGCTACGAGGACGGGAGCCTGGCCGTCGACGAGAACCACTACCCGATCCTGGGTGCAACGACGGCGTTCACGTCGTTCTCACGCCTGCGGATCAACCACTACTACACGAGGTCGGAAGCCGAGTTCCGGAGGAAGCTGAGCAGACTGCGGCCGGACAACGCCGCGCCGTATCCCGAGAGCATGTGGCGGCAGTTCACGGAAACGTTCCGGGACAGGTACGGCAGGTCCGACGAGACGATCCTGCGGTACGTGCCGGCGCTCAAGGAACGATTGGCTGCGACGGCTTCTCCTGCGATCAGGTCCGGCGCGTAGCCACCCGGCTCAGGAGTCGGCGGGAACGCCTTGCTCCGCCAGAGCTACCTCCCGTGCCTCTGCTCCATCTGGGGTATCACGGCGACGCGTGGGTGGATCAAGGAGCGCCGGGGATGCGGGCGATCCGCAGATCGACACGTACCTTCGACCCTGACCGGAACGGCACGCCCTCGGCCTCGAGTCGTGCGCGCTGGGCGTCGCCGGCCGCCAGCGAGCCGTCGGCGCGCACCACCCGCCACCACGGAACGTCGGGCGCGTGGGTTGTGCTGAGGATGCGCCCCGCGAGCCGCGGCGCTCCGGGCGACACGTCTCCGTACGTTCGCACGAACCCCTCCGGGATCGCGCGGATCGCGTTCAGGATGCGCTCCTCCGCCGCCTTGCCGCTCACTCCCGCTCGATCCTGCGGATCTCCTGACCCGGGCGCCACAGCTCGATCACCAGCCGGTCGCGCGCGTCGTTCAGCCCCACCAACACCGCCTCTTCGATGTCGGCCCGGAACAGGTGCGCATCGCTCGAGGGTGGATCCGACCCGTGCGTGCCGAAGACCGCCATCCGGCGCTCGGCATCGGTGATCTCCTCGACCTGCCCGCTGAGCTTCGCGTCGCCGTCCCAGCCCGGCGGGTCGGCCGATGCGCTGTGGAGCGCGAACCGCGGATCGCGTCGCAGGTCGAGCGCCTTGCGCGCATTCGGCATCGAGCCGAACCACAGATCGCCGTCGGCGAAGAACGCCTCGATGCCGCTGATGCGCGGTGCGCCGCCCGCCCGCAGCGTGGCGATCGTCTTGTGGACCCCCGCGTCGAGCCGGTCGCGCATCCGGGCTGCGAACTCGGATGCCGAGTCCTCGATCTCCTGCCAGCGGGCCACGGCCTGATCGTACAAACGCACTAGGGCTTCGGCTGCCACAAGGCGACCTCCGCGCCGGCCGGGACCGACACGACGCTGCGCCAGCCCGCCGGACCCTCTCGCGGCGCGAGCAGGACGGAGGCGCCGAGCAGTCGCGCGCGTTCGGTGAGGTCGACCACGTCCTCGACCTCGACGTATGGCAGCCAGAGGGAGCGGCCCGTGTCGCGTTCGACCACGCCTCCCTCGATCGCCTCGCCGAGGCCCAGCGCGATGTACGAGCCCGACCCGGCGTCGATGTGCTCCACCGGCCAGCCGAAGAGGCGCGTGTAGAAGGCACACGCGCGCGGCAGGTTCCCCGTCTGGAGCTCGAGGTGCACGACGGGATTGGTCAGGGCCGGCCTCATCGCCTGTTTGCCTTCTTGACCGCCGCCGGCCGGGGAATTCATCGGGCCGGCGATGAATCTGGCCGGGCCGATAGGTCTATCGTCATGAAGAATGAGTTCCGCCTCCACAAGCCCGGCCGCGTCCGAGCAGGAGCTGCTGGCGGCCGCCCGCGAGGGTGACGAGGCGGCGTTTCGCCGGCTCGTGGAGCCGCGCCACGCCGAGTTGCACGCTCACTGCTACCGGATGCTCGGCTCGGTGCACGACGCCGATGACGCTCTCCAGGAGGCGCTGTTGCGCGCATGGCGCGGCCTCCCCGGCTTCGAGCGCCGCAGCTCCCTGCGGTCCTGGCTCTACAAGATCGCCACCAACGCGTGCCTCGACGCGCTGGCGCGGCGCTCCAAGCGGGTGCTGCCGATCGACTACGGCCCGGTCTCCAGAATCGACGACGAGCTGGGTGAGCCGCTGCCGGACTCGACGTGGCTGGAGCCGTACCCGGACGCCGTCACGGGCCTCGCGGAAGGCTTCGCGGCCCCGGAGGCCCGCTACGAGCTGCGCGAGAGCGTGGAGCTGGCGTTCACCGCGGCCCTCCAGCACCTGCTCCCGCGGCAGCGAGCCGTCTTGATCCTCCGCGAGGTGCTCGGGTTCTCCGCCCGGGAGGTGGCCGAGACGCTCGAGACCACCACGGCCTCGGTGAACAGCACCATGCAGCGGGCGCGTGCGGCGGTCGAGTCGCGGCTCCCGGAGCAAAGCCAGCAGGCCACGTTGCGCGCGCTGGGCGACGAGCAGGTCCGCTACCTGGTCGAAGGGTTCATCGACGCCTGGGATCGGGGCGACGTCGACACGATGGTCGCGCTGCTGGCCGACCAGCCCACCTTTGCGCTGCCGCCGCACGACGCGTGGTACGAGGGCAGGGACGCCGTGGACGCGTTCCTCCCGCGGATACACGGCCAATGGCGCCTGGTGCCGACCCGGGCGAACGGCCAGCTGGCTTTCGCGGCCTACCGGCGCGACGACGAGACCGGCGTCTATCGCGCCGCGATCCTCGACGTGCTCACTGTGCGCGAGGGCCTGATCGCGGACGTGACGGCGTGGGCCACGCCGTCACTGTTCGAGCGCTTCGGGCTGCCCGCCGAGCTGCTACCGACAACCACCCATAACGGAGGCTGACATGGCGCAGTACGTAGACGGATTCGTGCTTCCCATCCCGAAGGACAAGCTCCCCGAATACCGCCGCATGGCCCGCAAGGCGGGCAAGGTCTGGCGCGAGCACGGTGCGCTCGAGTACCGGGAGTGCGTGGCTGACGACGTGAAGAAGGGAAAGGTGACGTCATTCCCGCAGAGCGTGAAGCTCAAGCCCGGCGAGACCGTCGTGTTCTCGTGGATCACCTTCAAGTCGCGCGCGGACCGCAACCGCGTGAACGCGAAGGTCATGAAGGATCCCCGCCTCGCCGACATGATGGACCCGAAGGTCAACCCGTTCGACATGAAGCGGATGATCTACGGCGGGTTCGCGGTCGCCGTCGACGTCTGAGCCGCTAGCGCCGCGTCAGCTGCACTGACCGCTGCGACGGTCCCAGCGCTTGTTCGCCTCCTTGGCGAACGCGCTGTTGTCGCGGCATGCCAGACGATCGCCGCCGACGTTGCCGGCCACGATCTTCGGGGCCGGACCGGTGTTCCGCGCCACCTCGAGGCTGCCGCGCTTGACCGTGTTGCCGCGGATCACGAACTCGATGTTCGCGAAGTTGCCGAACACCCGGATGTCCCCGCGGCGCACCGCGTTGCCACGGCAACCGACGGTGAGCGGGTCGCCGATCAGGATGTCGGTCCCGGGGTGCTCGCTGAGCGCACCGCCGTTGGGCCCGCTCCAGAGCACCTCGATGTTCCCCTTGCGCACGTTGTTGCCGCAGACCTGCACGGTCTCCCGGGTCCGCTCGGGCTCGATGTCCTCGCCCACGGTGCTGTTGAACACGAAGAACTGACGCGCGTCGACGGACTCGACGCTGCCGGAGATCCTCGAGCCGGTGTCGATGAAGATGGTCTGGGACGCCTTGCCCTCGATGTCCCCGTGCACGATCGAGCCGGTGGACTGGAAGTACGCGTTGCGCAGCACGCGGACGTTGCCGTTGACCTTCGCGTCGACCAGCGTGCATGAGGCGCCGCGCGGCACGACCACTCCGTCATAGGTCTTCCCCTTGAAGACCCCGTTGCATCGAAAGTCTGGGCGCGCCATGGCGTTTGACGCCAGCGCCAGCAGGGCCGTCACGCAGACGGCCACAAGGCCAAGAAACTTCATTCCGCTATCCCTTCCCTGGGGGTTCCCACTCCGCCGATAAGGCGTTATGCAGGAGTTTAGTTGAGGATCTCAGCCCCGGCGAGCTTTCTCGCGGGGCTCGAGCTCCCGGTAGCGGAAGCACGACGTCACGTGATCGTTGACGAGCCCGGCCGCCTGCATGAAGGCATAGCAAACCGTCGGCCCGACGAACCGGAATCCCCGGCGCTTCAGATCCTTGCTCATCGCCTTCGACTCGGCCGTCTCGGCGGGGACGTCGGCGAGCTTTCGCCGCCGGCCGGCGATCGGGGCTCCGCCGACGAAGTTCCACAGGTAGGCGTCGAGACTGCCCGACTCCCGCTGGACCTCCAGGACGCGACGCGCGTTGTTCACGGTCGACTCCACCTTCAAGCGGTTGCGCACGATCGCCGGGTCCTGAAGCAGGCGCTCGACCTTGCGGCGGTCGAAGCGCGCCACGCGCGCGGGATCGAAGCCGGCGAACGCCCTCCGGTACCCCTCACGCTTGTGCAGGATGGTCGCCCACGACAGGCCGGCTTGCGCGCCTTCGAGCGTCAGCAGCTCGAAGAGCCGGCGGTCGTCGTGGACGGGCACGCCCCATTCCTCGTCGTGGTAGGCGAGGTAGAGCGGATCACCCGCCGGCGCCCACTCGCACCGGGACCGGCTCACCGGCCGGGCAACTCGAAGGGCGACTCGAGCAGCGCCCAGCCGATCCGCACCAGGGTGGGGGTGAGCTCGGGCAGCGACTCGGCCCCGCGCGTGGATATGTGCTCCTGCACGAGCTCACCGATCGCTCCCACCGCGGCCTGCACCTGGATCGCAGGGATCTCTCCCTTGCCGTCCCGGCGGCCGTTGCGCAGCGCGCGCATCTGGTGCACGAACTGCTCGTAGACGACGCGGCGCGTCTCCACGGCCTGCGGGCCGGCGCCGTGCACGTATACGAGACAGGCGCGGGCCACGTGCGGGTCGGATGCCAGCGCATCGGCGTACGCGGCGATCGCGACCTCGAACCGGTCCCGCCAGTCGTCCGCGTCCGCTGCGCGCACGGCGGACTCGACGGCCGCCAGCAGTTCCCGCGTGGCCGTCTCGTATGCCGCCACGAAGCAGTGCTCGACGTCGTCGAAGTGTTCGTAGAAGGTTCGGCGGGAAACGCCCGCGAGCGCCACGACGTCCGCGACCGTGACCTTGGCGTAGCCCTTGTCCGACACGGCCCGGGCGATCGCATGCAGCATCCGCGCCTGCTGCCACTCGGCCGTGGCCTCGCGGTCGCCCCGCTCCCAGGGTGGGGAGTCGAGGGCCCTGAAGTAGATCGGCTGGGACTGCGTTGCCACGGCCGGCCAAGAGTAGCGCGGCTGGGTACGGATTCGTTTCTGGAGGTACGGCTTTGTTTACCGGCCGCCCACGACGGGTATGTCGGCTCAAACCGAATCGGGGAGGATTCTTCATGCGTCGGACTTGGTGGTTCCTGGTCGCCTTGCTCATGCTGTGGTGCGCGGCGCCCGCCGCGGCCGCCACGCCAAAGCTTCATCTGGAGGCCGTTTCCAACCGGCCGGACGTGATCTCGGGCGGCGATGCCCTGGTCACGGTCAGGATGCCCGCCGGCGTCAACCCCGCCGACGTGCGCGTGTTCGACGACGACCGCGATGTGACGCAGTCGTTCGCGTTGCGCCCGAACACGCAGTTCCAGGGGCTCGTGACCGGCCTGTCGATCGGGCGCAACGTCCTCACGGCGCGGGCCCCCGGTGCGGCCGACGGCAGCCTGACCATCACGAACCATCCGAACGGCGGCCCGGTCTTCTCGGGGCCGCAGGTCCAGCCATGGGTGTGCCAGTCGGGGGCGGTCGACGCGCAGTGCAACCAGCCTGCCACCTACGAGTACCGCTACATGACCACCGGCGGGGCGTTCGCCGACTACGACCCCGACAACCCGCCGGCCGACGTCGCCACTACGACGACCGACCAGGGCAGGACGGTGCCGTACATCGTGCGCGTCGAGACCGGCTACCAGGATCGCGACCAGTACAAGATCGCGCTCCTCTATGACCCGTCGCAGCCGTGGGAGCCATGGAAGCCGCAGGCCGGCTGGAACCACAAGCTGCTGATCAACCACGGCGCCAGCTGTGGGATCGAGCGTCAGGCGGGCTCGGCGCCGTCGGTGGAGAACGATGCGGCGCTGTCGCGCGGCTTTGCCGTGATGTCGACCGCGCTGAACAACGCGGGCCACAACTGCAATCTCGTCACCCAGGCCGAGTCGATGGTGATGGCCAAGGAGCGGCTGGTGGAGCAGTACGGCGCGATCCGCTACACGATCGGCACGGGCTGCTCGGGCGGCTCGCTCACGCAGCAGCAGGTGGCCAACGCCTATCCCGGCATCTACCAGGGGATCCTGCCCGCGTGCAGCTTCCCGGACGCGTGGTCGACCGGGCAGCAGCTCGTCGATTACCACCTGGTCCGCAACTACACCGAGAACCCGGCCAGGTGGGGCACCGGCGTCGCCTGGACACCCGACGCGATCGCGGCGGTGGAGGGTCACCCGAACCACGTGAACTCGATCGTGTTCGACACGGTCTACTGGACCTCGCTGGGCGTGCCGGACGACGGTTGCCCCGGCGTCCCGTCCGCGGACAACTACAACGCCGCGTCCAACCCCGGCGGCATCCGCTGCACGCTTGCGGACTACATGATCAACGTGTTCGGCCCGCGCCCTGCGAGCGTGTGGGGGCCGGCGGAGCAGGCGGTCGGCCGCGGCTTCGCAGGGCTGCCCCTGGACAACGTGGGAGTGCAGTACGGGCTCGAAGCGCTGAAGAACGGTCAGATCACGACCGAGCAGTTCGTCGACCTGAACGAGAAGATCGGCGGCGGCACGATCGACAGCGTTTGGACGCCGCAGCGGTTCAGCGCCGACCAGCCCGCGCTCGCCAACGCCTACAAGAGCGGGTCGATCAACACGACGAAGAACCTCGACAAGGTCGCGATCATCGACCTGCGCGGGCCCGACCCGGGCGCGTTCCACGATGCCTACCGCTCATGGGCCATCCGTGCGCGGCTCGAGCGGGAGCACGGCACGTTCGCGAACCATGTGATCTGGTTCGGGGCCGTTCCGCTGATGGGCGACCCGCGCTACGCGGACGACGCCATGGTGGCCATGGACCGGTGGCTTGCCGGCGTGGAGCGGGACCGCGGCACCGGTTCACTCGCGGCGAAGATCATCCGCAACCGCCCCGGCGACGTGCACGATCGCTGCACGCAGGTGGACGCGCTCGAGCAGGTCACGATCCCGGGCATCGGCCAGGTCTGCAACCTGAAGGACGTCCAGACCCGGTACGGAACGCCGCGCACCGTCGCCGGCGAGGGCATCGAGACCGACGTCAACAAGTGCACGTTGAAGCCGCTGCGACGCACCGACTACTACCCGATTGCGTTCACGGACGGCCAGTGGGCGCGCCTGCAGGGGGCCTTCCCGGCCGGCGTGTGCGACTGGGGGCGGCTGGGAGTCAGCCAGGCCGACCCGATCGCCTGGCAGACCTACCAGGACGGAGCCGTGGGCAACGTCGTGTACGGCGGACGGCCGCTCGGGCCGGCGCCGCCCCTTTCCGGCAGCGGCTGGACGACGGAGATCGCGTTCGGCTCCTGGATCAAGTAGGGGCGCTCAGGTAGGAGCGGGCCGCGGCGCGGCCCGCTCCACCGCAACCAGGAATTCCCTGCACCGACATCGTTTCTCCGTACGCCGGGGTCGAAAGCCGGACCTGGCCACGACCGGTTGCGGTTTGACGGCATTGTGCAGCGGGCAGGCGCCCCATGCCAAGGGAAGTGCGTGATAGCTCCTGAAACGACCCGGATGCGGGAAGCGCCGGCAAGGTAGGGTGCCCCCGATTCGTGAACCCCGACAGGAGCAAGGAGGTGTTGTCCATGTCTGGGCTCCTAAAAAGCCACAAGACAATCCTGGTCGTCCTGGCCGTGCTGCTGACCTTCGCGCTCACCGCGAGCAGCGGCTTCGGCTGGGGTACGGGCGACGAGGGAAGCAGCAAGGGAAAGGCCGGCGAGTACTCCGGCGGCAAGGGGAACGACAAGGGTAAGGACGAGAGCCGAGGCAAGGACGACGAGGGCAGCCACGGGAACAAGGGCGACAAGGATTCCGGCAAGGACGACGAGGGCAAGGACGACGAAGGCAAGGGCCATGACGAGGACAAGGGTCATGGGAAGGACAAAGACCATGGGGACAAGGACAAGGACCATGGCGACAAGGGTCACGGGGACAAGGACAAGGACCACGGTGACAAGGACCATGGCGACAAGGACAAAGGCCATGGCGACAAGGACAAGGACCATGGGGACAAGGACAAGGATCACGACAAGGACAAGGGCGAAGGCGGCCCCGGCGGCAAGCCGGGTGCCCCAGGCGCTCCGGGCGCTCCAGGTGCCCCAGGCGCTCCAGGTGCCCCGGGAGCTCCGGGCGCTCCAGGTGCCCCAGGCGCTCCGGGTGCTCCAGGTGCCCCAGGCGCCGGTCCTGTGACCGTCAACAACAACGTCACCAACACCCAGACCCAGACGCAGACGCAGACCCAGTCCAACAACCAGTCCAACGAGGGCCAGGTTCAGGGCCAGGTCGAAAGCGAGTCCGGCGTTCAGGGCCAGCAGGGCGAGCAGGGTGGCGGCGGAGGCGGACGTGAGTTCGCCCAGACCGACACCAGCGAGGAATCGTCGGAGAGCAGCCAGGCCGCGCAGGGCAGCCAGCCCGCCGAACTGGCAAGCACCGGCGTCAACACCGGAGCGCTTGCGTTGATCGGAGCGCTTTGTGTCGCGGCATCGCTGCTGCTGTTCCGCCGCAAGCGGACCGCGTAGCACGTGGGCGGATCGGGACGCGGGGGATCGCCGCCCCCCGCGTCCCGCCGCCGGGTAGGTAGCGGCGAAGGGAGAAGCAGGCCGTGGATGCGCTGACCAAAGCAACGTTGCTTTCGACGGAGGCACCGTTCGCGCGGGGTTTCCTGACGTCAGACGCAATCCCGGCGCAGCGGTCCGGCGCGTCGGGGCGAGGTGCGCTGCTCGAGGGCGCGCGCGCATCGGTTGCGGTGATGCTCCTCGTGACCGGGGTGCTCTTGCTGGCAGAGGCAGTCGTGACGCTCGCGTGGCAGGAGCCGTTCAGCGCATGGTCGGCGGCACGGCAGCAGGACCAGCTCAGCGCGGAGCTGCGGGAGGCCGAGTCGGCCGCACTCGCGGCACCGGCCGCATTTGCGGCGGAGCGCGGCCCGGCGACGACGCCCACCGCAGCGTTCGCGGAGGCGCACCGCCGCCGCACTGACAACGGAGATCCCCTCGGCCGGCTGCGGATCCCGAGTCTCGGGCTGAAGTTCGTGTTCGTCGAGGGCGCCAACCCCGGCCAGCTCGAGAAGGGTCCGGGGCACTACGCCGGCACCGCGCTGCCCGGTGAGCGGGGGACGGTCGGCGTGGCGGGACACCGCACGACCTATCTCGCTCCGTTCCGCAACATCGATTCCCTGCGCAAGGGGGACTCGATCGTGCTCCAGATGCCCTACGGCCGCTTTCGGTATGCGGTCGAAGGCTCGATCGTCGTGTCGCCGCAGAACACGCGGTCGTTGCGCCCGGTGAAGCACGACCGCCTCGTGCTGACGACCTGCACGCCGCTGTTCAGCGCCGCGCAGCGACTTGTCGTGACCGCATCGCTCGAGTCGTCGACGCTGCGGGCAGGAGCTAGCGGCCCGCCCGCCGACTCCCGAAGACCGCTACGACGGTGACACCGCCGCGGGCTCTGAACGGAGGCCGCATCACCGTTCCGATGCCGACGTCACGCCAGGCGCCGTTGAGGATCTGGTGCCGGTGGCCGGCGCTCGCCATCCAGGCGGCCACCACTCGGGCCGGCGTGGGTCGCGGCGGCAGCGCGTAGAAGATGTTCTCGCCGGCCGCGAACCGGCGCCCATAGCCGGCTCGGCCGACGCGGT
>Ga0075429_100000432_pt1 | contig 31238 bp, 33 predicted proteins | sample RhiMetdeltSRZDD3_FD_75295 | JGI IMG/M metagenome (GOLD analysis project Ga0075429, IMG submission 75295) | Populus rhizosphere microbial communities from Tennessee, USA - Rhizosphere MetaG P. deltoides SRZDD3 | ecosystem: Host-associated > Plants > Roots > Rhizosphere > Soil | place: USA...
GCGGCCGAATACGTAAACCTGCTGGTCGAATTCGAGATCGCGGTCGAGCTCGCCGACGATCTGCCGGTGGTCGGTGCGCCGTATACGCGGGAAAGCGTCGCCGCGTCGGTGGGCGCTCTGATGCCGGCGCTCGAGCTGGCCGACGACCGCAACGCGGACTATTCGACGCTTGCCGCGCATCCGCTGATGCTGATCGCGGACAACGCCTGGAACGAAGGCGCGGTGCTCGGCGCAGCGGTGCAGGACTGGAAGGAAATCGATCTCGCCAAGCTGCAGGGGGCGGCGTTCATCGACGGCAAGCAGGTCGGGAAAGGGAAGGGCGGCGACGTCATGGGGCACCCGTTCGAAGCGCTCGCCTGGCTCGCCAACAATCTCGCGGCCCGGGGGCTTGGCCTGTGGCGCAGCGACGTGGTGATCACCGGCAGCCTGATCGCCTCGCGGTTCCCGAAACCGGGCCAGACGGTGCGTTTCGACGCGGGCGCGCTCGGATCGGTCGAGCTGCAAGTCGACTAGCCAGCGTGACATTGGTCATACCGGGCCTGCGGCCGCTTCGGGCAAGATAGAATCCTTTTCAACCGCAATTCCCAGGGGGAAGCATGCGCTGGATTTCTGCAGTTCTTCTGAGTGTGTTCGTCGGCGCGGTGTGGGCCAACGACGTCGGCCAGGTCAAGGTCACGAAAGGCGTCGCGCACGTGGAGCGCGAGGGTACGCGGATGCCCGTGGTCGTCGGCATGCCGATCCGCCAATCCGACAAGCTGGTGACCGGTGCCGACGGCACCGTCGGCGTGACCTTCGCCGACAACAGCCTGTTATCCGTCGGACCGAACAGCGCTCTGGTGGTCGACAAGTTCGCGTTCAACGCCAGCACGCACGAAGGCCAGTTCGACGCTTCGCTGCAGCGAGGCACGCTCGCCGTGATTTCGGGCAAGATGGTCAAGCAATCGCCCGACGCGATGCGGATCAGGACGCCGGCCTCGATCCTGGGCGTACGCGGCACGGAGTTCGTGGTGAAGGTCGCCGATCCCGGAGCCTGAAGCATGACCGCGAGGACCACCGTCTGCGTCGTCCTCGCGCTGCTGGCGTGTTCCTGCGCCACGCCGGTACGGGAGGAAACGGTCGTCGTCCTGCCCGGCCCCGACGGCAAGAGCGGCACCGTAGTCGTCCAGCGCGAGGGCGCACGCCAGGTGCTCGATGCGCCCTATGCGGCCAACGTGGTGCGCGGCGACGGCAGCCTGCAGGGAAGCCGCGCTTCCGAGCAGCAGGTCGCAGCGAGCTTCGGCACCACGCTCGCCGCGCTCCCGGCACGGCCGACCACGTTCCTGCTCTACTTCATCACTGCCAAGGACGAGTTGACGTCCGAGTCGACAGCCGCTCTGGACAAGGTTCTCGCCGACATGCGGGCGCGGCCGGTGCCGGACATCGCGGTCACCGGGCACACCGATACGGTGGGAACCAGCGAGTACAACGACCGGCTCTCGATGCAGCGCGCCGAGCGCGTGAAAGGGTTCCTCACGGGGATCGGGATTCCATCGGACCGGATCCAGACGGCGGGGCGCGGCAAGCGCGAGCTGCTGGTGCCGACCGCCGACAACATTGACGAGCCGCGCAACCGCCGCGTGGAGATCAACGTTCGCTAGCCTGCGCCGGCGGCGGCGCTGGGTCCGCTCCAGCGCAGGCAAAGCAGGGTCAGATCATCGGACTGCTCGGTGTCGCCGACGTAGCGGCGCACGTCGTCCCGGACGTCGGTCAGCACTGCGGCGGGCGACGCCTCTTCCCGCTGGCGCCGCAGTACCTCCTGCAATCGCTCTGCGCCGTAGAGCTCGCCGCGCGCATTCATCGCCTCCGTTACGCCGTCGGTGACGATGCACAGCCATTCACCCTGTGCGAGGATGCGCCGCGCGGTCGTGTATTCGAAATTCTCGACGATGCAAAGTGGCGGCTCTCCGGAGGGCTCGATGCGCACCAGCGTGCCGTCCGACTGGCGCAGGAAAGGCGGCTCATGCCCGGCGCTCGCCATCGTCAGGTGTCCGGAGTCGATGTCCAGCAGTCCGGCGAATGCCGTAGTGAACAGGCTCTCCGGGTTTTCACGTGCAATCTCGGTATTGGCGCGCGACAGGATGCGGCCTGCGTCGTCCGGCTCGCGCAGCGCGATGCTCTTCAGCAGCGATTTCGAGAGCGCCATGAAGAGGCTCGCCGGCAGCCCCTTTCCGGAGACGTCGCCGACGACGAAGAACAGGCGCTGCGGATCGACCATGAAGCAGTCGTAGAAATCGCCGCCGACCGTGCGCGCAGGCTCGACTCGCGCGTCGAGGCGAAAACGCGTCTCCTGGGCGAAGGCGACGCGCGGATTCGGCAGCATCCCGATCTGGATCCGCTGCGCGACCTCGAGCTCGGCAGCGGCCTTGGCCTGCGCCATGCGCAGCAGCTGGCGCTGCCGCTGCGCTTCGGTCAGCGTGCCGGCGAGCATGCTGCCGAACACGAACAATGCGCCAAGCGCAGGGGAGGCGATATCGAGCAGCGAACCCGCGCGAAAGGCGAACGCGCCGACCGCGGCGAGTGCAAGCAGCACCCCGACCAGCACCAGCGTCGAGACCCAGGCGCGCAGCCGCGGCACGCAACCGAGGAGCACGACGCCCGCGAGCGCGAGCAGGGCAGCCTCGATCCAGCGCGCTGCGGGCGGTCGCAGCACGAATCGCTGCTCCAGCATCTGCTCGAGCATCTGCGCATGCACTTCGACGCCCGGGATGTTCTCTCCGAGAGGGGACGCTCTCCACTCGATCAGGCCGAGCCCGGTCACCCCGACGAACACGAAGCTGTCCTTCAGCTGGGCGGTCGCCTTTCCGGACAGGACCTCTTCCGCAGAGACCACGCGGTCCGCGTAGCGCGGGCTGAAGTGAATCCAGAACGACGCGTCCGGCTCGAGCGGCACGTCGACTTCGCCGACGCGCAGCCGGGCCCTCGCATCTCCGCCGTATTCGATGCGCAGCGCCTGCACCCGCTGCGCGGTGCGCAGCATCTCGATCGTCAGCGCAGGGACCGTCACCGATCCGACGCGCGCGACCAGCGGCACGCTGCGGATGACCGGGGCGACGTCGTCGGCGTTGATCAGGCCGCGCCCGGCCGCGGCACGGTCGATCTCCTGGCGGCTCTGCAGATGTCCCTCGAATCTGGCGAACGCAGGCTCGGGCCCGCCGCGGATGTACAGCGGCACCGCGAGCGGCGGATCGGGAAAGCGCCGGTCGCGCTCGTACATGCCGGCGACCCCGAGCACGATGCCGTTGGCTTTCACGGCGCGCGCGAGCGCAGCGTCGCCATCGCCCGGCAGCCGCTCAGGTTCGGCGAACAGCACGTCGACGCCGATCGCGAGCGGTCCCGCGCGGCCGATCGCATCGAGAAGCTCGGCCATTTGCGCGCGCGGCCACGGCCACTGGCCGCGAGACTGCAGCGCCGTCTCGTCGATTGCGACCACGATCGCGCCTGCGAACTTGCGCTCGCGCGGCATCAGGCGCTGGTAACCATCGAACAAGGCGTGGCGAAGCGGAGTGAACGGCGCCGGGTCGAGCGCAATGACGAACAGGCAGACGAACAGCATCGCGAGGCCCGTGAAGGCTGGGCTGCGAAACCTGCGCAAACGTCCCAGCAGGTCCCGCGCGCTAGTCATCCGCTTCGCCCGGCTCGTAGAGAGTTTCCCGGCCGATCCGGTCGAGGCACAGCTCTGCGGTCCAGGGCAGCATCAGCGCGCCGCATCGCGAATCCCGGTACAGGCGCTCCAGCGGCAGGTTCTTCAGCATCGACTGGCCGCCGCAGGTACGGATGGCGAGGCGGCACAGCTCATTGGCGTTCTCCATGATGGTGAACTGCGCTGCATAGGCGCGCAGCCGAGCATCCTTGGGCGGGTCGATGCGCGCGTCTTCGAGCATCCGCAGGAACAGCGCGCGCGTCTGCTCGAGACGGATCCACATCTCGGCAACCGCGATCTGCTTGGTCGGATACATGCGGCGCTTGACCGGGATGCCGTCGACGTCGCCCCTGAGATAGCGAACGGTGAACTCGTACGCCGCAATGGCGATGCCCATGTAGGTCGGCGACAGGGTCGTGAACATGTGCGGCCAGCGGTTCGCCGCCTGGAAATACACGCCGCGCGGCATCATCGACGCGTCGGCCGGCACGAATACGTCCTTGAAGACGAGGTTGCGTGACACCGTGCCGCGCATCCCGAGCGGATCCCAGTCCCCGACGACCGACAGGCCGGGCGCGTCGCCCGGCACCGCGAGGTACAACGTATCGCGCATCGAGCGCCCGGGCTTGTCTTCCGTGCACAGCACGCCGTAGTAGTTGGCTGCGCCCGCGAGCGACGCGAAAATCTTCTTGCCGTTGATCCGCCAGCCGCCCTCGGCTTCGGTCGCGAGCGTACCGAACGGCGCCCGGCCGGCGGCCGCCGCGCCGCCCTCGGAGAACGGCTGCGCGTAGATCGCTCCCTCGTTGACGACGCGGGAAAAATGGAGCGCGCGGCGCCGCTCGTGCTCTTCGCGCTCGGCTCCGCTCATCTCCAGGTCGTCGGCAAGCAGCCCCGGCCAGAGCGTCGAGCAGGCGTGCATGTTGAAGGTGAGGGCGGTTGCGCCGCAGTACTTGCCGAGCGTGGCCGAGACCAGCGAGTAGGTCCTCAAGTCCGCGCCACGGCCTCCGTGTCGCTCCGGTACGCACAACCCGAGCAGGCCGGCGGCCTTCAGTTCCGCGTAGTTCTCGAAAGGAAAGCTCGCCTCGCGGTCGTAGCGCGCGGCGCGCGCGGCGAAACCCGGCCCGAGCGACTCGGCGAGCGCGATCAGCTCGCGCTGCTTCGCAGTCAGCGGATAGCCTGAACCGCAAACCGAATAGCGCTCGTCGCTCACAGGCGATGACGCTGCAGGAACGAGAGCAGGGCGGCGTTGAACTCGTTCGGCTGGTCCATCGGGCCGAGATGTCCGCAGCCTTCGAGCAGGATGAATTCCGCGTTGGGGATCTTCTCCTTCATCCGCTGCATCACCGCAGCCGGCGCGACCTTGTCGTCGCTGCCGGCGATGAGAAGGGTCGGCACCGCGATGTGCGCGAGCTTCTCGCGCAGGTCGAACGTCGTCAGCATCTGCACGGCCTTCCGATAGGTCGCAGGCGGCACGCGGCCCATGATGCGTTCGGCGAGCGCGAGCCCTGCCGGATCGGACACCGCACCCCGCATCGCCGGCATCAGCCGCGCCGCGATCTCGACCATCGTTTTTCCTTCGTCGAGCGGCTTCACGCGCGCTTCGACGAATTGCTTCGCGAACGCGGTGCCGCCGCCGCCGAACGCGGCACTGGTGAAGCACAGCGCCAGCGCCTTCACGTGGCCAGGGCTGCGCGCATACGCCTCCTGCGCGACGAAACCGCCCATGCTGTGTCCGACGAGAACCACGGGACCATCGTCCAGCTTGTCGATCAACCGCAGCAGCGCAGCGGCGACCTGCTCGAGGTCGTACGGCTCGACGATCGCGCTTTCGCCGTACCCCGGCTGGTCCCAGGCGTGCGCACCGTAGCCTTGCGCGGCGAAAAACGGCAATTGCGCGTCCCATGCGTGGTGACCGCCGCCGACGCCATGCAGGAATACCAGCGACGTCACCCGAGCGCCCCGGCGAGCTTGCCGTTCTCCACGACCGTCGTGTCGTCCAGCCGGATCGTGCAATGTCGCAACGGCAGGTCGTAGTGTCCGAGCGTATGCCGCCCCGCGACTTCGTTCGCGCCCGTCGAATAGAGAAAATTTCCGGCAAAGGCGCGCTGCTCCGTGCCGTTCACGTCGCGCCGGTCGTACATCGCGAGCGCTTCCCAGCGCGCGCGCGGATTCATTCCCCAGCCGACGTGCGATACCGCGTACGCCTCGCGGTCGCCCCAGGCGGAGAAATACTCGCGCATCAGCTCGGCATCGAGCGAATCGCCTTCGATCGCCGTGACGTAGTCGTTCTCGATCGTCAGGCGCACGCCAGCCTCGAGGTAGCGCTTGAACGTGAGGTTCAGATCTCCGGGCGCGAGCATCAGCGTGCCGTTCACGCTCCCGGCCGTGGGAAAGCAAAGGCACAGGCCGCCGGGCCAGTGCGAAAGCGTGCCCGGCTTCTCGGTGTAGCCCCAGACGCCGCCGACATGCGCCCCTGCGACGCGGATCGAGAGATCGCTGCCGGCGGGGGAGGTGACGCGCATCGTGCTCGCGCCCTTCAGCAGGCGCATCCCTGCCCTCACCTGCTGCTCATCTGCGGGGGAGGGGGCCAGGCGCTCGAGCACGTCCGGATGCTCGTTGGAGATGTAGAGAACCCGTGCGCCGCCGTTGAGAATCGCCGGGAGCTCGGCGGCGTGCATCAATCCCTCGATCGTGCAGTCGACGACGAACGTCGATGCCGCGAGCGCTCCGATCGCGGGCTGCAGGCCCTGCAAAGCGACCGAAGCACCGGTCGAGCGCACGGGCACCGGAGCGGCCTGTCGGGGCGTCGGCACCGTCACGTGGAATGCACGCGCGCCGAGCCGGGCAAGGGCGAGCTCCGCAAGGTGCACATTCAGGGCGCGCGATTGCGACTCCGAGAGGATCGCGCAGGCATTGCCGGGAGCCACCTTGCAGTGCCCGAAGACCTCGGCGAAGAGGTCGATCCACTTGGCTTCGATGCGGTCGGCGAGCACAGCGGGAATCCTATACGATCGGCTAGAATCGGCTCCAAATGATCGTCTACGACCTCGAGTGCGGCGACGGACACCGGTTCGAAGGGTGGTTCGGATCGCCGGACGACTTCGGCGCTCAGAACCGCAAGGGGCTCGTGAGTTGCCCGACCTGCGGCGCGCAGCAGGTTCAGCGCGTGCCGTCGGTGACGCGCTTCAATTCAGGCGCAGCGGAGCCGCAGCAGAAGGACCAGCCGCCGGCTTTGCCTGCGGAGCTCGCGGGGAAAGACCCGGCGGCAATCGCGCAGATCCTCTACTCGCGCCTCATCGACGAGATGCTGCAGAAATCCGAGGACGTCGGAAAGGCCTTCCCGGAGGAAGCACGCAAGATTCATCACCGCGAAGCGCCGGCTCGCTCGATCCGTGGCGAAGCCACCAACGAGGAGCACGCAGAATTGCTGGACGAAGGAATTGCGGTGCTGCGGCTGCCCGTACCCCCCCGGGACTTGATGAACTAGAGGTGTTCCGGGGCGCTCTGCGCGTCGTGTGAAGGCGTTCGCTCAGGGGTGAGCGCGCTTGTTCTTCGCAGGACGGACGTCGTCGCGCTGAAGAGGCCTCTTTCCAGAGGCGTCAACCAGCGCTCGGATCTGTTGCAGCTGTCGAGCGATTGCGGCCACGTAGCGGAGCCGCCCTTCGTGGCTGAGCGAGCGATACTCGCTGGGCGTGAGGAAGAAAAACTTCTGCGGAAATTGGAGCTTTTTCGTCTTCATTGGACCGTGAGTGCACAGCACGGCTCAAGGTGGGACCGCACGAGGCGCCCACGGGCGGTTACGGAAGGGTCTAGTGCGGGCGTGCTGGGGGCAGCGGAACCGCGTCTTCTGGGTAGGTGTCGGACCGGTCGGTCTCGGCCCTGGCGGCCTGGAACATCGCCTCGAGGTACGCAAGCTTCTCCTCAGGGGGGAGGATCGCGAACTCCTCGATCGTCAGCGGGTGCAGTGGGGTTTGCATTTGGAACTCAATCTACCCCTGTGGCGTAAGCGGGTCGAGTCGCGCTGACCGGATTCCGCTGTCAAGGGTGCGCCACACGTCGGAACGCCGTAGGGCTCTAACGTCGGCTCAAGCCCTACAGGCGCAGGAAGTCAGTCTCGCTGCCGCCGCGTCGGCCTGCGGGATTTTGTGGGCTGTCGCTTCACTTTCTTCTTGCCCGCCTTGCTTGCGGGGGCGGCTGGAGCGTGCGTGGCGTGGTGCAGGTCCTCCAGGTGGTTATGGAGCGCCGTTAGGTAGACCTGCTTCTCTTCCGGCGTCAGCTTACGAAAATCATTGAGCGACAGTATTGGAAAGGTCGTGTCAGGCACAGCCCCCACAACGCGCAGCGGGAGGGCCAGTTGACCGGTGCTTCGATTCATCCCTAAGTCCTAGAATGTGTATTATGTTAAATCATGGCTCGGTCTCCCCAACTCAGCTTGTACGATCGCCTACTCCACTGCTCCCGCGCGCTTAAGTAGCTCCACCAGCTCTGCGTGTTTCTTTTCGCGCGCAATTCGCAACGCCGTCTCTCCGGCAGGTCCTTTCATCTGGACATCGACATCTTCATAAAGCAGCGCCCGCGCGGCTTCAATGTGTCCGCCGCGCGCCGCCAGCATCAGCGCCGTGTAGCCATTGGGCGCGATCGCGTCCTTGTCCGCGCCCTTTGAAATCAGGTACCGGATCACCTCGGCACGGTCTTCGAACGCCGCGTAATGGATTGGCGCCCAGCCGCTGTGCTTGACCTCTGCGCCACCGAACTCGATCAACGCCCGTGCAATCTCGCGGTCTCCGCGCAGGCTGGCCATCATCAGGGCCGTATCGCCCACTTGGCTGCGTTTGTTGGCGCTGGCCTTGCGCCGGATCAGGATCCAGACCAGTTCTCGGTTCCCGTTCCGGGCTGCGATCATCAGCAGCGTGTTGCCCTTGGGGTCCGTGGTGTTGGGGTCGGCGCCTCGTTGCAGCAGCCGCTCGACCCCTTGGGTATCGCCCATCTCTGCTGCCCGCAGGAGCTCGTCGTAGGTCGCCGCTTGGACAGCTGACCAAGCAAAGCTAAATACTGCTAAAACAGTCCACTGTAACGTATATCGTATAAATTGCTTCATTTTCTGGGAAGCCCCTCCAGCATGGCCGTCGCGTGCATGCCGGGGTTCAGGGGATGGCGCGCCAAGGCTCGATCGTGCCCAAGTGTGCGCGCGTAAGCCAGCCATTCCCGGCTGGTCCCGGTCTTCGAGAGGCCTTCGCACCCGTATTTCGGCGGCAGGCCGAACGAAGCGAGCGCCCGGTCGCAGGCGCACCGCTGCAAGACTTCTGCGAGCAATTCGAGGCTTTCCCGGTCCCTTGCACCCAGCAGGCGTTCCAGGTCGTTGGACACGAGCGCCTGAAGGATCTGGTCGGCCCGTACCCCCCGCTCGCCGTTGGCGTCCTCGAGCGCCTTGAGGGGCGCACCGCCGGCAAATGCCAGCCGCCGCGCTGCGTCCCGTACGCCCTGCGAATCGAGCCAGGCTTTCGCCGCGGCCGGGTTCGGCAGAGGAACGGGAACCGAGACGCAGCGGCTGCGCATTGTCGGCAGCAGCCGCGCCGGCCGGTGCGAGACGAGCAGGAACATCGCGCTTGCGGGCGGCTCCTCGAGGCTCTTCAGCAACCCGTTCGCCGAGATCGGGTTCATGGCTTCCGCCGGGTGCACGACGACGATCCGCTTCCCGCCGCGATGCGAACCGAGATTGAGGAAATCGGCGAGGCTCCGCACCTGCTCGATCTTGATCTCCGCGCTCGGCTTCGCCTTCGACTTTTCGGCGCTTTCGCCATCGTCGATCGTCGCGCGGCGCGCGATCGTTTCCGGCTCGACGAAGCGCACGTCCGGATGATGACCGGCGAGGAACCAGCGGCAGCCGTCGCAATTGCCGCACGGCGCCGTGCGCGGCCTGGCCGCTTCGCACAGCAAGAACTGGGCGAAACGCTCCGCAAGGTGCAGCTTGCCCACGCCTTGCGGTCCGTGCAGCAGCAGCGCGTGAGGAGCCTGCTCGGCCAGCCTGACGAGCCGGTTCCAGACTTCCTGCTGGAAGGAAGGAATCGTCACGACGTGCCGAACTCCAGATGCCGCTGCAGCGCCTTGCGGATCTGCTCGATCGAGCCGGCACCGTCGACCAGCTTGACACGCCCCGGCTCGTCCTGCGCGAGCTTTGCGTACGCAGACCGGACGCGCTCGAAGAACGCACGCCCTTCGGCCTCGAAACGATCGGGTGTGCGCCCTGCTGCCTGCAAGCGCTCGCGGCTCACTTCGTACGCGCAGTCGAAGACGAGCGTGCGATCCGGGCGCAGCGCGCCGTGCGCGGCCTGGGCGAGTTGCGCAATCAAGGACGCCGGGACTCCCTTGCCGGCGCCCTGGTACGCGATCGTGGCGTCGCCGAAGCGATCACAGACCACCCATTCCCCGCGCTCGAGCGCGGGCGCGATGATGCGCTGCACGTGATCGGCGCGCGCGGCGAAAAGCAGCAGCGTCTCGGCAAGCGGATCCATCGGTTCGCGCAGCACCAGGTCGCGCAGCGTCTCGGCGAGCGGCGTGCCGCCGGGCTCGCGCGTCACGACGACGGCATGACCGGCGTCGCGCAGCCGCTGCGCGATCCAGGGGATGTGCGTGGATTTTCCCGCGCCGTCCACGCCCTCGAGCGTGACGAACCGGCCAGGGCTGCTAGCGTCCGCCATTCAGCTGATATTTTCGCACGGCGCGATTGTGCTCCTCGAGCGTGCGCGAGAACTCGCTGGTGCCGTCGCCGCGCGCGACGTAGTAGAGCGAGTCGGTCTTTGCCGGCCGCAACGCAGCGCGCAGCGATGCGTGCCCGGTGAGCGCGATCGGCGTGGGCGGCAGGCCTGCGCGCGTGTACGTGTTGTAGGGGCCATCGGTCAGCAGGTGGACCTTCTTCAGGTTGCCGTCGAAGCGCTCGCCGAGTCCGTAGATCACCGTCGGATCGACTTGCAGCAGCATCCCGATGCGCAGGCGGTTGACGAGTACACCGGCGATCCGGTCGCGTTCGGATGCCCGGCCGGTTTCCTTCTCGATGACCGACGCCATGATGAGCGCTTCGTAGGGCGACTTGTAGGGCACGGACGGGTCGCGCGCCGCCCACTCCTGCGCCAGCCGCCGGCTCAATGCTGCGTACGCCCGCTGCAGCACCCGCAAGTCACTCGTTCCCTTGGAGAACAGATAAGTGTCGGGAAAGAACAAGCCCTCGGGGTGACTCTCGCCTGCCCCGAGTCTCTTGAGGATTTCTGCATCGGCGACGCCGAGCGTGTCGTGGCGCAGGAATGGACTGGCATCGAGCGCTGCGCGCATCTGGCGGAACGTCCAGCCCTCGATCACCTTGACGTCGGCCTGGGTGACGTCGCCGCGCGTCAGCTTGTCGAGCAGCTGTATCGGCGTCACGCCCCCGGTGAGCTCGTAACTCCCGGCCTTGATGTCGGCATCGCGCTGCAGTATCCGCGCGAGCAGCTCGAACTGATATCGCCCGACCAGGATCCCCTGCTCTTCGAGCTTCTGCGCAGCGGTGCGAAACGAAGCGCCTTGCGCGACGTCGAATTCGATCGGCAGCCTGGCCATGACGACGGGCGTCGTCATGTACCACCATGCATACGCGCCGGCTGCGGAGAGCACGGCCACCGCAGCGAGCAGCAGAAAACCGAGGAAACGGAGCAACGGTAACCGGTAAAATTCTTATTCTACGATGAAGAGCGAAGAACTCGGCCAATACGGGCTGCTCCAGGCGAGCGGCAGCGACGCGCGCGCGTTCCTGCACGCGCAGCTGACGAACGATATCGAAGGGCTCGCAGCGGACCAGGCGCGTTACGCCGGCTGGTGCTCGGCCAAGGGCCGGCTGCTCGCGAGCTTTCTCGTCGTCCCGCACGCCGATGGATATCTGTTGCAGCTCTCGCGCGATCTCGCGCCCGCGGTCGCCAAGCGGCTATCGATGTTCATTCTGCGCTCGAAAGTCAGGATCGACGACGCGAGCGACGCGTGGTCGCAGTTCGGACTTTGGGGAGACGGTGCCGCAGCGGCGCTTGCCGGGATCGGCCTGACGCCTCCGGCGCAGCCGCTTGCAGTCGCTCTCCACGAGAGCCTCCTCGCGATTCGCGTCTCGGTGCAGCGCTATCTGCTGCTCGCACCGGCTGCCGAGCGTGCGCGGATCGGCGTTCTACGCGGCGCAAGCGACGAGGGCGGCTGGATGCTGGAGGAAATCCGCAGCGGCCAACCGCTGATCACGCAAGCGACGCAGGATCAATTCGTCCCGCAGATGGTCAACTACGAGCGGTTCGGTGCGGTCGACTTCCAGAAGGGCTGCTACCCGGGGCAGGAAATCGTCGCGCGCGCGCAGTACCGAGGCCAGGTCAAGCGCCGCATGGTGCGCGTGCGAACGCCGGTGCCGCTGCGGCCCGCGCAGGAGCTCTACAGCGACGATCTTCCAGGCCAGGCAAGCGGCTCGGTCGTCAATGCGGCGGGCGACGAGGCGCTCGCGGTCGTGCAGGTCTCCACGCTCGAAAATGGCGTTGCGGTTCGCGCCGAAGCGAAGGGAGCGCCGCTCGAGGTGCTTCCCCTCCCCTACGCGGCGTGACGACGAACTACTACGTCTACTACCGCATCGATCCCGCGCGGTTGGACGAATTGCGCGCGGCGGTCGAACTGCTCTTTCGCGTCATCGAGCGTGAAACCGGCATCTGCGGAAGGTGGATGCGACGCTGCGACGATCCGACGACGTACATGGAGGTCTACGAGGGCGTGCCCGAAGAAGCCGCATTCGAAGCTCTGCTTGAGCGCGAGGCATCGACGATCGGCGCGACGCGCAGGATCGAGCGCTTCGTATGTGCCTGATCCTCGTCGCCGCACGCGTTCATCCTGGCTTCCCGCTGATCGTCGCTGCGAACCGGGATGAGTACCACGCCCGTCCGAGCGAGACCGCCGGGTTCTGGAAGGAACGGCCGGAAATCCTTGCCGGCCGCGACCTGGAGGCGGGCGGCAGCTGGATGGGCGTATCCCGCAACGGGCGCTTCGCTGCGGTGACGAATTACCGCGGCGGGCGCGACGCGAATGCGCTCGAGTCGCGCGGTGCGCTGGTCACGCGCTTTCTCGAGGGTACGGTATCCGCGCGGGACTATGTAAGCGACGTCGCGCGGCGTGGCACCACCTATAGCGGCTTCAACCTCTTCGCCGACGACGGCAGCGAGCTGTGGTGGTGCTCGAACCGGGACGGAGCGCCGCGCCGTTTGCAGGGCGGAATCTACGGCCTGGGCAATTTCCTGCTCGACACGCCGGAAGTCGCCGAGCCGAAAGCGCGCTTCGCCGATTGCGTAGAGCCCGGTCCCGCGATCGAGCCGCTCTTCACCGTCCTCGCGAAGGCGAAGATCATCGCGCGGGAATATGGAACGCGCTGCTCGACGGTCATGCTCAAAGGCGAAGACGGCAGGCTGCAGTTCGCCGAGCGGCCGTTCGACGCCGCAGGCGCGGATGGCGTCACCGCGCGCTACGAGTTCAAGGTGAAGCCCTAGCGATCGCCTAGAGCTGCTTGCGCATCGCCTGGTGGGGAATTCCCGCCTCCTCGAAAACCTCACCGTGCTCGACAAACCCGTGAGCACGATAGAACGCCAACGCATGCGTTTGCGCGAACAGCTCGATCTGCCGATCACCGCGCTCGCGCGCAAAGCCGATCAGGCGCTCGAGCATTGCTCCGCCGACGCCCTTCCCCCGCCATTCCTTGAGCACTGCCATCCTGCCGATGTGGCCGTCGGGCAGCAGTCGCCCGGTGGCGATGGCATCGCCGGCGGCGGAATACGCGAGCGCGTGCAGGCTGTTTGCATCCTGGTCGTCCCATTCGATCTCGATCGGGACGCGCTGCTCCTCTACGAAAACGGTGAAACGAATCGGACTTGCGCTCGCGCGCGCTTCGTCCCAGCTCACCAGTTCGATGCGGAACATCGACGAAAGTATAATTCGCGTCGATGCAAAGCCTCTGGAACGACGCCGAAGCAGCTCGCTTCGCCGGCCCGCTCGGTCCACGCGTGTACACATCGCGCCTGCTCGGGCGCGACAAGTCGCTGGTGCTGCATGGCGGCGGCAACACGTCGGTCAAGTTGCGCGAGGTGGACCTGTTCGGCGACCCGCAGGAGGTGCTCTACGTAAAAGGCAGCGGCTGGGACCTGGAGACGATCGAGACGGGCGGTTTCACGCCTGTGGACCTTGAGTATGTAAAGCGACTCGCGGCCCTGCCCTCGCTTTCGGACCCGCAGATGGTCGGCGAGCTCGCGACGCATACGCTGCGAGCCGGTGCGCCGGCGCCGTCGGTCGAGACGCTGCTGCACGCGATCCTGCCGCAGAAATACGTCGACCACACGCACGCGGACGCGGTGCTGTCGATCTCCAATGCTCCGCAAGGGGAAAGCCGTATCCGCGAGATCTACGGCAACAAGGTGGTCGTCATCCCGTACATCATGGCCGGCTTCGACCTTGCCGCGTATTGCGCACGCGAGTTTTCGCGGCAGAGCGGCGCGAACACGATCGGCATGGTGCTGCTCTCGCATGGCGTGTTTTCCTTCGGCGCGGACGCGAAAGAATCGTACGAACGGATGATCGAGCTGGTTGCGATGGCCGAGGCGTACCTTGCGTCAAAGAACGCGTGGGTGGTCGGCGGCCCGGCGGCGAAACCAGGCGAATGCAAGCGCGAGGAGATCGCGCAACTGCGTCGCTCGGTCTCGGAGACGGCCGGGTTTCCGGTCATCGTCCGGATCAGCGATGCGCCGAAGCTCGCCGATTTTGCCCGCGATCCGCGCGTCGCGCAGCGCTCCCAGCGCGGACCGGCAACGCCCGACCATGTGCTGCGGACGAAGCCGTTGCCGATGCTCGGGCGCGATGTCGCCGGGTTCGCCGCGCGCTACCGCGAATACTTCGAACGCAACGCAGCGCGGGCAAAGGAAAGAAGGACGATGCTCGACCCGGCCCCGCGCATGGTGCTCGACCCGGAGTTCGGCTTTGCCGCGATCGGCAGCACGGCAAAGGACGCGGCGATCGTCGAGGAGCTGTACGACCACACGATCGACGTGATCCTGCGCGCCGAAGCGCTCGGCGGCTGGCAGGCGCTCGAAGAGAAGCACTTGTTCGACATCGAGTACTGGGACTTGGAACAGGCGAAGCTCCGGAAGGCCGGCGCCGCTGCGCCCTTCGGCGGAGAGATCGCGCTCGTCACCGGCGCCGCGTCCGGCATCGGCAAGGCGTGCGTGGAGTCGTTCCTGCAGCGCGGCGCCGCGGTGATCGCCTTGGATCTCAATCCGGCGGTCGAGAGCCAGTGGAAGCGTTCTGACGTCGTCGGATTGCAATGCGACCTGACGATCGCCGGCGAAGTGCGCGATTGCCTCGATCGCGCGACCCGGCGTTTCGGCGGCGTCGACATGCTGGTGCTCAATGCCGGCATCTTCCCGGTCTCTGCTGCGATCCAGGACATTGCCAGGGACGCGTGGCGCTCGGCGATGACGGTGAACGTCGAGGCGAGCCTGCATGTGCTGCAGGCCTGCCATCCGCTGCTCGCGCTCGCGCCGCGAAAAGGCAGGGTCGTGGTGATCGGCTCGCGCAACGTTCCGGCCCCGGGACCGGGTGCGGCGGCCTATTCCGCTTCCAAGGCAGCGCTGACGCAGCTCGCTCGCGTCGCTGCACTCGAGTGGGCGAAGGATGGCATCCGCGTGAATTCGATCCATCCGGACGCGGTGTACGACACTGCGCTGTGGACCGAGGAGCTGCTCAGGAAGCGCGCCGCCGCCTACAACATGACCGTCGAGCAATACCGCAGAAAGAATCTGCTCGGGACCGAGGTGACCTCCAAAGACGTCGCCGAGCTCGCCGCGGAGATGTGCGGCACGCTCTTCGCCAAGACCACCGCGGCGCAGATTCCCGTCGATGGCGGCAACGAGAGAGTCGTGTAGTGGCGGTCGAGGCGCTACGCTGGCGCGGCGACGCGCTCGAGCTGCTCGACCAGCGCCTGCTTCCGGAACGCACGCAGTACGTCACCTGCCGCACTGCGGCCGAGGTCGCGCAAGCGATCCGCGATATGGTGGTGCGCGGCGCACCGGCGATCGGCTGCGCGGCCGCGTTCGGCGTCGCGCTCGATCGCGGCGCCGAAACCGCGTTCGATGTGCTCGCGAAGAGCCGCCCGACCGCAGTCAATCTCTTCTGGGCGCTCGAGCGCATGCGCCAGACGACTGACTACGCGACCGAGGCGAGCGCAATTTTCGACGAGGACATCGCGGCGAACCGGGCGATCGGCGCGCACGGCGCGGCGCTCGTTCCGGACGGGGCGCGGATCATGACTTATTGCAATACCGGTGCCCTTGCGACCGCAGGCTATGGCACTGCTCTCGGCGTCGTGCGCGCAGCGATCGAGCAGGGCAAGCGCGTGTCCGTGATTGCATCCGAGACGCGGCCTTATCTGCAGGGCGCGCGGCTGACCGCGTGGGAATGCGTTCAGGAAGGAATTCCCTGTACGCTCGTCTCCGACAACACGGCCGGGCATCTGATGAGCCAGGACGAGATCGACCTCGTGGTGGTCGGCGCCGACCGGATCGCCGCGAACGGCGACGTGGCGAACAAGATCGGCACCTACATGCTGGCGGTGCTGGCGCGCCGTCATGCGCTGCCGTTTTACGTCGCGGCCCCGCTTTCGACTTTCGACCGGAAGATCACGGACGGCTCGCAGATTCCGATCGAAGAGCGCGCTGCCGACGAGGTGACCGGCTACCGCGGCACGCGCTGGGCGCCGCAAGGCGTTCAGGTAAGAAACCCTGCGTTCGACGTCACGCCGGCAGCGCTCGTGAGCGCGATCGTCTGCGAAAAGGGAATCGTGCGCGAGCCCAATCTCGAGCGAGTGAGGTCGCTATGGCCCTGACACGAACTGCAGTATTGCTGTGGGTGCTCGCGACCTGGCTCGTCGCGCAGCCGGCGCAGGCCGTTCCACCGGGCCAGGTTTCGCGCACTGCCGAGGCGACCTGCGGCTACCGCGCGATCGCCGCGCAGCATCCCGACCCCAAGCTTCGCAACCCCGACGACCTCGCCGCGAAGCTGTGCCGCTGGCAGAGCCCGCTGCCGCGCGACTACGCGGGCGCGCGGCCCCTGATCGACCAGGGCGAGACCTACTCCGCGTTTTTCTATGTCAATGCACGCACGCACTACATCGACGCGGCGCTGCGCAAGGCTGCTGCCGACGGCGTGACGCAGGTCGTGGTGCTCGGCGCCGGATTCGACAGCCGTGCGTACCGCTTCCGCGCTTCGCACCCGCAGCTGCAGTTCTACGAGGTCGACCTGCCCGCGACGATCGAGGCGAAGAAGGTCCGCGTCGCGGAAGCGCTCGGCGCCCTGCCCGACTATGTACGCTACGCGCCGATCGACTTCAACACGCAGAAGCTGGGGGACGTGCTGCTGCCGCTTGGCTATGATCCGAAGCAGCGCAGCTTCTTCCTGCTGGAAGGCGTGGTGATGTACGTGGTCGAGGCCGGGAATGTCGCCACGTTCGAGTTCATTCGCAGAAACTCCGCGCCCGGGAGCGTGGTCGTCTACGACTACCTGCTGAGACGAGTCATCGAGGGCGATACCAAGGGTCTCTACGCCGCCGCCTACCTCTCCTTCGCCGTCGAGCGTCAAGGGGAACCGTACATCTTCGGCTGGACTCCGGCAGAAGCCGCCGCGTGGGCGAAGAAGCGCGGCTTCAGCGTCGTCGAGGACGTCGGCGACAAGGAGCTCGGGCGCCGTCACCTCACAGGGTCGAACGGCAAGCTGGACGGCCGGCTGCTCGACTGGCATCGCCTGATGGAAGTACGCGTGCCGTGAGCCGCTATTCCACGAACAGCGTCGCCGGCTGCTCGAGGAATCCTTTGATCGTCTGCACGAATGCCGCGGCGTTCCAGCCGTCGATCACGCGGTGATCGAACGACGACGAAAGATTCATCATCCTGCGCACGACCACCTGCCCGGCGCGCACCACCGGGCGCTCGGCAATGCGGTTGACGCCTACGATCGCGACTTCCGGGTAGTTGATGATCGGCGTGGAGGCGAGGCCTCCGAGCGCGCCGAGGCTGGTAATCGTCACGGTCGAGCCCGAGAGCTCGTCCCGCGTCGCCTTGCCTTCGCGGGCCGCTGCCGCCAGGCGGCTCGCTTCGGCCGCGCATTCCCAGAGATCGACCGATTCGGCGTTGCGCAGCACGGGAACGAGCAGGCCGTGCGGGGTCTGCGTCGCGATGCCGACGTGAACTGCGGTGTGGCGGGCGAAGATCCCTTTTTCGTCGTCGAAACGCGCGTTGATCTCCGGGTGCAACGCAACTGCGCGAACGATCGCCCGGATGATGAAAGGCAGCGGGGTCAGCTTGGCGCGCTTGCCGGCGTGTTCCGTGTTCAGGTGCAGCCGCAGTTCTTCCAGCGCCGTGACGTCGATTTCCTCGACGTAGGAAAAATGCGGAATGCGGCGGCTTGCTTCCTGCATGCGCTCGGCGATCTTGCGGCGGATGCCGACGATGCGCTGCTCCTCGACCCCCTCCTTCCCGGTCGTTGCCTTTTCGGGGACCGCGCGGACCGTACTCACCTGCCTGCGGCCGCCGGCGGCGACGGCCTGATCCAGGTCGGCGTGCGTCACGCGTCCGGATGGCCCTGAACCCTGCACGACGTGCAGCTCGACGCCGAGCTGGCGAGCGCGCTGGCGTACCGCCGGAGATGCGAGCACGGCTTCGACTTTCGATTTGGCTTCTGTTTTCCTTTGGGTGAGCGCCGCAGACGCAGGCTTGACCTCTGCCTTCTGCTCGACGGCCTCAGTCTCGATGATGACGAGCTCCGCCCCGACCGCGACCTTGTCGCCGACCTCGCCGTGGATGGATACGATCGTGCCGCTAACAGGCGCGGGCAGCTCGACGATCGCCTTTTCGGTCGTGACATCGACGAGCGGCTGATCCTCTTCGATCCGATCGCCGGCCGCGACGTGCCATTTCACGATCTCGGCCTCGGCGGATCCTTCGCCCGTGTCGGGCAGCTTGAAAACGTAGCGGCTCATCGATCAACCCGCCATCGCCTTGCGCAGCGCGCGCCCGACGCGCGCCGGTCCCGGGAAGTACTGCCACTCGAACGCGTGAGGATACGGCGTGTCCCAGCCGGTGACGCGCTCGATCGGCGCCTCGAGATGGTAGAAGCAATGCTCCTGCACCAGCGCCGAGAGCTCGGCGCCGAAACCGCCGATCCGCGTCGCCTCGTGCACGATCACGCATCGCCCCGTCTTTTCGACCGATGCCGTGATCGCGTCGATATCGATCGGGCGCAGCGTGCGCAGATCGATCACCTCTGCGTCGATGCCGGTCTCCGCAGCCGCGGCGAGCGCGACGTGCACCATCGTTCCATACGCGAGCACGGTGACATCTTCGCCCGGCCGCGCGACGGCGGCCTGGCCGAGCGGAATGCGATAGTAGTCCGCGGGAACTTCGCCGAGCGGATGCTTTGCCCACGCGACCGCGGGCCTCTCCGGATGACCGTCGAACGGACCGCTGTAGAGGCGCTTGGGCTCGAGGAACACGACCGGGTCGTCGTCTTCGATCGAGCTGATCAGCAGTCCCTTGGCGTCGTAGGGGTTGGAGGGAATCACGGTCTTCAGGCCGCATACGTGCGTGAACAGCGCCTCCGCGCTCTGGCTGTGCGTCTGGCCGCCGAAGATGCCGCCGCCGCACGGCGCGCGCACCGTGATCGGCGCCCACCATTCCCCGGCCGAGCGATAGCGCAGCCGCGCGGCCTCCGAGATCAGCTGGTCCATCGCCGGATAGATGTAATCCACGAACTGCACTTCGGCCACCGGCCGCAGGCCGTACGCGCCCATGCCGACTGCGATGCCGAGAATGCCGCCTTCTGCAATCGGCGTGTCGAATACGCGCTGCTTGCCGTGCTTGCGCTGCAGGCCGTCGGTGGCGCGGAACACGCCGCCGAAATAGCCGACGTCCTCGCCGAAGATCACTACGTCGCGGTCGCGCGCCAGCATGAGATCCATCGCCGAGTTGACCGCCTGCACCATGTTCATCGCCGGCATCGTCAGCTCCCCTTCAGCTCGTCGCGCTGGCGTTGCAGGTACCAGGGCATGTCCTTGTAGACGTCCTCGAACATGCTATCGACCGGCGGCTGGGGTCCCTGCTGGAGCGTGCCGAGCGCTTCGGCTTTCTTGCCGGCCGCGCGCACCTCTTCCTCGAGCTCCTTCTGCAGCGACTCGTGCTGCGCTTCGGACCACCCGCCGAGACCGATCAAGTGCGCTTTCAGTCGCTGGATCGGATCGCCGAGGGGCCACTTCGCCGCTTCATCGGCAGGCCGGTAGCGGCTCGGATCGTCGGACGTCGAATGGGAGCCCACGCGGTAGGTGAAAAGCTCGATCAACGTGGCGCCGAGGTTGCCGCGTGCGCGCTCCGCCGCCCAGCGCGTCGCCGCGTAGGTGGCGAGAAAATCGTTGCCGTCCACCCGCAGCGCGGGCAGGCCGTAGCCGATGGCGCGCGATGCGAAAGTCGTCTCGTCGCCGCCCGCGATCCCCTGGTAGCACGAGATCGCCCACTGGTTGTTGACGACATTGAGGATCACCGGCGCGTGATAGACCGAGGCAAACGTCAGCGCATAGTGAAAATCGGGCTCGGCGGTCGCGCCGTCGCCGATCCAGCCCGCGGCGATGCGGTGATTCGACTGATACGCGGATGCCATCGCCCAGCCGACGGCCTGGCTGAATTGGGTGCCGAGATTGCCGGAGATCGAGAAGAACCCTGCCGCGCGGCTCGAATACATGACCGGCATCTGCCGGCCTTTCAGCCGGTCGCACGAGTTCGAATACACCTGGCACATCATGTCCACCAGCGACCAGTCGCGCGCGATCAGCAAGCCCTGCTGCCGGTAGGTCGGGAAGAACATGTCGTCGCGCTCGAGCGCGAATGCCTGTGCGACGGCGACGGCCTCCTCGCCCGTGCACTTCATGTAGAACGAAGTCTTGCCCTGCCGCTGCGCCCGGTACATCCGGTCGTCGTACGCGCGCGTCAGCAGCATCGCGCGCAGCCCGCGACGCAGCGTCTCGGCATCGAGCTTCGGATCCCACGGGCCGACGGCCTTGCCGTCGTCGTCGAGCACGCGCACCAGCGCGTAGGCGAGATCGCGCATCTGGAATGCCGAAGTGTCGATCGGCGGGCGATCGACGCTGCCTGCCCTGGGCAGGCGCAGGTCGCTGAAATCGGCGGGCTCGCCCGGCCGGTGCTTCGGCTCGGGAATGTGCAGCGTGAGCGGGGACTGGCGATTCATCGGTCTCCTGATCCTCGTGGGATGCGGTCGGCCCTTTGTCCTTGTGAGACGCCGGGTACGGGCAAAAATTCTATCGCACGTGCGGTGACGCGCTGCAGCACGGAACTTCTGCTACTCGTCATCCGCGCAGATGGCAGGCGGCGAAGTGGCCTGGACGCAGCTCCTTCATCAGCGGCTCCTCCTCCCGGCAGCGTTCGAACGCGTACGGGCAGCGCGTGTGGAAGCGGCAGCCGGAAGGCGGATGGATCGGGCTCGGCACGTCACCCTTGAGGATGATCCGCTTGCGCATCGCCTTCGGGTCGGGCACCGGCACCGCAGACAGCAGCGCTTCGGTATACGGGTGCTGCGGCTGCGCGAACAGCGAGCGTCGGTCGGCAAGCTCGACGATCTTGCCGAGATACATCACCGCGACACGATGGCTGATGTGCTCGACCACCGCGAGGTCGTGCGCGACGAACAAATACGAGAGCCCGAGCTCCTGCTGCAGGTCCCTGAGCAGGTTGATCACCTGCGCCTGCACCGAAACGTCGAGCGCCGAGACCGGCTCGTCGCAGACGATCAGGCGCGGGTGCGGCGCGAGCGCGCGCGCGATGCCAAGTCGCTGGCGCTGCCCTCCCGAGAACTCATACGGGTACTTCACCATCTGGTCGGGACGCAGTCCGACCTTGGTGAACAGCGTCGCAACGCGCCCGGCGATCTCTTCCTTGCCTGCGGACTCGAAGTTGCGAATCGGTTCCGCAACGATGTCCGCTGCGCGCATGCGTGGATTGAGCGACGAGTAGGGGTCCTGGAACACCGCCTGCAGCTCGCGCCGGAACGGCCGCACCTCGGACTCGCCGAGCGCATCGATCCGCTGGCCGCGCCACTCGACGCTGCCGGAGGTCACGTCGACGAGCCGCAGGATCGCCCTGCCCGTCGTCGACTTGCCGCAGCCGCTTTCACCGACCAGCCCAAGCGTCTCGCCTTCGCCGATCGAGAAGCTGACGTCGTCCACCGCGTGGACCTGGCCGGTCGTCCGCCCGAACACGCCCTTCACCACCGGGTAGTGCTTGGTGAGGCGCTTCACTTCGAGCAGGGCGCTCATGCCACGACCGGCGGCAAGCGGTCTGCTTCCCAGCAGGCAACGAAGTGCCCGCCGCCCTTTTCCTCGAGTGGCGGGTACTCGCGGCGGCATCGATCGGTCGCGTGCGGGCAGCGGGGCGCGAATATGCAGCCCGGTATTTCCTCGCGCATCGATGGGACGACGCCGGGAATTTCCGCGAGCCGCCGTATACCGTGCTCGGCTTCGCCAAGGCGCGGCACCGAGTTGAGCAGGCCGCGGGTGTACGGATGGCGCGGATGCTCGAAGAGCGAGTCCACCGGCGCCTCCTCGACCTTGCGCCCCGCGTACATCACGACCACTCGCTGCGCCATCTCGGCGACCACGCCGAGGTCGTGCGTGATCAGCACGATCGCGGCGCCGGATTTTTCCTTCAGCGCCCGCATCAGATCGAGGATCTGCGCCTGGATCGTGACGTCCAGCGCGGTCGTCGGCTCGTCGGCGATCAGCAGCCGCGGCTGGCAGGCGAGTGCCATCGCGATCATCACGCGCTGCCGCATGCCGCCCGACAGCTGGTGCGGGTACTCGCCGGCGCGTCGCCCCGGCTCCGGGATGTCCACCTGCCTCAGCATGTCCACCGCGCCGGCGAGCGCGTCGGCGCCGCCCAGGCCGCGGTGCACGCGCAGCGCCTCCGCGATCTGGCGGCCGACCGTCAGCACCGGATTGAGCGACGTCATCGGCTCCTGGAAGATCATCGAGATCTCGTTGCCGCGAAGCGCGCGCATCCCGGCTTCGTCCAGTGCGAGCAGGTCGTTGTCCTCGAACAGCAGCTTTCCGGAAACGATTCTTCCCGGCGGCGACGCGATCAGCCGCAGGATGGACAGCGCGGTCACGCTCTTGCCGCACCCCGACTCGCCGACCACCGCGAGCGTCTCGCCCGGGTAGACGGCAAACGAGACGCCGTCGACCGCGCGCACGACACCGTCGCGCGTGAAGAACCAGGTCTTCAGGTTCTCGATCTCGAGCAGCGGTTTCGCGCGCGCGTTCATCGCGTCACATTCTGCGCGCGAGGCGCGGGTCGAGCGCGTCGCGCATCCCGTCGCCGAGCAGGTTGATGGCGAGCACCGTGAGCGAGAGGCAGACACCCGGGAAGAAGATCAGATAGCCCGCGATCTGGAACAGGCTCCTCGCCTCGGCCATGATGTTGCCCCAGCTCGGGATGTTCGGTGGCGTGCCCGCGCCGATGAACGACAGGATCGCCTCGGTGATCATCGCCGACGCGCAGACGTAGGTCGCCTGCACGAGCAGCGGCGCGACGATGTTGGGCAGGATGTGGCGCACCAGGATGCGCGGCAGGCGCGTGCCCGCCGCGATCGCCGCGACCACGTAGGGCTCCTCCCGCAAAGTCAGCACCAGCGAGCGCACCAGCCGCGTTACGCGCGGCACCTCTGCGAGCGTGATCGCAGCGATCACGTTCTCCATGCTCGCCCGGGTGAGCGCCATCAGCGCGATCGCGAGCAGCACCGGAGGGATCGACATCAGCCCGTCCATCACACGCATCACGATCGCGTCGAGCCAGCGGATGTAGCCGGTGACGAGCCCGATCGCGAGGCCGAGCAGCGTGCTCAGGATCGCCACCGCGATGCCGATCGACAGCGACACGCGTGCGCCGTAAAGCACCCGGCTGTAGACGTCCCGTCCCATCATGTCCGAGCCGAACCAGAACTCTTCCGAGGGCTGCTTGAGCCGCTTGATCGGCGCGACCGCCTGCGGGTCCACCGTGCCGAGCCACGGCGCGAGAAGCGCGATCGCGATCATCACGAGCAGGATCACGCCGCCCGCGATCGCGGTCGGATGCCTGCGAAAGGCATCCCTGAACCCCCGCCAGGTGGGCGACGCGGCCATGTCAATAACGGATGCGCGGATCCAGCAGCATGTAGCTGAGATCCACCGCGAGGTTGATGAGCACGTAAGCGCCCGAGAAGATCAGCACCACGCCCTGGATGATCGGGTAGTCGCGGCGCAGGATCGAGTCGACCGTGAGCCGGCCGATGCCGGGGATCGCGAACACGGTCTCGGTAACGATTGCCCCGCCGATCAGCAGTGCGATGCCGATGCCGATCACCGTCACGATCGGTACCGCGGCGTTCTTGAGCGCGTGCCCGACCAGCACCTCGCTCGGCGTCAGCCCTTTCGCCTGCGCCGTGCGCACGTAGTCCTGTGCGAGCGCATCCAGCATGCTCGCGCGCGTAATCCGGGCGATCAGCGCGATGTAGACCGTGCCGAGCGCGGTGGCCGGCAGCACGAGGTGGCGCGCCCACTCCCAGAGGCCTTCGCGGATCGGCCGGTAGCCCTGCACCGGCAGCCAGTCGAGCTCGATCGAGAAGATCAGGATCAGGATGTAGGCAAGCACGAACACCGGCAGCGAGAAGCCGAGCACCGAGAACGCCATTACGCCGCGATCGATCCAGGTGCCGGCGCGTGCCGCGGCAACGACCCCGAGCGGCACGGCTACGAGCACCGAGACCAGCAGCGTGCAAAGCGTCAGCGACAGCGTCGGCTCGACGCGCTGCCCGATCAGGTGCGCGACCGGCAGGTTGGTGAAGATCGAGGTGCCCAGGTCGCCGCGGATCAGCTGCGCGATCCAGCCGCCGAATCGCACCAGGAACGGCTGGTCGAGCCCGAGCTTCTCGCGGATTCGCCGGATGTCGTCGCTGGTCGCTGCATCGCCGGCGAGGATCGCTGCCGGGTCGCCGGGCGTAAGGTAGAGCAGCAGGAAGACGACGAGCGCGACCACCGCCATGACGACGATGGTCGCGAGCAGCCGCCGGACTACATAGGCGAACACCTACGCCAGGCGCCCCGCCCGGGCTATTTCTTCTCCACGTTCCACAGCAGGTTGATCGGCGCGATGATCAGCCCGGAGATGTTCGCGCGATACGCGGTCGGCAGGATGAACTGCCCGGTGGGGATGATCGGCACGAACTCGAACGCACGCCGCTGCACCGCTTCGGCCGCCTTCTTCGATTCCGCCAGATCCTTGGCGTTGAACCAGGCCTCGCGCAGCTCCTCCATCTTCGCGTCGGTCGGCCAGCCGAACCACGCCTTCTCGCCGGTGCCGCGAATCGGGAAGTTGACCGCCGGGTTCACCATGTCGGGGCCGACGAGCCACGTGTGGAAGATGTTCCAGCCGCCCTTGTCGATCGGCTCCTTGACCGCGCGGCGCGTGATCAGCGTGCCCCAGTCGCCCGCCTGGATCTCGGCGTTGACGCCCATCTTCTTCAGGATCTCCAGCGTCAGCAGCGACTGCGAGTGCACGATCGGCTGGTCGGTGGCGTCGATGATGACGACCTTCTCGCCCTTGTAGCCCGACTCCTTGACGAGCTGCTTCGCCTTTTCCATGTCGCGCTTTCCCTTGAGGGGATCGGCAGCGGCCTCGGTCGCGAGCGGCGTGCCGCAGGTGAAGTAGGAAAAGCACGGCTTGCCGTTCTTCGGGTCGCCGGCGATGCCGATCACGTAGTCCTGCTGGTTCACCGCGTACAGCAGCGCCTGGCGCATCTTCTCGTTGTTGAACGGCGGATGCAGGAAGTTGAAGCGGATCATCCCCATCGAGCCGAGCGGGTCATTGTTCTTCACGGTGACGCTTTTGTTCTTCGAGAGCAGCGGGATCAGGTCGGGAGGCACCTGCTCCCAGATGTCCGCCTCGCCCGCGTTCAGCGCAGCCGCGGCGGTCGCCGAATCCGGAATGTAGATCCACTCGACGCGGTCGACCTTGACGACCTTGCCGCCCGAGGCCCAGGACGGCGCTTCCTTGCGCGGCACGTAGTCGGTGTTCTTGATGTAGACCACCTTGTTGCCCGGCACCCACTCGGCCTTCACCATCTTGAACGGACCGGAGCCGATCGGATCTTCCAGGTTCTTGAACGGATCGGTCTTCGCGATGCGCTCGGGCATGATGAACGGCACGTTCGACGAAGGCTTGGCGAGCGCATCGAGCGTCAGCGGGAACGGCTTCTTCAGCTTCAAGGTGAAAGTCGTGTCGTTGACCGCAGCCCACGATTCCGTCGCCTCCGCGAGCTTCTGGCCCAGCGCGTCGCGCTTCGACCAGCGGTCGATCGAGGCGATGCAGTCCGCCGATTTCACGGCCTGGCCGTCGTGGAACTTGAGGCCCGGCCGCAGCGTGAACGTGTAGGTGAGGCCGTCCTTCGACATTTCCCACTTGTCGACCATCTGCGGCTTGACCTGGAACTTGTCGTCGATCGAGAACAGCGTGTCGTACACCATGTAGCCATGGTTGCGCGTGATGTACGCGGTAGTCGCGATCGGATCGAGAATCCGCAGGTCGGCCTGCGGGATGAACTTGAGGACCTTCCCTTGCGCGACGGCGAGCGCCGGCGCGGCTGCGATCAGTGCGGCAACGACGAGCTTCTGCAATGGGTGATTCATGGTGATGCTCCTCCTCCGTGTGTCGATTCAAAGGCCCGGGCAATGCGCAGCAGCAACTTTTCGCATCCGCGCCCGGCAACGATCTGCATTCCGAGCGGCAGGCCTTCAGCTGTGCCGCACGGCAGCGAGATCGCGGGCACCCCTGCTCCGCTGAACGGAATCATATACTTTCTTTGCCTGTCGAATTCCTCTGCAGGTGCGTCCAGCCGCGGCGTGGGCGCGGGCAGCACTGGCGTGACGAGCGCATCGATCTCGTCGAACACCGCCCGGATCGCGGCCGACTGCTTGTCGCGCGCTTCGAGCGCGAGGCGATAGTGCGCTTCGGTGATCTTCTGCCCGCGGCGCAGGTTCGCGCAGACGACCGGCCCGAAAACCTCGTCGGGGTTGCGGCAGGCGCGAAACTCCTCGCCGAGCACGCGATGGAACTCGAACAGCATGATTTCGATGAGCATCTCGTAGTCGAACGCGTCCGGCATTGCGATCTCGCGCACGTCACGGATCCGAAGGCCGGCGATACCGGCGTCGATGTCCGCTGCGAAATCCCCGCCAGGAGCAAGTGCGTCGAGCAGCAGCGCGCAGTCGCGCACGGTGCGCGCCAGCGGCCCCACGACGTCGAAGCTCTCGGCGCGCGGGAAGACGCCGTGGATCGGAACGCGGCCGAACGTCGGCCGCAGGCCGACGATGCCGGTGCAGGCCGCGGGCACGCGAAGTGAGCCGCCGGTATCCGTGCCGAGCGCCGCCAGCGCCATCCCCGAAGCGACTGCAACCGCGGAGCCGCTGGATGAGCCGCCCGCAGAATGCGCGCTCGACCACACATTGCGAACATCGCCGAAGTGCATGTTCTTGCCGGAAGTACCGGCCGCGAACTCGTTCAGGTTGGTCTTGCCGAGCATCACCGCGCCTGCTGCGGCGAGCCGCTCGATTACGGCTGCGTCCGCGGCCGGGATGCGGTTTGCGAAGAAACGCGAGCCGACGGTCGTGCGTACGCCAGCGGTGTCGATGTTGTCCTTGCAGGCGTACGGAATGCCGTGCAGCGGGCCGCGATCGCGGCCGGCCGCGAGCTCTCGATCGAGGAGCGCCGCTCGCGCGAGCGCTGCGTCCGCGGCGACGGTCAGGAACGCGTTGGTTTCCGGCTGCAGCGCTTCGATCCGCGCGAGCGCCGCGCGCGCGAGCGTTACGCAGGTCGTTGTACCCTCGCGCAGCGCCTTCGCAGCGTCGTCGATCGACGCAGGCGTCACGGACGAACGGCCGGCGTCTCGAGCTTCATGCCGCGCGCGCGCCACATCAGGTAGAGCTCGAGCTCGACAAACTCCGGCGAGCCGTACGCGTAAGGCTCCGCGCGTACGCCGATGTAGCAGTTGCGCAGCCGCCGCTGCAGCGATCCCACGCCCTGCCACTCGAGCCGGTAGATCGGATACCCGGTCGGGTGCGCCTGCGGAATTGTGTTGCCTGCGAGCTTGATTCCCGAGCGCTCGTCGTGGCACTGCGCGCACGAAAGATTCAGCTGGCCCTGGCGGCGATGGAACGCGGTGCGGCCCGCTTCGAGATGCGGTCTCACCTTCTCGTCGACTTTGATCTCGATCGGCAGGCCGCGCGACGGGCGCGTGACATAGGCGGTCAGCGCGAGCAATTCCCTTCCCTCGAACGCCAGCGCCGGCACCTTCTGGCGCTCGACACGGCATGCATTGATGCGCTGCTCGAGATTCAGCAGGCGTCCTGTCGCGTCGACGGAGGGATAGCGCGTCGCGACGCCCTTCATGCTGCTCGCAGCGTCGCGGTGGCAGTCGGCGCAGGATCGCTCGCCGTCCTTGCGGTTCCACAGCGATTCGCCCTCGAGCACCCAGAGCATGCCGGGATTGGTCGCGTCGTCGTCCTGCATGGCGCGCGTCTCGCGGCTCATGAAATCGTAGCCGGAGCGGCGCTCTGCGAGCGGGATCTCGCCGGCGAAAGCAGCGGCGACGAGAACCGCAGCCGCCGTGAAAAGTACGCCGCGCTTCAAACGACGTTCAGCTTGGCCGAATGCGCGGCCGTGAAGCCCTTGTCCCCCAGCCACTTGAACTCGAGCGTCCCGGACTCGGTCGCAACAGTCGTGAACGTAATCAGCGGATTCGCTGCGATCGCGGGAGACAGCTCGGCACGGAAGACTTCCACGCCGTTATAGGTGCACACGAATTGGGTGATGATGTCCCGCGGGATCGCCTCGCCCCTCTCGCTATGGCGGAATCCGGTCTCCATCGTGTGCCCGGCGAGCGTCTTGATCTCGATGATCTCGCCGCGCTTTGCCTGTGCCGGCATGTTGACGACGGTGCGGGCCATCTAGATCAGTCCATCCTCGAGGCATGCAGACAGCGTAACCACGACGGGAACGCGGTCGACCCAGAAACTGCCGTCGCTCAACTGCGCAATTGCGGTGACGGTCTGCGTATCGGCGAGCCGCACGCGCGTCGTGATGCTGGCACGCCCGGCGCGAGGTCCCAGATGAGCGCTGACGACATTCGGCTGCGGGTTTCTTTCGGTCAGCACGTGGATCGCGCGGACATGCTCGGCTTGCGTCATCGGGCTTTCGACCGTGACCGTGAGCGGAACCGCGTTGCCGTTGTCGATCAGCGGCGGAATATCGAGCTTTACCCTGCCGCTGCGCAGCGGCGCTCCACCGGTGATCTTGCGCAGCGCCTCCTCGGCCGCGGCCTTGCGTTTCGCACCGATGTCGGGCGGCAACTGTGCCTGCGCCGCTCCGGACAACGCGCCGCACGCCAGCACCAGAAACTCGCGTCGAGAGGTCATTTCAGCGTGACCAGAAAGGCGATGACGTCCTCGATCTGTTCGGCGCTGAGGATGGGCTTGCCGCGCAGCGAAGGCGCTACGCGGGTCAGCCCTTCAGTGCGGTAATACGAAGGCATGATGCTGTCCGGTATCACTCGGCTCGGGTCCACGATTCTGAGCCTGATCTGTCCTTCGGACAATCGCGCCGCGACTCCGTTCAAGTCCGGGCCAATCGTGCCCTGGAAGCGCTCTTCCGGAAACGGACCGCTGTGGCACAGCAGGCACAGCCCGACCTGGCGATTGACGATGATGGTGCGGCCGCGGGCGGGATCGCCCTTCGCCCCGGTCAGCGAGTCCGCAATCGCGTCCCCGACGACGGTATGGGCGGCAGCGAAGCTCGGCGACAGGGCCGCCGCCGCAAGGGCGGCGACCACTGACGCACGTGCCGGCGACAACCGCCTACGCCGGATGAATGTCGAGATTCTTCAGCGGCACCGAGCGAACGCGCTTGCCCGTGGCGCGGAAGAACGCATTCATCACCGCGGGCGCGGCGACGCAGATCGTCGGCTCGCCGATCCCGCCCCAGACATCGCCTCCGGCCGGCATGATGATCGACTCGACCTTCGGCATGTGGCGGATGCGCATCGAATCGTACGTATTGAAGTTCTCCTGCTCGATGCGCCCGTTCTTCACCGTGCACTCCTGAAAGTACAGCGCCGAGAGGCCGTACACAAAAGAACCCGACACCTGGCGCTCGATCTGCGCGGGGTTCACCGCGTAGCCGGGATCGGTCGCGGCGACGATGCGATGCACCTTGATTTTATTGCCGCCCTCGACCGAAATTTCCGCTGCCGCCGCGACGAAGCTGTTGAACGCCTTCATCTGCGCCAGGCCGCGATGGATGCCGGCCGGCGCGGGCTTGCCCCAGCCTACGCGCTCGGCTACTGCGTTCAGCACTGCGAGGTTGCGCGGGTGCTTGGCCATCAGCTTGCGCCGGAATTCGAGCGCGTCCTGGCCGACCGAGTGCGCGAGCTCGTCGATGAAGCACTCGAGGAAGAAGCAGTTCTGGTTGATGTTGACTCCGCGCCAGAATCCCGGCGGCACGTGCGGATTGCGCATCGCATGGTCGATCAGCAGGTTGTCGATGCTGTAGCCAAACGAGTGCTCGCCCGTGTCCGCAACGCCCTGGAACGTCAGCGGGTCGCGCCCTTTCTGCTGCTCGACGATCGCCGGGCGCACTGCGGCGAGAATCGACTGGCCGGAGAGCCGCATGTGCAGCGACGTGAAATTGTTGTTGGCGTCGAACCCGCCCACGAGCTTGCACTGCATGATCGGGTGGTAGTGCCCGTGCAGCATGTCTTCTTCGCGCGACCAGATCAGCTTCACCGGCGTGCCGGGCATCTGCTTCGCGATCAGCACGGACTGGGTGACGTAGTCCTGGAACGCGCCGCGCCGGCCGAACCCGCCGCCGAGGTTGATCTTGTAGACGTCGCACTTTTCGGCTGGCAGACCCGACGCGGCGAGCAACGCTGCGAACGAACCTTCGCCGTCCTGCGTCGGCACCCACACCTCGCACTTGTCCGGCGTGTACCGGGCAGTCGAGTTCATCGGCTCCATGCAGGCATGGTTCTGGTACGGATACGAATAGACCGCTTCCACCTTCTTCACCGCGGCCGTGAGCGCTGCCTTGGCGTCGCCGTTCTGGTTGCCGACGAATGCCTGCGGTGCGTCGAGCCCCGCCTTGAGCATCTCGGCGATCGTCTCGCTCGACACCTTGGCGTTCGGACCTTCATCCCAGACGATCGGCAGCGCATCGAGCGCGGTCTTCGCCTGCCACCACGTATCGGCGACCACGGCAACCGCGGAATCGCCGACTTGCACGACCTTCTTTACGCCCTTCATGCCGCTGACCTTGGCGGCATCGAAGCTCTTGATCTTGCCGCCGAAGACCGGGCAATCCTTGATTGCCGCATTCAGCATGCCCGGCAGCTTGAGGTC
>Ga0075429_100000435_pt1 | contig 31131 bp, 28 predicted proteins | sample RhiMetdeltSRZDD3_FD_75295 | JGI IMG/M metagenome (GOLD analysis project Ga0075429, IMG submission 75295) | Populus rhizosphere microbial communities from Tennessee, USA - Rhizosphere MetaG P. deltoides SRZDD3 | ecosystem: Host-associated > Plants > Roots > Rhizosphere > Soil | place: USA...
GGCTGGCGCGTCGGCTACATGGTCGGCAACCGCGACCTGGTGCATGCGCTCGCGCGCATCAAGAGCTACCACGACTACGGCACGTTCACGCCGATCCAGGTCGCGTCGATCATCGCGCTCGAGGGCCCGCAGGACTGCGTCGAGGAGATCCGCAAGACCTACGAGAAGCGGCGCGACGTGATGGTGCGCGGCCTGCGTGAGGCGGGCTGGCAGGTCGAGAATCCGAAGGCCTCGATGTACGTCTGGGCGCAGATTCCCGCGTTCTATTCCGGCCTCGGCTCGATCGGGTTCACCAAGCGCCTGGTCGAGGAGGCGAAGATCGCGGTCGCGCCGGGGATCGGGTTCGGCGACTACGGCGACGATCACGTGCGCATCGCATTGATCGAGAACGAACACCGGCTGCGCCAGGCAACGCGCGGCGTGCGCGAGATGTTCAGGAAGGACGGGTTGTTGCGGGGCGTCGCCTGATGCGCCCGATCCGCGTCGGGCTGCTCGGCATCGGCACGGTGGGCGGCGGCGCGTGGGAGGTCCTGGGTCGCAACGGCGCCGAGATCCGGCGCCGCGCCGGGCGCGCGATCCGCATCACGCGGGTTGCCGACAAGGCGGTCGGCCGGGCGCGCAAGATCGTCAACGGCAAGGCGAGCGTGACCGCCGACGCCCACCAGGTGACGCGCGCGAAGGACGTCGACATCGTCGTCGAGCTGATCGGCGGGACCACGATCGCGAAGGCGCTGGTGCTCGATGCGATCGAGCACGGCAAGCACGTCGTCACCGCCAACAAGGCGCTGCTCGCGAATCACGGCAACGAGATCTTCGCCGCTGCCCAGCGCAAACGGGTCACGGTCGCGTTCGAGGCTGCGGTGTGCGGCGGGGTTCCGATCATCAAGGCGCTGCGCGAGGGCCTCTCCGCGAACCGCATCGAGTGGATCGCCGGGATCATCAACGGCACGTCGAATTTCATCCTCTCCGAGATGCGCGACAAGGGCCTGCCCTTCGCCAGCGCGCTCAAGGACGCGCAGAAGAGAGGCTACGCCGAGGCGGATCCGACGTTCGACATCGAGGGGATCGACGCGGCGCACAAGCTGACGATCCTGTCGGCGCTGGCGTTCGGCATCCCGATGCAGTTCGCAGCGGCCTACACCGAAGGAATCTCGACGCTGACGCGCGAGGACATCCAGTACGCCGAGCAGCTCGGCTACCGCATCAAGCTGCTCGGCATCACGCGGCGCGCAACCAAGGGAATCGAGCTGCGGGTCCATCCGACGCTGGTGCCGACGCGGCGCCTGATCGCCAACGTCGAAGGGGTGATGAATGCGGTCCTGGTCAAGGGCGATGCGGTCGGCCCGACGCTCTACTATGGCGCGGGCGCAGGCAGCCTGCCGACGGCGAGCGCGGTGGTGGCCGATCTCATCGACGTCACCCGCCTGATTACCGCGGACCCCGAGCACCGCGTGCCGCACCTTGCGTTCCAGCCCGATCGCCTCTCGGACGACCGCATCCTGCCGATCGGCGAAGTGGAGACGTGCTACTACCTGCGCATGCGGGTCATCGACCGGCCCGGGGTGCTCGCCGACATCACCCGGATCCTCGCGGATTCGACGATCTCGATCGACGCGATGGTGCAAAGGGAGCCGGGCGAGGGCGAGCGGCGCGTCGACATCGTCATGCTCACGCACCTCGCGCTCGAGAAGAACATCAATGCGGCGATCGCGCGCATCGAGAAGCTGCCCAGCGTTCCGGGAAAGGTGACGCGGATTCGGCTGGAAGCGCTGCTCTAGTGCGCTACGTCTCGACGCGTGGCGTGGCGCAGCCGAAGGGCTTCACCGAGATCCTGCTCGAAGGACTCGCGTCCGACGGCGGTCTTTACCTTCCGCAGGCGTACCCGGCAATCGACCTTGCCGCGTTGCGGGGAAAGTCCTATGCCGCGCTGGCGTTCGAAATTCTGTCGCGCTTCATGGACGACGTGCCGGATCTGCGCAGCGTCGTGGAAAGCACCTACAGCCGATCGGTGTTCGGCAGCGACGAAGTCACGCCGCTGAGCACGCTCGAGCCCGGCTTGCATCTGCTCGGCCTCTCCAACGGCCCGACGCTGGCGTTCAAGGACGTCGCGATGCAGTTGATCGGGCCGCTGTTCGAGCAGACCCTCGCTGCGCGCGGCGCCATCCTCAACATCGTCGGTGCGACGTCGGGCGACACCGGCTCGGCGGCCGAGCACGCGATGCGCGGCAGGACGGGCATCCATGTGTACATGCTCTCGCCGCAGGGACGCATGAGCGCGTTCCAGCGGGCGCAGATGTACGCGCTGCAGGACCCGAACATCCACAACCTCGCGGTGAAGGGGACGTTCGATGACTGCCAGCGCGTGGTGAAGGAAGTGAACGCGGACGCAGCGTTCAAGACTCGCTACCACATCGGCGCGGTGAACTCGATCAACTGGGCGCGCGTCGCCGCGCAGGTGGTGTACTACTTCAAGGGCTATTTCGCTGCGACGCGCTCGAACGACGAGCAGGTCTCGTTCGCGGTGCCGTCGGGAAATTTCGGCAATATCTACGCCGGCCACGTCGCGCGCGCCATGGGTCTGCCGGTGCGGCGGCTGGTGCTCGCGACCAACGAAAACGACGTGCTCGACGAATTCTTCCGCACCGGGCACTACCGCGTGCGGCGCGCGGCGCGCGCGACTTCGAGCCCGTCGATGGATATTTCGCGGGCGTCGAACTTCGAGCGTTACGTGTTCGACCTGATCGGGCGCGATCCGACCCGGGTCCGGGCCCTCTGGCAGACGCTCGATACGCAGGGCGAATTCGACCTGTCTTCGCAGAGCGAGCGCATCGCCGCGTCCGGTTTCGTTTCCGGCGTCAGCACGCATGCCGACCGGGTCGCGACGATCCGGCGCACGAGCGAGCGCTATGGAGTGACCGTCGATCCGCATACCGCGGACGGGATCGGCGTCGCCGAGCGCTACCGCGAGCCGGGCGTGCCGATGATCTGCCTGGAAACCGCGCTGCCGGCGAAGTTCGCCGAGACGATCCGCGAGGCGCTCGGCCGCGATCCTGCGCGGCCGAAGGAATTCGAGAATCTCGAATCGCTGCCGCAGCGCTTCGAGGTGATCGAGCCGGACGCGGAAATCGTCAAGCGCATCATCGCGCGACCGCCCCTCACGGTAATTCAGCAGGCTCGATCCGAAGACCCTGATCCGAGACGGTAGCGCGCAGCCAGCGCACCGCGGGCGCGCCCGGGACCTCGACACGGCGCAGGCCCGGCAACGGCTCGTCGTCGCGGTACAGATGCGTGTCGCCGTGCACCAGCAGGACTTTTCCGGGATGCGTCCGGCCCAGGCGCGCCAGCCGCTCGCGTAGCGCCGCGAACCCGTCCACGCGGCGAGCCGGCAGGAACGGGTTCGCCTGCATCAGGATGACGAGTGTTTTTCCGGCGCGCATCCGCTGCTCGGCTTCGTCGAGCCACGCAAACACCGCGGCCATGCGCCGCGCATGCTCGGCATCCATTTGCGCCGTGCGGCCGAGATTGTTGTTGCTGCCCGGAACGTTGAGGCCGGCGAACACGAGGTCGTCGCGCTCCCAGCGCACGTTTTCGCAATATTCGCCGCGCTGGCGCGTGAAGCCCGGCACGTCGACCTGGATGCAGAAGAGCTGCCGCCACTTCGCCAGCCGCTCCATCGGGTCGAATCCGCTGCGGTGACAGTCGGTCCACTCGTTGTCTCCGGGGAGCAGCACGAACGGCAGGCGCAAGCGCTCGAACTGGCGCTTTCGTGCCTGCAGCCAGTCGTCGTCGCACGGGCCTTGCCCCGAGGTGATATCGCCGACGTGCGCGGCGAACGCGAGAGGCTCGGCGTTGACGCGATCGATCATGCTGTCGAGCAGGTTCGCCTGCGCGTAGGAATAGGGGGTGTCGCCCATGAGCGCGAACGAGTATGCCGCGGGGCGCTCCGGAGCGCCCGCGCAGCCGGGCAGCGCGACGAGGAGGGCGAGCAGGCAAACGCGAATCGCGGTCATTGGCGTGATTACAATCCAATTACGCCGCGAGCAGAAATCGGCACAACGGGAGGGGTTTTCGCGCACCGGCCATGAGGACTGCAGCCTCGAGCCTGCTGGGCGTCGCATTGGTGCTTTGGGCGGCGATCGTCATGTCCGGCTGGCTGTCGGGCTCGCCGGCCCTGCTCGTAGCCGCGGGCGGGGGGCAAGTGCCGTTCAACACCGCGCTCTGCCTCGCGCTCGTCGGCCTGGCACTCGTGGCCGAGCGCCTTCCAGGCGATCAAAGCCGTCAGCGCATTCGCACCGGCGTTGGCGCTGCCGTCGCGTTGATCGCCGGATTCGTGCTGCTGGAGCATGTGTTCGATTTCGGAATCGGTATCGACCTGCCGCAGTTGCACCGTTCAGGCCCCGAGGACACCCCGACCCCGGGACGCATGTCGCTTCCGACGACGCTCGCCGTTCTTCTGCTCTCGGTCGCGATGATCTGGATGGGCCGGGTGCGCGGCATCGCGGCCGGTCTCGCGGTACAGGCACTCACCGGTGCGGCTTTCCTGATCGGCCTGATCGGGCTCGGCGCGCATGCGATCAGTCTGCCGCTCATGTACCCGGACTCCGCGTTCGCGCGCATGGCGCTCCAGACCGCGATCGCGCTCGTCGCGAGCTCGGCCGCGCTCGGCCTCGCGTGGGGGCGCATGCAGTGGTACGCGTCGCGCAGCCTGATCCGCAGCGAGGAGCAGCGCATCGGTCTGACGGGCGCCGCGGTGCTGGCGTTGATCGTCTGCGCCGCCGTGCTCAGCGGCTTCGCCATGATGGCGCCTCGGCTGGAGGCCGCGATGCGCTCCGGCCTGCTCGAAGCGCTGAAGAGCCAGATCGAGCTCTTCCGCGTGACGCTCGACCTGCGCGCGACCCGCGCAGCGCTGCTCGCGACGCGACCGCACACCGTCGAGCGGCTCGCCGGCACGGGGGACGCTGCCGATGCCGCATCGGTCGCCGGCCTGAAGGCGGAAGCTGAAAGCGCGTTGCGGCTGGGATTCTCGGCCGTTTCGTTCCAAGGGCTGCATGGCGAGTCCCGCGGCGCCGCTGGACGCGCGGTCGAGCACCCTGCGCTCGTGTTGCCGATCGAGGGTGCGCAACGGATTGCGCTGCTCTGGAACGACGGCTTCGTTCTGTACGTCCGTACTATCGTCGAGCGCGACGGCCAGCCCGTCGGCGTGATGGTTGCCGAGCAGCGGCTGACCGCGCTGGACGAGGCGCTTCGCGCAGCAGACGATTTTGCCGCCACCGCCGAGATCAGGGTCTGCAGGAAAGTCGCAGGAGACATGGAATGCGTGCGCCAGTCGCCGCAGCCCGTAGTGTTCCGGTTCGCGTACTCGCGCTCGGGGCTCATCGCGCGCGCGCTGGAGGGTGAAACGGCCGTCGTCATCGGCCGCGACGATCAGCGTCGCTTCGTGATGGCGGCCATTGGACCGATCGGCAAGACCGGCCTTGCGATGATGCACAAACTGGATACCGCCGAGCTGTATGCGCCCTTGCGCAAGCAGATGTACCTGGCGTTTGCGCTGATGGCCGCCATGACCGGGCTCGGCGCATGGCTGTTGCGACGGCGGATCGCGCCCCTGGTCCGCAACCTCGCTGCGAGCGAAGAGCGATTCGCGCTCGCGATCGAAGGCTCGCGGCTCTCGCTGTGGGATCTCGATCTGCGCACGGGGCGTATCTGGCTCGACGAGCGCTGGCAGGACATGCTGGGCGGAAAGCCGGCTGCGACGACGGTGACGGGCGAGGAGCTGCAGCGCCTGGTGCATCCGGAAGACCTGCCCTTGCTGCAGGCCCATCTCAAGGAAGTGTTGCAGGGCGCCGTGCCGCACTACGATGTCGAGCATCGCGTGCGGACCTTGTCCGGCGAATGGCTGTGGATCCGCAGCAGCGGCCGCGTGGTGCAGCGCGACCCGGGTGGCCGGCCGCAGCGCATCGCGGGAACCAATTCCGACATCGACCGGCGCAAGCACGCCGAACTGCTGCTTGCGCACCAGGCGGGGCATGACGCGCTGACCGGCCTTCCCAACCGCAACCTGTTTCAGGACCGGATGCAGCGGGCCGGCGCGCGCGCGCAGCGCAATCGCTCGCTGCTCGCGGCGATGTACCTCGACATCGACAAGTTCAAGAGCATCAACGACACGTTCGGCCACGACACCGGCGATCGATTGATCAAGGCGTTCGCGCAGAGGCTCGTGGAATGCATTCGGAGCGTCGACACGGCTGCACGCCTCGGCGGAGACGAGTTCGCGGTCATCCTGGAGGCGCTCGAGGATCGCGACGCCGGATGCCGCATCGCCGAGAAAATCGTTGCCGCAATGCACGACGAATTCGAGCTCGGGGAGCGCACGATCGCCGTGTCGACGAGCATTGGCGTCGCCTTCCATCGCGGTGACGGGGACTTCGACGCGGAGGCGCTGCTCAAGCGCGCGGACGAAGCGCTGTACCGCGCGAAAGCCGCCGGCCGAAACACGTACCGCGTCGGCGAGGGGCCGGACGCCTAGATCCCGTAGGCCTGGCGCAGCAGAGCAAGCGGGTGAGTCTTTTGCGCCTTCGGCGCCTCGCTGCCCATTCCCTGGCGGATGTGGCGCGCGGCGATCGGGCAATCCGAGCTGATCCAGTCGGGCTCGCCCGCCGCCATCGCGCGGAACACCGGGCGCCCGATCTTCATCGAGTTTTCGTAGTACTCGACCTTGACGCCCCAGGTGCCGTCGTGGCCGGCGCAACGCTCGACGGTCGTGACCTTCGTTCCCGGCACCATCTCGAGCAGCTCGCGGGTCTTCTGCCCCATGTTCTGCACGCGCGAATGGCAGGGGATGTGGTACGAGACATTGCCGAGCGGCTGCTTGAAGTCCTTCTTCAGCAGTCCGTCGCGGTTGCGCAGCACGAAGTATTCGAACGGGTCGAACATCGCGTCCTGCACCGCTTTCACGTCGGCGTCGCCCGGGAACAGCAGCGGCAGCTCCTGCTTGAACATCAGCGTGCAGGAGGGGACGGGCGTAAGGATCGCGTAGCCCTCGCGCGCCAGTCTGGCGAGCGGCGGCACGTTGATTTCCTTCAGCCGCGCTACCGATTCGAGGTCGCCGAGCTCCAGCTTCGGCATGCCGCAGCAGGCTTCCTTCTCTACCAGGACGTAGGGAATCTCGTTATGCGCGAGGAGCGCGAGCAGGTCGTGGCCCATGCCCGGCTCGTTGTACTCGACGTAGCAGGTGGAAAAGATCGCCACCTTGCCGGGGGTGTTGGCGCCCTCCTTGACCGGAAACGCGGCAGCCTGCGCTGCATGCGAGCGAAATCGCTGCGACGCGTAGGGCGGAAGCTCGCGCTCCTTGTGCACTTTGAGCACGCCTTGCATCGCGCTGCGCGCAGCGCCGTTGCGATTCAGCGCGTTCACCGTCTGCGCCACGACCGGGATTGCGGCGAGCTTGCCGAGCGCGTCGGTCGAAGTCAGCAGCTTGTCGCGAAAAGCCACTTGCCCCTTCCTGAATTTCACGGCCTTCGCGCGCAACATGACGTGCGGGAAATCGACGTTCCACGGATGCGGCGGCACGTACGGGCACTTGGTCATGAAGCACATGTCGCACAGATAGCACTGGTCCACGACCTTGCGGAAATCCTGCGGTGCTACGCCGTCGACTTCCAGCGTCGGGCTCGAGTCGACGAGGTCGAACAGCGTCGGAAACGCAGTGCACAGGTTGACGCAGCGCCGGCAGCCGTGGCAGATCTCGAAGATGCGGCCGAGCTCTTTCTCGACCGCACCTTCGTCGTAGAACGCTTCGTTCCGCCAGTCGAGCGGGTGGCGCGTCGGCGCTTCGAGGCTGCCTTCGCGCATCGCGCTACTGGGGCTGCTTCACGACCCGCAAGTACGGCTTGAGCGTCTTGTAGCCCTGCGGGTATTTCTGCTTCGCGTCCTCGTCCTTGACCGAGGTCGGGATGATCACGTCCTCGCCCGGCTTCCAGTTCACCGGCGTCGCGACCGTGTGCTTCGCGGTGAGCTGGATCGAATCGAGCAGGCGCAGCACTTCGTCGAAGTTGCGTCCCGTGCTCATCGGGTAGGTGAGCGTCGCCTTGACCTTCTTGTCCGGGCCGATCACGAACACCGATCGCACCGTCGCGTTGTCGACCGCGGTGCGGCCGGACGCGTTGCCGCTCGCGTTCGGATGGATCATGTCGAACTGCTTCGCGATCTTCAGGTCGGTGTCGCCGATCAGCGGGTAGTTGACCGCGGAGCCCTGCGTCTCCTCGATGTCCTTGACCCATTTCGTGTGATCGCCCACCGAGTCGATGCTCAAGCCGATGATCTTGGTGTTGCGCTTGTCGAACTCGGGCTTGAGCTTCGCCATGTAGCCGAGCTCGGTCGTGCAGACCGGAGTGAAATCCTTGGGGTGCGAAAACAGGATCGCCCAGCCGTTGCCGATCCATTCGTGGAAGCGGATGCTGCCCTGCGTCGTCTCCGCGGTGAAATCGGGTACCTCATCGCCTATGCGCACTGTCATGACTACCTCCATTCGGGGTTGGTGCGGGGATCTACGCCGCTATCGTCGCCGAGGTCGACCCATCGGCGCAACCGGGGTATTCCGGGGCGTTGCTGCCGGGCAGCAGCCGGCGGTCATCGCAGGGCGCCTGGGCGGAAGGCGGTACGATCCGATCGTGCAATTCCACGGCTCGAAATCATGACCTCGGGCGATCGTCGCCTGGTCGCGGCATGGCTGCTGCTGTGTGCCGCGATGGTTTTCGCGATCGTCGTCGTCGGCGGCGTAACACGGCTGACGCGGTCCGGACTGTCGATCGTCGAGTGGCAGCCACTCGTCGGCGCGATCCCGCCGCTCTCGCAAGGCGATTGGGAAACGCTCTTCGCCAAATACCGCACGACCCCTGAATTCCGCCTGGTGAACTTCGACATGACGCTCGAGGGCTTCAAGCGGATTTTCTGGTGGGAGTACGCGCACCGACTGCTCGGCCGGGTGATCGGCGTACTGTTCCTGCTGCCGTTCGTCTGGTTCCTGGTGCGCCGCAGGCTCGAGCGGACGCTTGCCTGGAAGCTTGCCGGCGTGTTCGCGCTCGGCGCGCTGCAGGGCGCGCTCGGCTGGTACATGGTGCAGTCGGGGCTGGTCGACGACCCGCGAGTCAGTCACTTTCGCCTGACTGCGCATCTCGGCGTAGCGTTTGCGATCTTCGCCGCGCTGCTCTGGATTGCGCTCGATCTTCTGTCCAGCGGGGATCGAGCTGCAGGCAACCCGACGCTTGCGCGCGCGGCTGCCTGCCTGGCGGCCCTGGTGTTCGTCATGGCGCTTTCCGGCGGGATGGTCGCGGGATTGCGCGCGGGCAGCGCTTACAACACCTTTCCGCTGATGAATGGCCATCTCGTTCCGCCCGAGATCCTGATGATCGAGCCGTGGTGGAAGAACTTCCTCTACAACATGGCGACCGTGCAATTCGTTCACCGCTCGATCGGATGGCTGCTGCTTATTTTGGTGCCGCTATTTTGGTTGCGCGCGCGAGCAGCCCCACTGATGTCACGGCAGCGCCTAGCGTGCCACCTCTTGGTCGCGATGCTGGCGCTCCAGGTGACGCTCGGGGTTGCAACGCTGCTGCTCGCGGCGCCCGTCGCGCTCGCCGCGGCACACCAGGCGGGCGCAGTGCTGCTACTTGCGACGTCGCTGTGGGCGGCACATGAATTGAGCAACGGGAGGATGGCGGGTGAGGCGCGGCCCGAGATGGTTGCCCTCCGAAATCAGAGGCTTGTCCAATAAATGGTCGTTGATTTGGGAAGTACAAACGTACGCACCATCCAACATGCTGATTCAAGGCCAGATGGACGAAACCAAGTCGGACTACAACCATGCTATTCAGCACCTTTGCTGATGATTGAACGTTAGAGCGCATGAAACCTGTCTCGAGATTGGCGATCTGCCTCTCCATTGTCTTGGTCGCTTTATTTCCTTCGATTTTTGCAAATGCCGCACCCAACGCATCTGCTTTCAGCGTAGGAGTTAGAGGACACGTCCAAAAGCTCATCATCGGTCCAGATGGTCAGCATCTGTTTGCGATCGTTAAACCAGACGGTAAACCTAGGGTGAATGATGAGTACGGTCTGTACGTTTTTTCGCTCGATCGACCGAAAAAACCAAGGAAGATCGGGTATGCCCCAATCATCAGCCCGATGGACTTTGCCGTCAGTAAGGATGGGCAATACGTCTATGTAATGAACACCTCGTTTAGCGGCTATCCCAGGGATCAACCCTACGGTCTCCTGGTCTTCGACGTTTCGATGCCGGCACAGCCAAAGCTGGTTGGGCTCGTTTCGGCCGACATTTTCGTCATGCACCACTCATTCGACGGACAGTTTCTGTATCTGCAACCACGTAACTTGCCGATAGGCAACGTACGGCCGCAAATTATGGTCCTTCGGGCTAATGGGGCTACCACAAACTACGAGCATTGCGTGATCACAGAACGACGAGCCTTTGATCGTGAGCCAATCATTGCGTATGCGTTCGCAACTTTCCCGGACAATAAAGTCTTGGCCATTTTTGATTCGACAAGCAATGTATACCTACTGGACGCTGATAATCCCTGCAGTGTCAAGCTGAAACGCCAATATAGAAAAGACAACACACCACCGTGGATCGCAGGAGGCAAGCACAACACTATTTACATAGGAGGTAGGCGCTTAGCTGCGTATCGGTTGGCCGACGAACTTGAGCTCAAGCGTGAATACGTACCTACCGGTATCTTTGCTAACTACCACGTCGATGAACGACGAGGACTGGTCTCTGCAAGTCATGGCAAGAGAGCCTTGCTCTTTAGTTTGGATGGCAATTTAGAGTGCGAGTCTTACGCATTCACGACCTATGTTGGCGATGCAGCGTTATCCGAGGACGGGATCTTGTATGTCGGCCTACTTGGGTCACTGGTAGTGGTCGACCGCCGTTTGCGGTCCGCATGCGCTCTAACCGATCGCTCAACCGGACGCGTGAAGGGCGCGCGCGCCGGTTAGCGCCACGTCAGACAGCAGACGTTGACAGCAGCGTGGCTACGGTCGAAATTGAGGAGGTTCTACTCGACGCAGAGGGCCGAATCTTGACGCGTCCCAGTACAAGCGTGACCGGAGCTTCGATGGTCTATCGAGCGGCGATGGGAATACGCTGGCTATCTGAAGCGCAAGCGTTCGGGCCAGAGAAAGCCGGTGGCATGTCGCCGGCGCAATGGTTTGCTCAAACGGTTGGCGCCGTCCGGAGCGAACTGGGCCACGAGCTTCGCCTAACGCCGCAAACGAAGTGGACCAACGTTTCCGACGATTTGAGGAGCGAAATCGAACGTGCGAATCAATAGTCTGCCGTCCAACCACACGTTGGAGCGGACCGTGGCGCGTGGTGGGCGCCCTGTCGTCGCAACGGATTGTGTGCTCGGCAGGGCGCAACCGCGGTCGTGGCCGGCCGCTCAACTCGGTCGTCGGGCAGCATGACACGCGACGCACTAACGCAAGACGACATCGCAAAGCTTTGGAACGGAGCGTGCAGCGCCTTTTACGCTCGTAGGTTTCGTCGCCGCCTCGCTACGCTCACGTTTGTGGTTATCGCCCTCTTGATCGGGGCATCCAGCGTTTGGATCTTTCCAACTCTCTATCACTTCATTTGGATACTCTTGATTGCTGTCCTGGCGGCAGTGGTCCAGCAGTTCCTCTGGGGCGAGCGCCTACCACTCTGTCCACGGTGCGGCCATCCCACGGAGCCAAATGAGTTGGCGTGCAATTGGTGCTTCGCGCACTTTTACGCGACCATGCTACCCAACAGCACGGTTGAGAAGGAAGCGCGCAAGAGCAGCGCGCGCCTCTCACCGTGAACGTTAGCTAGGAGACACGCTAGTGCCAAATCGAGAACTGCGCGAATGGCTTGGTCTGACGCTTGCCGATTTGCTCGTGTACTTGGGAACTGCTGCGGTCTTGGCTATGTACTTCGTCAAGGATTCCACGCTCGACGCACTTCTGGCGATGAGCGCGATTGCGCTTACCCTCGCAGCGTGCCCATTGGGTATGAAGCGCGACCCTCAAGTATCGGATTTCACTAATTCTGTGAAGTCTTGGGCGTACCCTATATGTGTACTTGTCGCTATCGTAGCGATCGTTTCCCACTACGCATGGTTCCAGCCAACGTCGGCCTAACTCTAGTTGAGGCGGACGCGAGGAAGCGTGAGAGGCCTGTCCGTAACGGGGTCGCTCGCGCGCGCCGCTTGACGCTTCGTTAGACCACATGAGCGTGGTTGCGGAGATCGAGAAGGCTTGGGGCTGGATCGGAATCCAACCTGCGGAAGTCGTGGGAGAAAACGATTTCGGAAACTTGGTGGTCAAGGATGTCCAAGGGAGGTATTGGCGTCTTTGTCCGGAGGACCTCTCTTGCCAAGTTATCGCTGAGACCCGCGCAGATCTCGATCGCCTTTCCGTAGATCAAGCGTTTCTACGTGATTGGTATATGCGGCAGCTCGTTGAGCAAGCAGAAGAGATCTGTGGTCCGCTCAGCGAAGGGCGAAAGTACTGCTTGAAGATTCCGGGCGCGCTTGGAGGCGCTTACGGCGACGATAACCTCGCTACCATCTCTCTGCTAGAGCTCATTCGCGCTTCAGGCTACATGGCGAAAGAGATCAAAGATCTGCCCGATGGAGCGAAAATCCGGCTCCGGGTGATTGACTGATGTGTTGCTGACAGGCGTTGAACGACTCGCCGATCTCATGAACGAAATTGCGAGTCAGCGAAAGCACCGCAGAAGACGCCTAACCCCGCAGCTCACGCGGACGCACGCGCAAGCGCCGCCATTCGGACACACCGCCGGGCGAGCCTGTGGACGCCAAGCCACTTGAGAGATACTGATGACGAATGCCCGCTCGTTCAACCCGCAGAGTGTTGTCAGTGCGCTGGTGATCGCCATCGCAACGCTTCTGGCATGCCCGAGCACGGCGCGGGCGCAGCTCAAGGTGATGATCTCCGGCGGATTCTCGACCGCTTACCGGCAGGTCCTTCCAGAGTTCGAGCGTTCGATCGGAATCACCGTCACCACGCTGTCCGGCGCCTCGCAGGGAAAGGGGCCTGAAACCATCGCGGCCCAACTCAGCCGCGGCGTCACCGTCGACGTGGTGATCCTCTCGCGGGAGGGTCTGGGCGAGCTGATCGCCGCAGGGCGGATCGCCGCCGGAACGGACGTCGATCTTGCGCGAGCGGCCATCGGCGCGGCGGTGCGCGCGGGGTCGCGGAAGCCGGACATCAGCACAGTCGAGGCCTTCAAGCAGGCGCTGCTGAGTGCGCGGGTGGTCGCGGTCCCGGCGAGCACCAGCGGCATCTACCTGACGACCGAGCTGTTCCCACGATTGGGGATCGCGGACAAGCTCGACACGAAGATCATGCCCCGCGGCTCGCAGTCCGCCGCATTGGTCGCGTCCGGGGACGCAGCCATCGCGGTCCAGCCGATCAGCGAGCTGCTGAGCGTGGCGGGGCTCGACTTCGTTGGCGCCATCCCCGCGGACCTGCAGCTGATCCAGACCTTCGCCGCCGCAATCGTCGCAGGATCGAAAGAGCTTGAGCCCTCCAGGCAGTTGATCGCGTTCCTCGCCTCCAGCCGTACAGCCGTGGCGATCAGGAACAACGGGATGGAGCCGATCGAGAAGCGCTGATCTACTCAGTATTAAGCTTCAACGAGGATGCCGAAGAAAACCGCAGGCCTGCTGCTGTATCGGGAGACTTCGGGCGATCTCGAGGTGTTGCTCGTGCATCCCGGCGGCCCGTTCTGGGCGAAGAAGGACGACGGCGCCTGGTCGATCCCGAAGGGGCTCGTTGAGCAGGGCGAGGACCCGCTCGCGGCCGCGAAGCGCGAGTTCGTGGAGGAAACGGGCGGCGTAGTGCCGGGCAGCGAACCGCTGCGCCTCGAACCGCTGGTGCAATCCGGCGGCAAACTGGTGTACGCGTACGCATTGCGCGGGGACTTCGAGCCGTCGACGCTGAAGAGCAACACGTTCCTCATGGAGTGGCCGCCGAAGTCCGGGCGGCAGCAGGAATTTCCGGAAGTCGATCGCGCGGCATGGTTCGCGATGGAGCTCGCCGAGCGCAAGATCCTGAAGTCGCAATCGCCGCTGCTGCGCCAGCTCCGCGAGCGAGTGTGCAATTCTCACGCGCCGCGGCGTTGACTCGTACCGGGCGGCCCGTGACGGATTTCATCCGCTCCCGCCGCCGGTCCGCGCGCCGGCGCCGGCGGTCGGCCGCACCCGAGGGACACGAAAAGCGTCACATCGCTCCGACTCGATCGAGCGTACTTTGTTGAGCGCGTCTCGGGATTGCCCCCCCTCCTTGCCTGAGACGCCTTGCCCGGTGAGTCGTCCGGGCTTTTTTTTGCTTCTGGACTAGAATCCGGGCGATGAAGATTCTGCTTGCGGTGGACGGCTCCAAATACTCGATCGATGCGGTGAAGTTCCTCACCGGCCACATGCACTGGGTGCGGGACAAGCCGCAGGTCGATCTGGTCTACGTGCATCCCCCGGTGCCGAAGCTCTCGGGCCTGGGGGCGGTCATCGGCAAGAAGCAGCTCGAGCAGTATTACCAGCAAGAGGGAGCCGAAGCGCTGGCCGGCGCAAAGCAGGTGCTCGACGCGGCGAAGATGCCGTATACCGCGCACGTGCTCGTCGGTCCGCCCGCCGAAACGATCGCCGCGCACGCCAAGCGCGCGCGTTCCGACCTGCTGCTGATCGGCCATCGCGGGATGAGCGCTGCGGCGAGCGCCGTGCTCGGGTCGGTCGCGGCAAAGGTGATGCACCTTTCGCCGGTCCCGGTGCTGCTGGTGAAATAGCCGCGCGCGCGAAATGCGCTGCTGCGCTCAGGCGGTGGCGGCGCGCACCTCGTGGATGTCGGTCAGGCCTTCCAGGCATTTCTCGATGCCGTCCTGCCGCAGCGTGCGCATGCCTTCGGCGATCCCCGCGGTGCGCAGCTCGTCGGCTCCGGCACTGCGGCGGATCAGCGGCCGCACCAGCGCCGAGTTGACGAGCAGCTCGTGAATCCCCAGGCGTCCCGAGTACCCGCTCTTGCCGCACCGGTCGCAGCCGGGCGCGCGAGCGAGCTTCGGTGCGTCGCCGTAGCGCTTTTTCCATTCCTGCAGGATCGCGTCCGGCGCGAGCGAGGTCTCGACGCAGTACTCGATCGCGAGATCCTGTAGCGTCTGCGCATCGGCCGGCTCGACCACCTTGCATTTGACGCATAGCCTGCGCACCAGCCGCTGCGCGAGGATGCCGAGCATCGAATCGGCGAAGTTGAACGGCTGCATCCCCATGTCGAGCAGGCGCACGACGCTTTCCGGCGCGCTGTTGGTATGCAACGTCGAGAGCACCAGGTGGCCGGTCAGCGAGGCCTCGATGCCGATGCGCGCGGTTTCCTCGTCGCGCATCTCGCCGACCATGATTACATCCGGGTCGGCGCGCAGGAACGAGCGCATCGCGGCGGCGAACGTCCAGCCGATCTTCGGATGGACCTGCACCTGGCGCAGGCCCGGCTGCATGATCTCGACCGGATCCTCCGCGGTCCAGATCTTGAGATCGGCCGTGTTGATGTAGCTCAGCAGCGAATGCAGCGTGGTCGTCTTGCCCGAGCCGGTCGGCCCGCAGACCAGCAGGATGCCGTACGGCCGTTGGACCACCCTCTGCAGCGCCGCAAGCACCGGCGGGCGCAGCCCGAGCTGGTCCATCGCCGGCGCGCCGCCGCCCGGCAGCACGCGCAGCACCGCGTCCTCCAGGCCATCGGTCGTCGGAATCGTCGCCAGGCGCAGCTCGAGCTTCGCCGGCCCGAAGTTCTGGAACAGGATCTTGCCGTCCTGCGCGCGGCGCTTTTCCGAGATGTCGAGGTTCGCCATGATCTTGACGCGCGAGATCAGCGCCGCACGGTAGCTCGCCGGCAGCGTCAGGTATTCGCGCAGCGCGCCGTCCTGGCGGAAGCGGATCCGCACCGGCTTCTTGCCCGGGTAGGACTCGATATGGATGTCCGATGCCTTGGCTTCGTTCGCGTCGAGCACCATCTTGTTGACCAGGCGCACGAGCACGCTGTCGGTCTCGCGGACCTGCTCCTCTTCGATGTCCTGCTGCATCGATACGTCGTCGAGCTCCGCGGCGAGATCCTCGATCTTGACCGTCGGCTCCGCGATCCCGTAGTGGTGCTTGACCGCGTCGCGCAACTCGTTGCTCGCCGACATGACGGGCGCGATCGGCATTCCGGACAGGAAGCGGATGCGATCGAGCGGAATCGGGTCGAGCGGGTTCTCTACCGCGAGCACCAGCGCCCGCCCGTCGATGCAAAGCGGCAGCACGTTGTACTCGGTGGCGACCGCCGCGGGCACCAGCTTCAGCACGCCAGGCTCCACCTCATAGCGCGTCAGGTCGACGAACGGAATGCCGAGCTGCTGCGTCAGCGTGCGCTTCAGGTCCTCGCGGGTGATCAGGTTGAGCTCGACCAGGATCTCTCCGAGCGGCTTGCCGCGATGCTCTTTCTGGCGGACGAGCGCTTCCTCGAGCTGGGCATCGCTGATCAGGTTCATCGCCACGAGCGCTTCGCCCAGGCGCATGACCGGCATCTGCCGCTGGCGCTCGATTGCCGCAGCAAGGTCGGAGCGGCTGATGATCTGCCCGCGCGTCAGGTAGTCGCCGAGCTTGCGCTTGCGGCGTGCTGCCTGATGCTCGATCGCATCGGTGATCTGGCGCGGCGTGACGTGCTCGTTCGAGACCAGCAGGTCGCCCAGGCGTCTGCCGATCTGCTTGCGCTTGATCGCCTCCGCGGGGACGAACAGGCGCGTGACGCCTTCGCCGTTGGCGTCGACGTAGAGGAACAAACCGAGCGTGTGCGTATCGAAGCCGAGCGTTTCGCCCTCGATCACCTGATCGTTCGCCAGCGTCAGGCGAAACGTCTGGCGCTCGGGCGCATCGGCCTGCTCGACCTGCGCATCGACCACCGACGCGCGCCGCTGCAGATTGATCCGGCGTGTGAGCCGCAGCTCGAGCAGGTCGCGAGGAGCGATCTCCTGCAGGTCGCCGTCCTGCGGGCGCATCTCGAACAAGCCCTCGGCGGGATCGAAGCGAGTCAGCGTGCCGGTGAGCGTGCGCCCATCGCGCAGCAGCGCGACTGCGGGTTCCGCCGAACGCTCCTCAGCGCCGTCGATCGGCTCGTAGTAAGGCGGGTGCGGCCAATGCAGCGGCTCCTGCGCGACCACGCGCGTTTCGCCGGCAGGGGCGGGGCGTGCTGCATGCGGCGTGCGCGACGGCTTGGCCATGGGATCTACGAGGGTTGAGCTAGAATCGAACGGTGTTTCGGGTGCAGTCCAAGCAACGAATTCTAATGGAAAATTCCACAATACCCTGGAGTATCCGGATAGCCGCGATGGTCGTCGGTTCGGTAGCGCTCGCTGCGATTGCGCAGCCTGCAAAGGGACCAGGCGCCGGGCCGCCGCCCGCGATGCCGGTCAAAGTGGTTGCCGCGAAGCTCGCGCCCGCGGTCGACGAGGCCAGCGCGGTGGGGACCCTGCGCGCCGACGAATCGGTCGTGATCCGTCCCGAGATTGCGGGCCGCATCACCGAATTCCGCTTCGACGAAGGCCAGGGCGTGAAGAAGGGCGCGCTGCTCGTCACGCTCGACGCCTCGGAAGTGCGCGCGCAGCTCGCCTCCGCCAAGGCGCAGGCGCAGCTCGATGCGCAGCGGCTCGAGCGCGCGGAGGATCTGCGCAAGAAGAACTTCATCAGCGCGCAGGCGCTCGACGAAGCGCGTTCGAACCATGCGCGCGCCCAGGCGAGCCAGCGGGAAGTCGAGGCGAAGCTCGCCAAGGCAGAAATCCGGGCGCCGTTTACTGGCGTCGCCGGACTGCGACAGGTCAGCCAGGGCGCGTATGTCGCCGCGGGGACCGACATCGCGCGATTGGAGAAGGTCGATCAGCTGAAGCTCGACTTCCGCGTGCCAGAAGTTTACCTATCGAAGCTCAAGACGGCGCAGCAGGTGAAGGTGCAGGTCGACGCGTATCCCGAGGAAGCGTTCCACGGCGCGATCTACGCGATCGAGCCGGCGGTGGAAGAGGCCACGCGCACCGTGCTGATTCGTGCGCGGGTTGCGAACGTCGACCTCAAGTTGCGGCCCGGCATGTTCGGGCGCGTGCAGCTGCAGCTCGCCGTGCGCGAGAAGGCGCTTTGGGTGCCGGAACAGGCGATCGTGCCGAAGGGCCAGGACGCGTTCGTGTTTCGGGTAGCCAGCGGCAAGGCCGACCTGGTGAAGGTGCAGACCGGCGTGCGGCGCATCGGCGAAGTCGAGATCCGCAGCGGCCTTTCCGCGGGAGATCTTGTGGTGACGGAAGGCACGCAACGGATCGGTCCCGGATCCGCGGTGAGTGTCATGGGAGACGCGCCGAAGCCCGCGGCAGCGGCTCCAGACAAGAAGGGCTGAGGCCCGCGAAGTGCAGCTCCCCGAGCTCTGCATCCGCCGCCCTGTCTTCGCCACGGTCATGAGCCTCATGATCGTGCTGGTCGGGGTGATCGCGTTCCAGCGCCTCTCGGTGCGCGAGTATCCGAAGATCGACACGCCGGTCGTCTCGGTGCGCACCGTGTACAAGGGTGCGAGCGCGCAGGTGATCGAATCGCAGATCACGCAGCCGCTCGAGGATTCGCTGTCGGGCATCGAGGGCGTGCGCACCATCAAGTCGGTGTCGCGCGAGGAAGTGTCGCAGATCACGATCGAGTTCGTCCTCGAACGCAACGTCGACTCGGCGGCGAACGACGTGCGCGATCGTGTCGCACGAGTGCGCAACCTGCTTCCCGACGCGGCCGACGAGTCGGTGATCTCGAAGATCGAAGCCGATGCGCAGGCGATCATCTGGCTTGCGTTTTCGAGCGAGCGGCATTCGACGCTCGAGCTGACCGACTACGCCGACCGCTATGTCGCCGACCGGCTGAAGGTTCTGCCCGGCGTCGCCACGGTGATTCTTGGCGGCGGACGCCGCTACGCGATGCGCGTCTGGCTCGATCGCGACCGGCTGGCCGCGTTCGGCCTTGCGCCGCAGGATGTCGAGGCCGCTCTGGTGCGGCAGAACGTCGAGATTCCGGCGGGCCGGATCGAAAGCTTGCAGCGCGAGTTCACCGTGCTCGCCGAGTCCGACCTGCGTTCGGCCGAGCAGTTCAACGACATGATCATTCGCGAGTCCGGCGGCTACCCGGTGCGCCTGCGCGACGTCGGCGCCGCACGCCTCGGCGCGCTCGACGAGCGCAGCGTGATCCGCGTCAACGGCAACCCGGCGATGGGCCTGGGGATCGTCAAGCAATCGACCGCGAACACGCTCTCGGTCGCGCAAGCGGTGAAGGCTGAGATCGAGAATGTCCGCCCGACGCTGCAGGACGGGATGAAGCTCCAGGTCGCGTTCGACTCGTCGATCTTCATCGAGCGCTCGATCAAGTCGGTGTACCGGACGATGGCCGAGGCGATCGCGCTGGTCGTAGTCGTGATCTTCGTGTTCCTGCGGTCGCTGCGCTCGACGTTGATCCCGTTCGTGACGATACCGGTCTCGCTGATCGGTGCGTTCTTCGTCATGTACCTGATGGGGTTCACGATCAACGTGCTGACGCTGCTCGGCCTCGTGCTGGCGATCGGCCTGGTCGTCGACGACGCGATCGTCGTGCTCGAGAACTGTCACCGGCACATCGAAATGGGCAAGGACCCGCGCCAGGCGTCCGCCGACGGCTCTCGCGAGATCGCGTTCGCGGTCGTCGCGATGACGCTGACACTCGCCGCGGTGTTCGCGCCCCTCGCGTTCCAGACCGGCAATACCGGGAAGCTGTTCACCGAATTCGCGCTGACGGTGACGTCGGCGGTGCTGGTCTCCGGATTTGTCGCGCTGACGCTGACGCCGATGATGTGCTCGCGCATCCTGAAGGCGCACGAGAAGCACGGCGGCCTGTTCCACCTGATGGAGCGCTTCTTCCACGGTATGACCGAGGGCTATCGCCGGACGCTCAGGGCGACGCTGCGGTGGCGCTGGCTGGTGATCGTCGTGTTCGCGGCGGTCGCCGGTGGAGGCGCGTGGGCGCTGAAGACCCTGAAATCGGAGCTTTCGCCGCTCGAGGACCGCGGCTTCTTCATCACGCTGGTCATCGCGCCGGAAGGCTCTTCGATGCAGTACACCGACGAGTACATGCGCGCGATCGAGAAGCTGTTCTCGCAGGTGCCCGAGGTCCGCACGTACTTCACCGTGGTCGCGCCGGGCCTGGAGCGGCCCAACCCGGTGAACTTCGGCATCGGATTCACCCAGCTCAAGTTGTGGGAAGAGCGCGATCGCCGCACCGACCGCGTCACCGCGGAGCTCGCGCCGAAGATGTTCGGCGGGCTGCCGGGCGTGCTCGCGTTCCCGATCAACCCGCCGTCGCTCGGACAGAGCTTCCGCAACCCGCCGGTGCAGTTCGTGGTCCAGGCGAACTCGTACGAAGAGCTCGACGCCATGGTCAACAAGATGCTCGCCAAGGCGCGAGAGTCGAGGGCGATCGCCAACCCGGACACCGACCTGCGGCTCAACAAGCCCCAGCTCGCCGTCGACATCGACCGCGACAAGGCATCGGCGGTCGGCGTCGAAATCGAGACGATCGGCCGGACGCTCGAGACGCTGCTCGGCGGGCGGCAGGTCACGCGCTTCAAGCGCGAAGGCAAGCAGTACGACGTGGTGGTGCAGCTCGAAGCGAAGGACCGGGCGACGCCGACCGACCTCTCCGCGATCTTCGTGCGCGCGCGCGACGGCCGCCTGGTGCAACTGTCGAACCTGGTGCGCGTGCGCGAGACCGTCGCGGCGAAGGAGCTGAATCACTTCAACCGGGCGCGCGCCGCGATCATCTCGGCGAACGTCGCGCCCGGCTATACGCTCGGCGAGGCGCTCGACCACATGCAGAAATCGGCTGCCGAAGTGCTCGACAAGTCGGCCCGCACCGAGCTCGATGGCACGTCGCGCGAGTTCCGCGAGGCGGGTGGGGCGCTCCTGGTGATCTTCCTGCTGGCGCTCGCGTTCATCTACCTGGTGCTGTCGGCGCAGTTCGAGAGTTTCGTGTCGCCGTTCATCATCATGCTGACGGTGCCGCTCGCGATCACGGGCGCGCTGCTCGCGCTGCTGCTGACGAAAGGCACGCTGAACGTCTACAGCCAGACCGGGCTGATCATGCTGATCGGCCTGATCACGAAACACGGCATCCTGATCGTCGAGTTCGCGAACCAGCTGCGCGGCCGCGGCATGCAGACGCTCGATGCGGTGGTCGACGCCGCCGTGCTGCGCCTGCGGCCGATCCTGATGACGACCGGCGCGATGGTGCTCGGCGCCGTGCCGCTCGCAATCGCGACGGGGGCCGGTGCGGAGGCCCGCACTCAGATCGGCTGGGTGATCGTCGGCGGGCTGCTGCTCGGGACGCTGTTCACGTTGTACGTGATTCCGACCGCGTACACGCTGTTCGTCCGCAAGCAGGCGCGGCCCGAGCCGGTCGGCGGCCCGCTGCCGGCCGAGGCGCCCTCCGCGCGCCAGGAGTAGAAAGTCGATGGCGCTGCTCGAGGGGGACACCGCACTCGTCACCGGCGCTGCGCAAGGGATCGGAAAGGCCATTGCGGCGGCGCTCGCGGAAGAGGGCGCACGGGTCATCGCCTCGGATATCGCCGACTGCGATCTTTCGAAGAGCGGCGAGGCGCAGCAACTTGCGGCGAGGGCGATCCGCGAGCTTGGGCGCGTCTCCATTTTCGTGCATGCAGCATGCCCGCGGCGGAACGAATCGGATACCGCGCTCGACGTGAGCGAGGCGACCTGGAACGAGATGCGCGCGGTAAACCTGGATGCCGGCTTCGTGCTCGGGCAGGCGCTCGGGCGCCACATGCGGGAGGCCGGAATCCGCGGCCGCATGCTCTACCTCACGTCGCTGCACGCAGACTCGCCGCGCAACCTGCCGCACTACAGCGCAGCCAAGGCGGGGCAGACGATGCTGATGAAGGAATTCGCGCGCGCGCTCGCGCCGCATGGAATCCGCGTCAACGCGATCCTTCCCGGCGCAGTGCCCGGCGGCGGCTTCAAGCTGAGCGCCGCGACTGCGAATCTCGAGTCGCGTATCCCGCTCGGGCGCTTCGGCAAGCCGGAGGATGTCGCGGCAATGGCGGTCGCCGTGCTTTCCGAGCGCTTCGGCCGCTATGTCGCCGGGGCGGAGATCGTCGTCGACGGCGGACTCGCGCTGTACAACTGGATCGAGGCGGCATCGTGAAGCCGAACGTCGTCGGTCTCGCAGCCGCGATCGTACTTGTCGCCGGCGCGCCGGGCAGTTTCGCGCAGCCAGTTGGTGGTCAACCTCAAGACGGCTAAAGCACTCGGGATTGCCGTTCCCCGGCCGTTGCTGCTGCGGGCCGACCGAGTCATCGAATGCAAGACAGAGATCTCGGAACGCTTGACCGGCGCCCTGGCGGCCGCTACGCTGCGAGTATCTCTTTTGTGATACAGGCGCGATCATGGCTGTTTCGCTCAGGGTCCCCGAGCAACTGAAGAAGCGGATCGCGCGGCTCGCGCGGATGCGTGCGACGACTCCGCATGCGCTGATGATCGAAGCGATCGGCGAGAAGCTGCAAGCCGAGGAAGCGAGGGAAGCGCTGCTGGCGGAAGCCAGGAGGCGCCTTGCGCGCATGAAGAGGACCGGCGCTGCCATCCCGGCGACCGAAGTGTTCTCCTATCTGGAGGAGCGCGCGCGGGGCGGAGTGGCCGCGCGCCCGAGGGCGCGCAAGCTGGCGTGATCGTCTTCGCCGAGGAGGCGCTGGCGGACCTTGAGCGAATTTTCGAGTTCAACTTCGAGCGCGATCCCGCGGCTGCATTCGACCACATCGCGAAGGTGCGCAGCGCCGTAATGATCCTCGAAGAGCACCCGCAGATCGGCCGGCCCGCGGCGGAAGGCTCGAGTCTGCGCGAGCTGATCATCTCGCGCGGCAAGTCCGGCTATCTGGCGCTCTACGAGTATTCGGCGGCGGACGATCTGATCCGGATCCTCGCGGTGCGGCACCAGCGGGAAGCCGGCTTCCGCGAAAAATGAACCCGGTACCTTGCAGAAGGCTCGTGCGTACGTTTCAATGATCATCGAATGAAAAGCAGATACCGCGTCCGGCAAACTGAAGTCACGCCGTATTCGCCGGCGAATCACACCGGCACGAGGAACTTCCGGCTGATCGGTGCGGAAACCGTAGGCGCGAAGCAGCTCGAAGTGCTGGTGGGCGAAATCGAGCGCGGCAAGGGTGCGCTGCCGCACGCGCATCCCGGGATCGAGCAGGTCTGCTACCTGCTCGAGGGCGAGGCGCATGTCGAAGTCGCGGGAGAGAAATTCGAGATGAAGCCGGGGGAAGCCTGCTTTTTCCCGCCTGATTCGATGCATGTCTTCCTCGTCACCAGCGAGCGCGCGAAAGTCCTCGTGGTGTACGCGCCGCCCTACGAAGAGCACCCGGGGCGCAGGAAAGCCTGAAATGGATTTCTCCTTCACGCCCGAGCAGGAGCGGATCCGCGATGCGGTCGCGAAGCTGTGCGCGCAATTCGGCGACGAATACTGGCTGAAGAAGGACAAGGAAGGCGGCTTTCCGTCCGAGCTGCACGGCGCGCTCGCGAAGGACGGTTGGCTCGGCATCGCGATGCCCGAGGAATACGGCGGCGCGGGGCTCGGCATCTCCGAGGCGGCGATCCTGATGCAGGCGATCGCCGAATCCGGCGGCGGCTTCTCGGGCGCCTCGGCCGTGCACATGAATATCTTCGGCCTCAACCCGGTCGTGGTGTTCGGCACCGCAGAGCAAAAAAAACGCATGCTGCCGGGGCTGATCGCCGGCAAGGAACGCGCGTGCTTCGCCGTCACCGAGCCCAACACCGGCCTCAATACGACGCGGATCAAGACGAAAGCGGACAAGCAGGGCGGCCGCTACCTGATCTCGGGGCAGAAGGTGTGGATCTCGACCGCGCAGGTCGCCGAGAAGGTGCTGCTGCTTGCGCGCACCACGCCGATCGAGGAGTGCGCGCGGCCGCAGGAAGGCCTGACTCTTTTCTACACCGACTTCGATCGCCGCTACATCGAAGTGCGCGAGATCGAGAAAATGGGCCGCAAGGCCGTGGACTCGAACCAGGTGTTCTTCGACGGGCTGCCGGTGCCCGAGGCCGACCGGCTCGGCGAGGAAGGCCGGGGGTTCGAATACATCCTGCACGGCATGAACCCGGAGCGCATCCTGATCGCCGCGGAATCGGTGGGCCTCGGACGCTGCGCGCTTGCGCGCGCGACGCACTACGCGAAAGAGCGCGTCGTGTTCGATCGGCCGATCGGCCAGAACCAGGGGATCCAGCATCCGCTCGCCGCGAACTGGATGGCGCTCGAGGCGGCCAACCTCATGGTGATGAAGGCGGCGTGGCTGTACGACCAGGGAAAGCCGTGCGGCGCCGAGGCGAACGCGGCGAAATACCTCGCCGGCGAAGCTTCGTTCGACGCGTGCCAGCAGGCCGTGATGACGCACGGCGGCTTCGGGTACGCGAAGGAGTATCACGTCGAGCGCTACCTGCGCGAGTCGCTCGTCGGCAGGATCGCGCCGGTCAGCCCGCAGCTGATCCTGTGCTTCATCGCCGAGCGGGTGCTCGGCCTGCCGAAGTCGTACTAGAAGCGTTGCCGGAGCGAGTCCTCCCCAACGGCGTGTGCCTGCACTGGCGCGAGGCCGGCAATCCGGCGGGCGCGCCGATCGTCTGGATTCACGGCGGCTCGGTGGAAGACTCGTCGATGATGGTGCCCGACCTCCAGCCGTTCTTCGACGACACGCGCGTGCTGCTTCCCGACGCCCGCGGCCACGGACTCTCGCAGAAATTCGAGCGGGTAGAGGACTACACGTATGCCAAGAAGGGCGAAGATGTGCTGCTGTGGCTCGATTCGCTCGGCGTGCAATCGGCTGTCTGGGGCGGGGCATCGATGGGGGGTGCGCTCTCGCTTTGGGCTGCGGTGCACGCACGCGAGCGCGTGCGCGCGGTGATTTCGATCAGCGGCCCGCCGTACGCGCCGCCCGAATCCGACGTGCAGTGGTGGAAACAGCACCGCCCGCTCGTCGAGGCGGGCCGCTTCGACGCATACTTCGACGCGAACATCCGGCTGCGGCTCGGAGAGGAAGCGCTCGCGCGCCTGAAGGCGCGGCCCGAGCGATATGCGGAGACGATAGAGCGGCTGCGATCGCACTCGACCGCGTCCTTTCTGGCGCTGCTCGATGAGACCTACGCGCGCGTCGACTGGCTGGAGGATTGCCGCAACATCCGCTGTCCCGTGCTCGTCATCAGCGGCACGCAAGACCATTTCCCTTCGCTCGACCAGTCGCGTCGCGTCGCGCAGGCGATTCCCGGCGCCAGGTTGCACGTGGTCGAAGGAGGCTCGCATTTTCCCAACCGGACCCATCGCGCCGAGGTGCAGCAGGTGATCGGGACGTTTCTCCGGGAAGTCGGCGTCTTGCGCTGATGCCGATCACGCCGTTTCACCTGGGGCCGGGCGCTCTGGTCAAGTCGATCGCGCCGCGCTATTTCAGCTTCACGGTGTTCGCGTTTTCCCAGGCGCTGATCGACCTGGAGCCGATCGGGTTCTTTCTCTTCACGGGCGATCCGGTTCATCCGTACCTGCATACTGCGCTCGGCGCGGCGGCCGTCTTCGTCGTCAGCTGGCTCGCCGGGCGGCCGGTGTGCGAGTGGGCGCTGCGCATGTGGAACGCGTGGCTGAGTCCGGCGCAGGCGCGCTGGCTTGCGTACGAGCCGAACATTACGCCGACGGCCGCTGCGACCGGCGCATTCGTCGGCGCGTACAGTCATGTCGCGATCGACAGCATCATGCACGTCGACGTGCACCCGTTCGCGCCGTTCTCTGCGGCGTCGCCGTGGCTGCAGGTGGTCACGATCGAAGCGCTGCAGTGGCTCTGCGTACTCGCCGGGATTGTCGGCCTTGCAGGCCTCGCGCTGTGGCGATGGCGCGCGGTAAGATGATCCTTTCCCGGGGAACCGAGCGATGAATGCCGCCGATATTCAAGCGCGAATGAAGGGATTGCTGCCCGATCTGCTCGGCATCGACCTGACCGAGGCGGCGCCGGAACGAGTCGTCGCCACGCTCGCCGTACGGCAGGAGTTGTGTACCGTCGGAAATTCGCTGCACGGCGGTGCGATCATGGCGTTTGCGGATACGCTCGGCGCGGTCGGCACGATCATGAATCTTGCGTCGGGGCAGCGGACGACGACGATCGAATCGAAGACGAATTTCATCGGCGGCGCGCCGCTCGGTTCGCGCGTGACGGGCGAATCGACGCCGCTGCATCGCGGCCGCACCACGCAGGTCTGGCAGACGCGCATTACGTCCGAGGCTGGAAAGCTCGTCGCGATCGTCACGCAGACCCAGATGGTGATCGCAGGTTGATGCGGGCATGAGCGAAGCGCTTCCCGTCGTCGGCCGCGGATTCTGCTACGAGGACCTCAAGGTCGGTTTTCGCTTCCGCACGCACCGCCGCACGATCGCGGAGTCGGACCTCTCGAGCTTCGTCAACCTGACCTGGCTGACCGAAGAGTTGTTTGCCGTCGCGGACGACGCGCAGCGCGCGATCAAGGGGCGTGCGGTTCCCGGCGCGCTGGTGTACGCGTTCGCCGAAGGGCTGCTGCTGCCGACGATGCAGGACACGGGACTCGCCTTTCTCAACGCTACGCTCGACATCAAGGCACCGACCGTCGTCGGCGACACGATCCACGTCGAGTCCGAAGTGCTCGAAGCCCGCCTCACGTCGAAAGGCGACCGCGGCCTGGTGCGTTTCGGCAACAAGGTCGTCAACCAGCGCGGCGAAACCGTGCTCGAGTACAACCCGCTGCGCATGCTAAAACGGCGCTGACGGGTCTATGATGCGGTTGGCCATCGCCTGGCCATTCAAGGGAGAAACCGCATGAATCCGATGAGTGAATTGCTGCGACGCAGTGTGCGCGTCGCGCTGGCCGGCCTGTTTGCAGCGGGCACCGGCATTGCGCTCGCGCAGGACAAGGCTCCCGCCAAGCCAGCTCCAGCACCCGACAAGCCAGCTGCAAAACCGGCTCCGGCGGCGGAGAAGCCTCCTGCCAAGGAAGAGGAGCCGTTCTGGGCGGCAGGGCGACCCAAGACCGATGCGGCGATGAAGATGGCGCCGGTCGCCGCGCACCCGATCCCGACGGCCGCCGACAAGCTGCCGGTCAGCAAGATGAAGCTGCCACCCGGCTTCAAGGTCGAAGTCTGGGCAAGCAACATCCTCGATGCCCGCGGCATGCGTCAGGGCGACAAGGGGACGGTGTTCGTCAGCTCGCTGTTCGTCGCCGGCAAGATCTACGCCGTCGTCGACAAGGGCGGCAAGCGCGAAGTGAAGACGATCGCCGAGAAGCTTTTCCTGCCGAACGGCATCGAGTTCCACAAGGGCGCGCTCTATGTGGCGACGCCGAAAGACATCACGCGCTACGACGACATCGAAGCGAAGCTCGACAGCCCGCCGCAGCCGGTGACGGTATTCGACAAGCTTCCGGGCGACATCCCGCACGGCTGGAAGTTCATCAAGATCGGGCCGGACGGCAAGCTGTACTTCCCGGTCGGCGCGCCGTGCAACATCTGCGATCCATCGGACAAGTACGCGCAGATCTTCCGCATCAACCTCGACGGCAGCGGACTGGAGTCGGTGGTCAAGGGAATGCGCAACACGGTCGGCTTCGACTGGCACCCGAAGACCAAGGAGCTGTGGTTCGGCGACAACCAGCGCGACTGGCTGTCGGAAGACCTGCCGAACGACGAGCTGAATCGCGTGACGAAGTCCGGGCAGCATTTCGGCTTTCCGTATTGCCACCAGGGCGACTTCGCCGACCCGCAGTTCGGCTGGGGCAAAAGCTGCAAGGACTACGTGAAGCCGGCGCTGCTGATCGGGCCGCACTCGGCGCCGCTCGGGATGCGCTTCTATGACGGCAAGATGTTCCCGGCGAAATACCAGAACGCGATTTTCCTCACGCGTCACGGTCCGTGGAACCGCACCGAGAAGTACGCGGCCGACGTCGTCGCGGTCTTCATCGACGCCAACGGCAACGCCAAGATGGAGCCGTTCCTGACCGGGCTGGTGGAGAACAACCAGTACCTCGGCCGGCCGGCGGACGTGATGGTGATGAAGGATGGCTCGCTGCTCGTCTCCGACGATCACAACGGAGCGATCTACCGCGTCAGCTACGGCAAGTGACGTGAACACGTGGCTGGCCGGCGCGCTGATCGCCTTGATCGCGCCGGCCGGCTTCGCGCAGCCGATCGCGCAGAAGGCGCAGGCCTGTTTCGGCTGTCATGGAGCGAACGGCACTTCGGCGCAGCCGGGCACTCCATCGCTCGGCGGGCAGACTTCGTTCTTCGTGATCGCCCAGTTGTTTCTGATGCGCGACGGCCGCCGCACGAAGCGGCCGACGCCGATGGATCCGTTCGCGAAGGGGCTGAGCGACGATGACCTGCGCGCTTACGGCGAGCTTTTTTCGCGGCAGCCGCCGCCGGCGCGGCCCGGCGCGGCGGTCGATGCGGCGCGCTACGCCAAGGGTCGCGCGCTGGCGGAGAAGCACAGCTGCGCCAGCTGCCATGGCGCAGACTATTCCGGGCAACCGCAAGTGCCGCGCCTCGCGCACCAGCGCGAGGACTACCTGATCCAGGCGTTGCGCGACTACAAGAAAGGCGAGCGATCCGGGTACGGCAGCGCGGCGATGCCCGAGGCGGTCGGGCCGCTCGCCGATGCGGACTTCGCGCCGCTCGCTTACTATCTGGCGAATCTTCGCCCTAAGCCACCATGATCGACCATATAGACCACATCGTCCTGACGACGCGCGATCGCGAAGGCTGCGTGCGCTTCTACACCGAAGTGCTCGGCATGAAGCTCGAATCGTTCCAGACGCCGGGCGCGCAGCGCTGGGCGCTCAAGTTCGGCAAGCAGAAGATCAACCTGCACGAGTGGGGCAAGGAATTCGCGCCGCGCGCGCACGTCGCCGCGCCCGGCACGCTCGACCTGTGCTTCATCGCCGCGGTGCCGCTCGAGCAGGTGATCGAGCGACTGAACAAGCTCGGCATCCCGATCCTCGAGGGGCCGGTGCCGAAGACCGGCGCGGTGTCGAAGCTGCGCTCGGTCTACGTGCGCGATCCCGACCTGAATCTGATCGAGATCTCGGTTCCGGCGTAGAGCATGCAGTACGGTCGGACTCTGGCCGCTGCAGCGGTATTGCTGCTTGCGTCCAACGGAGCGCACGCGAAGCAGCCGTTCGTCAGGCCGCTGATGCCCCTCTATGACGCCGCCGGAGTCACGAGGGCTTGCGAAGGCGCGCTGGCATCGGCGCGAAAAACCGCTGGCGTCATGGAAGCGAAGCGCGGCGCAGGCGCCATTTTCGCCGAATGGAATCGCCTCGAGGTCGCGGTCGAGGACGTGACGTACCCGATGTGGCTGCTCGGCGACGTGCATCCGGACAGGGCCGTGCGTGACGCCGCGGAGCGGTGCCTGCAACAGGACGCGGCCTTGTCGGCCGAGCGATTGCAGAACCAAAAGCTCTTCGCACGCGTGAAAGCGGCGCAGCCGGCCAACGCGCGCCAGGCGAAGCTCAAGAAGGATCTCATCGAAGCATTCGAAGACAACGGCGTCGCGCTGCCGCCCGGCGGGCGCAGTCGCGTGAAGCAGATCGCCGTGAAGCTGGAGGAGCTGCGCCAAGCTTTCGAGCGTAACCTGCGCGAGGATAGGACGAAGGTTACCTTCGCCGCCGCCGAAATGGCGGGCCTGCCCGACGCGTATCTGAAAGCGCACGAGCCCTGGCGCGATGCAAACGGCAACTATGCGCTCAGCCTCAACTCTTCCTCGTACCTTCCCTTCATGCGGAACGCGAGCAACGAATCCGCCCGCAAGCGCTATTACATCGCCAGGTGGAATCAAGGCGGTGCGGCGAACATCGCCCTGCTCGACGAGATGTTCAGGCTGCGGAAAGAGCTGGCGCAGCTCTTTGGCTTCCCTTCCTACGCGCACTACGCGCTGCGGCGCACGATGGTGGAGCGGCCGGAAGCGGTGTTCCGGTTCCTGGCCGACGTGAAGGCGGCGGTCACGGAAGTGGAGAGGAAGGAGATCGAGGAGTTGCGCGTGGTGAAGGCAAGCGATCAGGGAACGCCGCTCGCCGAAACCCGGCTCGCGCGCTGGGACCTCGACTTCTACCAGGAGCGCGTGCGGCGCAGCCGCTACGCGATCGACCAGCAGAAGCTGCGCGAGTACTTTCCGACGGACAAGTCGGTGGAGTTCATGTTCGCCGTGGCGCAGCGGCTCTACGGCGTCCGGTTCAATGAGACCAAGGTGGCGACCTGGCACCCGGACGTGCGCTACTTCGACGTCGTGGACGCGAAGAGCAACCGATTCCTCGGCGGCGTCTATCTTGACCTCTTCGCGCGCGGGGGAAAGCTCGGAGAGAGTGAATACACGATACGCAATGCAAGTCGCGTCGCCGGGCGCATATCGCTGACAGCGCTGGTGACCGCTTTCGATCGCCAGGGCCTCGACCAGCGGCAGCTCGAAATCCTCTTGCACGAATTCGGCCACGCCCTTCACAGCGTGTTGTCAAGGACCGACTATGTGCGCCACGGCAGCGTAAAGCGCGACTTCGTCGAAGCGCCCTCGCAGATGTTCGAGGAGTGGGCGCGGCGCGAGCAGCCGCTGGCGCTGTTCCGGGACATATGCCCGCGATGTCCGCAACTCACGCCCGCGGACATCAAGAACCTGGAAGCTGCGCGGCGCTACGGCAAAGGTCTCGAGTACGGGCGCGAGTGGCTGCAAGCAACGTTCGACATGACGCTATCGACCGACCCCCAACCGGCGCTGGCGCTGTGGAAGCGGCTCGAATCCGCTACGCCGCTCGGCCATGTCGACGGCACGAGTTTCCCGTCGGCGTTCAGCGCGCTCGCCTACGAAGGGCTTGCTGCCGGTTACTACGGCTACATGTGGTCGCTGGTGATCGCGCTAGACCTGCTGACGCCGTTCAAGAAGAACATGCTCGACCCGAACGTCGGTATGCGCTTTCGCAATGCGATC